>Ga0075325_1000060_pt1 | contig 13666 bp, 17 predicted proteins | sample MayberrySE_Catta_5_FD_120048 | JGI IMG/M metagenome (GOLD analysis project Ga0075325, IMG submission 120048) | Natural and restored wetland microbial communities from the San Francisco Bay, California, USA, that impact long-term carbon... | ecosystem: Environmental > Terrestrial > Soil >... | reverse complement strand
CGTCGTCCTTGACCAGGCGCTCGGAGAGGATGATCGCGTCCTCGAAGTTGTAGCCCTCCCAGGACATGAAGGCGACCAGGCAGTTCTTGCCCAGGGCGATCTCGCCGCCACCGGTCGAAGAGCCGTCGGCGAGCACGTCGCCCTGCTTGACCTTGTCGCCGGTGTTGACGATCGGCCGCTGATGGATCAGCGTGCCCTGGTTGGAGCGCATGAACTTGTGCAGCGGGTACTCGTCTTTCTTCGCGCCGTGGCTGACCACGATGTGCTCGGAGTCGACGTGGGCGACCTCGCCGTCGTTGGCGGCGAGAATGACGTCACCGGTGTCGACCGCCGCGCGGCGCTCCATGCCCGTGCCGATCAGCGGCGGGTCGGGCTTCAGCAGCGGCACCGCCTGGCGCTGCATGTTGGAGCCCATCAGGGCGCGGTTGGCGTCGTCGTGCTCGAGGAAGGGGATCAGCGCCGTCCCCACCGACCAGATCTGGGTCGGCGAGACGTCCATCAGGTCGACTTCCTTGGGCGTCGCCGTCGAGTACTCCTGATCGGCGGCGCGGACCAGCACCTGCGGGCCCTTGAGCTTGCCAGTTGCCTCATCGACCTCGGCGTTGGCCTGGGCGATGACCTTTTCCTCCTCCTGGGTGGCGTCGAAGTGGACGATCTCCCCGGTGAGGGCGCCGTCCTTGACGATCCGGTACGGAGTCGTGACGAAGCCGTGCTCCGATATCTGCGCGTAGGAGGAGAGCGAGCCGATCAGGCCGATGTTCGGTCCCTCCGGCGTCTCGATCGGGCACATGCGGCCGTAGTGGGTCGGGTGCACGTCGCGCACCTCGATCGGCGCCCGCTCACGGGTCAGGCCACCGGCGCCCAGCGCCGAGAGCCGGCGCCGGTGGGTGAGCCCGGCCAGTGAGTTGGTCTGGTCCATGAACTGCGAGAGCTGCGAGGAGCCGAAGAACTCCTTCATCGCGGCGACGACCGGGCGGATGTTGATGATCGTCTGCGGGGTGATCGCATCCGAGTCTTCCGTGGTCAGCCGCTCGCGGACGACGCGCTCCATCCGGTAGAGGCCGATGCGGAAGGCCTCCTGGATCAGCTCGCCGACCGTGCGCAGGCGCCGGTTGCCGAAGTGCTCGTACTCGTCGAGGTGCTCGTTGACGGGCTCGCGGGGATAGGTGATCGCCTCCGCGGCGTAGTCTTTGATCGGGTTCTCCTCGTCGACCTCCTCGGGGATGCCGAGCAGCTTCGGCAGGCTGACGAGCTCCTTGACCAGGGCGATGATGTCGTCGTGGGTGAGGACTCGCGTGTCGAGGTCGATGTCGAGGTCGAGCCGCGCGTTGAGCTTGTAGCGGCCGACCCGGGTGAGGTCGTAGCGCTTGGGATCGAAGAAGAGCTGCTCGAGCAGGTTGCGGGCAGCGTCGACTGAGGGCGGCTCGCCCGGGCGCTGCTTCTTGAAGAGCTCGATCAGGGCGCCCTCCTCGGTGCGGGTCGCCTCGGTGTCGGCCTCGATCGTGTGCCGCAGGTAGATCGAGTTGTCGAACATGTCGAGGAGCTGTTTGTCCTCGACGTAGCCCATCGCGCGCAGCAGCACCGTCACCGGCAGCTTGCGCTTGCGGTCGATGCGGACGAAGACCTTGCCTTTTTTGTCGATCTCGAGCTCCAGCCAGGAGCCACGAGCCGGCATCAGGTTGGCGATGAAGACCTGCTTTTCAGCGTCCTTGGGCGCCATCACGTAGGCGCCGGGCGAACGCACGAGCTGGGTGACGACGACACGCTCGGTGCCGTTGATGATGAAGGTGCCGCGCTCGGTCATCCACGGGAAGTCGCCCATGAAGACGGCCTGCTCGCGGATCTCACCGGTCTCTTTGTTCTGGAAGGCGACCGTCGCCGAGAGCGGGCGCGAGTAGGTCATGTCCTTCTCGCGGCACTCCTCGATCGTGTGCGGCGGCTCCTCGAATTTGAACTCGCCAAAGACGATGGCGAGGTTCCCCGTGTAGTCCTCAATCGGGGATATGTCGTCAATCGTCTCTCGCAGCCCACCCTTCTTCGGATCCGTCAGCTCTTCGAAAGAGCGACGCTGAATATCGATCAGATGGGGGACTTCGAGGGGATTCTGTAGTCGGGAAAAACTCCTGCGGGTTACGGGGGCAGCGTTCGAACGTGCCAAGACGGGCGACTCCTCAGAAGGTCAGAGGGACGTTAGGTACAGCGCAGATATCGGGCAGGGAAAAAAACTGGAAACGACCGCGAAAAACAGCACACGACCGCGCCCACATGCAGACTTGGCTCCCTGCCTAGGGTTCCAAGCCTGCTCGGCGAGCCTTACTTGAGCTCGACGGTGGCGCCGGCCTCCTCGAGTTCGGCTTTCAACTTGTCGGCCTCCTCGCGCTCGACACCCTCCTTGATCGCCTTGGGCGCCTCGTCGACGATCGCCTTGGCCTCTTTCAGGCCGAGTCCGGTGGCGGCGCGGACGACCTTGATCACGGGGACCTTCTGGCCGCCAACCTCAGTCAGCACGACGTCGACCGTCGAGGACTCCTCCTCCCCACCGGCGCCGTCGCCAGCTGCGGCGGCTGCGGCCGGAGCGGCTGCGGCGACCGCGGTCGCCGAGACGCCGAACTCCTCCTCGAGCGCTTTGATCCGCTCGGAGAGCTCGAGCACGGAGATGCTCTTCAGCTCCTCGATCCAATCCTCTGTCGAAATCTTGGTTGCCACTGGTTACTCCTCCTCTTCCTTTGAAGCTTCGCCGGCAGGCGCCTGGCCGACCAGGCCCTGCTCCTGAATCTGTTGAAGTTGGGTTGCGAGACCGGAGATCATCGAGCCGAGGCCGCGGACCAGGCCGGTCAGCGGGCTGGCGACGACTCCGGCGAGCTGGCCGTTGAGCACGTCGCGCGAAGGCAGCTTGGCGATCGCCTTGAAGCGCTCCTCGTCAAGGCTGATGCTCTCCATGAAGCCGCCCTTGAAGGCGACCACGTCGTGCTCCTTGTTGAAGCTCGAAAGCGCCTTGGCCGCCTGGGCGGTGTCGCCGCGGACGAAGGTCAGCGCCGTGGGGCCCTGGAGCAGCTCGGCAAGGCGCTCCTCGCCGGCGTTGCTGGCGGCGATTTTGGTCAGGCGGTTCTTGACGATGCGGAAGCTGGCGTCGGCCTCGCGCAGTTTGTCGCGCAGCTCGGCAGCCTGGGGCACGCTGATGCCCCGGTAATCGACCGCGAAGATCGCCTCAGATGCCTCGATCTGGGCGGAGATCTCCTCGATTGTCGCTTGCTTCTCGTCTCGGTTCATAGTTCACCTGCACCGGGCTTCCACTGCCGACGGGCCTGAAACGTCCAAATAGTGGACGGTTGAGGCCCATCGGCGGCTGCCGGTGGTCTTGGGCGCGGCGCGGGAGTTTAGGCGGTTGCCGGCTCCTCTGCCGCCTGGGGCGCCGCGGCGACCGCGTCGCGGTCGCCGATCTTGGCGGCATCGACCCGGATTCCCGGACCCATCGTCGTCGTCACCGTGCAGGAGACGATGTAGCGACCCTTGGCCGCGGAGGGCTTGGCGCGGACGATCTCCTCCATCACGGCGGTGAAGTTCTCCAACAGGGCGTCGGCCTCGAGGCTCGCCTTGCCGATCGCCATGTGGACGATCGCCTGGCGGTCGGTGCGGTACTCGACCTTGCCCGCCTTGGACTCGGTCACCGCCTTCTCGATGTCATCGGTGACCGTGCCGACCTTGGGGTTGGGCATCTTGCCCTGGGGGCCGAGCACGCGACCCAGCTTGCCGACCGTGCCCATCATCTGCGGGGTGGCGATCGCCACGTCGAAGTCGGTCCAGCCCTCCTCCTCGACTTTCTTGGCGAGGTCGTCACCACCGACGAAGTCGGCGCCTGCCGCCTCGGCGTCGCGGGCCTGCTGGCCCTGGGCGAAGACGGCGATCGTCACGTCCTTGCCGAGGCCGTGGGGCAGGGCGAGCGTGCCGCGCAACTGCTCCTCGGCGTGGCGCACGTTGACGCCGAGCAGCACGTGCAGCTCGACCGTCTCGTCGAAGTTGGCGCTGGCGGTCTCCTTGATCAGGGCGATCGCCTCAGCGGGCGGGTAGGCGTTGTCGCGTTGGACTTTGCCGAGCTGTTTGCGGTAGCGCTTGCCGTGGGCCACGGGGTCTCCTATTTGACGTCGACGCCCATCGAGCGGGCGGTGCCGGCGATGATTTTCGAGGCGGCGTCGAGGTCGTTGGCGTTGAGGTCGGGCATCTTGCGCTCGGCGATCTGGCGGACCTGGTCCATCGAGATCGTCCCCACCTTGTTGACGTGGGGCTCGCCGGAGCCCTTCTTGATGCCGATCGCCTCCTTGATCAGCACCGCGGCCGGGGGCGTCTTGGTGATGAAGGTGAAGGAGCGGTCCTCATAGACGGTGATCTCGACCGGGATGATCGTGCCGCCCTCGGACTGGGTCTGGGCGTTGAACGCCTTGCAGAACTCCATGATGTTGACGCCGTGCTGACCCAGCGCGGGGCCGACCGGCGGAGCCGGGTTGGCCGAGCCGGCCGAGATTTGCAGCTTGATCTGTGTGAGGACTTTTTTCGCCATCGGGATCGGAGAGGGTAGCGGGCGCCCGGCTAAATCTTCTTTACCTGGTCGTAGCCGACCTCGACCGGAGTCTCGCGGCCGAAGATCGAGACCAGCACCTTGAGTTTGGCGGCGTCCTCGTTGATCTCGGCGATCTCGCCGGAGAAGTCGGAGAGCGGGCCGGAGACGACCTTGACCGACTCGCCGATCGAAAACTGGGCCTGGGTGCGGGGGCGCTCGGCGGTCTCGCGGTGCAGCAGGCGGTCGACCTCCGGTTTGGAGAGCGGCACCGGTTTGTTGCGCGAGCCGACGAAGCCGGTGACCCCCGGGGTGTTCTTGACCAGGCCCCAGGCGTCGTCGGTCATCTCCATATTGACCAGGACGTAGCCCGGCATCGTGCGCTTCTCTTTCGGTTCTTTCTGGCCGTCTTTGCCGAGCTCCATCACCTGCTCGGTGGGGACGACGACCTGGCGCACGTTGCGGTTCTGGCTCATCGTCTGCACGCGGTGCTCGAGATTGTGCTTGACCTTGTTCTCGTGCCCGGAGTAGGTGTTGATCACGTACCAGCGATACATCTCTTAGGAGGCCTTTGCTCGGGATCCCGCTAGAGGATCTTTTTGATGAGGAAGTTGAAGACGGCGTCGAGAGCGCCGAGGTAGGTCGCGGCGACGGCGACGAAGATGATCGTCACGGCGCTGGCCTGGACCAGGGTGTCGCGGTCGGGCCACTGAACCTTCTTCAGCTCAGCCCAGCAGGACATGAAGAAACCGAGGACGCCACCGCGCTGGCGTTCCGCCGAAGCCTGCTTCTGCTTCTTGGCGAGCTGCTCGCTCTCGCGGCGCTTCTGCTCGGCGCGCTGGCGCTTCTCGCTTTCCTTCAGCGCCTTGGCCTCGGCGCGCCGTTCGGAGCGCGAGCTGGTCTTCGGAGCGTCGGGCGTCTCCAGCGCGGCTTCGGGAGCGCCGGCGGCGATCCCAGCCTCAACCGCCTCGATCTCGGCGATGTCGCCCGAGATCGGCACCTGCGTGTCGTGCTGGGCGCGCGACTCGGCGGTCCGCTCGGCGCCAGAGCGTTTGCGCTCCTGCTCTTCGCGAGCCCGGCGCTCAGCCTTGCGCTGTGCACGCGTCTTGGCCATCGGCGCTAGCGCGTCTCCTTGTGCGCCGTGTGCTTGCCACACCAGCGGCAGTACTTGCGCATCTCGATCCGGTCCGGCGTGTTTCGCCGCGACTTGTTGGTCTGATAATTACGCCGCTTGCAGTCTTCGCAAGCCATCGTCACCGCGATGCGGACATCTCCGCGAGCCATTTCTCCCTCGATCTACTTACGGGTCGTTACAAGAGAAAACCCCGGGCCGAAGCGCGAGGCTGAGGCAAGGATAGCGCTCGGCGAAGGGAGACGAAGCTCTCGTCGAGCGCTCGTCGATCTTAGGGAGCGAGGTGCAGCGCGGACCCGAAGAGCTCCCGACTCCAGGTCGGAGCGTCGATCTCCCGGCGCAGGCGCACATGACCCATCGGCGGGTCGACCAGCACCGGCTGGGCGTCGAAGAGGCCGAGGCCGTCTTCGACCATTGCGCCCCGCTTGCGCCGCGGCCGGCAGCTGTCAGCGGTCAGGTAGGCGTTTCCGGTCCGGTCTCGCACCCGCTGCTTATCCTCCTCCGTGGGCAGCCGGTGGCGCCCGCGGATGAAGGGTGTCATCACGGCCCAGGGATCGTCGACCAGCGTCTCTTCCCAAACGCGGGGCTGGTCGCCATTGGCCGACCCGTGATGGGGGATCTTGAAAACCGAAGCGGGGGCCCCGTCGAGGTCGCAGCGATCGAGTATCGCCGTCCAGCCGCGCTGGGCATCACCGGCTTCCTCTAGATCCGCACCCAACAGCATGCGGATCTCGCCAACCGCGACCCAGAGCACCACCGAGGCGTGGTTGGGTCGGGGGGCCACCACCGCTCGCTTGTTCGTGTTCGCTTTCGGCAGCAGCTCTGCGAGAGCCCGCTGCGATTGCCGGACCGCACCGTCGCAGGGAGACAGGGCCTCGACGAAGGCCTTGGGGGCCGTGCGGCCGCGCGACCAAAGGCGGCGACTCTCCAACGCCACCTTGCCGGGCCGTCGTCGCTCATCGATGACACGGACGACCTCGGCGAACTCCGAGACCCCGGAGCGGCGGACCAGCGAGCGATCGGCCAGGGCTTTGACGAGCGTCAAAAACTCTTCTGAGTGCAGCGCGCCGGAGAAGGCGAAATCGGCCGCAGCGCAGGTTTCAACGACCTTCCCCAGCCCGCCGACGTGATCGTCGTGCCAGTGGCTGGCAACGACAAGCTTGACCTGCTCCTCCACCGAAACCCCGATCGATTCGAGGTAGGCGAGCGATGCGGGCTCGAGATCGCCGTCGAGGCAGGAGTCGACCAGCATCCAGTCGCCATGCCCCAAGTGCACGGCCAGCGCCTCCCCCAGGCCAGGCCCGAAAATCGAAATCTCTATCTCGGTGGCTGAAGGGGCGGTCTCTGCGGATTCATTCCCCGCCAAAGGCCTTTGCCACTTCTCGGGCACGTTCCCTTGCCGCCTCAAGCTCGGCCTCCGACCACACCGGCAGTCGGCGGAAGCGCAACGTCGACTCTCGCGACCGCCGGCCGCTTTCGTCGTCGCGATACCCGATCGACCAGTAGAAGACGGCACCGGGCCCGACCAGCGAGCGATCCTCCGGCGCCACGTCTTCGAGCGCCAGCTCGACCTCCTCGAGAGGCCCCTCCTCGGTCAGGTCGGTGAGCCTCGCCACGAAGGACTCCTCGAGGCATTCGGTCACCACGCCCTCCCAACGCTGCAGCGCCGTGAATGCTTCGCGGGTCGTCTCGTCAGCCGGCCTGTGCCAGACGACCGGCATAAGCACATGCTGGCTGGCGGGCAGGACGACCGAGAGCTTGCCGCCCAGCTCCGCCTCCTCGGCCGGGCCAGCGTCGGAGGGGTCGAGCAGTTGCTGCGCCAGAGCCCACTTCTGCATCGGGCGCCAGTCCTGGTGAAGTTTCAGCGACGACCGGGGCTCCCGGGTCTCCTCGGCCTCTCTGCCCTCCTCGTCGAAGAGCCAGCCCTCCAGGAAGCGCACCCTGTCGGCGACGCCGGAGACCGGGACGTGGTGATCGAAGTGCAGCTCCTCGGTGGCGGGCAGCGGGGCGATGTCAGTCGGGGGATTCATCGCGGGGCTAGGACCGTCTCAGGGATCGCTTTGGCTCGCTTGCCCGACGCGGCCCAGTTCTCCTTGAGGCAAGCGACGGCAGGGCCGGCGGTCGCATCGGCGTCGTTTTGATCCGCGAGCTCATACTGATCGAGGACACTTATATACACCCCATTCGGATTGACCCGATTTGAGGGCTCGACGGTTACGATCAGACCCCCGCCGTCCGGATCGTCCTCGCTCGAGCGACTGCCGCTGACCCGCAGCGTGGTCATCCCGGGCATCGCCAAGTGCTCTTTGAAGGGGTCAGGCGGGACAAGCCTCCATCCAAGGTCGTCGCGCGCCTCCTGACTCTCCAAAGCATAGTGGCCCCAGAACTGGATGCCGACGGTGTAGACGGGCGTGTGGCTCAATACTTCTAGAACACCGACGGCGAGGTCTCGGAGCTGCTCGGGGGTCTCGCTGTTGGCGGTGCTGATGATCGCCAGTTTTTCGCCCTCGACTTCCACCCTCACCCAATCGAGGGCGTAGGAGACGATGTCCGAGTGGATGATGCGGATCTCGGCGGTCTCCGACTCGGCATCGCGAATCAGGTTGTGAGCCGCCAGCCAGGCAGGCTGGAAGAGCCGGGGGTTGAAGGACCCGAGAAGATGAATCGCGTTGCCCTGTCGCTCTATCGCCAGCTCAGCCAAAGCGTCGCCAGTGTAGAGGCACCGTGAGAAAGTAGGCTTGGTAAGCCACTTTGGGGGCAATCATCCAAACGTCGTCGGTCGGAATCGGCGGGCATCGTCGACGCAGCTACCCGGTTGCGCCGGAAAGCCCCAGCTATCAGGCCGGCCGATGCCCTCTCCCTGCCGTGTGGGATCCACGGCGACGTTCTCGATCAGCAGGTGATCCGCCTCCCCAGCCAAGACGATCAGGCCTACGATCTCGCCGGCGTCCTCGGCGACAGACACGAGGCCGCGGGAGACCCTCTCCCCATAGTCGTCGTCCATCGGCCCCGGGCGGCCGCCGATGCGGCTCACATAGTGGGCGTAGGCGCGTTGCACGAGCTCCTCGATGATCGCAGCGTCGCCTGACTTGGCGGGTCGGATCCGCACGAGTGCATCATCCAGGTCGGTCGCTGTCGACGCTCGCGGCACCGCCCCCAACCCAACGGAATGCGCCCGGAGAGAATCGAACTCTCGACCTCCGGCTTGAAAGACCGGCGCTCTTTGGGGCTCGTTAAAACCCCGTTGACCACTGAGCTACGGGCGCTCTCACTACCTGCCGGGAAAAGTATGCCGGTCTCAGAGCCCGAACGTCTTGGCGATGATGTTGCGCTGGATCTCGGAGGTGCCGCCGTAGATGGTCGAGACCAGGCTGGTGCGCACGAGGCGCTCCATGTCGTACTCGGAGGCGTAGCCGTAGCCGCCCATCATCTGCATGCCGTCGAGGGCGGCGCGCTTGGCGACTTCGGTGACGAAGAGCTTCACCATCGATGCCTCGCGGGGCAGCATCTGGTCGGGATCGTCGTCGGTCAGCGTGGCGACCCAGCGGGTCATCAGCCGTGCCGCCTCGATCTCGGTGGCCATGTCGGCGATGCGGTGCTGGAGCGACTGGAAGGAGCCGATCGGGCGACCGAACTGCTCACGCTCCTTGACATAGACGATCAGATCGTCGAAGACGCGCTCGGCGATGCCCAGCATCGTCGCGGCGAGGATCAGGCGCTCGACGTTGAGCCCGGCCATCAGCTGCGTCCAGGCCTGGTCGACCTGGCCGAGCACGGCGCTGGCCGGCGCCTCGACATCGGTGAAGTAGAGGTGGTTGGTGTCGCGACCGCCCATCGTGTCGATCGGGACGACCTCGAGGCCCTCGGTCTCACGCGGGACCCAGATCATCGTCATGCCCTCGTGCTTGTTGGCCGAGCGGGTGGTGCGGCAGACGACGAGGATGTGGTCGGCGATGTGGGCGTTGGAGCAGAAGACCTTCTGGCCGTTGAGCACGTAGCCGCCGTCCTGGCTCTCGGCGAAGGTGGTCAGCGCGCCGACGTCAGAGCCGGCCTCGGGCTCGGTCATCGCGATCGCCTCGACCGCCCCCTCGGCGATGCCGCCGAGGATCTCGTGCTTCTGCTCGTCGGTGCCGAAGCGGTTGGTCGCGCCGGCGACGATCAGCGTCGTCGCGTAACCGCCGATCGGGGCGAGGGCGCGCGAGGTCTCCTCCATGAAGATGCAGGCGTCGAGCATCGTGCCGCCCGAGCCGCCGTACTCCTCGGGAATCGTCAGCCCGGTCCAGCCGAGCTCGGCCATCTCCTTGTAGATGGTCTCGTTGTGGTGATTGCGGTAGCCGTCGGTGAGGCGCTCGCGCTGATCCGGCGTGCCGCACTCGTGATCGCAGTAGCGACGGATCGCGTCGACGAAGTCCTCTTGCTCGTCGGAGAGAGCGAAATCCACGAAGCGGCAGCCTAACGGTCAAGAGCCGCTCAGCGCTTGCCGATAATCAGGCGAGCGCGGGGAGAAAGCCCAGGACGAGACTCGAACTCGTGACCCCTTCCTTACCATGGAAGTGCTCTACCAACTGAGCTACCTGGGCAGGGCACCGATCTTAGACAGATGAGGGACGCAGGGATAAGCCGATGGGGCGCCTGGATGGGCGCGATGCTCGCTGCGCTGATCGGCCTGCTGGCCCTGGCCGGGCCGGCCGCGGCGCAGGGCGGCGCGCGGGCCTCGATCATCGGCGGCTCCACGGCGCGGACCGACCAGTGGCCCTGGGCGGCGTTCATCCTGGCGCTCGACCGCCAGGATCGGGGTTACGCCTGCACCGGGACGGTCGTCGCCCCGACGCTGATCCTCACCGCCGCGCACTGCGTGCAGGACGTGGTCACCGGGCGGCGCACCCCCCTGGGCCGCTACACCGTCGTCACCGGCAGCAGCGACCTGCGCGACGAGAGCACGCGGCAGCTCTCGAGAGTCCGCCGGGCGGTCGTCTATCCGGGCTTCGACCGCTTCAAGCTGCACGGCGACGCGGCGCTGCTGGAGCTGGCGACGCCGACCACGATGCCGGCGATCGCCCTGGCCGAACCGGCCGACGTGGCGCTGCTGGGCGCCGGCCTGCCCACCTATATCGCCGGTTGGGGGCAGCGCGGCGGCCCGGGCAGCGCGCGGCCGACGCTGGTCCTGCGCAAAGCCCGCACCTTCGTGCAGCGCCGCCTCTTCTGCCGCAACCACTCCCGCCCCTACTACCCCTTCTTCAACTTCTCCTTCCAGCTCTGCACGATCACCGCGCCGACGTTCAACAGCGGCACCTGCCACGGCGACAGCGGCGGCCCCGCGCTGGCCTTTCGCGCCGACGGCACGCCGGTGCAGATCGGCATCACCAGCCTCGGGCCGGCCAACTGCGACACGCGGCTGCCGGACGTCTACACGCGCGCTGACCTGGTCGCGCCGTGGGTTGCCGGGTTCATCGGCGCTCCGGCCGTCCCCGCTGCCGGCTGAGCGCCCGCGAACCTCAGCCGTGGCCCACGACCGCGAGCATCACGGCGCTACCCGCCGGCATGGGCGTTGGAATCGGTGAGCGCCGCCACGTCAGCGAGATCCGTGGGCCGACCGCGGGCCAGCTTCATCCTGATCAGATCATCGAGGTCGACAACTGGAACCTCGATATCTCCCAGCTTCACCCGCAAAGCCCGCTCGCTCAACTCCTCGTACGGCCGACCGCCCGGGGCCTCGTGGATCACGTCGATGCCGCCGTCGCGAGTGGCGAACTGCCAGATCGTTGCCCTTGCCAGCATCGCCGCGTCCACCTCGATGCCCTCCTCACCGGGGTTGAGGACCCGGGCATCGAGGTCGCGGAGGGTGGCCGCGAGCCGTGCCAGGTTGGCGGGATCGGGCGCGGGGATGAGGTCAGCGTCGTTGGTCGTGCGAACGTGCCCATGGGTCTGCACGGCTAGCCCGCCGATCAGCACGTAGTCGACGCCGTGCTCGGCAAGCGCACGGAGAATGCGCTCTGCGTCAAGCGGTGCGTCCGGCTTGGTCACGTGCCTGCCTTCCCGCCGCTGCAAGGCGGCCGGCCATGCGGTTCCAGGAGATGCCGAGGGCGAGGCGCTCGGCAGCGGGACGCGTCGCCGTCGCCCGCAGGTGAAGACGATCATAATCGCGCTCCAGGGGGACTCCGCGGAGCTCGACCCTCTCGCCCATGGCAAGCATCAACAGCTCCAGCGTTTCGACGCTCGGCGACACCTCGTCCGCCTCGAGCCGGCTGATCGCCGATTGACGCGTTCCAACCCGACGCGCAAGGCGCGCTTGACTGAGGCCCTGGCGGGTGCGGGCCTCTCGGATCAGCTGACCTGGCGTCACTCTCCTAACCAGTATATAACGAATACGTGATGGAGTCAGCCGCGAACGCCGCAGCTGCGGGTCAGCGTGGTGCGCATCTCTCTGCCGTCTTCGAAGTCGAATGAGGCTTTGGCGAAGGCGAAGGTCGCCCCCGGGAAGCCACGCGGCGCCGGGCAGCCGGCGGTGAAGTAGCTGCGCGCCTCCCCCTGGGCACGGAAGCGACGCTTAAGGGTCAGCGAGAAGCCGCGGACGTAGCCCCATTCAGCGGCGACCCGGGGCAGGTCGGCGACCAGCGTCAGGCCGTAGGTCCCCTTTGCCTGACGCTTGATTTTGAAAGGGAGCGTGAAGGACGTGGGCAGCGGCTCGGTGCCGTAGATGTGGGCGAAGATGACCGGCTTGCCGCGCAGGCGCCCGTTGAAGGCGAGGATCGTCCCGTCAGACGGGTAGGGCGACTGTTCCGGCAGGTTGACCGCCGACTTGAAGGCGCCGTGCCCGACGACGCCGCCGGGGCAGGCGGCGCGCGCCTCCGCGGTCGAGGCTGGCTGCAGCTCGTCGTACCCGCAGACTGGCAAGCCACGCCGATCGAGGCGCCCGTTGCGGTTGATCGACAGGGAGATGCGCCGCAGCTGCGGCGGCGGGTTGTCGTCGATGGTTTTGATGGTGGCCGAGACCGAGACCGCAACCGGCGCGGTGCCCTTGCGAGGCAGGTCGTGGGGAGCGATCTTGCCGCCGTAGGAGACCTGCAGGTTGCCCTTGCGGATCACCTCGGCCTCAGCCGCAGCCCCGAGAGCCAGGCAGAGCAACGCGGCCGCGAGGGCGGCTCTTATCCTCGTCGCCCTGCCCACTGGCTCTCCGGGCTCAGGTGAACTTCGATGGTTCGAAGCGGCAGTAGCGGAATTCGAAGGCAAGCACCTGATTATTCGCCAAGTTGGCGTTGCGGGTGAGGCGGATCACCATCTGCTGGGCGCCGACCTTGTCCCCCGCGCGCAGCTCCTTGGCGGTCTTCTGGAAGAGGCTCGCCTCCGCTTCGACGTAGCCCAGCCACTTGGCGAGCTTCGCCTTGTCGGCAGTCGGCTGTTCGATCGCCTTCAGCTGCTTGACCGTCCTGGTGAGCGCCTTGCCGGCCTTTTCGAACTGGGTGGCGGCGGGCTTCAGCTTGCCGGCCTTGAACTTGCCGCGAACGCCCTTGAGGATCCGTTCGTTGGCTTCCGTATTGGTCTTGCAGATCGGCTCGACCGCTTCTTTGTAGCTCTCGCGCGTAGCCTCGGCCTGCGCCAAAGGCGCCGCGAGCAACGAGAAAGCCATGACGACTGCGCCGAGCACGCTGAAGAGCTTCTTCCCCACCAGATTCCTCCTGTCGTTTCCCAAGTTCCCAGGCACTTCATCCTCCCAAACACGCGAGAGTGCGTAGGGACTCGGAGCTTAGGGGATCGTTAAGCGACTATCGATGAAGCTGGTGTGGGGCGACCTTCGCCGCAGCCGCGTTTGGCTCCCTCAGCGCCGCCGCTTCTTGCCCTTGCCGCCCTTACGGGCCTTGCCGCACTTGGCCACCATCTTGGGCTTGAAGTTGTGCTGGGCGCCGTTCTGGCCGGTGAACCTGGCGGTCGCCCTGAACGTCTTAGAGCAGATGTTGCGGCTGTTGACCAGCAGGCCCTTCTTG
>Ga0075325_1000059_pt1 | contig 13675 bp, 13 predicted proteins | sample MayberrySE_Catta_5_FD_120048 | JGI IMG/M metagenome (GOLD analysis project Ga0075325, IMG submission 120048) | Natural and restored wetland microbial communities from the San Francisco Bay, California, USA, that impact long-term carbon... | ecosystem: Environmental > Terrestrial > Soil >... | reverse complement strand
GAGGGCTTCGAGCTGACCGCCGGCCAGCCGCGCGTGCTCACCCAGGAGATCGACGGCAAGACCCACGAGCCGGTCGAGCGGCTCTCGATCGACGCTCCCGAGGAGCACGTCGGCACGATCACCCAGCTGCTGGCGGGACGCAAGGGACGCCTCGAGCAGATGGCCAACCACGACACCGGCTGGGTGCGGATGGAATACCTGGTGCCGGCCCGCGGCTTGATCGGCTTCCGCACCGAGTTCCTCACCGAGACCCGCGGCACCGGCGTCATGCACCACGTCTTCGAGGGCTGGGAGCGCTGGGCGGGCGAGCTGCGCCTGCGGCCCACCGGCTCGATCGTCGCCGACCGGCGCGGCAAGAGCGCCGGCTACGCGCTGATCGGCCTGCAGGACCGCGGCACGCTCTTCGTCGGGCCCGGCGAGGAGGTCTATGAGGGCATGATCATCGGCGAGAACGCCCGGGCCGAGGACCTCGATGTCAACGCGATCAAGGAAAAGCAGCAGACCAACATGCGTGCCGCCAGCGCCGACGTGCTGGAGCGCATGGCGCCGCCGACCCGCCTCTCGCTGGAAGCCGCGGTCGAGTTCCTGCGCGAGGACGAGTGCGTCGAAGTCACCCCCGAGTCGGTCCGCCTGCGCAAGGTCGAGCTCGACAAGCTCAAGCGCCAGAAGACCGCCCGCTCGGCCGCTCGCGTCTAAGCGTCTGCCGCCGGGCGCTCGGCCAGCTCGCAGGAGAGCATCGCCGAGAGCATGCTCATCCCCGGCTTGTCGTCCTCGGCGAGGCGTTCGGCGCTCTCCGTCTTGGCCGCGAGGATCGCCAGCAAAGCATCGTCCTGAATGCGGTTGATCTCACGCCAGCCCCGCTCGTCGACGAGCGACACGGTGCGACTCATGTGTTCCTCGCCGCGCATGCCGAAGGTCTCGATCTCCATCGCCTCGCGCAGGTCGGACTCGATCAGCTCGATGATCCACCGCTTCAGGTGGAGGCGCTCCTCGCGACTCAGCCCCTCCCACTCCTCGGCGTGCCAGAGCTTTCGCATCTGGGCCTGAAGGTGGGCCGGGAGGCGTTCGAGATTCCTATCGACCTCGTCGCCCTGCCCCGGCCCTCCCGTCATGCGGTCATGCTAAACCGTTGCGGCGGCCTGCTCGGACTGGCTGCTCTCAGACGCTTTGGCCTTCGCTTCGGCCTCGGGCGTCGGCTCGTTCGCCGTGCGCGGCAGCAGCACTTCTTTGGCGATCACGAGGCGCTGGATCTGGCTGGTGCCCTCGTATAGCTGCATGATCTTGGCGTCGCGCATCAGCTTCTCCACCGGGTACTCCTTGATGAAGCCGTAGCCGCCGTAGACCTGCACGGCGTCAACAGTGATCTCCATCGCCGAGTCGGCGGCGAAGCGCTTGGCCATCGAGGAGACCTTGCTGTTGCGGATGCCCTGGTCGAGCATGACCGCGGAGTTCCAGACCAGTAGGCGCCCGGCCTCGACCTTGGTCGCCATGTCGGCGATCATGAACTGGATCGCCTGGTGCATGGCGATCGGCACGCCGAACTGGACCCTTTCCTTGGAGTACTCCGTGGCGTACTCGAGCGCCGCGCGGCCGATGCCGACCGCCATCGCCGAGACACCCGGGCGGGTGCGGTCGAGGGTCATCATCGCCAGCTTGAAGCCCTTGTTTTCCTCACCGAGCAGGTTCTCGGCGGGAATCTCGACTTCGTCGAAGGAGATGGTCGCGGTGTTGGACGCCCGCTGGCCCATCTTGTCCTCCTTCTTGTCGACCGAGACCCCAGGCAGGTCGGCGTCGACGACGAAGGCGCTGATCCCGCGGTGCCCACCCTCAGGATCGGTCTTGGCGTAGACCGTGAAGTAGTCGGCGTAGGTGCCGTTCGTGATGAAGCACTTGGAGCCGCTGATCACATACTTGTCGCCCTTCTTGACCGCCTTGGTCTTCATGCCTGAGACGTCAGAGCCGGCGTCGGGCTCGGTCAGGCAGAAGGAGGCGAGCTTGGGCGCCTCGCAGAGCATGCCGAGGTACTTCTTCTTGGTCTCCTCGGAGCCGCCGAGGGTGATCGGCGCGGAGGCGAGGCCATTGGCCATCAGGCTGGTGCCGATGCCCGAGCACCCCCAGCCCATCTCCTCCTCGATCAGGCAGCCGGAGAGGTAGTCGAGGCCGGGACCGCCGTAGGCCTCGGGGATGTGGGTGTTCATCAACCCGACCTCCCAGGCCTTGTCAATGATGTCCTGGGGCCAGGTGCCGTCCACGTCGTACTCCCAGGCAACCTTGCGCATCTCGTTCTCGGCGAAGTTGTGCGCCATCTCGCGCAGATCCTTCTGCTCGTCGGTGAGGGTGAAGTCAACCACTGGTCGAGGCTCCTTATTTGTCCGTTTAAGCCGGTCGGCGCGGCCTCGCCACAGGGGACGACGACCACCGATTGACTGGTCAGTCAACCAGCATTGAAGGGTATCGGATGGCGCCCGGGACCGAGACTGGGCACGCCAATCGCCTAGGATCAACCGATGGCCGGGGCCGCCGAGGAGAACCTCTACGAGGTCGAGGAGCTGCTGATGCAGCCGGGGACCTACTTCAACCCGCAGACCGAGGTTCTGGTCGTCGTCGACGACTCGACCTCGCTCGACCAGGAGGTCTTCAACATGGAGGCCTACGAGGGCGCCGACTGGGTGCGCATCTCCGACGAGGTGCCGGTCGACGAGGACAGCCGCGACCGCGTCCTGGAGAGCTTCCAGACCAGCTACCACCCCGGCTCGGCCGGCTCGGTCTCCGAGACCGCGCTCGAACAGGGCGACGAGGAGCTCGACGAGGACGAGGACGGCCAGGACCCCGGCCGCGAGGACTGACCGGGCGCTCGCAGCAGTAGCTCGCGAGCCGTGACGGTGCGCTCGGATCGCCGTCCAGGCGTGTTCATGGGATCGAGGAGACCAGTCGATACCGTGACCGAGATGAGGCGAGCGCAACGATCCCGCGGCCATCTGGGCGCGCCCATCTGCATCGCCGCGATCGCCCTGCTCCTGCCGGGCTCGGCGACAGCGATGCCCAGCCCCTCCGCCGACCTCTCGCCACGACTCGCCAAGCTGGCAAAACCAGCGCTCAGGTCCTTGCCGCCGGCCAGACAGGCGGCAAGGCTGGGGGTCCCGCCAAGGGGGGGCGGCAGCCTGCTGCGGCGAGGCGGCCGCGTGCTCGCCTACGTTCGCTTTGAGCGAGGCGCGCTGGCCGGGCTCGATGCGCTGCGCCGCACGGGCGCGAGGATCGTCGATGTCAGTCGCCGCCACCAGACGATCACCGTCGCCAGCCGTCCGGCGACCCTGCGCTCGGTCGCCGCTGTGCCCGGTGTCGCCGGCGTCACCGAGGCGCTGGCGCCGGTTACGGCGGCGACCTGCCCGTCGGGCGACGTCGTCTCGGAGGGCGTGACGCAGCTGCACGCCGGAGACAGCGAAGGGGAAGCCCGCGCGGCCTTCGGCGTCGACGGCAGCGGCATCGACGTCGGCATCCTCTCCGACTCCTTCGACCAGGCGACCCAGGCGGCCAACGGCGGAGCGCTTGCGACGACGGCGCCCGACGACGTCGACAGCGCCGACCTGCCCGGCACAGGCAACCTCTGCGAACACACCGCCCCGGTCACCGTCCTCGACAGCGACAACTCGGGCGGCGGGCCATCGCTGGACGAGGGGCGGGCGATGGCGCAGATCGTCCATGACGTCGCCCCGGGCTCGAGCCTCGCCTTCGCCTCGGCCTTCAACGGGGAAACCTCGTTCGCCAACAACATTCGCGACCTGGCCACGGCTGGGTCGGAGGTGATCGTCGACGACGTCTTCTACCTGGGGGAGCCGTTCTTCCAGGACGGCCCGATCGCGGTCGCCGTCAACGAGGTGGTCGCCGGTGGCGTCGCCTATTTCTCCGCCGCCGGGAACGACAACCTGATCGACGTGGAAGGGCACGAGATCGCCTCCTGGGAAGCGCCTGCCTTCCGGGACGCAGGCAACTGCCCGCAGGAGGTGAGGCTCTTCCCCGGCGCCAAAGGCACAGACTGCATGGACTTCCACCCCGGCAGCCCGGTGGACAGGACCTTTGGCGTGAAGGTCCCGGCGGGGACGCTGCTCTCCGTCGATCTGCAGTGGGCCGAACCCTGGCTGGGGGTTGGCACCGACCTCGACACTTTCCTGCTCGACGACTCGGGCGAGCTGATCGCGATCTCGACCGAAGACAACCCCGGGATCAGCCAGAAGCCGGTCGAGATCCTCCAGTGGGAGAACGAGTCCAGCTCGTCCCAGACGGCGCAGATCGTCATCAACCGCTACGCCGGCTCAGCGCCGAGGCTGAAGCTGGCGCTGCTCGGCAATGGCGCCGGCGTCACCGCGACGGAGTACCCCCGCTCGACCGGCGAAGACGTGGTCGGGCCAACCGTGTTCGGCCACAGCGGCTCGGCAAGTGCGATCACGGTTGGCGCGGTCCGCTTCAACGACAGCTCGAAACCCGAGGGGTACTCGTCGCGCGGGCCGGTGCGCCACGAGTTTGGCCCGGTCGATGGGGTCAAAGCGGCCGACCCGCTGCCGGCCGCCGAGATCATCTCCAAGCCCGATCTCGTCGCCACCGATTGCGGGCTGACGACCTTCTTTGCCTTCTTCAGCAGCTTGCCGCAAGCGGGCTGGCGCTTCTGCGGAACGTCGGCGGCCGCCCCGCACGCCGCCGGGGTTGCGGCCCTGATGCTGGAGGAGGAACCCGCCGCGACACCTGGCGCGGTTCGCACCGCGCTGCAGGCCGGCGCCGTCCCCGTGGGCGAAGTGGGGGAATACGGGCCGTGCGCGGTCGGCGCCGGGCTGATCGATGCCCCGACTGCGATCGAAGCCCTGCTCGTCCCGCCTCCCTTCGTGCCGCCCGCTTGCGAACCGCCCGCAGCCGAAGGATCGGTCGAGGAAGCCCAGGCCGCTGGGGAGTGGGGCGCCGAAACGCCGCCCGCGCCACCGTCCGTTGGCGGTCCCGCTACCCCACAGCCTCCGCCGGTCGTGGCCCCTGGGGATGAGGAGGCGCCGCGCACCTTCATCCTCCGCCGCCCGTCAAAGGTCGTTCGCACGGCGGGCCGAGCCGCCCGGGTGGCTTTCCGCTTCGGCTCCAACGAGCCCGACGTGTCCTTCGTCTGCAGGATCGACGCTGGCTTCCTACGCGTCTGCGACGAGCGCCTGATCCGCCGCCTCCGGGTGGGCAGGCACGTCATCTCGGTCCGCGCCATCGACCCCGCCGGCAACATCGACCGCACGCCAGCCGCCTACCGCTTCAGAGTCAAGCGCGTCGGTTAGAGACCCAGATGTCCCGGTAAGCGATCCGGTCGACCCTACGCGCCGACACTCGCCCGGTAGGTGTGCTCGTCGAGGACGAGGCGCCAGGGGCCCGAGGCCGACTCGGTTGCGCGGAAATCGGTGAAGTCAAAGGTGAGAATCGGGAGCTCGTACCGCTCGGCGATCGCCATCACGCAGGTATCGACGAAGCCGAGGTTGAGGTCCGCGTAGCGGTTGTCGAGCTCGCTCGCGCGCCGCAGCAGACCGGCGGAGAGGTAGGCGATCTCCCGCTCGCCCCCCACGGTCGCCGTCAAAAAGCTGCGCGCGGCTGCGTTCCCCGCGCGGCTGCTCAGGATGTGATCGACCTCGACGAGCACTGGCATCGGAACCACAGCCTGACGACGCAACCTGGCAATCAGGGCTGCTGCCAGGGCATGTGCCGAGTCTCGCCGGTCAAGCGCTGAGATCAGCGGGGCGCTGTCAACCAGGACTTTGATCGCGCGGCCCCTCGCCGGGCCCCCAGGGCTTGATGCCGAGGTACTTCTCGAGGTTGATGCCGAGATCGCCCGGGCCCTCGAACGAGCCGATCCACTCCGGCCAGCTCTCCCGGTCGTCGTCGAGGGCGCCCAGCTCGACCAAGCGGACGATCGTCGCCGAGAAAGACTCCCCCTCGAGGGAATGCTTACGGACCAGATCCTCGATGCTGTCGGGGATGTAGATGGTTCTGCGCGCCACTGTCTGCGTCATCGAGTTGAAGTATGAACGGCACAATCATACCCATGGCGCGCAGCAACGCACGGCTTCCGGGCAGGATGCTCACGCTATGCGCGCAAGCGCTCGGCCAGGCCCGAGTGGCGCGTGCCGCTGTCGTCGCGGCGCACGGCGCTCTGCAGCGCGGCGCTGTCGCCGATCAGCACGCAGCTGCGGCGGGCGCGGGTGATCGCCGTGTAGAGCAGGGGGCGGGACAGCATTCGTGAATGCGACCGGTGGCAGACGCCGACCACGACCGGCACCTCGCAGCCCTGGGCCTTGTGCACGGAGATCGCGTAGGCGAGGCGCAGGGTCGCCGTCTCCCCGTAGGGGATGGTCAGGGTCTCGCCTTCGTCGGTCTCGACGACGATCTCCTCCGCGTCGGGATCGTCCTCCTCGAAGAAGACGATCGAGCCGTTCATCAGGCCCAGCTCGTGCGAGTTGCGGGTCTGGATCAGACGGTCCCCGACCCGGAAGCGACCGCCGAGGGCGGCCTTGCCGCGCGGGTTGAGTCGCCCCTGCAGGCCTTCGTTGAGGGCGTCGATCCCCACCGCCCCCCGGTACATCGGCGCCAGCACCTGCACCTCGCGCACTGGGTCGACCCCGAAGCGCTGCGGGGCGCGCTCGGCGACCACTTCGATCACCGTCGCCAGCGCCCGCTCCGGGTTGGCGCGGTCGATGAAGAAGAAGTCGTGATCCTGGTCCTCGGCGGGGGTGACGTGCGGAGGACGGCCCTGGTTGATCTCGTGGGCGGCCGTGGTGATCATCGAGCGTGCCGCCTGGCGAAAAATCTGCGTCAGCCGCACGACCGGCGCGACGCCGGCGGCGATCAAGTCCTCGAAGGGCTTACCGGCGCCGATCGGCGGCAGCTGGTCGGCATCGCCGACGAAGACGATGTGGGTCGACTCCGCCAGTCCGCCGAGCAGCACCTCGATCAGGCGCAGGTTGAGCATCGAGGACTCGTCGACGATCACCAGGTCGACTGGCAGCGGATGCCCAGGCTTGAAGGCGGGCTCACGCCCGGGCATCCACTCGAGCAGGCGGTGGATCGTCTGCGCCGAGTGCCCGGTGGCCTCCTCGAGGCGGCGCGCGGCACGGCCGGTCGGCGCGCAGAGCGCGATCCGCAGGTGGGCCGCTTCGGCCCCTTCGACGATCGCCCGCGTGCAGGCGGTCTTGCCGACGCCGGGCCCGCCGGTCAGCACCGAGATCCGCGCCCCGAAGGCGCCGCGCACGGCGGCCCACTGCTCGTCGGTGAGCTTGGCGGCCTCGACATCCTGGGGGGGCATCTCGCCCGGGTCGTGGTCGAGGTGGGCCGGGGCGGCGATGCGCGCCGCGAGGGTCCTTGCCACGGCGACCTCGCTGGCGTGGGTCAGCTCGCGGTAGATGCGGCCCTCCTCGACGCACAGGCCGCGCGCCTCGCTCAGCACCTCCGGGTCCGGGGAGAGCCCGAGCAGCTTGGCGCTGCGCGCGGCCAGCTGGTCGAGCGGCAGGAAACTGTTGCCCTGCTGCTCGGCCTCGACCAGGGCGTAGACCGCCGCCGCCTGGGCGCGGCGGCTCGACTCGGGGGGCACGTCGGCGCCGAGGGCGATCTTGTCGGCGCGGGCGAAACCGACCCCGTCGACCTCGGTCAGCCGGTAGGGGTCCTCGTGCAGGATCGCCATCGAGCGCTCGCCAAAGCGATTGTGGATCGGGGCGGCCAGGTGGGCGAGGCCGTGGGGGGCGAGCTGCACGTGCAGGTCGCGGATCGCGCGGCTGGCGTGCCACGATTCGACCGCCGCCGCCGCCTGGTCGGCGCTGACGCCGCGCAAGGAGCTGAAGACACCCTGCGGGTTGGCGGCGATCGCGCCGAGCACGCCCTCGCCGTGCTCCTCGACCAGACGCTCGGCACGCGCCGGGCCGATGTGGCGCAGCGTCGTGAGGTAGGCGATCTGCCCCTCGCGATCGGTGGGGTCGAGCGGCAGCGCCCCCTGCGCCCGCAGCTGTCGCCCGTAGCGGGCGTGCGTCTGCCACTCGCCGCTGACTTCAGCCCGGTCGCCGACGCCGAGGTGGGCGACGGGGCCGACCAGGGCGAAGCCCTCGCCTGACGCGGCGTCCTGCACCTCGAGCACCGCATAACCGTCGTCCTCGGCGCAGAAGATGACGCCGAGCACCTCGACCGTGGCTGCATGACCCGGGGCGTCTGTGTCGAAGAGGGTTGCCGTACCGGTCATCCCCTCAAACTAGCCTTTGGCCAAGATGGCCGAACGATCCAAAGTCGGACTCTGCGACAGCTGTCGGCACCAGCAGCTGGTGCCCAACACGCGCGGCTCGGTTTTCTCGCTCTGCCTGCGCTCGCGGGTCGATCCGCGTTACCCGCGCTATCCGCGGATCCCAGTGGCGGCCTGCCCTGGGCACGAGCCAAGGGCAGGGGCCACCGGGGAAGTCAGGTCCTAGCTGGCCATCGGGTCCGGTTCGCCGAGCTTGGAGATGTCCGGTGCCTCGTAGGGGGCGCCGGGGACGCCGCCGAGGATCAGCAGGCGGATGCCATCGGCCCCCGGCCAGACCTTGCGGGTGACGCCGGAGCCGACCCGGGCGATGTGATCGGGGTCGAGCGGGAAGCGCTCACCCTCGATCTCGATCTCGCCAGCGCCCTTCATCGTCACGTAGACCTCCTCCTGCCCGTCCTGCGCGTGGTCGTGCTCGGGATAGTTCTCGAAGTTCGGTGGCATGTCGATCAGCTGCATGCCGAACGATTCGACCCCCAGCTCCGCCCTGGCCCGCTTGAAGGCGCCGAGGTAGATCGCCTCCATCTCGTCGATCTTCTTGACTGCGTAAGTGCCCATCGTCCCCCGATTCGTTTTAGGTGTCCGCCGTTTTGGCTCGAGGGCGGATCCTAGACAAATGCACGAACGTTCGTGCTTTTCAGTAGCCTGAAGCGATGGCGGTGACCGCAACGACATCGAGCACCGCAGGCTTGGCGACCGGGAAAGGCGCCGAGACGCGAGCCGCAATTCTCGACCGAGCCATCGACCTCGCCTCGGTCGAGGGCCTGGAGGGCTTGACGATCGGCCAGCTGGCGGCCGAGCTGGAGATGAGCAAGAGCGGCCTCTTCGCCCACTTCGGCTCCAAGCAGGAGCTGCAGCTTGCAACCGTCGAGGCGGCGGCTCGTCGCTTCCGTGCAGCCGTGATCGAGCCCGCGCTCGGCACCCCTGATGGCGCCCCGCGCCTGCGGGCGATGGCCGAGAGCTACCTCACCCATCTGGACAGCGGCGCCTACTCGGGCGGTTGCTTCTGGGTCGCAACCTCAGCCGAGTACGACGACCGGCCCGGCCCGGTGCGCGATGCGATCGCCGCGGCGCTCGAGCGCTGGCTGGCCGAGCTGGAGCGCCAGGCCGGGATTGCCGGGGCGAGCGAACCGGGCCGCTTCGCCTTCGAGCTCTACGCCGTGGTCATGGGCGCCAACTCCCGCTACCGGCTGTCCGGTGATCGAAAGGCTTTCGACTATGCCCACGCCGTCGTCGATCGCCTGCTCAGCGAGCTTCCGGGATGAGCGGTGGAGATCGCCCGAGGGAGGAGGCGGCGGCGGACTTCGCGCGTCGCTTTGCCGAGTACTGGCGGGCCCCGACGCCGGAGCGTCTGGACACGATCCTGGCGGGACGAGTGCGGCTCATCGCTCCGATGACGCCAACGACCTGCACGCTGAAGGAGGGCCAGCGTGCATTCGCAACGCTGTTCGGCCTGATCTCCCAGCTGACCGGTGAGATGCATCGTTGGGGAGCGACCGAGGACGGCGTCCTGATCGAGTTCACTCTCAGCGGCACGGCCGGTGGCAAGCCGATTTCCTGGCATGCAGTCGATCGTTTCGTCCTCGATGAGGACGGCCTCGCAACCGAACGCGTCTCCTACTTCGACTCGGCGCCGATCGCGCTCACGGCCGCCCGTCGCCCTCGCGCCTGGCCTGCCTTCATCCGCAGCCGCCTGGGGCAACGGCGTCCGTGAACTTGGGGCCCGGCGCTCAGTCCAGCAGGCCGACCTGGCGCAGGATCGAGACCGAGTCCGAGTAGACGTCCTTGCGCTTGATCAGGCCGTTCTCGAAGGGGATCACGTCGACGCCGTCCCAGCTCACCTGGCGACCGCTGGGCGGCGCCTCGAGCTCACCGCGGCGCAGCGTTTGGGTGTGGGTGGCGGTCGCGGTCCACTCCTGGGTGACGACGCCCTCGCGCACATAGAGGCGTCGCGTCGCGAACCTCATATCGGGCCAGGCCTCGAAGATCTTGGCGATGTGGCCGCGCACCTCCTCGCCCTGGGCCGACTCACCGGCGGTGTGGTTGGCGAAGACCATGTCCACAGCGTGCATGGCGACGATCGCGTCGAGGTCCTGGGCGTTCCAGGCGTCGTTGTAGCGCCCAATCGCCGCGGTCAGAGCATCTATGCCGTCAAGACCCGCCACGCAACAACCCTAACCGCACCGCCAGCGTGCCGAGTGGTCGATTTACCCCCCTATGGTGTGGTCAATCGACCACTCGCCGCTCGCACCGCACGCGGGCGGCTCACTGGAGGAGGATTGGATGGACGTTGTGATCGTCGGCGCTGGCCTGTCGGGGCTGCGCGCGGCACGGGCGCTGGCCGATGCCGGGCGCGAGGTCGTCGTGCTGGAGGCGCGCGACCGCGTCGGTGGGCGGCTGCTCAACGCCGAGCTCGGTGAGGGCGTCCAGGTCGACCTCGGTGGGCAGTGGGTCGGATCGGACCACGCGCGCGTGCAGGGGCTCGCCGCCGAGCTGGGGATCGAGATCTTTCCCCAACACGGAGCCGGGCGGAACCTGCTCGACGTCGGCGGGGTGCGACGCCGTTACCGCGGCACGATTCCGCGACTCGGCATCGGCGTCCTCTGGGACATCTTCCTCGCCCGACGGCGGATCGCCCGCCTGGCCCGTGACGTCGGCGCCGAGCAGCCCTGGGCGGCGGCGCGGGCAGCCGAGCTCGACGGCCAGACGCTGGCCGATTGGTGTGAGGCCAACGTGCGCACGCCGATCGCCCGCGAGCTGATCGGCCTCGCCGGGCGGACGGTGTGGGGGACCGGGCCCGAGGAGATCTCGATGCTGCACGCGCTCTTCTACGTCAGCGCCGCGGGCAGCTTCGACAAGCTGATCGACACCGAGGGCGGCGCCCAGCAGGACCGGCTCGTGGGGGGCGCCCAGGCCCTGGCGCTCGGCCTTGCCGCCTCGCTCGGGGAGCGCCTGCTGCTTGGCTCGCCGGTCGAACGGATCGAGCAGAGCAAGGCGGGCGTGCGCATCCTGGGCGCCGATCTCGAGCTGCAGGCGCAGCGCGCAATCGTCGCCGTGCCGCCGGCGATCGCCGCGCGGATCGAGCTCGACCCGCCGCCCCCGCCCTTGCGGCGCGAGCTCGGCGAGCGCCTGCAGCCGGGCGCGCTGACCAAGTGCGTGGCGCTCTACGCCGAGCCCTTCTGGCGCGCCGACGGTCTCAGCGGCGAGGCGGTCACCGACGCCGGCCCGGTGACCCTGACCTTCGACTGCTCGCCCCGCGACGGGTCCGCGGGGGTGATGCTCGGCTTCGTCGGCGGCCCCGAGGCGCGCGAGCTGGCGGCGATGACGCCGGATGAGCGCCGTGCCGCGGTGCTCGCCTGCTTCGAGGGGCTCTACGGCCCGCGCGCCGCGCAGCCCCTCGACTACGCCGAACAGGCCTGGGCTGCCGAGCCCTGGTCGGGTGGCGGCCCGACCTCGAACTTCGGCCCCGGCGGCTGGACCGCCTGCGGCGCGGCCCTGCGCGAGCCGCTCGAGCGCGTCCACTGGGCCGGCACCGAGACGGCCACCGTCTGGAGCGGCTACATGGAGGGCGCCCTGCAGGCCGGCGAGCGCGCCGCGGCAGAGGTCGAGCGCGCGCTTTCTCGTTGAGCGCTCAGGCGGTGACCGCCACCCTGCTGTGACACCAGCTGGGCACCCGGAAAGCGGGCTCGAAGCCAGCCTGAGTGAAGCTCCGGCGATCGGCAGCCGGCGGTTCCTGACCGGCGCTCGCGATCATGATCGTGTCGCAGCCGGATTGTGCCGCGTCGGTGATGCAGCGGTGCAGAAGAGCCATCTGACCCTGGCCCTCGCGACCCTCGACCTCCAGCGACCCCAGCGCAAGCGTGGCCACACCCGCGTGACGGTGCATCGCCGCATAGGCAAGCGGTCCCTCCGCGTCGACCGCGCCGTAGGTGCTCCAGGTGTCACTCTCCATTTCCAGCAGGCAGTAGAAGAAGGACTCCGCCGGCCAGGGAAGGTCGAGGCTGTGGGCCAGCGGGCCGGAGAACCCCTCGTCCCACTCGTCCCAATCGAGCGTCGTGACCCCGGCGGGCAGGTCGAACTGCGGCGGCGCCGTATCGCGGACCAGCCGCATCGATCCATCGCCGCGCTCATCCCCCCTGGCCCGCAACCAGTCTTCAGCCGCCGTCGAATCGGGCAGGCCGGGGATGATCGAGACGCGGTAGTCGACCCCGACGCGGCCCTCGTCCTGCAGGCAGCGCGACTCGAGCCAGGCGGCCGCGTCCGCCAGGTGGCCATTCTCGACCGCCCCCGCCTCACCGCCACCGAGGATGAAGTTGACCTCCATATCGGCCGACTGGCTGCCAATGCAGGCGGCCATGACCGGTCCGAACTGGGCGAAATCGACCCCGTGCTCATAGGCGGCGTCGGCGACCGCCACAACCCAGAGGGCTCGCCAGAAGGCCCTCTCGCTTGCCGAGATCCGCGCTGGATCCAGAACCCCTCCACCTTCCCGAGGCATATCGCTCTCCCTTGCCTGAAGTTAACCGGAACGTAAAATTATCTTAATTGGTACTGATTTGGCGTTCCTCGTCGAATGCATGCGGCCGTACACTCGCGTGGTGAACCGCGCCCTGCTGCAGAGCACCCTGGTCGAGGCCGGCGAGCCGACCTATCGCGCGGCCCAGGTCTGGGAGTGGGTGGCGCGCGGCGCCCGCTCATATGAGGCGATGACCAACCTGCCGGCGCGGCTGCGCGAGCGGCTTGCCGCCGCGGTGCCGCTCTCCACGCTCTCGCTCGAGGCCGAGGCCAAGTCCGACGACGGCACCGTCAAGGCGCTCTTCCATACGGCCGACGGACGGCCGATCGAGGCGGTGCTGATGCGCTACCGCGACGGGCGGCGCTCGGTCTGCCTCTCCTCGCAGTCGGGTTGCCCGCTGACCTGCTCCTTCTGCGCCACCGGCCAGATGAAGTTCGGCCGCAACCTGAGCGCCGACGAGATCCTCGACCAGGCGCTGCACTTCCGCCGTAGCGAAGCAATCGACCACGTCGTCTTCATGGGCATGGGCGAGCCGACGATGAACCTCGACGCGGTGCTCGGCGCCTGCGAACGGCTGCCCGATCTCGGCGTCACCCACCGCCGCACGGCGATCTCCACGGTCGGCTGGGCGCCGGGGATCGACCGCCTCACCGAGTGCGAGATGCCGATCAGCCTCGCCCTCTCCCTGCACGCCCCCAACGACGGCCTGCGCTCACAGCTGATGCCGGTCAACGACCGCTACCCCTTGGCCGAGGTGCTCGCCGCCTGCGAGCGCTACCGAGCCCGCCGCCGGCGCAAGGTCTTCGTCGAGTACGTGATGCTCGACGAGGTCAACGACCTGCCCGAGCACGCCCGCCAGCTCGCCG
>Ga0075325_1000058_pt1 | contig 13844 bp, 16 predicted proteins | sample MayberrySE_Catta_5_FD_120048 | JGI IMG/M metagenome (GOLD analysis project Ga0075325, IMG submission 120048) | Natural and restored wetland microbial communities from the San Francisco Bay, California, USA, that impact long-term carbon... | ecosystem: Environmental > Terrestrial > Soil >... | reverse complement strand
GGGGAAGTCGCCGACCATGCGGGAGCGGCGAAGCGCCGCCTTCACTCTGCTGCGGAACTCGCGCATCGAGAAGGGCTTGGTGATGTAGTCGTCGGCGCCGACCTCGAGGCCGGCGACCTTGTCGGTCTCCGAGCCCTTGGCGGTCAGCATGATGATCGGCACCTGGCTGCGCTGGCGCAGCTCGCGGCAGACTTCGACCCCGTCGAGCTTGGGCAGCATCAGGTCGAGGATGACCAGGTCGAAGCGCGCCTCGGCGAAGCGGTCGAGCGCTTCGCGGCCGTCCTGGGCGGAGGTGACGTGGTAGCCGTCCTTGCGCAGCGGATAGGAGAGCAGCGTCTGGATCGACTGCTCGTCATCGACAAGGAGGATGCGGGTCGACCCATTCGGCATAGAGGAAAGGATATTCCCCTGCAGAAACCCGCAGATCGCGGCTTCCCGGCCGACGGCTGGAGCCAGCCATTGGACAGATGTGCGAGTACCAAGTACTAAGGGTCCTCGGTGGAAAGCCGATAGGGGGGGCAGAATGCAAGCGCAAGAGCTGAAGAGCATGGTCGAGAGGGGTAGCTACAAGCCCGAGCCGGCGCTGATCGCCGACGCGATGCTGCGCCGTCGCAGCGTGCGTGAGCTGCTCACCAGCGAGAGCCTTATGCGAGCTGGTCGTATCCCGCCGGCGCCAGAATCGCGCCCCCGGGCAGCCTGATCTCGACCCCCGCGCCATCGGTGACCTCGCCGATCGCGGTCAGCTTCATGCCCTTTTCGGCTTCCTCGACTGCCTGCTGAGCCTCCTCAAAGCGCTCGCGCGGGACGCTCGCCAGCAGCTCGTAGTCCTCACCGCCGCCGATCGCCAGCTCGAGCGGATCGCGATCGGCGCCGGCAGCGACCTCCTGCAGCCCTGCGGCCAGCGGAATCGCCGCGGCGTCGATACGCAGACAGGCCTTGCTTGCCTCGGCCAGGCGCCGCGCATCGCCACCAAGCCCGTCACTGATGTCGATCATCGCCGTGGCGCCGGCGCCGGCCAGGGCGCCGCCGGCAGCGAGACGCGGTCGTGGTTCGAGCTGCCGAGCCCGCAGGCTCGATGCGAGAGTTGACCCCACTCCAGGTGGGTCAACTCTCGCATCGTCGGCGAGCAGTTGGAGGCCCGCGGCGGCTCCGCCGAGCTCGCCGGTGACTACCAGGATGTCGCCGGGTCGGGCGCCGCCGCGGGTGACGAGCAGCTCTGCCGAGTCGGCGTGGCCGACGACGGTGATCGCCAGGAAGAGCTCGGCGGCGCGGGTCACGTCGCCGCCGGCGAGGGTCGTGCCGGCGGCGGCGGCGAGGGCGGCCATCCCGTCGAGCAGCTCGAGGCATTCCCCCTCGCCGAGGTCGGCTGGCAAGCCGAGCGCGACATAGGCCTCGCCGGGCTCGGCTCCCATCGCGGCCAGGTCGGAGAGCGCGGCAGCAAGCGCCTTGTGGCCGATCTGGGCGAGGCTCGCCCGGTCGCGGCGGAAGTGCACCCCCTCGACCACCGCATCGACCGAGGTGGCGGTGGCGCCGCCCGGCACGGTGACCGCCGCGTCGTCGCCGGAGCCAAGGCGTACCTGCGCTCCCGCCGCCGGCAGCCGTTCCCGGATTTGTGCCAGCAGCTCGAACTCGCCCATCGATCCATTGTCCCCGCTGGCGCCACTAAGGTGCGGATGCAGTGGAGCGCCAGCAGCCCCTTCTGCATCGCATCGGCGAGGTCGGGTCGAAGATCGGCGCGCGCCCCCCGCGCAGCAAGCGTGTGCGGCTGGCGATCCAGCTCGGCATCGCCGTCGTCATCTTTGGCTTCCTGGTTCTGACCGTCGTCGACCAGTGGGCCGAGATCAAGGACGAGGGGGTGCACTTCCACGTCGCCTGGCTGATCCCGGCCTTCGTCGTGCTGCCGATCTTCTACGCGCTCAACGCGCTCGGCTGGGACCTGATCCTGCGCTTCCTCGGCTACCGGCTGGGAGCCGTCCGGGCGCAGGTCGCCTGGGGGCAGCCGCTGCTCGCCCGCTACGTGCCGGGCAGCGTTCTCTACGTGCTCGGCCGCGTGCTGCTCTCCGAGCGGGCGGGGGTGCCGCGCCGGCTGACCGTGGCGAGCATCGTCTACGAACAGGCGCTGCAGGCGACCTCGGCGGTGATCGTCGCCGCCTACTTCCTCATCGTCCATCCCGACCTCGACGGTCAGCCCTGGCGCTGGGCGGTCGTGCTGATCATCCCGCTGGCTCTGGCGCTGCTGCACCCGCGCGTCTTCGGCCGCGTCGCCAATCGCCTGCTGGGCGCCTTCGGCCGCGAGTCGCTGCCGGCGACGATGCCGCTGCGCGGCGTGATCTCGGTGCTTGCCTTCTACACGCTCAACTGGGGCGTGATTGCCGTTGGCCTCTACTGCGTCGCTCGCTCAGTTAGCGAGATCCCGCCCAGCGAGATCCTCGTCGTCGGCGCGGCGCAGGCGTTCGGCTACGTGGCCGCCCTGGTCACCCTCGTTGCCCCAGCCGGGCTGGGTATCCGTGACGCCGCCTTTGCCTGGGCGGTAAAGCCCTCGGTCCCGGGCGAGAGCTTCGCGATCGGCTCGCTGATCGCGATCGCCGTGCGCGGGGTGATGACCGTGGTCGAGGTCCTTTATGTGGGGGTGGTGACGGCGCTAGGCCGAAAAGAGGGGTGGTCGATCCACACCGGCGTCATTCACCCGTCGCCTGAGGAGAAAGATGTGGTCTCAGAGGGGGATGCGGGCTCCTAGTTGGTTGGCCGTCAGGGCTAGGAGCAGGAGCTGGAGGGGGCGGTCGCGGGATAGGGCTGCGAGGGGGAGGGGCCAGAGCAGGTACCAGGGGAGGAGCCAGCTGGTTGCGAACAGCATGCCGGTTGTTGCCCAGGCCGCCGCGCGGAGCCAGTCGCCGCCGCGTTGGGTCCAGGTGAGCAGGTAGATGAAGAAGGCGGCGTAGAGGAGGAGGACGACGGCGCGGACCGTGTCCGGGTCGAGGCCGCTTAGCCGGGCCGTAGTGATCGGAATGCTCAGGTGGCTGGTGCGGCCCTGGTTCTCGCCGGCGAGGGCGAAGGCGTCGAGCCAACTCCAGCCGAAGGCGAGGCAGGCGGTGACGGTCAGTAGCGCGAGAGCGGCGAGGCCGCCAAGGAGGAAGCGACGCTGCCGCGCGGCGCCGAGTAGGGCGAAGGGGAGCACGAGCGCGGCCGTCGCCTTCGTTGCACACGCCGCGATCAGGGCGCCGCCGCCAGTCACCTCGCGGGCGGTGAGCAGGCCGGCGATACCGAGCGTCATCAGCAACACGCCGAGGCCGTCGTTGTGGGGGCCGCCGACGACGTGGACGAGGACCAGGGGGTTGAGGGCGACGAAGGCGGCGGCGCGCAGGGGGTCGATGCCGCGGGCGGGGGCCAGGCGAGCGACGAGCGCGGCGGTTGCTAGGACCGCCGCCGCTGAGATCGCCTTGAGCACGTAGACGGCGGCATCGACCGGCAGCCAGGCGAGGGGGTAGGTGGCGAGCGTGAAGAGCGGGCCGTAGGCGCTGGTCGTGTCGGGCCAGGTGACCTCGGCGAAGGCGGGGTCGCTGGGGACCGTTGCCGGGGGGTGGATGTAGGGATCGAGTCCGTGCAGGGCGCCCAGCCGGGCGTAGTCGACGTAGCTGTAGACGTCGTGGGAGAGCAGCGGCGGCAGGCAGGCGAAGATCGCGAGCAGCACGATGATCGTCGCCCAGATAACTCGCTTGCCCAGGCGCGGCGGGCAGGCGAGCGCACCCAGGTAGGCGAGAAAGCCGGCCCAGATCAGGCCGTAGGCGACCCCCGGTGAGAGGCTCAGCTATCCGCTCCGGCGCCGGCGGTATCGCCACCGCCGACCGAAGGCGGCGGGCTGGGCGGCGGGGGGACGGGAGTCGGTTCCTGTCCCGCTCCCGGCGCATAGGCGTCCGGGTCGTAGTTACCGGGGTCATAGCCGCCGGTTGCTTCTTCGCCCAGCTCCCGGGCGCGCTCGGCTTCTGCCTTTGCGGCGTCGTAGGTGTCGCCCTTACGCGGCGCGGGGGCGCTGAAGCGGCCGTAGTACGGCGCCCAGCTGATCGGCGTCTTGGGCTCGGAGAATTCCTCGCAGGGCACTTCGCCGCCGGCGTAGAGGGCGTGCCAGATCTCGGCTGGGAAGGTGCCGCCGAAGACGCTGATCCCGTGCACGCTGCTCATTTCGATCGCGTTCGACTCCGGGTAGCCGACCCAGACCGCGGTCGCCAGGTTGGGCTGGTAGCCGGTGAACCAGGCGTCGGTGAGGCGGTCGGTGGTGCCCGTCTTGCCGGCCTGCCCCGGGCAGCCCGTGTAGGCGGCGGTGCCGGTGCCGCCGGTGATGTTGTCGTGCAGCAGTCGGGTCACCTCATAGGCGACCGCTTCGCTGAGGACCCGGCGCGGCGGCTTGCGGTTGGGTCGCTCGACCCGGCCGCCGGGGAAGACGACGCGGCGGATCGCCAGCGGCTGGCGGCGGATGCCGCCGGCGGCGAGGGTCGCGTAGGCGCTGGCCATCTCCAGCGGCGAGACGCCGATCCGCAGCCCGCCGATCCCCTCCGCCGGGATGCCGTCGAGCGGGCTGACGATGCCCAGCCCCTTCGCCGTGCCGGCCACCCGCTGCGGGCCCACGTCGAGGTCGAGCTGGGCGAAGACGGTGTTGTCGGAGGCGACCGTCGCCTGCTGCAGGTTGATCCTCCCCTGGTAGCCCTCGTCGGCGGTGTGCACCTCCCAGTGCCCCCACTTGGGCAGGTCGAGGGAGAGCGGTTTTGAGGTGTAGTAGGTCGAGTAGGGGTCGATCCCCTGGCGGATCGCCGTGGTCAGGACGAAGGTCTTGAAGGTCGAGCCCGGCTGGCGATGCCCCTGGGCGGCGAGGTTGAACTTGCTCTCCTCATAGGCGGAGCTGGAGACCATCGCCTCGATCTCGCCGTCGCCCGGGTTGATCGAGACCAGCGCCGCGGAGGGGTCGGTCGAGTAGGGGAGGGCCGAGACCATCGCCTCGAGGCCGACCTCCTGCAAGCGGGGCTCGATCGTCGTGTGCACCTCGATGCCGCCGTTGCGCACGGTGTCGACCCCGTAGCGGTCGATCAGCTGCGCTTCGACGTAGTCGAAGAAGTAGGGCTCGCGGTGGGCGAAGTAGGAGTCCGAGACGTCGAGGCCGAGGCCGCGGCGCTGCGCCGCCTGGGCGCGCTCGCGGCTGACGTAGCCGAGGCTGGCCATCTTGGCGAGCACCGCGTCGCGCCGCGCGCGGGCCTCGCCGGGGTGCAGGATCGGGTTGTATTCGGAGGGCGCCTGGGGCAGGCCGGCGAGCAGCGCCGCCTGGGCCAGGCTCAGCTTCCAGACCGGGCGGGAGAAGTAGATCTTGGCGGCCGCCTGGACGCCGATCGCGGTGGCGCCTTCGACCGTCCCGTAGGAGGCGGTGTTGAGGTACTGGCTGAGGATCTCCTTGCGCGAGTGGCGCTCGGCGTACTCGATCGCCAGCTGCGCCTCGACGATCTTGCGCTCGAGGTCGCGCTTGGGGTTGCGGATGCAGAGGTTGCGGACCAGCTGCTGGGTGATGGTCGAGCCGCCCTCGACCGTCTCGCCCGCTTCGAGGTTCTTCAGCGCCGCCCGGGCGATCGCCTCGGGATCGATCGCGCCGTGCTCGTAGAAGCGTTGGTCCTCGATCGCCACCGTGGCCAGCTGCAGCTGCTTGGAAACGCGCTCGAGCGCGACCGGCGCGCGCGCTTCGTCGGAGTCGATCAGGCCGAGCTTGCTGCCGTCAGCGGCGTAGAGGACCGAGTTGCCGCTGCGCTCGATCTTCTTGCAGGAGGCGAGCGAAGGCGCCTCGGCGGCGACGTCGAGCACCCAGGAGGCAACCGCGATTCCGGCAACCGCGAGCGCGACGAAGAGGCCGCCGCCGATGAAGAGCAGCTTGCTGGGCGCGCCCCCGCGCCGCCGCTGACGTCGCCGATTGCGCTGCGCCACGGGCTAAGGGTACTTCGGCCGCCGCGCCGCTCAGGCCTGCGTGTCTTCGGTCGAGAGGTTGCGGACGATGCCCTCGACCAGCAGCTGGTTGGGGATCACCGCCGCGGTCCCGTCGCCCGGGTCGACATAGGTGTAGGAGAGGGTGATGTCGGTGACCCGTCCCTCGACGTCCTCGAAGCTGATCCGGTCGCCGATCTTGATCGGCTGGGAGACGGCCAGCTGCACGCCGGCGACCATGTTGCCGATCGTGTGCTGGGCGGCGAAGCCGACGATCGCGGCCAGCACCGCGGTCGAGGCGAGGATGCCGGTGGCGAGGCGCTTCAGCTCGGTGAACTGACTGAGCGCGATCGCGACGAGCACGAGGAAGATGACGAGGATCAGCAGGCGGCGCAGGAAGCGCAGCCGCGTCTTGGTCGAGCGTGAGACCTGTGAGACTGCCGGCGTCATGGATGCCACGGTATCCGCAAAGCCGACGTTTCCGTACGTGAGCTGGGGCCCGCTGGCCGCCGTGGGCGGCGTGCTGCTCGCGCTCGCCACCGGCGCTGTGCTCTCGATCCCGGCGGTGATCGCCGACAGCCCCGGGGACGGTGGCCTCGGTGACACGGCGACCGCCTTCGTGCAGCTCGGCACGGCGCTCGGCTTCCTGCTGGTGCCCTTCGCGATCGCCGCGGGCCGCGGCGCGACGGTGCGCCAGGCGGCCAGCGAACTCGGCCTGCGCCGCTTCCGGCCCGCGGCGATCAAGTGGATGTTCGCCGCGGTCGGCGCCTATCTGGGGCTGACGATCCTCTACGTGGCGATCGCCGGCACGCCCGAGCAGGACGACATCGCCGAGAGCTTCGGCGCCCTGCCCGTGCAGATCCTGCTGATCGTCTTCGCCGCCTCGATCAGCGAGGAGGTCTGCTTCCGCGGCTTCCTCTACGGCGGCCTGCGCCGCCGCCTGCCACGGGTCGCCGCGGCGCTGCTGGTCGGCGTCATCTTCGGCGCCCTGCACGCGACCACCGGGATCAGCGCCGTCCCCCCGCTGATCGCCTTCGGCTTCGTCTTCTGCCTGCTCTACGAGAAGACCGGCTCGATCGTGCCGGGGATCATCCTGCACATGCTGAACAACTCGGTCGCCCTGGCGGCTCAGTAGCGGCAAAGAAACGGCCCGCCGTAGCGGGCCGAACCTGAAGCCACGAAATCGCGGCGGCAACCGATTGACAACCGGAGCTCAAGGCTAGCAGCGAGGACTGATCGCGTGGCGGTCACAACTCCGCAGGCCGCATGACTTTGCACCTCGATCAACCCTCATACCTCGTGGCGGAGGGCGGGGGATTCGAACCCCATCCGGAGCTGTGACGCCCGGACTTCCGGTTGTCGGTCGGTTGCCGTCACCTGACGGCTTCACCCTCCGCTGCGGCGAACGTATGTCGAGCTATCGCTCGATTCAACCCATGTCGCTCTAAATTCACGAAGAATTGACTCTTGCGGCACACAACCGGCTCATTCGTAAGAATCCCCAGCCCGTGAAGCGTTCCCTCGTCCTATCGCTGCTTGCCCTGGCCGTCTGCGCGTTGCCGGCGAGCGCTGCTGCGGCGACACCCCCGGCGAAGACCGTTGCGCCGCCGGAGGCGGTCGTCAAGGTGGAGATCGACGGCAAGCTGCCTGGCGGCAAGGCGATGATCTACAGCAAGGTGGCGGCGATCGGCACGGTGACGCCCTACGTCGCCGGCGAGCAGGTCGAGGTCGAGTTCTTCCTCGACGGCAAGCGGATCGAGCGCAAGACGGCGAAGCTGCAGAAGGGCAAGCGCGGCGCCGGCAAATTCCGCGCCGCGATCCTGATCCGCGAGGGCGGCAAGTACGCGGTCAGCGCCAAGCACGTCGCCACGGCGGCGCTCGGCGGCGACAGCACGGTGCGCAAGGGCTGGCGGGTGCGCTACCCCGCGCTGCGCCAGGGCCAGTGCGGCAACGTCGTCGTCGGCTTCAAGAAGGCGATGCGCAAGCTGGGCTACATCGCCAACGACGGCCGCTGCTTCGGTGGCAAGACGGCGCGTGGCGTGCTCGCCTACCGCAAGGTCAACGGCATGGCGGCCACCTACCGGGCCGGCAAGGGCCTGGTCAAGAGCGTCTTCTCCGGCAAGGGCGCCTACAAGGTCAAGCATCCGGGAGCCGGGCAGCACGTCGAGGCGCCGCTCGGCAAGCAGGTCCTCGTCTTCGCCAAGGACGACAAGCCGGTCGCCGTCTACCCGATCTCCTCGGGCAAGTCCTCCACCCCGACGGTCACCGGTCACTTCGAGTTCATCAGGACGGAACCGGGCTACAACTCGCATGGCATGTACTACTCCTGGTACTTCTACGGGGGCTATGCGGTGCACGGCTACGAATCGGTGCCCGACTATCCCGCCAGCCACGGCTGCCTGCGCACCTTCATCGCCGACCAGCCCGAGATCTACGAGCGCATCAATTTTGGCGAAGACCTTTTCGTCTTCTAGATAGGGATCGAAGATGATCGGCGAGAGAACCCTGAAAGCGGTTCTCGCTTTTATCGCCGGCTACCACATCGTGCTCGGGCTGATGCAGCTCTTTGCGCCCGGCACCTTCTTCGACGAGATCGGCAGCTATGGGGTCGAGAACTCTCATTACATAGGGGATGTGGGCGCGTTCACGCTGGCCTTCGGCATCGCGGTGGGGATCGCCGTCGTGCGGCCCGGGTGGCGGGCGCCGATCCTCTGGCTGGGGGCGCTCTGGTACGGGCTGCACGCGCTCAACCATGCCTTCGACACCGATGAGGCGCGCAGCGAGGCGCGTGGTTGGAGCGACACGCTGCTGATCGCCTTCGGGGCGCTCGCCGCGGCCTGGCTGGCGCGGGCCTCCGAACGGCTGAACGGCGAAGCCAACGATCGGGAGGTGAGGCGATGAGGGTCTTCGTCGCGGGGGCGAGCGGCGCGATCGGCCGGCCGCTGGTGCGCCAGCTGGTCGCCGCCGGCCACGAGGTGACCGGGACGACGCGCCACGAGGAGCGCGCCGAGGAGATCCGCGCCGCGGGCGCCACCGCGGTGCGCTGCGACGTTTTCTCCGTGGATGACCTGGACAAGGCGTTGCGCCAGGCGGAACCCGAGATCGTCGTCAACCAGCTGACCAACCTGCCCCAGAAGTACAACGCGCGCAAGGCCTCCTTCTATGAGACCACCGACCGGCTGCGGCGCGAGGCGGGCCACAACCTGCTCCAGGCGGCCCGCGCGAGCGGCGCCCGCCGCTTCCTCGCGCAGAGCATCGCCTTCCTTTATGCGCCTGAAGGGGAGTGGGTGAAGAGCGAGGACGCGCGCCCCTTCGCGGACGCCCCCGGGCACTTCCGGCAGGCGGTCGAGGCGCTGCTCGGGCACGAGCGCGAGGTCGTCTCCTGCACCGACCTCGAGGGCCTCGTGCTGCGCTACGGGCAGTTCTACGGCCCCGGCACCTACTACGCCACCAGTGGCCACTTCGGCCGCGAAGTCGCCCGCCGCCGCTTCCCGGTGGTGGGCGAGGGCACCGGCGCCTTCTCCTTCATCCACGTCGAGGACGCGGCCAGCGCCACCGTCGCGGCGCTCGACCACGGCGCGGCGGGTGTCTACAACGTCGTCGACGATGAGCCGGCGCCGCTGCGCGAGTGGCTGCCCGTCTACGCCGAAGCCCTCGGCGCCAAGCCCCCGCGCCGCGTGCCGCTCTGGCTGGCCAAGCTCGTCGCTGGGTCCGCGGTGGCCGAGAACGCGGTCGCCCTGCGCGGCGCCTCCAACGCCAAGGCCAAGCGCGAGCTCGGCTGGCAGCCGAGCTACCCGAGCTGGCGCGAGGGCTTCGCCGATCCTCAGGCGCGGGGATAGCGCTTTCGCTACTGAGCAAAGAAACGGCCCGCCGAAGCGGGCCGTTTCAAACCGAGGGGTTTCAAATCCCTCCCGATTGACACCCGGGCCAAGAACGTACCACACCGGATTTCAGGCGGAGGGGGAGGGACTCGAACCCTATCCGGGCTACGAACCCGGACTCCCCGGGTGTCAATCGGGGAACCACGACCCCGTGGTTTCCCCTTCCGCCGCGCCAGAACGTAGTCACGGATTGCGGCTTTTCAAGAGGCGTTTCACTCAAATCACAGATCCGTTTCACACTCGACACACCTCAGGCCGAAGCTCCATAGGATTGACCTCAATGCCCGATCTCGACGCCGCCAAGCAGACTCTGCTCGCCGAGCTGCGTGAGCACTCGCTGATCATCGGCGAGGTGACGCTGGCCAGTGGGGCGACGGCGCAGTACTACGTCGATGCGCGCCGGGCGCTGTTGCGGCCCGCGGGGTTCCTGGCCGCGGGAGAGTTGATTGCGGCCGCGGCGCTCGAGGCGGGGGCGACCGCCGTGGGCGGCCCGGCGACTGCGGCGATCCCGCCCTCTTGCGCCGCGCTGGCCGTCCCGGCCGGCGCCGACCTGGTCGGCTTCTTCGTCCGCGGTGAGCGCAAGCAGCACGGCCTTCAGCGCTGGGTCGAGGGGCCGGTGGAGGAGGGCGCCCGCTGCCTCGTGGTCGAGGACACGGTAACAACCGGCGGCTCGACCGCGAAGGCGATCGAGCGGATCAAGGAGCAGGGACTCGAGGTCGCGGGCGTCGTCGGTGTCGTCGACCGTCTCGCCGGCGGCGGCGAGAAGATCGAAGCTGCGGCCGGCGCCTCCTACCGCGCGCTGTTGACGATCGACGAGATCTACCCCGACCGTCCTGACCCATAAGTCGCTAATTCAGCCTACGCTAGGCTGGATTAGCGATGGAGCTCTGGGCCGGGGCAGCGGCTGCTTGTCGCGATCGACGAGTTTCCCTACCTGCTGCCCGGCACTGAGAAGGCCCGCCGCGAGGTGCTCACCGGGGTGCAGGCGGCGATCGAGGAAGAGCGCGATGGGTCGAGCCTGAAGCTCGTCCTCTGCGGCTCCCACATCGCCCAGATGCAGGGCTTGCTCGCTGAGCAGAGCCCGCTGCGCGGCAGGCCCCGTACCTGAGCGAGCTCGTGCGCATGCAGCTGGTCGAGAAGCGCTCGCCGCTGACCTCCCAGCGCGACACCCGTTACCGCCTGCGCGACGACTTCCTGCGCTTCTGGTTTCGCTTTGTCTTTCCCTTCCAGGAGAGCCTGCGCGCCGGGCTGCGCCCCACCGATCACTTCGACGCCGAGGTTGCCCCCGCCCTGCCCGAACACGTTGCGCCGGTCTTCGAGCGGGCCTGCCGGCACTGGGTGCGAGCCACCCTCGGTCAAAAGGCGACGCAGGTCGGCTCCTGGTGGGGACGCTCGCTCGACCGGCTGCGCGCCGAGCGAGCGCGCGGCAGCGAGGAGATCGACGTCCTCGGCACGGCGCGCTCCCGGGTCACCCTGGTCGGCGAGTGCAAGTGGACGAGGCGCAGGATGCCGAGCGCGGTGCTGACCGACCTCGAGCGCTTCAAGCTGCCCGCCCTGCGCCAGGCCGGGGCTCGCTTCAGCGCCGCCGGCCCCGAGATCCTGCTCTTCTCCAAGAGCGGCTTCGAGCAGAGCCTGATCGCCCAAGCCGCCGAGCGTGAGGACCTGCGCTCGTCGACCTCGACCAGCTCGAGCAGGAGCTCGGCTGAGCGCGGCGCCTAGGATTGCCGCGATGGAGCCCGATGCCGTAGAGATGCGCGTGCTCGGCTGCCTGGTCGAGAAGCAGCGCGCCACGCCCGATGCCTACCCGCTCTCGCTCAACGCCCTGCGCCTTGCCTGCAACCAGTCGACCAACCGCGAGCCGGTGGTCGACTACGACGAGCAGGTCGTGGTCGAGGCGCTGCGGCGCCTGGCGCTGCGCGGCTGGACGCGGCTCGCCAGTGGGGCGGGCTCCCGGGCCCGTAAGTACCGCCACCTGCTCGACCAGGCCTTCGGCCTCGACGACAAGGAGATCTCGCTGCTCGCGGTGCTCATGCTGCGCGGCCCGCAGACGCCGGGTGAGCTGAAGCAGCGGGCTGATCGACTCCACCACTTCGCTGACCTCACCGCCGTCGACGAGACGCTCGACCGCCTGGTCGAGCGCGGCCAGGTGGCCCGCCACGAGCGCCGGCCGGGGCAGAAGGAGGACCGCTTCGAGCAGCTGCTCGGCGGCGTCCTTGTTGAGGAGAGCCCGGCTTTAGGCGTGGCCGGGGAGCATGATGAGCAAATGGCCGTCGAGAGCGACTACGACGCCCGGCCCGCGGCCGTCGTACACGAGCAGCTGACTCCCGCCGAGGACCGCCTTACCCGGCTCGAGCGCGAGGTCTCCGAGCTGCGCGCGGAGCTGGCGGAGTTGCGGGCGGCATTGGGAGATTAGTGATCCCTATAGGGATCGTTATCTCCTGTTATGATCCCTACAGGGATCACTATGCCGTCACCTGATCGACTCCCATCGCCACTCCCTGTGCGTCGCGCGCTGCGCGACTTCGGTAGCCACCTGCAGGCTTGGCGCAAGCTGCGCGGCCTGACCCAGAATCAGCTGGCCGAGCGCGCGGGCGTCAATCGCCGCACGGTTGGGCGGGTGGAGCGCGGCGACGGCGAGGTTCGCACCGAGATCCTCCTGCGGATCGCGCACGCGCTCGGCATCCTCGACCGGCTGCCGCACGCGCTCGACCCCTACGAGACCGACGTCGGTCGCCTGCGCGCCGACGAGAAGCTGCCGCAGCGGGTCCGCCCGCGCAGCCTGAGCTGATCCGATGGCGGAGCGAGAGGTAGATGTGCTCGTCCAAGTCGGCGCCGAGGACGTGTCGGCAGGCAAGCTGTGGGGGCATCGCCGGCGTGGCGTCGAGTCGCAGACCTTCAGGTATGCGCCGCAGTACATCGCGCGGCAGAACGCGCCGACCTCGACGAGGAGGAGGACGATGACGATCTGGCGACGCTGCTGAGAGGTGGCAGCTCGCTGGGCGGGGCCCGCCCCAAGGCCCATGTGATCGACGACGAGGGGCGGATATCGATTGCCAAGTTCCCCAGCCCCGCCAACGACGAGTGGGACGTGATGCGCTGGGAGGCGGTGGCGTTGCGACTTGCCGGCGAGGCGGGAATCAGCGCTGCGCAGGGCAGCCTCCACACGATCGATGGCAGGGCGGTGCTCATCGTCGAGCGCTTCGACCGCCGGGGCGAGCGGCGGGTTGGCTACGTGAGCGCGCTGACGATGCTTGAGCGCCGCGACGGCGAGACCGGCAGCTATCTGGAGATCGCCGACGTGATCCAGCGCCACTCGCCCCAGGCTGCCGCCGACCTGAGCGAGCTCTGGCGGCGCATCGCCTTCTCGATCCTGATCTCCAACTTCGACGATCACTTGCGCAACCACGGCTTCCTGCGCACCAGCTCCGCCGGCTGGTCGCTGGCCCCCGCCTTCGACCTCAATCCCGACCCCCGCCCCGGCGAGCGGCGCCTGAGCACGGCGATCGACTTCAACGACACGGCAGCGGACCTCGAGCTGCTGCTCGAGGTCGCGCCCGAGTTCCGCCTGTCGCCCGAGCGTGCCGCGGAAGTGCTCGGCGAGGTCGCCGGCGCCACCGCGCGCTGGGCGCAGACCGCCACGACCTGCGGGCTGTCGAAGGCCGAGCTGGAGCAGATGGCGCCTGCCTTCGAGCACGAGCAGACAGAGCTCGCCCGCCGCATCGCCAGCTGACACCCCCTCATCCTTGCCTACTTGCTGTGTCCGGCAGCGAGGCGTGTAGGCCTGCTCTGAGACAGGCCTCTTCTTCACAAAAACGTCGTCCTTGACTTTATGAAAGTCTCCGTTTACAGTCTTGAACGTCGTCTGTGAAAGAGACGGCACAGGGACGTAACAGGGACAACCGAGCCTCGAGGAAGCCGCTAAGGGAAGCGGCCGGCAGAGGGGCTCACGGGACAAGGAGAAGAGATCTAGATGCTCTCGCCACTACGCAACCGCTTCGGCATCCCGGGAGT
>Ga0075325_1000057_pt1 | contig 13947 bp, 12 predicted proteins | sample MayberrySE_Catta_5_FD_120048 | JGI IMG/M metagenome (GOLD analysis project Ga0075325, IMG submission 120048) | Natural and restored wetland microbial communities from the San Francisco Bay, California, USA, that impact long-term carbon... | ecosystem: Environmental > Terrestrial > Soil >... | reverse complement strand
GTACGAGCTAGCGCCTCAAAGCGGCTGTGTGGCGGATTTCACTGGCACAGGGGCTAGTGAATCGGCGATCTCTGGTATCGCCCTTCGTAACTTCTTCGACGAAGTGGAAGAAGAGCAGGCCGCCAAGATCGGCGGCACGTTGGCCCGTCCAGGTGTGCAGCTCCCCAACCTGGCGCCGCTGGCCCCCGCAACCCCGTCGCCCACGCCGGACCTCGGTGAGGGTCGCGAGCTTGGTGTCGGCGGGCCGCTGCCGGCGCAGCGACAGCCCATGTCCCTCGACTACTTCCTCGGCCAGTGAGAAATCGCAGCGGCATACAGGGAGTGGCGAGCAGCCCGGTGATCGTCGGCGCGGTCACCGTGCTCGTCGTGCTCGTCGCCGTCTTCCTCGCCTACAACGCCAACAACGGCCTGCCCTTCGTCTCCACCTATGACCTGACCGCGCGCGTGCCCAACGCCAACGCGCTGGTCAAAGGCAACGAGGTGCGCATCGGCGGCGCCCGCGTCGGCGTGGTCAGGAAGGTGACCCCGGTCCAGATCGGCGACGGCGCGGTCGCCGCCGATCTCAGCCTCAGCCTCGATAAGAGCGTCGAGCCGCTGCCCGAGAACTCGAAGATGATCATCCGGCCGAAATCGCCACTCGGCCTCAAGTACCTGCAGATCGTGCCGGGTGACTCGAGCGAGGGCTTCGCCGCCGGCGACACGATCCCGCTGACCGCGGCGACGCCCGAACCGGTCGACATCGACCAGTTCTTCGACATGTTCGACGAGCCCACCCGCGACGCGATCCAGCGCAACTTGGCCGGCTTCGGCAACGCCTTCGCCGGCCGCGGCCCGCAGATCAACAACGCCCTCGCCGCCCTGCGCCTGCTGGCCGAAAACAGCCAGCCCACCCTGGCGACGATCGTCGCGCCGAGCACCGGCTTCGGCGACTTCTGGCGGGCGCTGGAGGCGCTCAACGCGACCCTGGCGCCCGTCGCCGGGGAACAGGCGAGCATGTTCGTCGCCCTCGACCGCACCTTCGCCGCCTTCGCCCGCGTCTCCCGCCCCTACATCCAGGAAACGATCGAAAAGGGCCCCGAAACGCTCGACTCGGTCACCGCAGACCTGCCGGCGCTGCGCCCCTTCTTCGAAAGCTCCGCAGAGTTCTTCACCGCGTTGAAGCCCGGCGCCAAGGCGCTTGCCACGACCTCGCCGACGATCGCCGCCGCGCTGCGTGCCGGCATCCCCGCCCTCAACGCCTCGCCGCGCCTCAACGCCCAGCTGCCGCCGACGGCCAACGCCCTGCTCGCCTTCCAGGAAGCGCCGGGTGTCTTCAACGGGCTCGACCTGCTGATCGACACCAACGAAACGCTGGCCCCGGCGATCCGCTTCATCCGCCCGGCGCAGACCACCTGCAACTACCTGACGCTCGCCTTCCGCAACCTGGCAAGGACGAGCGAGGACAACGGGGTGGGCGGCTGGTTCAACGCGATCTCCTTCCAGGCGCCGGAAGGCCCGAACGCCGAGTCCGGTCCAGCGTCGGCGCCGGCCAATGGCGGGGGTCCGACGGATCGCCTCAACCACCTTCACAGCAATCCCTTCCCCAACACGGCTGCGCCCGGTCAGCCCAAAGAGTGTGAGGCGGGCAATGAGCGCTACGAAGCCGGTGTGACGAGGATCGGCAACACACCACGCAACGACGGCTTCAAAACTTCGGGGCAATCGAAAAAACAGCTGGGGGAAGAGTAGATGGGACGGCTTCCAGAGCGTGACACCCGGGCGGGGGCGACCAACAGCCGCTTCAAGTGGCGGCCGAGCAACGCCCTGATCGCGGTCATCTTCCTGCTGATCTTCACGATCGGCCCCTATCTGGCCTTCACCGGCCACGTGCCCTTCACCAGCTATGGCTACGAGCTCAAGGCGACCTTCGCCAACGGCGTCAACATCTCGACCAACTCGCCGGTGCGCATCGCCGGCGTCAACGTCGGCCGGGTGATCGCCGTCGGCCGCGATGGCGAGGCCACCGAGGTCACCTTCACGGTCGCCGACGAAGGCCGGCCGATCCACGACGACGCCTTCGCGGCGATCCGCCCGCGCATCTTCCTCGAGGGCAACTTCTTCGTCGACCTCTCGCCCGGCAGCCCCAGCGCGCCGGAGCTCGACAGCGGCGCGACGATCCCGTCGACCCGCACCTCCACCTGGGTGCAGATCGACGAGGTGCTGACCGCCCTGCAGGCGCCCGTCCGCGCTGACCTCAGCCGCCTGCTGGAAGGCTACGGCGAAGCCCTCACCCACGAGCCGACGGCGGCCGAAGACGAGACCCAGCTGCCCGAGGTGCACGGCAAGACCGGCGCCCAAGGGCTCAACGGCGCTCTGCTCTACGGCGGCGACGCCGGTCGCTACAGCGCCCAGGTGACCAACGCCCTGCTCGGCAGCGAGCCCGGCGACCTCTCGCGCGTCGTCGCCGGCGCCGGCCGCGCCTTCGGCGCCCTCGCCCGTAACGAGGAGGACCTCAAGGGCCTGATCGTCAACTTCAATACCTTCACCGGCGCTCTTGCCGCCCAGTCGACCAACCTCACCACCACGGTCCAGCGCCTCGCCCCGGCCCTGGACGAGTTCCACGGCTCGCTGGTCAGCCTCAACAAGACCCTGCCGCCGCTGCGCGCCTGGGCGATCGAGCTGACTCCCTCGGTCGCCGAGCTGCCCGCCTGGATCGCCGCCGGCAAGCCCTGGCTCAAGCAGTCGGTGCCCCTGCTTTCCGGCCGTGAGCTCGGTGGCACCGCTCGCCTGCTGCGCGAAGCCACCCCTGGTCTCGCCGGCGCCGCCCAGGCCGGCAAGGCGGTGGCCCTGCCGCAGCTCAACCGGCTCAGCCTCTGCACCACCCAGGTGCTGATGCCGACCTTCAACCAGGTGATCAACGACCAGTTCAGCACCGGCCAGCCCAACTACCGCGAGTTCCTCTACACGCTCTCCAACTTCGCCGGCTGGGGCCAGAGCTTTGACGGCAACGGTCCCTTCCTGCGGACGCAGCCGGGCGGCGGCAATCTGCTGGTCGAAGAAAAGAACCCGCTCGGCAACCTGTCCACTGACAAGCAGAGCTTCGCGCACACCGCCGCGCCGACGCTCGGCACGCAGCCGCAGCTCAGCGGCCGACCCCCGAAGAAGCCGGAAGTGCGCTGCGACTCCAATCCGGTGCCCGACGTCAACGGCCCACAGGGCCAGGTCGGCCCGGCAAGCCCCGCGGTGGTGAGCCCATGACCGACAGGGAAGCAGGCGTGAGCCGCTGGCGGCACTTCCGCAACTCGCTGACGCGCCAGTCGCGCGGGCGCAGCAAGGACACGATCGCGATCGCCGTGATCATCGCGGTGGGCACCGTGATGACGCTCTGGATCTTCACCCAGCAGAAAGCCTCGCTGCCCTCATGGGTGCCGCTGGTCGGCGAAGAGTTCGCCCACGTCACGGGCGAGTTCACCACCGCCCAGGCGGTCACCCCGGGCCAGGGCCAGGCGGTCGACATCGCCGGCATCCAGGTGGGCAAGGTCACCTCGGTCAATCTCGAAGACGGCCACGCCGTCGTCGGCATGGACATCGAGCCCAAGTACATGGAGATCATCCACCCCGACGCGACCCTGCTGCTGCGCCCGAAAACCAACCTCAACGACATGATCGTCGAGGTCGACCCCGGGGCGGCGCCCGGGCACATCGACGACGGTCACAACTTCCCCCTCGCGCGCACCGAGCCGAACGTCAACCTCGACGCCTTCTTCGCCACCCTCGACGCCGACACCCGCCAGTACATCCAGCTGCTGGTCGCGGGTGGCGCGCAGGGCATCGGCGATCAGGGCCGCGAGCTCTCCGGCGCCTTCCGTCGTCTGCAGCCCTTCTCCCACTACATCGCCGACCTCAACCGCGCCGTCGCCCGCCGCCGCGTCGCCCTCGCCCGGGTGATCCACAACTTCGGCCTGCTGACCACCGAGCTCGGTCGTCACGACCGCGACATCGAACGCTTCGTCAGCTCCTCCAAGGCGGCGCTCGGCAACTTCGCCAACCAGCAGCAGGCGATCCAGGAGACGCTGATCGAACTGCCCTCGACCCTCGCGGTGGCCGAGACGACTTTCGCCAGCGCCGATCGCTTCGCCAAGACGGCAGGGCCGGCGCTGCTCGACCTGATCCCGCAGGCGCAGGCGCTCGGGCCGGCGCTGCGTGCCAACGCCCGCTTCTTCGAAGAAACGACCGAGCCGATCGCCGATCAGGTCAGGCCCTTCACCCGCCAGATCCGGCCGACCCTCACCCATGTCAAGCAGGGCTCCGCCGACCTGAACCGCTCGGTGCGCGGCTTCGGTAACGCCCTGGGTGGCTTCAACAGCTTCCTTAACACGCTCGCCTACAAGCCGAAGGACTCGCGCCAGAGTTATCTGTTCTACCTGCCCTGGCTCAACCACAACGCCAATGCGACCTTCAATCTCGAAGATCCGGCTGGCCCTCTCGGACGCAGTCTGATCTTGATCTCCTGCAACGGCAGCGAACTCGCGAATCAGGCCGCGGGAGCGCTCTCATACGTTCAGACAATCCTGCGAGGGGCCAATATCCCGCGCAAGAGCGAACTGCCCGCGATCCCACCCGACAAACAGACCGTCACCGCAACTGGCTGCGGGCCGGGAACAGAATGAGCAAGCGCGCCCCCAGCACAACCCAGCTCCTGGTGATCGCCGGCTTCGCCCTGTCCTGCTTCGGCATCCTGCTCTTCCTCTGGATCACCTTCGGCGGCCCGACGCCCTTCAAGGCCCGCCCCTACGAGGTCAAGATCCCCTTCAAGGAGGCGACCCAGCTCGCCCAGCAGTCCGATGTGCGCATCTCCGGCGTCTCGGTCGGCAAGGTCCAGGACATCGTCCTCGACCCCAGCGGCGAAGACGCCCTCGCCAAGGTCCACATCGAAGACAAGTACGGCCCGCTCCCGGCCAACACCCGCGCCGTGCTGCGCACCAAGACGCTGCTCGGCGAGACCTACATCGAGCTCACCCCGGGGGACCGCCAGGGCCCGGTGCTCGAGGACGGCGGCACTCTGCCCGAGGCGCAGATCGCCGAGTCGGTGCAGCTCGACGAGATCTTCCGCACCTTCGACGCGCGCACCCGGGCCGCCTTCCAGACCTGGCAGCAGGAAGCGGCGCTCTCGATCGAGGGCCAGGGCGCCAGCCTCTCCTATGCCTTCGGCGAGCTCGAACCGACCTTCGTCGAGTTCGACCGTCTCTTCCGCGTGCTCGACAGCCAGCGCCTCGCCGTGCGCCAGATCTTCCGCAACGGCTCCACCTCGCTGGAGGCGCTGCGCGGCCGCCAGGGCGAGCTGGCCAGCCTCGTGCGCAACTCCGACGCGCTCTTCAGCACGACCGCGGCCCGTGATCGCCAGATCGAAGAACTGTTCCGCGCTTTCCCCACCTTCCAGGACGAGTCGCGGTTGACCCTCGACCGGCTGGAGGAGTTCTCGACCGAGTCCACCCCGGTCATGCGCCAGCTGATTCCCGTCGCCGAACAGCTCTCACCGACACTGATCGCCTTCGCCAAGTTCGCACCTGAAGCAAAGGGCTTCTTCGAAGGCCTGGAGCCGGTGATCGAGCGCGCCCCGACCGGCTTCCCGGCGCTGCGCAGGCTCTTCCGCGACGAGTTCCCGCCCCTGCTGCGGGCGGCCGATCCCTTCCTGCGCAACCTCAACCCATTCCTCACCGGCTTGAACCTCTACAAGCGCGAGCTCGCCGCGACGATGGGCAACGTCGCGGCAATGTCCAATGCCAAGCTGGTCGAAACCAACGCCCGAGGAGAACAGACGCAGTACATACGCGCCATGGGGCCCTTCAGTCCCGAGTCGCTGGCCACCTTCCCAAGTCGCACCACGACCAACCGCACCAGCGCCTATCCGCAGCCGCTGGCCGGTAAAAGCCTGGCGTCGGGCCTGGCCAGCTTCGATACGCGAGGCTGTACCGCGGGAGTCACCGCCACACTCAATCCGGAAAGCTTCAAAGATCCAGATTTCGCAGACCGCACCGCGCAGAGCAAAAAGTCAGCAGAGGAAAACGAAAAACTCTCCCAGACCTTCTTCGAACGTTTGAAGAGGTTCGCTTTCGCCGACCAGACCGACTCAGCGACCGCCCCAGCCCCCAGCTGCTACCAGCAGGCCCCGTTCAACCCAGTCGGCCGCAGCGGCCCCGCGACGACCTACCAGCACTTCTTCGAACAGAGCGAATAGGCCTCGCGGCACACACTCGCGCGCTTCTGCGCGCCACGCGTCGGTCTGTCCGTGTCAGCTTCCGAGGAATGGAAGGCGACGGGGACCAGGGCGAGGGCGGGCGGGGCGCTCTCTACAAGGTTGCCTATGAGGAGACAGTGCGGGCGTTGTCCGAGCAGCAGATGGCAATCGACAGCCTCCGCAGTCGAGCTGGCCTGCTGCTGCACAGGGACCTTTCGCTCAAGATGCGAAGCAGCTACGCAGAGGGCTGGGCGGCCCTTGGCACGCTTTCAACATTCCTCCAGCTCGCCAGCGTCCTGCTCGTGGTGGAGGTCGTCCTTTGGACAATCGCCATCACAGTCGTGGGGTAAAATAGACCGATGGCGAAGAAGAGCCCACCCCAAGCCCCACCCGAGCCGAAGCCAAATCTCCCGGAAATCACCATGCTGACGACCCCAGGTTTCTCGCTTCGCTTCCTCCTGCCCAAGAGCAGGCGGCCGCGTTACCCTGATCCACCCTCCAGTTTGCAAGACCGTCTCTAGAGCGCGATTCCGTCGGCCAAGCCCGTCTGCAGCCCCCGCCTCAGCCGAAACGGCCGAACCTGATGCAGTCTCCGGAACCGAAGTTTTCGTGGCGGTCCTTGTTTGCCAGGCACAAGCCACGCTCGCGCTGATCCTTTCCTCTTAATTTGCAGATACGTCTCTAGGGCGCGATTCCGTCGTCTGGTTTGCTTGGGCTCCGGGCTGCTTGCCGCCGCCCGGAGCCCTTAACTAAGTCGATGGCCTCCGCTCCCACAGCCCACGTTCCGCCGCAGAACATCGAGGCGGAGGAATCGGTGCTGGGGGCGATGCTGGTTGCCGAGCCGACGCTGACCCGGGTGATCGACGAGGTGAAGCTCAACGCCGGCGACTTCTACCTGGAGAAGCACGCGGCGATCTTCACCTGCATCCACGATCTGTACGCGGCCTCCAAGCCGGTCGACGAGCTCAGTGTCGGCGAGGCGCTGACCCAGCGCAACCAGATCGAGGCGGCGGGGGGTAAGCACTACGTCTCTGAGCTGGCGGCCAAGGTGCCCGCCGCCGGCAACGCCAAGCACTACGCCGAGATCGTCCAGCAGAACTCGCTGCTGCGCCGCCTGCTCGGCGCCGGCCAGGAGATCCAGGGTTGGGTGCACGAGCGTGACGGCGAACCACGCGAGCTCTCCGAGCGGGCCGAGAAGCTGCTCTTCGACGTCGCCCACAAAGAGCAGGCGAGCGACTTCAAGCTGCTCTCCGAGATCCTCCACGACGAGGTCGACCGGCTCGAGAAGCTCTCCACCGGCGAGCTCGAGCTGACCGGCACCCCCTCCGGCTTCCGCGACATCGACGCGATAACGGGTGGGTTCCAGCCGGGGAACTTGATCATCGTCGCTGCGCGGCCGGCCATGGGCAAGTCGGCGATCGTCGCCAACATCGCTGAAAACGTGGCGGTCAAGCGGCAGCTGCCGGTCGCCTTCTTCTCGTTGGAGATGTCGGAGGTCGAGCTGGCTCAGCGCTTCATCGCCTGCCGGGCGCGGATCTCCGGCGACAAGCTGCGCAAGGGCCAGGTCTCCCAGAAGGACTGGCCCAAGGTGGTGCGGGCCTGCAACGAGCTCGAGGAGGCGCCGCTCTGGTTCGACGACTCCTCCGACCTCGGCGTGCTCGACCTGCGGGCCAAGGCACGGCGGCTGCACGCCCAGGAACAGGAGCGCGGTGGGCTCGGCCTGATTATCGTCGACTACCTGCAGCTGATGCGCACCGACGACCCGCGCGCCAACCGGGTCGAGCAGGTCGGCCAGATCAGCCGCGGCCTGAAGATCCTCGCCCGCGAGCTCGAGGTGCCGGTGCTGGCGATCTCGCAGCTCTCGCGTGCCCCCGAGCAGCGCCACCCGCCCAAGCCGATGCTCTCTGACCTTCGTGAATCAGGAAATCTTGAGCAAGATGCAGATGTTGTCGCCTTCCTCTTCCGCGAGGACTACTACCGCGACCCTGACGACGAGCCCGACGGGCTTGCCGACCTGATCATCGCCAAGCATCGGAACGGGCCGATCGGCACGCCGAAGCTGGTCTTCCTCGACCGCTTCCCCAAGTTCGCCGACTTCGCCGGCCAGGAGCGGCCGATCGAGCAGCCGACCGGCGAGGGCCCGCCGCTCGATGACGCGGCGCCGGTGGGGCCTGAGTTCTGATGCCGGCGATCGCCCGCTCAGAGCCCTTCCGCGAACAGGCCTGCGCGCTCGGCGTCTGCGACGGCTCGGGCTGGATCCTCGGCCCCGAAGACGTCGCCCGCGAATGCGAGTGCCGCGCCCCGCGGCTGAAGCGCGGCCGCACGAAGGGCGTCGCCTCGGTGATCCCACCCCGCTACCGCGGCGTCTCCCTGGAGCGCCCGCCGGTCTCCGACATGGCGCGCGACCTGGAGACCAAGGCGGCTGTAGGGGAAGTCCGCAGCTACATCGACGAGCTCGACCAGCGCCTCGAGGCCGGCCGCGGGCTGTGGCTCTTCGGCGACACCGGCACCGGCAAGACCACCCTGGCGATGCTCGTCTCCAAGGCGGCCCTCGAGGCCGGCCACTCGGTGGCGATCTACTCGCTGCCCAAGCTGCTCGCCCGCATTCGCCGCACCTACGACGCCGAACCCGGCGGCGATTCCTACCTCGCCTTCTTCGAGCGCCTCACCTCGGTCGACCTGCTCCACATCGACGACCTCGGCGCCGAGAAGCGCAGCGACTGGGTGCTCGAGCAGCTCTACGCGCTGATCAACGAGCGCTACGAGGCGCAGCGCTCGGTGATGGTCACCACCAACCTCCCGCACGAGGAGCTGGAGGAGCAGATCGGCAGCCGCACGGTCTCTCGCCTCAGCCAGATCTGCGACGAGGTGCCGCTCTTCGGCGCCGACCGGCGCTACGGCAAGGTCGCCTAGCCGGCGAACCCGCCACAATCCCCGGCGATGCCAGGACTGGTCATAGTCGGCGCCCAGTGGGGCGATGAGGGCAAGGGCAAGGTCACCGACCTGCTCGCCGAGCGCGCGGACGCGATCGTGCGCTTCCAGGGCGGCAACAACGCCGGCCACACGATCGTCCGCGACGGCGAGGAGTTCAAGTTCCACCTGATCCCCTCGGGGATCCTCTACGCCGACAAGACCTGCGTGATCGGCAACGGCGTGGTGCTCGATCCGCGCATCCTGCTCGGCGAGATCGACGGCCTGCGCCGCCGCGGCGTCGGCATGAACAACCTGAAGATTTCCGCCAACGCGCACCTGATCATGCCCTACCACGTGCTGCTCGACACGGCGGGAGAGGTGAAGCTGGGCAAGCTCTCGCTCGGCACCACCCGCCGCGGCATCGGGCCCTGTTACGCCGACAAGGCGCTGCGACTCGGCATCCGCGTCCAGGACCTGCTCGACGAGAAGATCCTGCGCGCCAAGATCCGCACGGCGCTGGAGCCCAAGCAGCAGGCCCTGCGCGAACTCGGCGTGCAGCGCCGCAAGCTGCGCAAGGAGGCGGGGGAGGGCAGCAGCGGCGCGCCGGAGGTCGCGGTCGAGGATGCGCCGGATCCGCGCCTCGACCTGCATACGATGACCGAGGAACACGTCAACTACGGCCACCGCCTCGAGCCCCACATCGCCGACACCTCACGGCTTTGCTGGGAGACGCTCGACGCCGGCAAAACCGTGATCTTCGAGGGCGCCCAGGCGACCCTGCTCGACCTCGACCACGGCACCTATCCCTTCGTCACCTCCTCCAACCCGATCGCCGGGGCGGCCACGGTCGGCGCCGGCATCGGCCCCGCCGACATCGACGAGGTCTGGGGGGTCGCCAAGGCTTACGCGACGCGGGTCGGCGCCGGGCCCTTCCCCACCGAGATCGCCGACGAGGCGGGGCGCCACATGCTCGAAAAGGGCCACGAGTACGGCACGACGACCGGGCGCGAGCGGCGCTGCGGCTGGATGGACCTGGTGGCGCTGCGCTACGCCGTGCGGCTCAACAGCATGAGCTCGCTGGCGATCACCAAGCTCGACGTGCTCAGCGGCCTCGACGTGCTGCGCGTCGCGACCCGCTACCGCTCACGCGAGGGCGCCCTGCTGGACAGCTTCCCCTACCACCAGTCGATCCTGCACGGGGCGACGCCGGAGTATGAGGAGCTGCCGGGCTTCGACGCCGACATCACCGGCTGCCGCAATGAGGCCGATCTGCCGCCCGCGGCGCGCGCCTACCTCGACTACATCGCCGATTTCGTCGGCGTGCCGATCAAGCTGGTCGGCGTCGGACCGGGCCGTGACCAGGTCGTCTGGAGAGACTGAGCTGGGCTCAGCCCAGCGGGGTGGCGGAGAGCAGCGTCAGCTTCCAGGCGCCGTCTTCGGCTTCGAGCGGGATCGCGTAGGGCTTGTCCTCGGCGTCGTAGTAGATGAGGAAGCCGCGCTCGTCGTCTTGGCGGAAGCTGCCCGCATCGACCACGGTCGTTTCGCGACGCACAGAGGCTGGCAGGGGGCGGGTGAAGGCCTTGAGCACCGTGGGGCATCCCTTGTCCTTTAGCTCCGGCGACTGCCCCGCCAGGGCTTCGAGCTGGCTGACCATCGACTCGGCGAGGTAGGAACAGGCCTTGCTCCAGTCTTCTTCGGCGCGCGCGACGTAGAAGCCGTGCACCGACTCCGCCACTTCCTCGAGCTCCGATTCGTCGCTCTCGTCGCCATATTCCTGGATGCTGTTGTCGCCGCCTTTGAAGCGGAACTGCTCCGACCCGCCCCCGGAGACCTTCAACGGGGTCGCGACGGGCTCCTTGCTCTCGCCGCCGGAGTCGCCGGACTTCTGTGACTTCCCACCCGGCTTGGATCCCTGGGATTTCGGTTCGTCTCCCGAGTTGTCTGAACCCGTCGAGCCCTCGTCGCCGGCCGCGACGGCTGATGACTCGGTCGAGGAGGTGGTCGAGTCCGAGTCCGAGTCCGAGTTCGAGTCGCCGCAGGCCGCGAGCAGCAGGCCCAGCGCGAGCACGGCGGCGAGCAGCGCAGCGATCTGCCTTGTGTCCCCCCTGGTCACAGGCACGATTGTAGTGATCGCCTGCATGGGGGCCGGTTTGCGGTCAGGAGACGCGCCGGTACACAGGTCGCGACTCGGGCGCTTCTGTTCTACAGTTCGGGGGTGGCCTCCGGTAGACGCACCGCTAAGTTGAGTGAGCGGCTGCCGCGGGGCAGGCACGGCTTGCCGCGTGAGACGGTGACCGAGTCACAGCGCCAGCGCATCCTCCAGGCGATGATCGAGGTGGTTTCCGAGCGCGGCTACCCGGAGACCCGCGTGGTTGACGTGATCGGCGTCGCCGGCGTCTCCCGCAAGACGTTCTACGAACTCTTCTCCAGCAAGGAGGACTGCTTCCTCGCCGCCTACGACGTGCTGCTCGGCAACCTGCTGGGCGATACAGCGCGGGGCTTTGAGTCCAAGCCCGGCTCCCCCTGGGCGGAGCGGGTCGCCGGTGGCCTCGGGGAACTGCTCAAACACCTTGCCGAGCATCCTGACGAGGCGCGCTTCGCGATCGTCGAGGTGCTCGCTGCCGGTCCCAAAGCCCTTGCAAGAAGGGATGCAGCCCTGCGCCAGTTCACCGGCTTCCTCGACGCCGGCCGCGCCGAGACCTCGGTCGAGCTGCCCGGAATCACCTCGCTCTCGCTGGCCGGCGGCGTCAACGAGCTGCTCTACAGCGAGATCCTGCACGGCGCCGCAGCCCGCCTGCCAAGCCGGCTGCCGGACCTGATGTTCTGGATCACCCTGCCCTTCCTCGGTCCCGACGGGGCCGCCGAGGAGCGCGAGCGCACGCGTCTTTCGATGCTCGAGAGCTGACCCAACGCTTGTTAAGGCGCTCTTTTAAGTGAATGGCGGGGTTTATCTAAATAGCAAGGGTGGTAATTTGGCCCTGGAGGGATTGACCAAGGCTTTCAATGGCCGGGGCTGATAGGGCCAGGCCGTAAAGGAGAGAGATAGAGCACATGCGCAAGCATTTGATGACGACACTGGCCCTGGCGGCGGTGGCTGCGGTTGCGGTCGCCGGCATCGCCGTTGCCGCGAAGCCGACCATCGTTCAGCTCGGCAACCTGAAGCTGACCTTGAACGGGGACTTCACACCGAAGGCGCTTCCCAAGAGCGGCAAGCCGGCCCCGATCACGCTCAACGTGAGCGGCAAGATCCAGACGACCGACGGCACGCACCCGCCGGCCGCGAAGGAATTCGTCGTCGAAACCGACAAGAACGGCTCGATCGACGTCAAGGGCCTGCCCACCTGCACCTCGGGCAAGCTGCAGGCGCAGGACACCACCAACGCCAAGAAGGCGTGCCCGAAAGCGATTATCGGCAAAGGCAAGACCAACGTCGAGGTCGAATTCCCCGAACAGGCGCCCTTCATCGCGAAAAGCGAACTGGTCGCCTTCAATGGCGGCTTCAAGGGCGGCAAGACGACGATCCTGATCCACGCCTACCTCTCCTCGCCGGTCTCGGCGGCAGTGGTCACCACGGTCAAGATCCAGAAAGTCAAGAACGGCCGCTACGGGACGAAATCCATTGCCAGCATCCCGAAGATCGCGGGTGGCTATGGCTCGGTCAACAGTTTCAGCCTGACCTTCGATCGTGGCTTCGGCAACACGCCGTACCTGTTCGCCAAATGTCCGGACGGCCGTCTGCAGGCCAAGGCCACCGGTGTCTTCAGCGATGGCAAACGCCTGACCGGCACCTTCGTCCGGCCCTGCACCCCGAAGGGCTAAGCAGCGCTTTCGACTCAGGACGCAAAGGGGAAAGGAAAGGGCGGCCTGCGGGCCGCCCTTTCTATGCCTCAACGCTTGAAAGCGAACCGGGTCAGTCCCGCGGGTCGATGCGGTCGGTCGGCGCGGGCGGGATCAGGCCCTCCGCCTCGCGGCGGCGCTCGCCACGGCGCAGGATGCGCAGGGTGAGGATCGCGGTGCTGAGGATCGCCGTGGCGCCGAGGCTGAGCTGCACGCTGAGCAGCCCCTCGCGGGTCCAGTAGACGTCGCGCAGGTCGAGCAGCAGGGCGGCCTCGTCGAAGGTCAGCCCCATGCCGATGCCGGTGGTCACCGCGAGACGCTCTTCCAGCGCCTCGTCGTCGGTGAGCAGCGCCGTCGTGGCCGAGCCGAAGCCGAGCACGATGCCCGGCACGAAGTGGTGGATGTGGCGACCGCCAAGGTTGACGTTGCGAAACGGGCCCCAGCCGTCGCGGATGCCCCAGGTCGAGAGCCGCACCAGGGCGAAGGAGCCGAGGAAGCCGGCGAGCAGGTTGAAGAGCACCGTTTCGCTACGCGGCGCCGCGGCGTAGCCGCTGAACGCCACGCCGACCGTGTCGAGCGCCGCGGTGGGGGCGACTTCAACCAGGCCTTCGCCGTCGTCCACATGCGTGCGGCGTTGCAGCATGCGGCCGAACTGTCCGGCGACCACCGCGCCGGCGCCGGCGAGGGCGACGGCTGCCAGGCCCAGCGTGGCGCGCTCGGAGCGCGCCCAGTGGAAGCGGGTCCGCGCTCTGGCGCGGCGGCCGAGGCGGGAAGAGGAAAGGCGTCGCGAGCTCACGCCCGCAGCCTAACGTGAGCGCTTCAGCGTTCCTCGGTGATGATCGTCTTCACCGAGGCGATCGCGCCATCGGCAAGCTCGATCTCGACCATGTGGGTGCCGATCTCGCGGATCGGCTGCTCGAGACGTACTTTGCGCCGGTCGATGCGCAGATCCCTAGCCTCCCGAATCGCGTCGACGATCT
>Ga0075325_1000056_pt1 | contig 14028 bp, 16 predicted proteins | sample MayberrySE_Catta_5_FD_120048 | JGI IMG/M metagenome (GOLD analysis project Ga0075325, IMG submission 120048) | Natural and restored wetland microbial communities from the San Francisco Bay, California, USA, that impact long-term carbon... | ecosystem: Environmental > Terrestrial > Soil >... | reverse complement strand
GTCGCGTTGATCAGCCGAGCACGTTTGACCGGCCCGCGCTCCGCGGCGTCGCTCATCTCGCGCAGCTCTCGGTTCCAGTGCCGGACCATGCCCGTCTGTCCCAGGGTGAACGAGGTGAACACGCCGATGATGTAGAGCTGGATCAGCCTGGTCACGGAGGCGTCGAAGACGACGATGAGCAGGACCGCGAAGGCGGCTAGGAGGACGATCCCGTTGCTGAACACGAGCCGGTCGCCGCGAGTGTGCAGCTGCCGGGGCATGTACCTGTCCTGCGCCAGGATCGAGCCGAGCAGAGGAAAGCCGTTGAAGGCCGTGTTGGCGGCCAGGATCAGGATGGCGGCGGTCGCGGCCTGGAGCAGGAAGAACAACGGGCTCTCGTCGCCACCGAAGACCGCGGCGCCGACCTGAGCGATGACGCTGCGCTGCGGGTCGGTGAGGCAGTTGCCTTCGAAGCCGACGAGGTCACACGTGTTCTCGGTGTAGTGGACGTCGCTGATGAGCGCCATGGCCGTGATGCCCAGGAACATGGACATGGACAGAGTCCCCATGAGCAGCAGTGTCGTCGCCGCGTTCTTGCTCTTCGGCTTCTTGAAGGCCGGTACGCCGTTGGCGATCGCCTCGACCCCGGTGAGAGCGGTGCAGCCGGACGAGAAGGCGCGCAGGACGAAGAACACGAGCGCGAGACCACTGAGCCCGGTGACCTCGGGCTCGACGTCGTACGCGGCACTCTCCGCGGTCGGTGCGTCGCCGAAGAAGGATCGGACCAGACCCCAGGCCACCATGCCGAGCACGGTGACGACGAACAGGTAGGTCGGGACCGCGAAGATCTTGCCGGACTCGCGGACGCCCCGCAGGTTCATCGCGGTGAGGAAGACCACGAAGGCCACGGCCATGCCGACCCGGTACTCGTTGAGGGCCGGCACGGCGGAAATGATGTTGTCGACACCGGCCGAGACGGACACGGCGACAGTCAGGACGTAGTCGACGAGCAGAGCGCTGGCCACCGTCAGACCGGCCTTCTCGCCGAGGTTGCGGTGGGCCACCTCGTAGTCGCCGCCGCCGGTGGGATAGGCCCGGACGAGTTGACGGTACGACGCCACCACCACGCACAGCAGCAGGAACACGGCGCCGGCCAGGTAGGGCGTGAGGTACAGGTAGGCGAGCCCGCCGAGCGTCAGGAAGAGCAGGATCTCCTGTGTCGCATAGGCCACTGACGAGAGCGGGTCGCTGGCGAAGATGGGCAGGGCGATGCGCTTGGGCAGCAAGGTCTCGCCGAGCATCGCGCTCTGCTTGGCTCGTCCGAGGACCAGGCGCTTCCAGGCGTCGCTGAGTGGTGGCACACGGGGATGCTAGGGCCAGGGTCCGGGGCGGCACGGTCCAGCCGACCACGACGTTGCGCTAGCGTCGGACTTGTGCACTTCGTGATCATGGGCTGCGGGCGGGTCGGCTCCACGCTGGCCCACATCTTGGAGTCCCAGGGGCACACGGTCGCGGTCATCGACGCCGAGGAGTCGGCCTTCCGCCGCCTCGGCCAGGCCTTCGCCGGGCGCCGGGTCACCGGCATCGGGTTCGACCGCGACACCTTGCGCGAGGCCGGCATCGAGGATGCCCAGGCGTTCGCCGCGGTGAGCAGCGGCGACAACTCCAACATCCTCGCCGCGCGGGTGGCCCGCGAGACGTTCGGCGTCGACAACGTGGTGGCCCGCATCTACGACCCCGGCCGCGCCGAGGTCTACCAGCGGCTCGGCATCCCTACCGTCGCCACGGTCCGGTGGACCGCCGACCAGATGATGCGCCGGCTGCTCCCCCACGGCTCCGAGCCGGAGTGGCGTGACCCGAGCGGCACCATCCGGCTGGCCGAGGTCCCGGTGGACACCGCGTGGGTCGGCGAGCGGATCAGCCGGCTCGAGGTCGAGTCCGGCGGCCGGGTGGCGTTCCTCACCCGGCTCGGCGAGGGTCTGCTGCCCGGCGCCGACACGGTCCTGCAGGACGGCGACATCGTCCACGTGATCATGCGCGACGACGACGCCGACGCGATCGAGTCGGTCTTCCGGCGCCGCTCGACCACCCCGGTCGAGGGCGGCTCATGAGGCCCCCCGAGATCACAGAGGGCTGCTGCTGATGCGCGTCGCCATCGCCGGAGCCGGCAGCGTCGGCCGCTCGGTCGCCCGCGAGCTGCTGGAGAACGGCCACGAGGTCCTGCTGCTCGACAAGAACCCGTCGGCCATCAAGAAGGTCTCGGTCCCCGACGCCGAGTGGCTGCTGGCCGACGCCTGCGAGGTGACCTCCCTCGAGGAGGCTGGCCTGCACGAGTGCCAGGTGATGGTCGCCGCGACCGGCGACGACAAGGTCAACCTGGTCGTCTCGCTGCTCGCCAAGACGGAGTACGGCGTGCCGCGCACGGTGGCCCGGGTCAGCAACCCCAAGAACGAGTGGATGTTCGACGAGGCCTGGGGCGTCGACGTCGCCGTCTCGATGCCGCGGCTGATGACCGCCCTCGTCGAGGAGGCCGTCAGCGTCGGCGACCTGGTGCGGATCTTCACCTTCCAGCAGTCCAACACCGACATGCTCGAGCTGACCCTGCCCTCGGACTCCCCCGTCGTCGCCAAGCGCGTGGGCGACGTGGCGTGGCCGCCGGACACCGCCCTGGTGGCGATCATCCGCGAGGGCCGCCCCATCGTCCCGACCCAGGACGACCCGCTCGAGGCCGGCGACGAGCTGCTCTTCGTCGCGACGCCGGACATGGGTCCCCAGCTCGAGGAGCTCCTCGCCCCGCACGCCCGCTGACGACCTACCTCCGCGCGGTCGGGCACCTGTCCGCCGCGGCCCGCCCGCCCGTACGCCCGCCGCACGCTCCGGAGACGAATCGCGGTGTCATGCCCGCGCGTCGCCTCCGGAGCCGGCCCGCGCCGCGGCCCGCCCGGCCGTACGCCCGCCGCACGCTCCGGAGACGGATCGCGGTGTCATGCCCGCGCGTCGCCTCCGGAGCCGGCCCGCGGCGGGGCGACCGTCCTCTCCGGAGACGAATCGCGGTGTCATGGCCGCGTGTCCCCTCCGGAGGCGGGAGTCAGGTCGGGCGTACGTCGGCAGGCTGCTGCAACGGGGTCCGGCCACGGGCCAGCAGGTAGACCATGAAGGCCAGCGCGGCCACCTGCAGCGGCCAGCCGAGCGCGATCTTGGTCACCCCGAGCCAGCCCACCTTGTCGGCCAGGTAGAGCGGCAGCTGGACCACGACCCGGATCGCGCACGGGACCACCAGCACCCAGGTCAGCTTGCTGCACAGCGCGACGATGCCCGGGTCACGCCGCCACGCGGTCACGTCGCCGGTGACCGACCCGATCATGAAGCCGACCAGCGGCCAGCGCACCAGCACCGAGAGGCTCAGGCCGACGGCGTACGCCGCGTTGTAGAGGATGCCGGGCAGGAACACGTCCTTCGCCTCGCCGGACCGGGACGCGAAGAGGGCGGCGATGCCGATGCCGACCAGGCTGTTGACGACGAACTGCGGCGTCGACCGCTGGGCGAGCCGCACCAGGAGCAGGACCACGGCGAGGGCCACACCGACCGCGAGCGACAACCGCAGCTCGTGGGTCAGGAGGTACGTCGTCGTGAACCCGATCGTCGGTGCGGCGCCCTCGGCCATCCCCCGCCGGCCGCCCAGTGCCATCGCGAGCCGGGCCCGCACGATCTCCTCGACCGTCTCGGCGTCGACCCCCGGCAGCTCGGGGTGCTCGGCCGTCGGCCGGCTCTCGTCGACCAGGTCGTCGACCGGCCCCGTCGGGTGCTGGTGCAGCGGGTGCTGGTGCAACGGGTGCTGGTGCAGCGGGTCCTGCCGGTGCTGGTCGTGCGGCTGGTCGGCGGGTGTCGGGTCGGGACTCACCAGCCGGTCACTCACCGGTGCCGGTGGGGCGGAGCTCGTACCGCGGGTTGAAGATCACCGGCTGCTCGCCGTGGCGCATGACCCGCCCGTAGCCCACCAGCGAGCGGCCGGGCTCGATGCCGGGGATCTGCCGGCGGCCGAGCCAGACCAGTGACAACGACCCGGTGCCGTCGTAGAGCTCGGCCACCAGCGCGGGCACGCCGGCCCGGGGCCGCAGGGTGACGGTGCGCAGCGTCCCGGCGACGCGTACCCGCTCCCGGTCGGGCAGGTCGCGGATCTGGGTGGCCCCGAGGTCGACGCAGTCCTTGCGCAGCTCGGCCGCCTCGTGCTCCTTGGCCGAGGTGGCCAGCCGGTTCACCGCCCGCCGCAGGACGCCGCCCTCAGAGTGACCCATGGTCCCAGGGTATGCCCGCGGCATGCCCCGCGCGGGCTTGTGCGGGCTTGTGCGGGCTTGTGCGGCGCTTGCGCGGGCTCGTGCGGCCGGCCCGCCGGACGCCTCAGCGGATCTCGGTGATCTCGGGGCCGCGCGCGAAGGGGTTGAGGTCGTCGGCCCGGGTCGCCTTGCCCTCGCCGTCCGCACCGTCGCCGCCCTCGGGGTCGGTCTCGGCGTCACGCGCCGGCTGCGGGGCGGCCGGCAGCCGGAGCGGGATGGGGTCGCGCGGCGCCATCGGGTCGAAGCCGCGCACCACGACGACCTCGCGGAACAGCTCCACGAGCTCGGCGTCGGTGCCCTCCTCGACGGCTGCCTGCCCGGTCATCACCCCGCGCAGGAACCAGCGCGGGCCGCTCGCGCCGACGAACCGGGCCGGCTGCACGCTGGAGCTGCCGTCGGCGGCGCGCACCGGCACCTTGGTCCGCAGCTCGGTGCCCAGCGGGCCCTCGACCTCGTCGGCGGTCCCGCCCTGCTTGGTGATGCCGGCCCGGATCTCGGCGCGCACCTCGTCCCAGATGTCCTCGGTCTTGGGGGCGGCGAACGGCTGCAGCTGCAGCGCGGACCGGCCGAGCACGAGGGTCACCGCGACCACCTGGCTGGTCGCCTGGTCGGCCTCGACCCGCACCTCGAGCCCGGGTCGGCCGGGCAGCCACATGCCGCCCAGGTCGACCCGTCCGCCGGCCGCCGGGTCGTCGACCTCCGCGACGTCCCACGGTCCGTTCTCGCGGCTGGCCGACGGCGTCGCCCTCGGTGCGCCGCTCGCGTCATCACCCGTCGCGTCGTCATCCGACGCCTCGTCGAGGGAGCCGTCGGCACCGGTCGCGCCGTCCTCCGCGCCCTCGGCGGCGGTGGTCTCTGCCGGGTCGTCCGCCCGGCGGCGACGTCGGAACACGCTCACACCTCTGTCCTGTCCGTCTCGGTGGGTGCCGGTGCGGCGAAGCCGCCGGTCGACCCGTGCCCACCCTCGCCCCTCGCCGACCCGGGCAGCAACTCGACCTCGTGGAACCGGACCCGTTCGACCCGCTGCACGACCAGCTGGGCGATCCGGTCGCCGCGGCGCAGCCGCACCGTCTCGCGCGGGTCGTGGTTGACGACGAGCACCTTGATCTCGCCGCGGTAGCCGGCGTCGACGGTGCCCGGCGCGTTGACGATCCCGACCCCGAAGCGGTGCGCGAGCCCCGACCGCGGGTGCACGAAGGCCGCGTAGCCGTCAGGCAGCGCGATCGCCACCCCGGTGGGGACCATCGCCCGCTCCCCGGGCGCCAGCTCGACGTCCTCGGCCGCCAGGAGGTCGACTCCCGCGTCGCCCGGGTGGGCGTAGCCGGGCAGCGGCAGGTCGGGGTCGAGCCGCCGCACGAGTACGTCGACGACGTCCCGGCCGACCCGCTGCGCCTCCACGGCGGAGCACCCTACCCAGACCTCAGCCGAACAGCGTCCGCTCCACCAGGCCGATCGGCAGCCGCCCGGACCCGGCGGCCCGCTCGTGGAACTCCTTGAGCGGCCCGCGCGCCTCGGCCAGCCACCGGTCGCGCATCCGGGCGATCTCGACCGCGCCGGTGAGGTACGACGACGCCTGGGTCGGCCAGGCGCAGTAGCGCAGCACCTCGGCCCGGGCGGTCTCCGGCGACAGCGACGACTTGCTGGCCATGAACTCCACGCCCTCCTCGACCGTCATGTCGCCCAGGTGCAGGGCGGTGTCGACGACGATCCGGGCCGCCCGGAAGAGGCGGTAGTCGCGCTGCGCGAGCTCCTGCTCCGGGGTGCGGAAGAAGACCTGCTCGCGCAGCAGGTCCTCGGTGTAGAGGCCCCAGCCCTCGACGAAGTAGGTCGACCCGAAGACGAAGCGCAACGGTCGCGCCCGGCCGGCGGCCGACTGCGCCGCCAGCCACGCGAAGTGCCAGTGGTGCCCCGGGTAGGCCTCGTGCACCGCGATCGACCAGGCGCCGTGACGGTTGTTGGTCGCCAGCCGGGCGGCCACCTGCTCGGAGGTCGCCCCGTCGGGCGGGTAGGGCACGAAGAAGTGGCCCGGCCGACCGCCGCCACCGGCCGGGGCCGGCGCGAAGGGCGGCGGCTGCATGTAGTGGGCGACCGCGACCATCGACCGGGTGAAGGGCGCCGACGGCGCCACCACGCACGACTCTCCGTCGGGCAGGGTCACCAGGTCGTGCTCGACGCAGAAGGCACGTGCCGCGTCGGTGGCCTCCTGGTAGAGCGCCAGCATCTCCTCGGGTGTCTCGGGGTGGTCGTCGTTGAAGCCCCGCAGCACGGAGAGGAAGTCGTCGGTGCCGCGCAGGTCGCGGGACCGGGTCGCCATGTCCGCGGCCAGCTCGTCGTAGAGGGCCAGACCCTTCTCGTGCAGCTCGCGGGCGCCGTACGGCAGGCCCTCCGCCTCCCGGAGCAGCGCCGAGTAGCGCTCCTCCCCGATCGCCCAGTCGCCCGTCGCGTCCTCGACCATCCCCTCGACGTGGGCGCCGAGCGACTCGAACGCCTTGGCCGCGACCTCGCCGGCGTCGGCGACGAGCGCCTCGGCGGCACGCTCCCCGCCGAACTCGGCGGACACCGACCGGGAGTAGGCCACGCCCGCACCGATCTGGCCGAGCGACCGGCGCAGCAGCACCGGACTGGCCAGGGTCGGGTCGAGGTTCTCGCGGCAGGCATCGAGCAGCGCCGGAGTCCCCCGCAGCCGGGCGGCGACGGCCTCGGCGAGCTCGGCCTCGGGCCGCAGCCGGTTCTGGAGGAGTCCGAAGACGCCGGACAGCGCTGATCCGGCGTAGGGATCGGGCGTACGTCGCCAGTCGGCCCAGTCGCGCTGCAGCTCGCGGCCGCGGAGCACCATCAGGGCCAGGTCGCGGTCGATGCGCTCGTCGTCGGTGAGCTGCGAGTCGTCGACCTCGCGCAGCCTGCAGGCCCAGTCGTCCTCGGCGCGCTCCCGGGCCGCGATGCCGTCGGCCGACAGGTCGGGGAGATCACCGTCGTGCTCGGTCACCCCGAGCCCGCTGGCGAGCACCGGGTTGGCCCGCAGCTGGTCGTCGACCAGCTCCGCGACGAGTCGGTCGAACGGTGTGTCGCCCTCGGGGATCGGCATCCGGGCACGGTAGCCCGTCCGTCCGCCGTGACAGGCTTGCTCCGTGCCGGACCCGCCGCGCTCCACGCCGACCTACGTCGAACGGCTCTCGCCGCCGGCCGGGCTGTGGGTCGGCGCATGGGTCGGCGGGCTCGTGCTCGGCATCTCGTTCTACGCCGCCCTCGGGCCGGTCGCCGGGCTGCTCGCGGTGCTGGTCCCGGGCCTGCTGCTGTCCACGGTGCTGCGCCGCAGTGCCGCGGTCGTTGCGGTCGACGGCGGCGACCTGGTCGCCGGGCCGGCCCGGGTGCCGGTGTCCGCGCTCGGCCCCGCGCGGGCCCTCACCCCGGACGAGTCCCGCCGGCTGCGCGGGCCGGAGTCGGACCCGGCCGGCTACCACCTGATCCGCGGGTGGGTGCCGGCGGGCGTGCGCGCGGACGTCGTCGACCCCGGCGACCCGACGCCCTACTGGTTCGTGGCCTCGCGCCGCCCGGCCGAGCTGGCCGCCGCCATCGAGGCGGCGCGCGCCACCGGGCGACAGTGACGCCCTAGCCGCGGACCACCTGAGGACCGCCGCGGCGCAGGTCGCCGCGGACGGTGTCACCGATCCGGCGGGTCTCCCGGTGGTTGACCATGCTGCCCGCGACGGCGCCGGAGAGCAGCGGGCCCATCGTCGTCAGGTTGCGCCCCACCCGCCGGATCAGCCGGTTGCGCAGCGAGCGCTTGGCCGCGCTGCCCAGCGACAGCCGCAGGGCCGGGTCGAGGGGGTCGATGCCGCGGCGCTCGGTCCAGGCCATGACGTACGCCTGCATCTTCACCGGCACCGACCCCGGGACCGCGACTCCGTAGACCTCGTGCAGCTCGGCGATCAGCTTGACCTCGACCGCCGCGACCAGCAGCGTCTCCGCGGCCAGCTGCACCGGCGCGGTGAGCAGGAACGGCGGGGCGGCGAACTCCACCGCCGCCAGGGCGCCGCCGGCGGCGCCGACCGCGCCGGAGGCCTTGGCCGCGCCGGAGACCAGCGTCTCGGCCAGGTCGTCCGGGCCCAGCCCGGGGTGCTGGCGCTGCAAGGTGGCCCGGTTGCGCACCGTGATCCGCGGCGCGGTGTCCATCAGCAGGTCGGCCAGCCACGCGCCACCCAGCACCGAGGCCCGGCCGGCCGAGCGGGCCGACGAGATCAGCGCCCGGCTCAGGGCCCGCAGGTCCGCGCGGTCCTGCTGCCGGCGCTCACCGGTCCCCGCATCGGCCGTCGACTCGGCCCGGCCCACCAGCCGGCCCACGATCGCGCCAACGCCCCCGGTGCCCTGCTCGTCGGCGGGGTCGGGGGCGTCGTCGTCGGTGCTCACGCGGCTCAGGCGGCGCACTCCTTGCAGATCAGCTGCCCGTTCTTCTCGGAGGCGAGCTGGCTGCGGTGGTGCACCAGGAAGCATCGTGAGCAGGTGAACTCGTCGGCCTGCCGCGGGAGCACCCGGACGGAGAGCTCCTCGTTGGAGAGGTCGGCGCCGGGCAGCTCGAGAGACTCGGCCAGGTCGGCCTCGTCCACGTCGACGGTCCCCGCGGCCTTGTCCTGCCGGCGGGCCTTGAGCTCCTCGAGACTGTCCTCGGACATCTCGTCGTCGGTCTTGCGAGGCGAGTCGTAGTCGGTCGCCATGATCTGTGTCACCCCTTCGCCGAGAGGGTGGCGTGTCCACGTGCTGGTGCCACTGCTGTCGGTGTGCTGTGTCGTCGAGCGTTGTCGTCGGCCCTTGGTTCTGCGCGCGGTGTAACGCGCGGCCCCCTCGGTTTGTGCCCCGCCGCCCTCGGCGGCCGGGACGACCGGGTCCGGGGTCCCGAGCGGCCGGGGGACGGCGGACTGTACCCCACCAGGGACCCCGGCGCACGGACCTGTCCGCAGCCCGGCCCACCCGGGCCTCTGATCGCCGGTGCGCGTGGGTCTGCGGGGTCGGGAGGGACGTGCGGCAGGTTCGTGGGTTTGCGCGACCCGCCGGTCCGGGAATGAGCGGCGCACCACGTGTGCTGTGTCGGGAAGATCACTCCCCGATCACGCGACAGTCACCTGCCGGTCACGTCGCGCGCCGCACCGAGTGAGAGGGTTGTCGGCATGAGCGAGTTCCAGCAGGAGATCCAGGCCCGCCTCGCGTCGGTCCAGCAGTCCCTTGCCGAAGCCCGCCTCGAGGGCGACGACTACCTGGTGCAGGTGCACCTCGGAGAGCTCGAGTCCCTCGAGCGCATCGCCGACGAGAACACGCTGGCCTCCTGACCGCGGCGCACCCCGCCGGACGCCGACGGGGTCATCCGTCGACCAGCTCGTCGGCCGCCAGGTCGCTCAGCAGGGCCGTGAGGGGCACCACCAGCCCGGGCGCCGCCGCCACCACCAGCGCCTCCGAGGCCGGTCGGCCCCGCAGACCGGTGACCACCGCGCCGGCCTCGGTGGCCACCAGCCCCCCGGCGGCCAGGTCCCACGGCTGCAGACCCTGCTCGTAGTAGGCGTCCACCCGCCCGGTCGCCAGGGCGCACAGGTCGAGCGAGGCGGCCCCGGCCCGCCGGATGTCGCGCACGACCGGTAGCACCGATCGCAGGATCTCGGCCTGCCGGGCCCGCCGGTTGCGGCCGTAGCCGAAGCCGGTCGCGACCAGCGCCATCTCCAGCGGCGGCGGCTCGGCCAGGCGCAGCTGCCGACCGTCCAGGAAGGCCCCGCCACCCCGCACCGCCGTCCAGGTCTCCCCGCTGACCGGGTTGACCACCACCCCGACCAGCGGACCGTCCCCGTCGCTGGCGCCGATGCTGACGGCGTACGACGGGATCTCGTAGAGGTAGTTGACCGTCCCGTCGATCGGGTCGACCACCCAGGTGATGCCGGAGGTGCCCTCGTGGTCGGCGCCCTCCTCGCCGAGCACCCCGTCGTCCGGGCGGGCCGCCAGCAGGCGGTCGACGATCACCCTCTCCGACCGGCGGTCCATCTCGGTGACGATGTCGGTGGCGCTGCTCTTGGTCGCGGCCACCTCGAGTTCCCGTCCGGCCCGCGGGCGCTCCTCGACCACCAGCCGGGCCGCCTCGGTGGCGGCGGCGACGGCGAGGTCCAGCAGCTCCCCGGCCAGCGGCCCGGTCATGGCTGCTCCCCGCACAGGACGGGGCGGCCCGGGTCGCGCAGGTTGGGGCAGCAGCCGGCCGGGCAGCGGTCGTGGCTCGGGCCGATCGGGCTCAGCGCCGGCCGGTCCACCGCCTCGCCCCGCTCGACGGCGGCCCGTTCCAGCACCAGGTCGACCAGCCCGCGGACGAACAGCGGGTGCGTCCCCACCGTCGCCGCCCGGGTGCACGGCAGGCCGAGCCGGGCTGCGGTCTCCAGCGCCTCGGTGTCCAGGTCGTGCACGACCTCCATGTGGTCGGACACGAAGCCGATCGGCACGAGCACCGCGGCGGGCACGCCCTGCGCGGCCAGCTCCTCGAGGTGGTCGTTGACGTCAGGCTCCAGCCACGGCTGACTCGGCGGCCCGCTCCGGCTGCAATAGACGAGGTCGCCCTCGTGGGCGGTGCCGAGCCGCTCGGCCACCCCCTCGGCGACCAGGTCGGCCACCGCCCGGTGCTGCGCGACGTAGGCGCCGCCGGTGGGCCCGCTCCCGTCGTTCATGGCCAGCGGCACCGAGTGGGTGACGAAGACCAGCCGGGCAGAGCGACGTACGTCCCCCGGCAGCCCGTCCAGCGCCGCCACGGTGTGCTCGACCATCGGCCGGACGAACCCGGGGTGGTCGAAGTAGTGGCGCACCCGATCCACCGCCGGCGCCCGCTCCCCCAGCGGCTCGACGGCCGCGTAGAGGTTCTCGCGGTACTGCCGGCAGCCGGAGTAGGACGAGTAGGCCGACGTCATGATCGAGAGCACCCGGCCGGCACCGTCGTCGGCGAGCGCGGCGAACGCGTCGGTCAGGTAGGGGTCCCAGTTGCGGTTGCCCCAACGGACCGGCAGGTCGACGCCGCGCTCGGCGAGCTCGGTCTCGAGAGCGGCGACCAGGGCCCGGTTCTGCCCGTTGATCGGGCTGACCCCGCCCCGTGCGTAGTAGTGCTGCCCGACCTCCTAGAGCCGCTCGCGCGGGATGGCGCGGCCGCGCGTGACGTCCTCGAGGAAGGGCACGACGTCGTCCGGCCCATCGGGTCCGCCGAACGACACGAGCAGCAGGACGTCGTACGGCGCGGCGCTCGGACCGGGACCGGTGCTCGCTGCGGGGGCGGCACTCGTCGACTCGGTCACGAGTTGATCGTCCCTCAATCGGGATGAGCCGTGTCGGGCGGGTCCCGTACCGTGCCCGCCGTGCTCGCCCCCTACCGAGACCTGCTGTCCACCCCTGGCGGCAAGGCGTTCTCCGGGGCGGCGTTCGTGGCCCGGCTGCCGATCTCCATGATCGGCCTGGGCATCGTGCTGCTGGTCGTGAGCGAGCGCGACCAGTACGGCCTGGCCGGCGCGGTGTCGGCGACCTTCGCGCTGGTCAACGCCGTGGCTGCACCGCTGATCGCGCGGCTCACCGACCGGCTCGGCCAGACCCGGGTGCTGGCGCCCGCGGTCGGGCTCTACGCCTTCTTCCTCGCGCTTTTCGTGGTGCTGGTCACGGCCGGCGCTCCGACCTGGACCTACTTCGCGACCGCTGCCGGGACCGGGGTCTTCGCGCCGTCGATCGGCTCCCTGGTGCGGGCCCGGTGGGGCTTCGTGCTCGGCACCAGCCCGCGGCTGACGACCGCCTACGCCTACGAGTCGGTCCTCGACGAGATCATCTTCGTCGTCGGCCCGCTGCTGGTCACCCTGCTGGCGACCAAGGTCGCGCCGCAGGCCGGCCTGCTCGCCGCGGCGGTGCTGGTCGTGTCGGGCAGCGCCGGGCTGCTGGCCCACCGGGCCAGCGAGCCGCCGCCGCGGGCCGGGCACGAGGACGGCCACCCGTCCGCGCTGCGCAGCCCCGGGCTGGCCGTGCTGATGGTCGTCATGGCGTTCATCGGCGGCGTGTTCGGCGCGGTCGAGATCAGCACCGTGGCCTCGGCCGACCACGCCGGGCGGGCCGGGCTGGCCGGGCCGCTGCTCGCCTGCTACGCCGCGGGGAGCGCCACGTCCGGGCTGGTCTTCGGTGCGATCCACTGGCAGGTCAGCGCCCGCCGGCGGCTGCTGCTCGGCGCCACGACGATGACGGTGACCGTGGTGCTGCTGCCCTTCGTCGGGTCGCTCGCCGTGCTGGCCGGTTGCCTGTTCGTGGCGGGAGTAGGCATCGCGCCCACCCTGATCAGCGGCTTCTCGCTGGTCGAGCGGATCGTGCCCGAGGGCACCGTGACCGAGGGGCTCACCTGGGCGACGACGGGGCTGATCGTCGGCTTCTCCGTGGCCACCTGGCTCTCCGGCCGGCTGGTCGACTCGGCGGGCGTGCCCGAGGCGTTCGCGGTCGCGATCGGGTCCGGGTTGCTCGGGCTGGTGGTGTGCGGGGCGACGTACCGCCGCCTGCCGCGCTGACCCGGACCGTCGGGCCCGGCGTCCCGGAGAAAGTCGACACGTCGATCCCGCGCGCCTCCCCGGTCTGCGCCCGTGCGGCACCTAGGGTCGGCCACGTCGACGTCGGGGCTCCGACGGCGGCGCGGACACGACCGGGGAGGTCAACGACGAGATGACCGGTGACGAGACCGCCAGCGCCCCGATCGACCTCCGTCTCGTCGCGCTGACCGACGACCGGTCGCACCTCGTCCTCGAGGACGAGGACAGCCGTCAGTTCCGGGTGCCCGTCGACACCCGCCTCGCCGCGGCGCTGCGACCGGTGACGGCCGGCCAGCCCGGTCAGACCGCCCCTCATCGACCCGGCCAGCTGGAGATCGCCTTGGAGAGTCAGCTCACCCCGCGTGAGATCCAGACCCGCATCCGCGCCGGCCTCAGCATCGACGAGGTCGCGGCGGTCGCCGGCATCTCGACCGACCGGGTCGAGCGCTACGCCGCCCCGGTGATCGCCGAGCGCGGCCACGTCGTGGAGCAGGCCCAGCGCGCCCCGGCCCGGCGGGCGACCGGCGGCAAGGCTCCCTCGCTGACCGAGGTGGTCGGGGCCCGGCTGGCCGAGCAGCGGGCCAGCGCCGACTCCGCGGAGTGGGACGCCTTCCGGGCCGACGACGACCGGTGGACGGTGCGGCTGAGCTACCTGGCGGGCGGCCGCTCGCGGGTCGCGACCTGGTCGTTCGACCCGCGCGGCCGGGTGCTCGCCCCGGCCGACGACGAGGCCCGATGGCTGGTCGACGAGCCGGGTCTGGAGCGGGTCGCCGACGAGCCGCCGACGGCAGTGCGCCGGCTGACCAGCCTGCCCGGCGGCGCCGGCGACGCTGCTGCAGATCCGCCATCGACGGGCGACGCCGGCGGCGCGATCGCCGCATCCGGGACGGACGAGGTCTACGACCGGGAGCGCGACGAGGCGCGGCAGCACGAGTCGATGGAGCACGAGCCGGTCCAGCAGGTCGCGGCCGCCCGGTCGCACCGGCGCCCGGCGGTGCCGTCCTGGGACGACATCATGTTCGGCACCCGCCGCCGCGACTGAGCCGAGCCGGTCGGCGGGTCGGTCAGCCGGTCGGTCGGCCGCTCGCGATCCGCCGCTCAGCCGGTGGCGACCGGGCGGGTCGAGCCGGTGCCGGCCTATGCGGCCAACGATC
>Ga0075325_1000055_pt1 | contig 14030 bp, 10 predicted proteins | sample MayberrySE_Catta_5_FD_120048 | JGI IMG/M metagenome (GOLD analysis project Ga0075325, IMG submission 120048) | Natural and restored wetland microbial communities from the San Francisco Bay, California, USA, that impact long-term carbon... | ecosystem: Environmental > Terrestrial > Soil >... | reverse complement strand
GGGGGGGAGCTCGAAGCTCTGGTCGCCGGCGGTGCTGACGAGTCGGAACGTGGGCATGAGGAAAAAATAGCCCCGGTGTCACCCTGAGCGGAGCGAAGGGGACCATGTCGGGACGGCCCGAGGGTTGAGCCGCAGATGAACGCAGAAAACGCAGACAAGAAGATGATGGCTGTTGGTGCCCCACCCAACATCCCCTTTTATCTGCTTAGCCAGGCTCAGGGTGACGAGATGCGCTGCTCAGGTGCCATTCTTCCCGCCAACGCCAGCGCCAGCAGCACGGCCCGGGCCTTCGCCTCCGTCTCCCGCCACTCCCCGGCTGGATCGGAGTCCGCGACGATCCCCGCCCCCGCCTGCACCCACGCCCGGTCTCCGCGGATGACACAGGTGCGGATGGCGATGGCGGTGTCGAGCGTACGCGCGCCCCAGCCGACGTAGCCCACCGCCCCGGCGTAGGGCCCCCGCCGGACCGGCTCCAGCTCGTCGATGATCTGCATCGCACGCACCTTGGGCGCGCCCGACACCGTTCCCGCCGGAAAGCAGGCCGCCAGCGCGGCGACCGCGTCGAGCTCTGGCCGGAGCCGTCCCCGGACCTCGCTCACCAGGTGCATCACGTGCGAGTACCGCTCGATGGTCATGAACGCCGTGAGCCGTACCGAGCCGAACTCCGCCACCCTTCCGACATCGTTCCGGCCGAGGTCCACCAGCATCAGGTGCTCGGCCCGCTCCTTGGGGTCGGCGGTCAGCTCGTCGGCGAGAGCGACGTCCTCCGCGGCGTCGGCTCCGCGCGGACGGGTGCCTGCGATCGGACGCACGGTCACCTCGCCGTCCTCCACCCGGACCAGGATCTCCGGCGAGCTGCCGATGACGTGGATGTCGTCGCAGTGCAGGTAATAGAGGTACGGCGCCGGATTGAGCGCCCGGAGACAGCGGTAGCTCAGGAACGGGTCCGGCGCCGCGACGTCGACACGGCGGCTCAGCACCGTCTGGAAGGTGTCGCCCGCGGCGATGTACTCCTTGATCCGTCGCACGTCCTGCTGGAAGCGCTCGTCCGGGTACGGGGACTCGGCCTGCGGGAGCGGCGGATCCCCGACGATGCCGAGGGGCCGCATCGTGCCGGGTGATGCGAGGCGCACCAGCCAGCGCTCGATCCGCGCCTCCGCCCCGGCGTACAGCCGGTGCAGCTCGTCCTCTTCCGCAGCCGGCGGCACCTCCACGCTCGCGATGACGGTGGCGCGATTGAACAGGTTGTCGAGCACCAGGAGGGTGTCCGCCACCATGACGATGGCGTCGGGCAGATCCCGGTCATCGAGCGGGGCATCGGGCAGGGACTCGATGGTGCGGACGACGTCGTAGCCCCAGAAGCCCACCGCGCCACCGGTGAAGCGCGGGAGCCCGGGCACCACCACCGGCGGGTGGCGCCGCATGGTGCGCCCGAGGTGCTCGAGCGGCGGGAGGTCGGTCTCGACCACGCGCCACTGGTCGCCCGGCGTCCAACGCGCGCACTCGCGACCCCGGTAGCGGAACACCTCCCGGGGCTCGGTCGCCAGGAAGGTGTAGCGCGCCCAGCGCTCTCCTCCCTCCAGCGACTCCAGGAGGAAGCCCCAGCGTCCGCGGTGCAGCTTGGTGAAGGCCGTCACCGGGGTATCGCCGTCGAGCACGACCTGGCGGGTCACCGGCACGATCCCGCCTGCGAGTCGGGCCTGCTCGACGAAGCGGTCGAAGCCCGGGCTCATTGTGGCGCCGCCACCAGGTAGGTCCCCGCCGCGCGCAACGGCGCCTGGAGCACGTCCGGGAAGGGGCGTGTCGAGGGGAGCAGCGCCACCAGGCCTTCAGGCCGCCGCACCCGGCCGACTGCGAGCGCGCGCTCGTAGGCGAGGTCGGAGCCGTACTCCGTGCGCGCCCGGCTCGGGGCGGCGAAGTACCGGGCATACTTGAACGCGATGGTGGCGCTGTCGCGCAGCGCGAGGCTGGTGGCGACGTCGAGCCCGTACACGCCTGGGCTCGGCCGCACCTCCACCCGCACCTCGCGCCCCCGCTCCGCGAAGGCAGCGGCGGGAAAGCTGAGCTCGGCGAAGACGATGTACTCCGGCGGCCCGTGGCGGACGACGATGACGCGGGGCTCGCCGGCCGTGAACGTCACCACGGTGTCGGAGGGCGGGGGACCCGATGTCTCCAGCACGATGGCCTCGGCCAGGGGAATCGTCCGGGCCTCGGCGGCGGGCGTCTTGTCCTTGCCGGCCGGCGAGCGCGCTCCGCCGCAGGCGGCGACCGCGAGACAGAGCCAGCTTGCTCGTCCCCAGAGCCCCCGGAATATTCCGGCCATCGACTCCCTGGCGGTGAGAGGTTCACGGTGAGAGTGTTGCGGTGCCTTCGCGCGATCGGCGCGCTGCTGCCGGCCTGCGCGCCGCCGCTCGCGGCGCAGGGCTGGGACGCGCCCGAGGCGATTGCGCTGGTGCGCCGGGCGGTGGACCGGCGAGCCGCGGTGGAGGCCGACTCGATGCTGCTGAGCTATCGAACCCGCGCCCACGGGTTCGTTTTCTTCCTGGCGCAGGTCGGCGAGGGACTGACCGAGCCGCCCCGGCTGGTCAAGGCGGACGAGCTGGACGTGGAAGTGTATTGGCAGGCCCCCAACCACAGCAAGCAGGTGGTGCTCGGTTGGCGCGATGGCGCCTTCCTCCCGACCGACATCGAGTACCACCGCGACCACCTCGGCATCGTCACCAACAACTTCGGCGACGTGATCCGGATCGGCGAGGGCGACGAGGTGCGCGACGCGGTTCATCCGCTCTCGCGGGCCGGCCTGGCGCTGTATGACTACGCGCTCGGCGACTCGCTCACTATTCGCACTGGCGGCGGCGAGGTCACCGTGCGCGAAATGCAGGTCCGGCCCCGCTCCTTCGAGCGTCCCCTCGTCGTAGGGACGATGTTCATCGATATCGAGACCGCCGAGCTGGTCCGCTTCCGCTTCAGCTTCACCCCGTCGGCCTACCTCGACCGGCAGCTCGAGGACATCACCATCGCGCTGGAGAACGCCCGTTTCGAGGGGCGCTGGTGGCTTCCATACCGGCAGGAGATCGAGATCCGGCGTCGGGCCAGCTTCCTCGACTTTCCGGCGCGCGGCATCATCCGGGGCCGCTGGGAGATCGAGGACTACGACCTGAACGTGGAGATTCCACCGGAGGTGCTGGCCGGTCCGGCCATCGGCGGACTGGTGCGACCCCAGCCCGGCGACTCGGGTTGGGACCGGCCGCTCTCGGACGCGATCGCGGGTGTCGCCGCGCCGATCAACGAACAGGATATGGACGCGCTCCGGGTCGAGGTCGAGCGAATCGCCGGCGCACGGGCCCTGGGCGGCCTTCCCTCGACTCGGCTCGCGACCGGCTCGTTGAGCGACCTCGTTCGGGTGAACCGGGTGCAGGGCCTCGCGCTCGGCTTCGGTGGCACGATCGGCATCGGGGGCCGGTTCAGTCTCCGGCCGCGGATCGGCTACGGCACCTCGGACGAGCGTGTCACCGGCGGCCTCACGCTGCTCGCCGGCACGGGCGCAACTCGGCTCTCCCTCGGCGCCGAGCGGCAGATCCGCGACTTCGCCGACTTCCCGGTGATCTCGCCGATCCTCAACTCCCTGCTCGCCCAGGAAGCGGGGGACGACTACGGCGACTACGTCCTGCTCGATGCGGCGACCGCGGGCGTCCGTCACCGGCTCGACGGCCGCACGTCGGTCGAGCTTCAGCTCGGGGTGGAGAAGAGCCACAGCGTCGGCGTCGAGGCGACGCCGGCCAACGGTACCTACCGGCCGAACCCTCCGCTCGGCGCCGGCACCGTCCGCGTCGTGCGAGCGTCGCTCGAGCGGGCGAGCGGCGGCATGGCCGTAGAGGGCGATCTCCAGGGTCGGCTCTCCCTCGAGGCGGGGGACGAGGAGGGGGAGGGCGGCGACGAGTACTTCCGGGCTGCCGCCGGGGGCCGCTGGCTGACCGGCGCCGGCCCCGGCCGTCTGCTCACTCGAGCGTACGCCGGAGCCGGCACCGGTGGACTCCCCGCCTACCGCAGCTTCGCCCTCGGCGGCCGGGGGACGCTGTTGGGCGAGCCCTTCCGCGCGTACGGCGGCAGATCCATGGCGGTGGCAGAAACCGAATGGCGGCTGGAGGTGCCGGTGCCGGCCCTTCCGGTGGGATCCTTCACCAGCACGGGGAGACATCTGATCCTCGCACCGTTCCTGGCGGCCGGCTGGTCGGAGCGCCCGCTCCAGGGACTGCCGTACGTGGAGACGGACGGTGTCCGGGCGGTCGCCGGTCTGGCCGCGGAGTGGCTCATGGGCCTGCTCCGGCTCGAGGTCGGTGTGGGTCTCCGGAGCGGCGACGTGGGAATCAGTCTCGACGTGAATCGGGACTGGTGGGGGATATTGTGATGGCGCCCAACCCGTGGTCCCGGGTACATTTCCACACTCCGCAACTTCCCCGAGCCGCTTGATGCAGTTTCTGGACGAATGGCTGGTCCCCACCGTCGAGCCGTTGCTCCCGGCTGACGCGCTGGCCGCGCTGCGCCAGGAGGTCGTGCCGGCGCCGGTGTCGCTGTGGGAGACTGCGGTGCAACGGCGGATCGTGACCGACGATCAGGTGCTCGGCGCCATCGCCTCACGGTTCCGCCTCCCGGTCGCCGACCTCTCCCAAGTCGATGCCCGGGGCACCAGCGTCATTCCCGAGCAGCTCGCCCGGCGATTCACCGTCGTCCCGGTGGGCCAGACCGACTCCTACCTCGAGGTGGCCACCGCCAATCCGTTCGACATCGACGCCGAAAAAATGCTGGCCTTCGCCACCGGGCGAGAAGTGCGGATGCTGCTCGCGTCGCCCGGCAGGCTCAGGGCGAAGCTGGACGAGATCTATCGCAGCGGCGAGGAGATCGTCTCCCGCCTCCTGGCCGGCATGGACGAGGAGGCTGAGGTCAAGGAGCTCTCCGAGGAAGAGGCGGAATACGCCACAGCCGAGGAGGCGAGCCAGCGGCCCATCATCCGGTTGGTGGACATGATGCTGGCCGATGGCGTGGTGAGCCGGGCCAGCGACATCCACGTGGAGCCGATCGAGGGTGGTGTGGTGGTCCGCTACCGGATCGATGGCGTGCTGCGCCAGGTCATGAAGGTGCCCCGCAACGCCGGGCTCCCCTTGATCTCCCGCATCAAGATCATGTCCGGGCTCGACATCGCGGACCGGCTCCGGCCGCAGGACGGACGCGCCCGGATCTCGGTGAATGGCGAGCCGGTGGACCTTCGGGTTTCCACCCTGCCGGCCTCCCTGGGCGAGAAGGTGGTACTCCGGATCCTGAGCCAGCGGACCACGGTGCTGAACCTGGAGTCGCTGGGGATGCACCCAGACGAGCAGGAGGCCGTCAAGCGGCTCTTGACCAACAAGGAAGGGATCATTCTGGTCACCGGTCCCACCGGCTCGGGGAAGACCACCACCCTGTACTCCGCGCTGCGCCTGGTGCAGAACGAGGGCGTCAACATCGTGACGGTGGAGGACCCGGTCGAGTACCGCCTGGGGCAGAACATCGTCCAGGTCCAGGTGCACGACAAGGCGGGGCTCACCTTCGCGTCGGCACTGCGCTCGATTCTGCGGCAGGACCCCGACGTCGTCCTGGTGGGCGAGATCCGCGACCAGGAGACGGCGCAGATCGCGCTCCAGGCCTCGCTCACCGGCCACCTGGTGCTGTCCACGCTCCACACCAATGACGCGCCCAACTCCGTGACGCGACTGGTGGACATGGGGATGGAGCCGTACAAGATCGCCTCTGCCCTCCGTGGCGTGGTCGCCCAGCGGCTGATGCGGCGCCTGTGCAAGGCCTGCGTGGAGCCACGGGAGGAGCCGGTGCCTGAGCGGCTTGCTAGGTTCATCCCCCCCGGCACAAAGCTGCTCCGTGCCGTCGGCTGCGCCGAGTGCGCGATGACCGGCTACCGCGGCCGCTTCAGCATCATGGAAGTGCTGACCATGAACTCCGAGCTGGAGCGGCGGATCGGTCAGGGACTCACCGCCGACCTGATCGCGGAGGCGGCGCGGGCCAACGGCATGGGCTCGCTGTTCGCCAGCGGGCTGCGGCACGTGCTCGCGGGAGACTCGACGCTGGAGGAGCTGCTGCGGGTCGCGGACGTGCCTGTCGAGGAGGAGCCCCGCCGGGCGCCGGCTCCCCGCGCTCGGACCGCCGCTCCGCCAGCCGGCGCACCGGCGGCGCCTCCCGCGTCGGCGAAGACGGATTCGTCGCTCGCGCTCGACTTCGCGGAAGAGCTGGAGCTGGTGGACGATCTCTCGGACGGGGCCGGGCCGGCCGCCGCCGCGCGGGGCGCGGGAACCTGCGTGCTCCTGGTGGAGGACGAGGAACAGCTCCGCCGGGTGATGAAGGACCTCCTGGAGCGCGAGGGCTACACCGTCGCCGAGGCGCGCGACGGCGTGCAGGCGCTGGACCAGGTCGATCGGTTCGCGCCGGACGTGATCATCCTCGATCTCAATCTGCCCGGTATCGACGGCTACAACGTGCTCACCCAACTCCGCTCCCGGCCCGCCACCCGGAAGATTCCGGTCGTGGTCCTCACCGCCAAGGGCGATGAGGACAACGAGGTGCGGGTGTTCGAGCTCGGCGCCGACGACTTCATCACCAAGCCGTTCCGGGCCAAGGCCCTGTCGGCACGGCTCGAGGCGGTCCTCGGCCGCCACCGCGCTTGACCAGGCCGCCGCTCACCGCCACCTCCTCCACCCCCGTCCGACCGATCACTCGCGACTCTACCGGCCCGGGGGAGGCCCTTCCTGACCCAGCGGACGGCCTCGCGCTGGTGAAGCCCGGCGTTCGGTCGCAGGCGGGATACACGCTCCGAGCGCTGCCCACCCGCCGAAAGCTCAACCAGAACGAGTGCCCCTACGATTTCCCGCCCGAGTTGAAGCAGGCGGTGCTCGAGCGGGCCGCCGCCGCGCCGTGGCAGCGTTACCCCGAGTTCGTGCCCACGGGGCTGGTCGAGCGTCTCGCGGCGCACTACGGTTGGATCCCCGACGGTGTGGTGACCGGCAACGGATCCAACGAGCTGATCCAGGCGACGCTCGCGGTCGTCCTGGCCTCCGGCGACGCGGTCGTGGTGCCTTCGCCGACTTTCTCGCTCTACCACCTGCTCACCGGCGTCCTCGGTGGCCGCTACGTCCCCGTCCCCCTGAGCCAGCAGTTCGAGTTCGACGTGGACCGGATCGTGGAGACCGCCGTCCGGGAACGGGCACGGGTGATCGTGCTCAACTCGCCCAACAACCCGACCGGCTCCGCGCTGGCCGCGGACGCGGTGGAGCGCATCCTCGCCGAGACCGGCGCGCTCGTCGTGTGCGACGAGGCGTACCAGGACTTCGGCGGGCCCACGGCGATTCCACTGCTGCGCCGTACCTCGCGGGTGGTGGTGCTGCGAACGTTCTCCAAGGCGATGGGCATGGCGGGGCTGCGCTTCGGGCTGGCGCTGGCACACCCCGCGGTGGCGGGGGAACTGGTCAAGGGGAAGCTTCCCTACAACGTGAACCTGATCACGCTGGCCGCCGCCGAAGTCGCGCTCGACAACGCCGAACTGCTCGGCGCGCGGACCCGGGCGATCGCCGAGACCCGCGACCGATTCCTTCCTCGCCTCGCCGCGATTCCGGGGATCGACGTGTTCCCCACCGCGGCCAACTTCGTGCTGATCCGCTGCCGGGCGCGTCCCGCGGGGGAAGTGTTCCGCCGGCTGCACGAGGAGCACGGTATCCTGGTGCGAGACGTCTCCGGCTCCGTCGAGCTGGCGGAGTGCCTGCGAATCTCGATCGGCACGGAGGAGGACATGGACGCGGTGCTCGCCGGGTTGTCGCGGATCCTCGGCCGGGAGGCACGGTGAGCGAGCGAGTGGCGGAGATCCGTCGCACGACCAAGGAGACCGATCTCTTCGTGCGGGTCGGCCTCGACGGCCGAGGCGAGGCCCGGGTGAAGACCGGCATCGGCTTCTTCGACCACATGCTGGAGGCGCTCGCGCGGCACGGGCTGCTCGATCTCACGGTGGAGGCGCAGGGCGATCTTCACGTGGACGGGCACCATACCATCGAGGACACCGGGATCGCCCTCGGCACCGCGATCGCCCGGGCGCTGGGCGACCGGGCCGGGATCAGGCGGTACGGCGACGCTCTCGTCCCGCTGGACGATGCGCTGGTGCGAGCGGTGGTGGACGTCTCGGGCCGCCCTTACATCCACTACGATATCGAGATCCCCAAGTGGCAGATGCTGGGGGACTACGACGTCTTCCTCACGCCCGAATTTTTCCGGGCGCTGGTGCTCAACGCCGGGCTCACCGCGCACCTCGATCTGGTGCGCGGCGACAACCCGCATCACATCGTGGAGGCGGCGTTCAAGGCCTTCGCCCGGGCGCTCGACGAGGCCACGTCCCTCGATCCGCGGGTGGCGGGTGTGCCGTCCACCAAGGGGACGCTGTGACGATCGCGGTGGTGGACTATGGGGTGAACAACCTGAAGAGCGTGGTCCGCGCGCTCGAGGCCGGCGGCCACGAGGGCACCCTCACCGCCGATCCGGAGAAAGTGCGTGCGGCGGATCGGGTGCTGGTGCCGGGCGTCGGCAACTTCGGCCAGGGCACCCGGAATCTCTCCACCACCGGCCTGGGCGAGGCGGTCCGCGAGGTCGCCGCGGCGGGCCGGCCGGTGATGGGGATCTGCCTGGGTCTCCAGCTGCTGTTCGAGACCAGCGAGGAGGCGCCCGAGGCGCGGGGCATCGGGCTCCTCGCCGGCCGAGTGCGGCGCTTCGTGACCTCGCTCCACGTGCCGCACGTGGGTTGGGCACAAGTGGACCTCACGGAGTGGGGACGAGTCCATCCGATGCTGGGCCCGCTCTTCGCCGGAGCGCCGCGGTTCTTCTACCACGTGCACAGCTACCACCCCAGCGACCTTCCCCCCGAGTCGGTGCTCGGCACCGGGGAATACGGGGCGACCTTTCCCACCATCGTGGGGCGGGGACCGGTGATCGGGGCGCAGTTCCACCCCGAGAAATCCCAGCGGGCAGGCATCGAGCTGCTGGACGCATTCGCGCGCTGGGCCCCATGACCTCGGTGCGGGTGTCACTGGTGGATGTGTACGTCCTCCGTCAGGATGGAACGGGGCTGCGGTGCCTGGTCCTTCGCCGGGCCCCGGGCGGCCGGTGTCCGGGCTCGTGGGAGACGGTGCACGGGCACATCGAGGAGGGCGAGCACCCGGCCGACGCGGCCGCGCGAGAGCTGCAGGAGGAGACGGGACTGGTGCCGGAGCGGCTCTACAACCTGAGCCGGGTCGAGACCTTCTACCAGCACCGCAAGGACGAGGTGGCACTGGTGCCGGTCTTCGTCGCCTTCGTCCCTCCGGAGATCGCGGTACGACTCGGCCCGGAGCACAACGCGCACGAGTGGCTGACGCCGGCGGAGGCGGGTGCGCGCTTCGCCTGGCCGCGCGAGCGGCGCGCCCTCGAGGACGCCGTGCAGCTGCTCGGCTCGGGCGACGGCGGGGCGGTGGAGGACGTGCTGCGGATATGCTAGCCCGGCGGATCATCCCCTGCCTCGACGTGGCGGGAGGCCGTGTGGTGAAGGGCGTGCACTTCGAGTCCCTTCGCGACGCCGGCGATCCGGTGGAACAGGCCGCCCGCTACGACGCCGAAGGCGCCGACGAGCTGGTATTCCTCGACATCTCCGCCAGCCCCGACGAGCGCCGCACCACCCTGGAGATGGTGGCGCGGGTCGCCGACTCGATCTTCATCCCGTTCACGGTGGGTGGCGGCATTCGCTCCGTGGCGGATGCCGGCGGCGCACTGCGCGCGGGCGCCGACAAGGTGTCGGTGAACACCGCCGCCGTGCGCGACCCATCGCTGGTCTCCCGGCTGGCGGACAGCTTCGGGAGCCAGTGTATCGTCGCCGCGGTGGATGCGCGGCGGGTGAACGGCCGGCCCGCCGTGATGGTGAACGGAGGTCGGGAAGAGACCCCGCTCGAGGCGGTGGCCTGGATGCGCGAGCTCGAGTCGCGCGGCGCGGGCGAGATCCTGCTCACGTCCATGGATCGAGACGGCACCGGCACCGGCTATGATCTGGCGCTGTTGCGCGACGCGGCGGCGGCGGTGGGCATCCCCATCATCGCCTCGGGCGGCGCGGGCACGCTCGCGCACCTGGCGGAGGCGCTCGAGGCCGGGGCGCACGGTGTGCTCGCCGCGACCATCTTTCACTTCCGCGGCTCCTCGCTGCCGGAGGCTCGCGCGTTCCTCCGGGAGCGCGGCTACCCGGTGCGGCCATGATGCTGACCCTCTCGCTCGCCCTTACGGCCTTCGCCGGCGTAGCTCCACTCGACGGTGTCGCGCCGTGTCTCCGACCGTCGCGCGCCGGCACCCAGGTGCAGGGCGAGGTGCGGGTGTGCCCCGGCCGCTACCGGATCGCCGACCCTTCCGAGCGCGGCGTGATCGTCGCGGCGTCCTCCGGCACCCGCATCGACCTCACCGGCGTGGTGCTGGAGAGCGGTGACTCGGTGCCGTCGCGCTTCACCGGGATCGGCATCACCAGCAAGGACGTGGACCGTGTCTCCGTCCTGGGCGGGACGATCCGCGGCTACCGCATCGGTCTCCGGCTGGAGGGCGGCGCGGGGCACGAGGTGCGGGGGACCGAGCTGTCCGGGAGCCGCACGACGCCGCTTCGCTCCCCTACCCGGCCGGACACCGCCGACCGGCTCAATCCCTTCCGGCTGGCTCCATTCATCGAGGCGGGGGCGGGGCTGGTGCTCGTCCGAACCACGGACGCCAGCGTCACGGGCGTGACCGCGAAGGAGGCGCAGAACGGCATCGGCCTGATCGACGCCCGGGGAAGCTACGTCGCGGACAACGAGATCCGCGGCAACACCGGATGGGGCATCAGCCTCTGGCGGTCCTCGCGGAACGTGGTCATCCGCAATCAGCTGCAGCGCACCGTGCGGTGCGCGCCCCCGACGGTGGATTGCAACACCGCCGCGATCCTGCTCCGCGAGGGGAGCGACTCGAACACGATCACCGAGAACGATCTCAGCGGCTCGAGCACGGGGCTCCGGATCACCGGTCAATCGCCGCTCACCCGGGCCTCGGTCGGCAACCTGATCCTGCGGAACGACGCCTCGGGGAGCGGTGTGGCCTTCGCCGCGGGCCACACCTGGAACCTGACCTTCCTGGAGAACCGGGGCGACAGCGCCGCCATCGGCTTCCGCCTGGACCATCTGAACGGGAGCGTGGTTCGGGGGAACACGGTGATCGGCTCGCGCATCGCGGGCATCACCCTGGCGCACGGCAGCGACAACACGCTCGAGGCCAACGTGCTGCTCGGCGGGCGGGTCGGCATCATGGTGACGGCCCCGGACCGCGGCGGGGCCGCCAGTCGCGGCCAGCGGATCGACGACAACGTGGTGGGCGGGGTGGAGCAGGGGATCCTGCTGCAGGGCACCACCGGGAGCCGGGTGCGGGGGAACCTGCTCGACGGGCTGGTGGACGGGCTGGTGATCGACAACGTGGGGCACGGCACCGAAGTCACCGGCAACGTCTTCCTGCGCGCCACCGGGTGGTTCATCGACGCGCCGGACCTGGCCGCGGGCGGGAACTACTGGGCGACCGCGGACGCCGCCGCGGCGTCCGCCCGGGTGCGAGGACGCGTCAGCGTCCTTCCGTGGCGGCCGGCGAGCGCGGCGGGCTACTAGCGAAGATCTCCTGCGCCACGGCGTTGAGCTCGCGGAGGTTGAACGGCTTCCGCGCGCCGCGCGCCCCCGCCTGCACCGCGGCCTCGTGCAGCTCGCCGTTGCCCGCCACTCCCACGACCAGCCGGCCGCAGAGGTCGGGACATTCCGCCGCCACCGCCTGCAGGAACGGCCTGGACGGGTCCACCGCCGCCATCGCGTCCACGACGACCAGATCGAAGTCGCGCTCCTTCAGCATCCGGATGCCCTGGCTGCCGGACCGGACCGCCTCCACCACCGCGCCCTGGGGGGTGAACAGGGCGCTGACCATACGGTGTACCGCGGGATCGTCGTCGATCACGAGGATGCGACGAAGGGCCGGCCGCGCCGCCGACTGCTGCGCCGCGGCCGGTTGCTCGTGGGGTGTCCGGTAGGCCGGCAGGGAGATGCGGAACTCCGCCCCACCCTCGGGCGGCGCGTCGTAGACCAGCTCGCCGCCGTGCGCCTTCACCAGCCCGTAACTGAGCGAGAGCCCGAGCCCGGTTCCCTCGCCCGGCGCCTTGGTGGTGAAGAACGGCGTGAAGAGATAGCTCACCAGGTGTGGCGGAACGCCGGGCCCCGAGTCGCACACCCGCAGGATCGCCGTCCCGCCCTGGAGCCTGGTCTCGAGACGGATGCGGCGCGGCCGTCCGGCCTCCAGCTGGATGACTGCGTGCACCGCGTTGTTCACCAGATTGAGCAGCACCTGCTGCAGCTCGTAACGGTCGCCCAGCACCACCACGGGCTCGGCGCTGAAGTCCGGCTCCAGCTCGATGCCGTGGAGCTGGAGCTCGTACATGATCAGCAGCGAGGTGCGGGAGGCGACGTCGTTCAGGTCCACGGCCGCCTTCTCCGCCACGCCCTTGCGGGCGAAGGTGAGGAGGTTGCGCACGATGCGGCCGGCCCGCTCCGCCTGGTCGTGGATCACCCGCAGGTGCTCGTGGGGGAGGCTGGGCTCGGGGGCCCGCTCCAGCAGCAGCTCCGTCAGGCCGGCGATGGAGGTGAGGGGATTGTTCAGCTCGTGCGCCACACCGGAGACCAGCTGGCCGATGGAGGCCATCTTGTCGTTCTGGATCAGCTGCGCCTCGAGGATGCGCTGCTCGGTCACATCCTCGACCAGGATGACCACGGGCCGGCTGCCGGCCTGGGCCCGTCCCGGCTGGTCGGCGAACGGCGCGGCGGTGAGCCGGAGCACGCGCTGGTTCCGCTCCATGCGGACCACGAGCGGCGCGGTGCGGTGCCCGCGATAGGCGCCGCGGATCAGCTCCTCGACCGCCTCGGAGCTGCCGAAGAGCGTCTCGCAGAAGTTGAGGCCGACCAGCTCGCTCTCGCTCAGCTCGGCCAGCGCCGCGAGCGCGCGGTTGGCGCGGAGCACGGCGCCATGGGGGCCGACCACGGCGATCCCCTCGGTCAGCGCGTCGAACGCGGTCTCCCACTCCTCCTTGCTCTGCCGCACGATCTCGTAGAGCCGGCTGTTCGCCAGCACCACCGATGCATTGGTGGCGACGGTGGAGAGGAGCCAGAGATCCTCGGTGGTGAACGGCCCGCCCTGGCGGTCCGCCACCGCCAGAGCGCCCATGGTGACGCCCTGGGACCGGAGCGGCGCCACCGCCGCGGAGCGCACCGTGACCCCCGCGATGAGCTTCACCGTGCCGTCCGGCGCGCCCTGGGCGACCTCGATCCGCTCCCGGCTGATGGCGAATCGAACCAGGCCCGCGTCGCCCTCGTCCGCCCGCTGCCCCTGGAGTGCCTCCAGCGTTCCTGAGGCGGCGACCACGCGGAGACGCTGACTGCGCTCATCGTCCGCCAGCACGACGATGGCCCCGTCGGTCTGGAGGAAGCGGCCGGCGTAGCGGACTACCTGGTCCACGATCCGGTCGAGCTGAATGGATTCCGAGAGCACGTAGCTCAGCTCCTGGAGCGAGAACAGCTCGCTGATCCGGCGGTCGAGCTGGCTGGCGAGCGCCTCGCTCTTACTCTCCGTCTCGCGCACCTTCCGCCGCCCGCGCGCGATCGCGACCCAGAAGCTGGCGGACACCGTCAGCACCGCGGCCAGCGCGAGCCACCAGATCCGCTCGTTGGCGTACCACACCACCACGCCGAGGAGCGTCACCGCCACCGCATGGAGCGGCACCTCCCACTCGCGGCGCCACGCGGCCAGCAGCACGATCAGGGCTCCTGCGAGTCCCGCGACGACGCACAGGACGGCGGGGAGGCCGCCGAGCGCCGTCGCGATGATGGCGCTGGCGAGGAGCGCCCACGCGGCGATGGCGGAAGGGGAGAGGTACCAGCGATCCC
>Ga0075325_1000054_pt1 | contig 14093 bp, 13 predicted proteins | sample MayberrySE_Catta_5_FD_120048 | JGI IMG/M metagenome (GOLD analysis project Ga0075325, IMG submission 120048) | Natural and restored wetland microbial communities from the San Francisco Bay, California, USA, that impact long-term carbon... | ecosystem: Environmental > Terrestrial > Soil >... | reverse complement strand
CGAGGTCAACCGAGCTGAGGCCGAGGTCGGGGAGCTCGGCGACGTGCGGGTCGTGGTAGGAGACATCGCCGCCGAGGTCGAGCAGTCGCTTGGCGATCTTCAGGGCCGGCGACTCGCGAATGTCGCCGACGCCGGCCTTGTAGCTGACGCCGAGAATGAGGATCTTCGACCCCTTGACCGGCTTGCTGGCGTCGTTGAGGGCGCGCTCGATGCGCTCCACGCAGAAGGCCGGCTGGGTCTGGTTGACCTTGCCGGCCAGCTCGATGAACTCGGGGTAGAAGTCGTGTTCGCGGGCCTTGAAGGCGAGGTAGAAGGGGTCGACCGGCAGGCAGTGGCCGCCCATGCCGGGCCCGGGGTCGAAGCGCATGAAGCCGAAGGGCTTGGTGGCGGCCGCGTCGACCACCTCCCAGACGTCGATCTCGAGCCGGTCGCAGAGCTGAGCCAGCTCGTTGACCAGGGCGATGTTGACCGAGCGGAAGATGTTCTCCAGCAGCTTGGAGAGCTCGGCCGTCTCGGGGCTGGAGAGGACGACGACCTCGTCGCAGATCAGCGCGTAGAGCTGGCGGGCGCGCTCTGCGCAGGCCGCCGTCAGCCCGCCAACCAGCTTCGGCGTGGTGCGCACCGTGTAGTCGGTGCGGCCGGGGTCGATGCGCTCCGGCGAGAAGGCGAGGTGGAAGTCGCGGCCGGCCGAGAGGCCGGACTCCTCGAGGATCGGCAGCAGGCGCTCGCGCGTCGTCCCCGGGTAGGTGGTCGACTCGAGCACGACCAGCTGCTCGGGCTGGAGGATCTGCGAGAGCGCCGTGGCCGAGTCGAGCAGGTAAGTGAGGTCCGGCTCGCGTGAGCCGGTCAGCGGCGTCGGCACGCAGATAACGATCGCTTCGCAGGAGGCGAGATCGGCGTGGTTGGCGGTCGCCCGCAGGCGCTCGGCCAGCGGCGCGAGCGCCGCGTCGGCGACGTCCTCGACGTGGCTGCGGCCGGCGTTCAGCCCCTCGACCTTGCGCTGGTCGGTGTCGAGCCCCACCACCTCGTGCCCCGCCTCGGCAAAGGCGACGGCGAGCGGCAGACCGACGTATCCGAGACCCACGATGCCGATCTTCATTGCCGCAGTGTAGGCCGCCGGCAGGAGCGCTTGGACATCGCGGCCAGAGCTGGGAGATCGGCTGCGGGACGGGTTGGACATGGGTTGATCGCTGCCCTACATTGGAATGTGTGGGTTCGCCCTCAGCTTCGAATCCAGGACAAGCTGCGAGTGGTAGTCAGGAGTTGCCGCGCGCCTATTTCGTGCGCTCGCCGCGGGAGCGACTGCTGGAGGCGATGCTGCGCGTCGCCGCCGCCAAGGGCTACGAGGCGACGACGGTCGCCGACGTGATCGAGGTTGCCGGTGTCTCGCAGGAGAGCTTCGAGGAGATGTTCAAGAGCAAGGAGGCCTGCTTCCTCGAGGCCTACGAGGCCGTCTTCGATGTGCTCATCGCCCATGTCGGCAGCGCTTTCGAGGCGGCCGCGGGCGAGCCCTGGCCGGAGCGGATCGCCGCCGGGCTGGGAGCGCTGGTCGAGCTGCTCGCCGCCGAGGCGGGCATCGCCCGCCTCTCGATGGTCGAGGTGACCGCCGCCGGCGACGACGCCCGGGCGCGCTACCGCGCGGCACTCGGTCGCTTCACGCCCTTTCTCGAGGAAGGGCGTGAGTACTCCAGCCAGGAGGAGCTGCCGGCCGACACGGCGCGCTTCGCGATCGGCGGCGCCACCTCGATGATCTTCGACGAGATCCGCGCCGGCCGCGGGCCCGAGCTGGAGCGCATCCTGCCCGACCTCGTCTTCGCCGTGCTGATGCCCTACCTCGGCCCCGAGGCCGCCGAGGACGAGATGCGCCGAGTGACTAAGTAAAGGCGCCGTGGCGGCCCTCGCCGCCGGCGAAGCGAGCGGCGCCGCGGACCGCTACGTCGAGAACCTCGTGTCCCAGCTGCCGCTCGAGGGCGAGGCCGTCGGCGAGGGGCTGGCCGAAGCCCTCGATTGCCGCCCGGCGGTCGGCGAGCATCGTCTCCTGGGGGAAGCTGGCGATGCGCTCGGCTAGCTCGAGGGCGCGCTCGAGGTGCTTGCCGGGGGCGGCCAGCTCGTTGACGAGGCCGATGCGCTGCGCCTCCTCGGCCTCGACCGGGCGGCCGGTGAGGATCAGCTCCAGCGCGCGGCCCATGCCGACCACGCGCGGCAGGCGCTGGGTGCCGCCGTCGAGCAGCGGCACACCCCAGCGGCGCTCGAAGAGGCCGAAGGTGGACTGTGGCGTGGCGATGCGCATGTCACACCAAAGGGCCAGCTCAACCCCACCCGCCAAGCACCAACCGTCGACCGCGGCGATCGCCGGCTTGGAAGGCGTGAGGCGGGTGGGGCCCATCGGCCCGTCGGGGTGGGTGACGTCGAGGTTCATCGCCTTGAGGTCCGCGCCGGCGCAGAAGGCAGCCCCGCCAGCGCCGGTGAGGACGAGCACACGGGCTCCCTCGTCGGCCTCGAAGTCGCGCAGGCCCTGGCGGAAGAGCTCGGCTGCGGCGGCGTCGATCGCGTTGCGGCGCTCGGGACGGTCGATCGTCAGCAGGGCGGCAGCGCCGACCCGCTCGTAGCGCAGCTCCCCGCTCATGCAGCCCATCCTGCCACAAGGGTGGGAGCGGGCGGGCTAGTCGCGGCGACCGTCCGGGTCTCGCGGCGACGCCCAACTCCCGGGTGCGCCCCGGCACGCCATGGCGCCATAGGCAGGCAATCGACGCCGAGGCGGAAGTTAGGCACCCGCCCGGACACCACCACCGCTGACTTCGTCGTTTTGGACGCATATGCGTCCAAAACGACGAAGTCAGCGGTTTTGAGGCAAAGAAAATGCGACCGGTGGTGGCGCTCGGTTGCCTGCCGTGCACGTAGCCTTCGCGCACTGAAGCTCGTCGCGCCACCTTCGAGGCGACTCCCGCTTGGCTTCCGCGGAACCCGTCTCTCCCAGTCGCAAGGCGAACTTAGCGCGCCTCTCGGGGCGGCGCTAGGGGGGCGGCGAATACGTTCCCGCAAACTCCGCAGATTGCGCGCCGCGTCCGGGGGCGGCTACCCTCCCCCCGTGCGAATTGACGAGATCATCGCCGCCAAAGCACCGACCTTCTCGGTTGAGCTCTTCCCGCCGAAGACGGCGGAGGGGTCCGAGACGCTGTTCGCCACGGCGCGCTCGCTGCGCGAGCTGGAGCCCGACTTCGTCTCGGTCACCTACGGCGCCGGCGGCTCGACCCGCGAGGGCACGGTTGAGATCACCCGGGCGCTGAAGGACGAGCTCGGCTTCGAGACGATGGCCCACCTCAGCTGCGTCGGGGAGACCACCGCGGGCCTGGGAGAGACGCTCGACCGGATCGCCGCGGCGGGGATCGAGAACGTCTTCGCCCTGCGCGGCGACCCGCCGCGCGGCCAGGAGGACTTCGTCCAGCCCGAGGGCGGCCTGGGCAGCGCCGCCGAGCTGGCCGCCTTCATCGGCTCGCGCTGGGACTTCAGCATTGGCGGCGCCTGCTTCCCCGAGGTCCACCCGGAGGCGCCCGACCTGGAGACCGACCTCGCCTACCTGAAGACGAAGGTCGAGGCCGGCGCCTCCTTCCTCATCACCCAGCTCTTCTTCGACAACCAGGTCTACTTCGACTTCGTCGAGGCGGCGCGCGCGGCGGGCATCGAGGCGCCGATCCTGGCCGGCGTCATCCCGGTGGCGAGCTTTGCCCAGACAAAGCGCATCTGCGACCTCTGCGACGCCTCGATCCCGCCGCGGCTGGAAGCGGCCTTCGCGGCGGCGGGCGGCGACGAGCGAGCCGAGTTCGAGCTCGGCGTCGCCTACGCCACCCAGCAATGCGCCGAGCTGCTGATCGCCGGCGTTCCCGGCATCCACTTCTACGCGCTGAACCGGGCGCCGGCGACCCGGGCTGTGCTCGGAGCGTTGCGCGCGGCGCGCCCCTGGGAGCGTCAGCGGCGCGGCTTGGCCGACCCAGCAAGGCTCTCTGAGTAAAATACTTTCCAGCTGATGGGAAACCGTAGGGAGGAAGAGCGAGAGCGACTGCGCCAGGCCCGGCTCGAACGCGAGAAGAGCCTCGCAGGGTCGGAGCGGCGGCGGCTGCTGGCGGGCTATGGCGTGGCCGGCGTGATCGGCCTTGCGGTGCTCGTCGGCCTCGTCCTGGTGATCGTCTCGGCGGCCAACGAGAACACCGGCGGCGAAGCTCACATCGACCAGCGCACCGGCTCGACCAACGGCGTGCAGCCCGACAAACGCAAGGGCAACGAGGTGCCGGCGGCCAAAGTCACCGACGTGGAGAAAGCGGCGGAGATGGCCGGTTGCGACCTGCGGCTAAAACTCAAAGACGAGGGCCACAACCACATCCCGTTCACAGCGGCGACGCCGGAATACGGCACCAACCCGCCGACCTCGGGCAGCCACGCCGAATCGCCCTACCAGCAAGCCGACGGCGCCTACGGCGAGATGCCGAAGGAAATCGCCCTCGTGCACACGCTCGAGCACGGCAGGATGCAGATCCAGTACGCGCCCGACCTGGCCGAGGGCGACCAGCTGGAACTGCTCGGCCTCTACGAAACGATGTGGGGCGGCACGGTGATCTTCCCCAACGAGAACATGCCCTACGAGGTGGCCGCGACGACCTGGACCAACCTGATCGGCTGCAACGAGTACAAAGGCGCGATCACCCTCGACGCGATCCGCGCCTTCGGCAAAGAGACCTGGGGCAAGTACGGCGGCGAGCCGGTGAACACCTTCGATCCGTCGGCGCCGACGCCGGTCGAACCGCGGGTCAACTAGCGCGGTAAGCGGGGAAGTGCTCGCCGGCATCACGGCCGGCGGCGAGACGGGCGTAGGCGTCCCCGTCGCAAACGATCTCCGAGGTGCGCCAAGCCAGCTCGCGGTTGGCGAAGCCGCGCTTGAACTCCTCGAGCGGGTCGCCGGGACTGATCCCGCCGCCGAGGTTGAGCGGCATCCCGAGCTCGATCGCGAGGTCGGCGAGAGCGGTGACGACGTTCTTCATCGGCGAGTCGCGCAGGTATGGGTCGGCGCTGCCGCTGAGGTAGTAGTGGAGGTAGCCGTCGCTCTGGGCGGCGATCGAGGCGGCGGCGATCTCGCCGCCAGGGGCGCTCACCAGAGCGAGCCAGGTACGGGGCGAGGAGAGAATGCGGTCGAAGTAGGCGGCGGCGAAGAAATAGCGCTCGGCGGCGTTGGTGCGGCGCATCGTCTGCTCGTAAGCGGCGAGAAAGCCGGCGCGATCGGCGGCGCTCGTCTGCGGGCCGGGGACGAGGCGCGGCTCGTAACCGTTGCGCAGGTTCTTGTTGACCTGGTTGCGGTCGCTGCCGCGGCTCTTGCGCGGCAGCTCGGGATCGGCGATCTGGACGACATTGCGCTCAGTGGCGCCGGCGAGCGGCGGATCGCCGAGCATATGGCGGACGAAGGCGCTGACCAGGCCGGTCGAGCCGAAGTCGATCGTCGCCGGGTCGATCGACGAAGCGAGAGTTGACCCCTCTCCAGGTGGGTCAACTCTCGTTTCGATACCCGGATAGCCATAGGGGGAGATCGCGTCGCGCTCGGGGCCGTCGGCGATTTGGCGCACGATCAGGGGCGCCAGCAGCTCCGCCTCGCCGGCCTCGATGCGCAGGGTGTGGGTGACGCTTTCGGCGTCGAGGAAGGGTCGCGAGCGGAAGAACTCCTCGCTCGCTGCGGCGGCGCCGCGATCATCGATCAGCTCGGCGCGGGCAGCGCCGCTCAGAGGAGAGCCTCCCCCAGGTCTGCTCACGGGAGAAGGTCCGCGGCGGCGGCCCGGAACTCGTCGGGCAGGACCCCCCAGACCTCGCAGTCGTCGGCCGGGGCGCCCTCGCGGCGCAGGTGGGCACGCATCGTCCCCTCGTGCTTCCAACCGAGCCCGGCGACCGTCTTCTTCGCCACCTCGTTGCGGGCGGGGATGCGCCCGTAGACGCGGTGGGCGCCGAACTCGTCGAAGGCCTTGGCCAGGGTCAGCGCCTCGGCGCGGCGGCCAACGCCCTTGCCGCGCACGTCGTCGCCGATCAGCGCGCCGAGCTCGGGCGCCGTCTGACGGAAAAGGCCGTAGAGCGCCGTGAAGCCGACCGGCTCGGCGTAGCCCTCGACGACGATCGCGTACTTGCGGTCCTCGCCCGAGTCGGCCATCGCCCGCTGCACCCAGCGCTCGGCTTGCTCAAGCGAGAACGAGTCGCGCTGCTCCATCAGCGAGGCGGTCGCCGCCGGGTTGTTGAACCAGCGGTGCACCGCGGCGGCATCGCTGGGCGCGAATGGGCGCAGACTGACATCGGGCTTCTCGGCCATGGCGAAACCCTAGTCGGGAGCTAGGCCGTGGCCGGTTACCAGCAGCCAGAGGGTCTTGACGAGGATGCGCGCGTCGAGGGTGGCGCTGCGGCGCTCGACGTACTCGACGTCGAGCTCGATGCGCTCCTCCCAGGGAATGCCGGCGCGGCCCTGGACCTGGGCCCAACCGGTAATCCCCGGGCGAACCTCATGGCGGCGGTGCTGGCGGGGTGTGTAGTCCTCGACCTGGGCGGGAATCGTCGGCCGCGGGCCGACGATCGCCAGCTCGCCGCGCAGCACGTTGACCAGGTTGGGGATCTCGTCGAGCGAGGTGCGGCGCAGGACGCGGCCGGCGGCGGTGACTCGCGGGTCGTCGCGGGTGACCGCGGTGCCGATGCCGACCGGGTCGGAGCCCTCGACCATCGTGCGCAGCTTGAGCAGCTCGAACTCCTCGCCGTGCAGGCCAACGCGACGCTGACGGTAGACGATCGGCCCGCGACTGCCGAGCTTGATCGCGATCGCCGCGACCAGGAGGATGGGCGAGAGCAGGAGCAGGGCCAGGGTGGCGATCAGGATGTCGACGGCGCGCGGCATCTCACCTCGTCCCCGGCGCCTTCTCCCAGGTCGCGGGCGGGCCTTGGCGGAAGCGGTCCCAGAGGCCGGCGGCGATCGAGAGGGTGGTCAGCGCGTAGTAGCGGGCGATGCGCAGCGGGCCGAGCGGCAGGCTGGCGCCGAGCAGGGCGGCGGCGATCGCCAGGACCTGGATGCCGTAGGTGACGACGTAGATGCCGCCCTCGCCGAGCAGGGCGAAGTTGGCGAGGAAGGCGACCAGGTGGAGGAACGGGGTCAGGTAGCGCAGCAAGCGATGGGAAAGCAACTCGAAGGCGTAGAGCGGCGCGTAGCGACCGGAGATCATCCCTTCGCCGACGACGATGTCCCAGAGGCCGCGCATCATGCGGCGCTTGCGAGCGAACTCGCCCTCGATCGTCGGCGCCATCTTCTCCGTGGCCTGTGCGGCGGGAACGTAGAGCGAGCGCAGCCCGCGCTTGGCGAGCTGGAAGGGGAAGGAGAGGTCGTGGCTGCCGGCGGGCGAGAGCGGCTGGTAGGCGGCGGCGGGCACCGCGTAGATCGCGCCATTGCCGGCGGTCACCCCGGCCAGGTCGGACTCCAGTTGCCGCACGTGCATCTCGTAACGCCAGTAGGCGCCCTCGAGGTTGTCGCCGTCGGGATCGAGGAAGCGCACCTGGCCGCAGGCGTAGCCGATCTGCGGATCGGCGAAGGCAGCGACCAGGCTGCGCAGCGCATCGGGGCGCCAGCTGCTGTTGGCGTCGGAGAAGGCGAGGATCTCCCCACTCGCCTGTTCGGTAGCGGCGTTCTGAGCGGCGAGCTTGCCGGCCCGCGGCAGCTCCAGCACCAGATCGGCCCCGGCAGATCGCGCCCGCTCGACGGTGGCGTCGCTGGAGCCGTCGGAGGCGACGATCAGCTCGAGGCGCTCGCGCGGGTAGTCGAGCGCCAGGGCATTGGCAACCTTCGCGGCGATCACCTCCTGCTCGTCGTGGGCCGCGACGATCAGAGAGACGACCGGCGCCTGCTCCGCTCCCGCGTCCGCCATCCCGGCTCCCTCTCGTGACCGGCGAGCGCGCGCCCAGACGAGCAGGCGCAGGACAAGTGGGTAGCCGAGGTGCGTGTAGACGATCGCGCCGGCGCTGAGCCAGAAGAGGACGGCGGCGAACTGCATCAACTTTTCCTCCTGGCAGATGGAAAAGTTGATGCAGTTCGATTGGGGGAGGCGGTGAGCAGCTCCTCATAAAGGGAGAGCGTGCGGGCCGCGACGCTGTCCCACGAGTAGGCGCCGGTGGCGGCCTCGCGAGCGGCTGCGGCGAGGCGCTCGCGGGCGGCGGCGTCGCGCGCCAGCTCGTCCAAAGCCGTGGCGAGGCCCGCCGGGTCGTCGGGCGAGACGAGGCGCGCAGCGCCACCGGCCGCGACCTCCGGAAAGCCGCCGACGGTGCTCAGCACCAGGGGCTTGCCGAAGGCGAGGCCGGTGTAGAGCACGCCGGAGTGCTCGGCATCGCGGTAGGGCAGGACGACAAGGTCGGCGCGGCGGAAGATCGCCGGGATCTCAGCGTCCTCGACGAAGCGGGTGACGAAGCGGACGCTGCCCTTCGCCCGGGCGGCGAGCTCATGCAGGGGAGCCACATCCATGCGCGGGTTGCCGACGACCCAGAGCTCGGCGCCGTCGAGCTCGCGGAAGGCTTCGAGCAGCGTGTCGATGCCCTTGTAGGGACGCAGCAGGCCGAAGAAGAGGATCACCGGGCCCTCGGCGCCCTGCAGCTCGGCCGGCAGGGGCTGCTCCCGCGGCAGGCGGGTGAGGTAGTCGAGGGCGCCGTGCGGGATGACGCGGACGCGCTGGGGATCGAGGCCCACCTCGTCGCGCAGGCGGCGCGCTCCGTGCTCGGAGTGGGCGATGACCGCGTCCATGGCGCCGAAGACGCGACGCGCCTCGTCGCGCTGGCGCCGCGTGGGGGTGGGTGGCAGCACGTAGTGGGCGGTCATCAGCCGCGGGCGGTGCGGCGGCAGGAGCCGCGCGTCGAGCGCCGGCACGGTGAGCCACTGGTAGTGGACGACGTCGGCGTCGATCGTGCGCCGCAGGCGCAGCATGTCGCCCAGGTGCTCTGCTGCCTTGAAGACGCGGCGGCCAGAGGCCTCGAGGCCGCGCGCGGCGCTGCGGCGGTAGAAGCACTCGCGCACGCGGTAGCCCTCCACCTCGGGCGTCGCTCCGTAGAGGAAGCGGCTGGTCAGCAACTCGACCTCGGCGCCACCACGGGCAAGTGCCGCGGCGAGCGCGCGGTCGTAGGGGGGCGTGAAAGCCGAGGGGTCGACGAGCTGAACCCGCATGACGGGCGATTATGGTCACCCCCGTGGCCCCCACGCTCTCCTACTGCGTTGTGAACACGAATGGCCGCGAGCACCTGCTCGCCTGCCTGGCGGCGATCGAGCGCACCCATCCGGCCGAAGTCGAGCACGAGATCCTTGTGCTCGACAACGCCTCAGAGGACGGCTCGGCCGAGGCGGTGCGGGCCTTGGGCGACGAGATCCGCCTGATCGCGCTCGAGCGCCGGGCGGGCAAGGCGGAGAACGACTCCACCCTGATGCGCGAGGCGCGCGGGCGCTACTGCCTGCTGCTCAACGAGGACTCCGAGTTGCAGCCAGGGGCTGCGGGGGCGTTGATCTCCGCCCTCGACGCCGACGCCAAAGCAGCAGCCGCCGGCGCGCAACTGCTCGACTCAACCGGCAATCCGGTTCCCTGCGCCTGGCGCTTCCCGGGGCTTGGCACAACGCTCGCGGGGGCTCTCTTCCTACACCGCTGGCTCACCGTGCAGAGCAAGGGCAGCGAGACACGACGCGTCGACTGGGCGCAGTCGAGCGCTCTGCTGGTGCGCCGTGAGGCGGCAGCCGCAGTCGGCTACATGGACTCGGCCTTCTTCGTCTATTACGACGAGTGCGACTTCGCCCGGCGACTCGCCGATGCCGGCTGGCACAGCCTCTTCGTCCCCGCCGCCGAGGCAATGCATCACGACCAGCTCTCCTCCGACCTCGGCAAGGGCCTGCCGCGCATCGTCGAATTCCACCGCAACCGCGACAGGTACATGCGAAAGCACCACGGCCCGATAGCTGCGCTCGTGGTGCGCTTGCTCACCGCTTGGACCTACGCCCTACGTGCCCTGGCAGCGACCGTCCTCCCCCGTCACCCCGCCAAGGTCTACTGGGCCCACGCCCGCCAGGCGCTGCTCCCCAACTGGGGCGCCAGCATCGCCGACACCACCCTTCGCTGACTTTGTCGTTTTGGACACATATGCGTCCAAAACGACAAAGTCAGCGGGTTAGAGGCGGGTGTCCTCGTCCATTAGCTCTGCCTCGTACGTCTCGGGGATGCGGCCGTCGACGGCTGGGGGGGCGGCTCGGGCCTTGCGGAGGCGCGCGAGCAGGTCGCCGGGATGGCGTAGGGCGGCCAGCCAGCGGCGCTCCTCTGACGTGAAGAAGCCGCTGAGGAGCAGGACGGCTGGGTAGAGCAGCCAGAGCGCGGTGCGGCCGGCCAGACCGGCCAGGCCGTCGGTGGGGAGCAGCAGCTCGCCGAGGCCGACCAGGACGGTGGAGACGAGGACGATGCGGGCGAGCCGTCCCCATTCGTAGGGAACCGGGAAGAGGCGCTGGGTGAAGCCGTACATCAGCACCAGCACGACGAGGTAGGAGGCGACCAGGGCGAGGCCGGCGCCGACGATGCCGAGCGGCGGCACGAGGAGCAGGTTGAGGGCGACGTTGGCGACCAGCGCCGCCGCCGTGGCGGGGAAGTTGAACTCGGTGCGCCCGGTCCTGCCGAGGATGACGAGCAGGACCATGTAGAGGGCGTAGAGGGTGACGCCGGTGGCGATCAGGCCGATCGCTTCGTAGGAAGCGAAGAACTCCGGGGCGGCGAGGGCGCGCACGATCCAGCGCGAGAGCAGCCACATGCCGACGACGACGAAGCTACAGCCGGCGACGAACCAGGTGACCACGGCGGCGTAGGTGCGGCGCGCCTCGTCGTCGTCGCGGATCGAGTAGGCGAGCGGGGGCCAGGCGAGCTGGAAGCCGCGCACGAGGACGTTGACCGCCTGGGCGAACTTGACCGCCAGCGAGTAGAGGCCGGCCTCGGCGAGGCCGACGCTGCGCACGATGATGATCCGGTCGACGAAGTTGAGCGCGTAGAGCGAGAGCTCGGCCGGCATCGTCGGCGTGCCGAAGCGCAGCATGCGGCGCAGCAGGGCGCGGTCGATCCAGAGCGAGAGGCGGCGCCAGTGCAGGACGATCAGGCCGATGACGAAGGCGGCGCCGCTGAGGTAGCTGCCGAGCAGCAGGCCGCGGGCGCCCTCATCGGCGCCGACGACCAGGGCGACGGTCAGGCCGATCGCCGCCACCACGTTGAGCATCGTCGTGACGAAGAAGGCGCGGGCGCGCTCTTCGAGCCGGAAGATCGTCAGCAGGTACTCGTGCAGGGTCAGCACCCAGAGGCCGGCGATCGAGATGCGCGCCAGGTCGGTCGCCGGCTCGTTGAGCAGCGCTGCGGAGATCGGCTCGGCGAAGGGCAGGGCGAGGAGCGCCGCGGCCGTGGCGAGCCAGAAGAGCGCCGCGAAGGAGGTGGCGACGACGCGGTCGGGATCCTCGTCCTCCTTGTAGTAGAAGCGCAGCAGCGCCTCGATCACGCCGAGGCGGACGATGATGCTGGCCGAGACGACGGCGGCGAAGAGCACCTCGGCGGCGCCGTAATCGGCCGGCGAGAGGTAGCGCGTGTAGAGCGGCAGCAGGGCGACCGCGATCAGCTTCGAGAAGATGCTGGCCGCCGTGTAGGCGGCCCCGGTCGTCGCTAGGCGGCGGAGGTATCCCGACACGATTCGTCCACCCTAGGTTGGCTGGCGGCCGCAAGCGAGACGCCGAGCGCCAGCAGCACCCAGGCGATCGGGTCCTCGAAGAAGCCGGCGTAGGCCATCGAGTGGACGATCAGAGCGACGAAGGCGGCGAGCACGGCGGCTCTGGCGACAGACAGATGACGAAGGAGGCCCGCCGCCATCGTCCAGAGGGCGGTGACGAGTAGGGCTGCGTAGAGGGCCAAGCCGATGAGGCCGCCCTCGGCGGCGATCGTGATCGGTTCCGTGTGGGAGACGGACACGGGAGCCTTGTCCGTGTCGATGTGTTCGCGATAGGCCTTGGGGAAGCTGCCCGAGCCGTAGCCGTAGACGGGACGCTGGGCGAAGAGGTGAAGGCCACCGGAGACGAGATTGGCCCTGCCGCCGGTGTCGACGTTGAGCCGGTCGGGGCTGAGCTTGGAGACGCCGCCGGCCATCAGCACGACCAATACGCCGGCGACCGCGCAGGCGCCCACAGCCGCCAGCGTCCACCTCACGCTCCACTTGAGAGCAGCGAGAACAGCGAGTCCGCCGAGCAGTGCCGCAAAGCTCGACTGGGAGAAGCTGAACAGCAACCCAAACCAGACGATCGCAACCAGTGTCGTCAGCAGAGCCAGCGTCCGCTGCTCCCGTGCCCAGAGCAGAGCGCTCATCGCGATCACAGCGACCAGGGCTAGGTACCGCCCGTAGATGTTCGGGTCCCAAAACACCGAGTTGACCCGGAAGTACGTGTGGAATTCGTTCGAACGGATCACCTGGTCGTTCCAGAACAGCTCCCGACTCAAATACTCGACCGTGCCGACCATGACGAATGCAATGGCCTCAACAGCAACCACCCACAGCACGAGAGTCAACAGCTTCCGATCCCAGCTGACGTACCGCAGCAGCCCGTAAACCAGGCTGAACGGCACGAAGAAGAAACACACGTCCTGCAGGCCTTTGGAGAAATCGGCCGAGTAGAGCACCTGCACCGCGTAGAGGAGCACCACGGCGGCCAGCAGGCGCGGCGCCCATGTGGATGGACCGGCGGGCAGATGCGGATCTGCAACACGCCAATCCCGAAGCGCGGTTGCCAGCACGCCGCCGGCTATCACGAGGTAGAGCGGCACGAGGAGGTTCGCTGTGTCACCACCGGCCTCGAGCGGCACACGGAAGGGCAACGCGGCGACAATCGCCAGCGGGAGAAGGAGCGGCCAACGGCTGAAGAGGTAGGCGAGTGCCGCCGAGGCGGCCGCGGCCAGTGCGCCGAGCCCCACCAGGCGTCCCGTGCTGTCGCGCAAGTCGACGATCTGGCGGCTGTCCCATTGGTCGCCGAGGATGAGGACAGGAAAGAGGGCGAGCGCGGCGAGCATCGCGGCGGCGCGCAGGCGGCCCGGAGGGAGCAGGATGACGGCCGCAGCGAAAGCCGCGGCGAACAACAGGCCGAGGCCAGCGAGGACCTCGCTCACTGGTTGCCTTTCTCTACAAAGAGCAAGCAGCCGACTCGCCGTGGGCGCCGTTCAGCCCGGTGCAGGCGGATCACGCCCGGCGGCACCAGCACGCGGTCCTGGCCGAGCAGCTTGACGCGCAGCTTGTAACGGCCGGGGGGCGCGATGCCGTCGTTGCGGATGCGGCCGTCCCAGTAGTAGGTGTGGAACTTGTAGCGCTTGAGGAATTCGTCGCGCGCGAGGGTGACGACGAGCTTGCCGCCGGGCTTGACGATCTGCACCGTGCCCTGGTCGGACTGGGTCGTGCGGAAGCGGATGCGCATCAGGTCGAAGCGGCAGTCGTCGTTGGGCGTGAATGCCCGGACCGGCGGCTTGCTCACCGGGACGGCGACGAAGGTGACGCGGTCGAGGACGAGCGGGTCGCGCTTGAGGCGCTGGGACCAGGCGAAGGCGGCGAGTGTTGCGAGGACCAGGAGTGCGAAGACCAGGGCGGCCCAGCGGCCAGGGGCCTTAGCCGCTGGCATTGTCCTCGCCGACGATCACCGAGACCGGGGCGCCACCGGACACCTCGGCGATTTCGGGCGTCATCAGCCGCACCTGCGAGATGCCCAGCGCCTTGGCGACCCGGCGCGCCTCGGGGGCGCTGCCGCGTTCGAACATGACGGCGCTCTCGCTGAAGCTGGTGCTGCTGTTGGTGACGGCGCCGAGCTGGAAGCCCTTGCCCTCGACCTGATCGCCATACTCGGCGGCGAGGCCCGGCACCGAGGTGCCGTTGAGCACCGTCACCTCGATTTCGCCCGGCTTGACCGCCTGCTTCGACTGCGCCTGGCCGCCTTTGCCATCGGTGCTGTCGGAGCCCTGGGTGACCAGGTAGATGGCGCCGGCGGCGACGATCGCCAGCACGGCGAAGAT
>Ga0075325_1000051_pt1 | contig 14248 bp, 16 predicted proteins | sample MayberrySE_Catta_5_FD_120048 | JGI IMG/M metagenome (GOLD analysis project Ga0075325, IMG submission 120048) | Natural and restored wetland microbial communities from the San Francisco Bay, California, USA, that impact long-term carbon... | ecosystem: Environmental > Terrestrial > Soil >... | reverse complement strand
GAACTCTCACAAGGGGCGGACTGATTTCAGGGGGTCATGCCACATGCCCCAGTAGCTGTGGCGACCGCCCTCACGAAGCAATCGTGCGCCGTGCTTTTTCAGGTGTCGCTCAAGATCTCGTCGCTTCACGCCGCGACGATGTTGAGCGACTCGCTGCCGACCGATTTGCCCTGAGGCTGGTGCTCCGCAGCGCGCAGCTCAAGGATTCCCGCTAGGGCGTCTAGCGCCATCTCGCGGGCCTCCTCCTTGGTTCGACCCTGGCTAAGCACGCCGGGGACCTCAGGGATCGAGGAGACGATCCAGCCGTCGCCTCCCTCCTCATAGAGGATCGTGAGATGCAGAGGGTCGCTCATGGGACGATTCTAGCGGCCGATCCCGCGACCATTTGGGGACCAAGTTTGAGATCAACTGAAATCGCGTCGCCTAAAAGAACCTCATTTGCAGGCGCTTTAGTGGGGCGGGAAGGACTCGAACCTTCGACCGACGGATTATGAGTCGCGCCGAAACCCGTCTATAGAACCGAATCTGGCCCGATAGAGCGAATCACGTCCGGGGAGTTCGGCTGAGTTAGGTGGAGTCGGGGACCAATTTCGGGACCAAGTTTTAGACTGAGCCGGGAGGCCTGCGACGCCGCTTGGAAGCTCTCCGCCAAGTCTCGAACTCCGAATTCCGGCAGTTATTCCATCGACATACGGATATTCGTCACTCCCTGCGCAGAGAGCTGGTTCCTGATCGCCGCCCCGAACTCCGCCGCCTTTGCCTCAATGACTTCCCGCGTGACCTCCTCGTTAGTTCCTTGATCCTCGCCGGGATCGGTCTCGACCTCGTAGCTGATCGAAATGCTCAGCTTCATGCTTCCTGCTCCTTTCCTGACCGTCTTCCACCAACCACTGACCAACATCACCCCTCGTTCGGGTCGTCGGATTTCTCTCGGTTCGGCCACCCCACCAGGTCCTCCTTTGCCTTCTCGGGATGATCCGCGTATCGCCGAGCCTGTTGCCAGAGAATCAAAGTCTCATGATCAAAGTTGGCCTCTACCCATGAGCTATGGACTTCTTTGATTCGGTTCAAGCAATTTGCAGCTCCTAGAACATCGCTGAGCGTAGGCCAATCCAGTTGAACTGCCCGTTGAGTGCGTTCGCCCATTTTGCTGAACGCGTGAGCCACCACGAACCTCACTAGGAAAAGATCGTCGCTGAGCCACGCAGGTAGCTGGCTCAAAAGCCGATCTCGGTCTTCGTCCTCAAGAAAGCCAAGCAGCGGCGCAAAGTCGGGCTCCCCCAAGAGGTCGCTGCCATCTCCAGCTATCACCTCCGAGCGAAACTCTCGCCCTAGAGTCGCGGCCTCATCCTCGGAGATCATTCCCTGATGACGGTCTCCACGATAAGACGCCGCTCTCAAAATTTCGAACTGATGACTGCGACTCGGGTACTCCAGCTCTCGAAGGATGTTCGTAATTTGATCGGAGGGCGCAGATTTAAGAAGCCGTCGAAGAAGCATGGAGCCGGACATATCCTCGAACGCATCGCCAAATCCGATACCTCGATGCATCACAACCTCCATCGCGTTCCGCACTTCCTCGGCTGACCAGCTCCCTGCATAGTCAGCAAGCCGCATGTAAAGGCCACGGAGGGCCTCATCATCGATCTCCTGTATCGCCTCGGCTAGGGCCATCCTGTCTGCAAAGAGCCTCAGCACAGCCTCGACTTCACGGGTCGGTAGCGCCCCAGGAGCCAAGCGACGGTGCAAATAGACATCAAAAACATCGCCTACCGCGACTCGACGCTGGGTCTTCCACTCAGATCTGAAACTGCCGTCGTAGTGGGAACCCCCAAAATATTTCTCTGCCAGCGGAAACAGCTGCGTGATGATGCGCTCGATTTGGTCTCCGTCCGACGACGCCTCAGCGATAGCTTTGACTTGGGCTTCGTCATCCGCTTCAGCCCTGTTGGCAAACAGGCGGGCGTAACCTTGGTCAAGCGGGTCCGCCGAGCCGGTGAGCAGATATCGGGCCTTTAGGACTTCCGCGAAGGCATCCGACTCAAAGAGACGAAGTGCCTCCAACGCGAGAAGGTCCGCGAGATCAACCTCGTCTCCCAACAGTTCAATCGACGTACGGATCACGTTTATAAATCGGCGTACATCCCTAACCGTTTTGAAGAGTGGCCGCACGTCATCCCAGAAGAGCGAGCTGAACCGTTGTATTTCAAAACGAAGCTCGTCAAGGTCCGGGATCGCTTCGGCAAGCGCCACCTGAAGCACTCTCGTCAGATCCTCATGTCGCACCGATGGGACGCTGTGCGGTACATGAATGATCTTCTCCAGATAGGCCTGACCATCTCCGCCATTGCCATCCAGTGCCGTCTCGACAACGGCCTGGTCGAAAGCGACGATGTAGACGAGGTTTGGAAAGTCACCAACGAGTCGAATCAGCCTTACGACATCGACGATCTCCTCCGGCTGCAGTCGGTCCAAGTCATCAACGAGCACGAGTATCGGCTTGTCCAACTCAAGCAGGTCAGCTCTGATCCTCTGAGCCTGAATCTCAGCGCTGAGATCCTCACTCCGCAGCGAATCCCCAAGAGCCCCAGCCGCATCCGACGTGAGGCCTGCAATCCCGCCAACGAACGGGGCATATCGGAGGGGTGAGACCAGTCGTCCGTAGACCGACAGGCCACCTGCAATTTGAGTGAGACGATCCCTTCCGCTCTGTTCGAGCTGACCCGCCAGCTCCGCAAAGAAGTGCGTCACAAGTTGCTCCGCACCCGAGAACAGCCAGGGATTGAAGCTGACCACGGCGGACACATCATCGCGAAGCTCATGCCCGGCAAGCTTCAGAAGGGAAGTCTTTCCACAGCCCCACGGACCCGCAAGGCCGATTACAAAACCAGATGCGGTCGGCGCATGACGCACGTCCGCCGCGAGGGCGCGGGCGAAGTCCGTTCGGCCAAGTTCATCGTCATCAGGGTGATTGATTGGACCATCGGCACTGTGAAGCCCTGCGGAGATCTCGGTGCTGCCCCCTTCATGCAGCCGGGCGTCTACCTCCTGCGAGTAGGCAAGCTCCGCGCCCTTCTGCTTTCGCCTCCCAGGCAGCCTCACTGGTCGAAGGTTGTCACCAGTGGCAGACGCATTGTGCTCGCATCCGTTTGGCAATTCGATCTAGCTCCGATCTGGTAACCAACGTCCGCTTCGTTGTGGCGGTAAGCGGGCTGGCAGTCAGCGGGTGCACTTTGGAGAGATATCCATCACCTGATACCCGTTGTCCTGTGCCCAGCCGCGTACGACGTTGTTGGCGGGCCCAAGGTCGAGGTCGGCGATCAGATCAAGCCCTCCGTAGCGCAGGCGCGCACCTCGGCCTATGCCCGGAAGGTCTCCAGTCAGGCTCGCTGACAAGTTCGGCCATTGCAGGGGGTCAAACTCACCGATCAAGAGGTAGCCCTCATACGCGTCTCCGAAAATTGCCCCGCGCAACTCGTCGTATGCAGCGCTATGGGCGACTGCTGGCCCTCCTGACTGATACACAAGACAGAGACCCATCTTCAGGATCGACCGAGTAGCCCGGCGCAACTGATCGCCAGAGTTTCGGCGCTTCGCAATCACATTGACCAGTAGCGAGCCCCCGGATTTCTCTTGGATGTGCCCCGTGCCGAAAACTTCTATTTTGATTAGCTCCTCCTCGGTAAACACGATTCGACCGTTGCTGAGGGGAAGCTCCTCGATCATCTGCCCCTTTCGGTCTGGAACCTTGAAGATTCCGCGAATCAGCTGAACCTCAAATAGATGGACAAGCGCCTCATCGATCTGGCGACCGAGGTGGCTATTGCAGGGCTCGCAGACGACACCACGGGGCAACACCATTTCTGCTGCGTGAGGCCCGAGGGCCAGGCTCACGAAATGCTCGATGCTCGGAGGCTGGTCAGGGCGCAGGCAATAAAGACATCCCTCGGACCTAGAAAGCGCCGACTCCAGAAGCTGTGACTCGGTGAGCATCGCCCACGAGAGTAGGCGTTCACTACGACGGACTGTTGACAATCGCAGTTCATGAACTGCCGAAGGCGAGTCAGCGACTTCTCGGGGGCCGAGACACTCAGGCGGTCCCTGTGGCCTGCCCCTCATAGGGAGCGACCGCCCGAGTCCCTGCGACAGCCTCGACCCCCGAAAAGCCGCTGATCGCGTCACGTGGTCCAGCCGTCACCTCCGTTCAGCCGGTTGACGTGAAGCGCCGGGCGGCTCGGCAAGACGAGGTGGCCGTTGCTGTGCAGCAAGCCCGCCTCGACCAGATCGCGGACGGCGCGAGCGAGCGCCAGCCCGCCGACCAGATCGTCGGGGTTCTCGAACAGCTCGCAGGCCAGCGCCGGGAAGGTCAGCAGCACCGGGTATTCGCGCAGGATCACGGCGAGCACGACGCGCTGCATTTCCCGATCCGTGGTGAGGCTCAGCGATGGAGCGCGACGTTGCCGGCGACGCCATGCGCCTCCCCGGCTTCCCCACATCAAGCGCGCGCCTCCCGGAAGCGGTCCAGCAATCCCTGGAAGGCATCGTGGCTGAGGGCCACCTCCGCGTAGTTGCCCTCCCGGTCATGGGTCTCGGCGGCAGCTTCGATGCACGCTCGCGCCTTCTCGTCGGGGAGAACGACCTGTCCGGTCGCCAAACCGACCAGCAGCCGCTCGTATGCCTGGGCCTCCTCGCGCACAGCCTCGGGGTTCTCCAGGCGGTAGGGGTCCTTGAGGTCTTGCCGAATCCCCGCCAGCCAGCTCCGCAGCCGGTCGCGCAGGATCGAAATGTGATCGGCGGGAAGGTCGAGGGACACCAACCGCTCGCCGCCCGTAGGGTTCTCGTCAGCCATGAGGAGCCACGTCTCCTTGTGGTCAGGCGGCCCGTCGTGTTCATGCACGGCGGGTCGCCGCTTATGTCGTTGCGGTCAGCCTATCAGGTTTGTGGGGTACGTACCCCACAAGATCATTCGCCCCGGATGATCTCGGCGACGTGGCTGAAGTTGAGACCGGCCTCATCGGCGATTTCGCGGACGGTCAGGCCGTCCTTCTGGGCCTGGGCGAAGCGTTTGCGACGCGCGGCTCGCGCGTCCGCCCGTTCACGTTGAACGCGCTCCTGGGCGCGTTCGAACTCGGCCTGGGCGCGGCGCACCTCGGCGCGGGCCTTCTGCTTCGGATCGCTCGGCATCGCCGCAGACTATTCGCCCTCGCTGTCCGCCTCAGATGTGAGGCTGCCGCCCCGTGCCTTACGAGCGGACAATAGATATCGAGATTGTCGAGGGGGTCGTCATTCGGTTCAGCCAGTCCGGAAGACCGATCGCGCGCTACTCGGTTGTCCTGCTCTCCTTTGAGGACGGCGACTGGCAGACCATCCGCATCTACGACAACCACCTGGGTAACCACCACATGCACCGCTACACTCGAAAGGACGGAAAGCAGCCCGAATCGGCATTCCACGAGGGTCCGACGACCGAGGCCATTCCTGCAGCAATCGACCATCTCAAGGCCCATTGGGAAGCGATAATCGAATCATGGAGAAACTAGCCCGCAGCAAGAACACGCCCGGCACCGATGCCGCCTTCGATCTGCTGAGCGAGATCGCCGTCGATCCCGATAGCGACGAGCGCTACCCGGACGGAACCGTGCTGATCCCCGCCGATTCGCCCGATGCCTCGGTGCTGATGTCGAGGGCCATTGAGAAGCGCAGGCCGATCGCCATCGTCTTTCCGGATGGCTCCGATGTCGTGGCTCGGCCGCCTACTGCCTCCGGGCCTGCCCTCGTGATCGTGCTCGGCCTCCTTTGGCTCGCCGACCACGTCCGTCGCAAGCGCGACCGGCCGACCTTCGTGCCTCGGGAGTGGGTGACTGAGTTTCACGCGGCAAGCGAGCCCAGGCTCGCCGCCTGATGAAGCGCAGCAAGTTTCACGCAGGCTGGCGAAATCGCCAACGAGCGGCTGGTTGAAGCTGTGCTCGACCCCGATCGCTACCCGGAGGGAACCACCTTCATTGCTGCCGACCAGGAGGGTTTTGACTCGATCCTCGCCGAAGCCGTAGATAACCACCGACCACTCGCGATCATCTACCCCGATGGACGGGAGATCGTCGCCGCGCCTCGTGGTGGCGCACTCGCCTTCTTCGAGCATCTTTTGACTCGTCACCGCGAACCCAAGAACGGCGCTCCTTCCGTCCCGCTACCCGCCGATTATCAGGTCGAACTTCGGGATGGCCGGGCGCTCGCGGCTGCCTGAGCACACCGCTCCCCTCCCCCCCGACCTACCCGCCAACCAGCGCTGCGCGAAGCGGCAGTCAAGGGCGCGTAGCGCCCGACCCCGCAGGGGTTGACGGCCGCGAGCGCTGCGCCACAATCGAGGCGGTCGGGGATCACAGGCCGATGTCCAATCCCATGTCCCTACCGGCGTCGTGGCTCCGCTGCATCGAGCGGTCGACCTGCTGCTGGCGCTCAAGACGGCGCTGGGCCTCCCGAATCCGATCCTGGGTGCGGTCGTGGGCGAAGCGATCCCGGCTATCGCTCTCCGGCCGGTGTCCAAGGGCACTGCCCTTGTCCTGGACCCCGTACTCGTTGCGGTAGCGCTCGATGCTCCGAACGCCGTTGTCCCACGCCTTGGCTTTCTCGGGATCACCGGGCCGCTCGCCCAGCTCCTTGACGACGTAGCCGGGCGGTGAGAGCCGATCCGCAAGGAGCGCCTGCTCATTGCGCTTGGCGAGCAGCTCGCCGCTGATCTCATGCTCGCGCCGAGCCTCCGTGCTCGGCGGCGCAAGGCGTTCGAGCTTCGCGGTCTCCTCACCCAGCCGTTCGCTGATCAGCTGCTCGTGCTTTCTTGCCTCGGGGAGCACCTGTCGGCGCTCGCGCCAGCCGAGACCTTCGGCCGCCTCGCGATTGGCGACCGCATCCGCGTACTGGCGCTGGCGCTCTGCGACCCATCCCTGCTGGTGCTGGTAGGCCGATTCGTCGTTTGACTCGCGGCGGGCCGGCATGGCCAGATCCCTGTGGCGGACCGCGAGGTCTGGAGTGGGCATCCCGGCAAGCTCCGAGCGCAGCGCCTCGTCGTGAGCTGCGGTCTGGGCGCGGTCGCGCTCGGCGGCTTCTGCGACATGGCCGATGGCCTCGCGCCCCGGTGGCTTCGGCGCGTACTCCTCGCGCTCGGCCTGGATCTCCGGGGTGGCGTAGAGGTAGGTCTCCTCGCGACTGCGCGAAGCCGCGACATACATCTCCTGCTTGTCCATCGAGGGATCGGCCATCACGTAGGCGCGATCCACGGTCGTGCCCTGGGCGCAGTAGGTCGTCACCGCGTAGGCGTGCTGGATCGCGGGGGCATCGCCGTGCGGGGTCGTGCGGTCGAGGTAGTCAGGACCGACCTCGACCCGTTGCGCCTGGTCGATGCCCTCAAGGACGAGGCTGCGGCTCTCGGCATCGACCTCAGTGACCTGCCAACGCTCGCGGTTGTATATGCCGGCGGCGTGGTCGTTGACACGGGTGATGACCTGATCGCCGACGGCGAAGCGGGCTTCGCCGACTTCGACCTCCTGCTCGCCGAGCTGACCCTCGTTGCGAAGCAGCTCCCTGGCCGTTGCGTTCAGGCGCTCGACCTCAGAGTTTCGCTTCGCCACCATCAAGGCGTCCTGGCCCTCTGAGTAGGAGCGGTGCCAGTCGGCCACCATCGCCTCGCGCCGGGCCTCGGCGTCGAGGGCGACCGTGACCCGCTCCGCCGAGCGGTAGAGGTCGAGCGCTGCCCCTCCTTCACCGTCGCGGATCAACCGTGCCGCCTCGCGGTCGACCGCGCGGTTGTGGCGGATCACCTCGTCCAAGACGATCGGCTCGGTGCGCTCGGCCAGGGCACGGTAGAGACCACCGGCCTCGATCTCGCCGAGCTGCTGGTGATCGCCGACGAGGACGAGCTTCGCCCGGGCGGCGTCTGCAGCTTCGATCAGCGCCGCCAGATCGGCGCTGCCGACCATGCCCGCCTCATCGACCAAGAGGACCGTGCGCTCGTTCAGCATCGAGGAGTCCGAACCGCCGCCATCGCCACCCTGCATCTGGGCGAGCAGACGGGCCACGCTTGTCGCCTCAAGACCTTCGGCGCGAAGGACGTTGGCCGCCCGCCAGGTCGGGGCGACCGCTCGCAGTTCATAGCCCGCCTGCGCCCAACCTTCGGCAGCGGCGACGATGGCGAAGGTCTTGCCGGTCCCGGCCTCACCGACGACCACGGCGATGCCCTCGGGGTCGGCGAGCAGGCGGCGGACCATCTCTCGTTGGTCCGCCTTCAGGGTCGGGCGGGCTTCGATCACCCTGGTCGCAATCAGCTCGCCGGCCTGGCCGCGCGCCTCGCCCTGCATCCGCTCGGCGGTGGAGAGGGCTTCACGCTCCAGATCCCAGACGCGCTGCGTAGTGAAGCGCTCGGCCCTTGGGCTCTCCGAGAGGCGAAGCACCTCATCGGAGGCAAGGAACTCGTCGGCCATCCGAATGACCTCAGCCGCCGGCGCTCCTGATCGCTGCGAGTCGGCGACCGCCCGGATCGCGTCGCGGCGCTCGAAGTGCGAGACGTTGGCGGTGACCGCCTCGCCCAGCTCCTCGTCGGGGATGGTCCGGGCCTGGGCTCGCTCAGGATCGAAGATCGCCTCCGGGTCGAAGGTGCGAGAGATCGCCTCGCGGTCGAGACCGATCTCCTCGCCCCTGGCACGCCAGCGCTCATGCAGCTCCTCGCGGCTGACGCCTTGCTCCTTGCCCTGGCGGGTGCTCAGCGCCGCCACTTCCATCGACCGCGCCGAGGCGTCTGGACCGACGGCCTCGAGGATTTCCGCGCGCCGGGTGGAGAACTCGCGCAGGTGATCGTCGGCGAAGCCCTCGATCTCGGCGATGCCCTTGCGGACCTCCTGCCACTCGACCCCGAGCCGACGGGTCAGCTCGTGGCGAAGCTGGGCCTGGTAGAGGTAGCTGGCGGTCTGGGCATGCTCGTAGATCGCCGGGTGGTAGAGGCGGGTCCAGCGCCCGTCCGGTCCCTTAGTCGCGTTGGCGACCAGGACGTGGGTATGAAGCTGGGGATCGCCGTTTCGCGAGGAGCGGTGCTCGAAGGCGGCGGCGAGGTAGCCATTGCCCTTGACGAACTCGGTGCCGCCAGCCCCTCGGCGGGTCCAGCACGCCTCCTGTTGGAGGTAGCCGAGCGCTGCATCGACGGCGGCCCTGTGGGCGGCGTTGACCTCGACGCCTGCGACGGGTCCGCCGAGACCCCATAGGAGCGAGACCGACTTCGGGGCCGAGAAGGTCAGATCGAAGCCGGGGACCGGGCCGCGACCACCGACCGCGCGCAGGCCCAACGGCTCGCCGCTCGCCGGGTTGTTGCCGGTGAGCATCGCCGTGAGCTGATCGCCGCCCACCTCTCCGGAGAGGTCGAGCTCGACTGCGCCGTCGCCGATCCACTGGCCGGCGACCTCGCCCTCGCCGGAGTAGTAGTCCTCCGCGCCTTCGGCGACCTTCTCCAGGTAGTACATCTCCTGGCCGGTTCCGAGCTTGCCGATGGACAGCATGCCCTCTCTGTCCACGGAGAAGGCGTTTTGCCCCGCCTAACTTGGAAAGTGATGCGGTGTGAGGGGGTGGCGGTTAGGGCTGCGACAGGCTGGAGGGCCGTACCTCCGGCCCATGAATCAGGAGGAACCGCCTGACTGATGGCATCCGTTCTGCTTGCTGCGAATAGTCTGTCTGCTGTGAGGCGATCGATGACTCTGGCAGGGGCGATGCTGGTGCTTGCCCTGACGCCTACATCAGCCAACGCCGCCAAATCCTGTGGCCGTGCTTCCGTCGAAGGGGACATCCGAGCCCGAGTGGCGACGATTCAGATCGACTGCGCCACCGGATGGGAGGTCAGTCGGGAGTACTACCGCCGAACCCTCGCGGGCGAGGACCCCGATGGATACTCGCCGTCGGCTTTCTACCGCGTCGCTGGCTTCCGCTGCTACACCGGCCTAGCGGGATCACAGATGTTCTGCCACAGCGGCGACCGGCATGTGTTCGCCTCCACACGGCCCGAGGATTTCCCCGCGCGATGGCCCTCGCCGACGAAGTCGGCCCCCCGACGCAGCGTCTGGAAATCCTGCGGACAGTCCGAGGGATCGTTTCCTGTCTACGGATTTCCTCCGATCCGAGCTGCGGTGAAGAGGATCAATGCTCGATTCGTCCGATGCGGCAAGGCAAGGCGCTTTGCGCACAAGCTGTATTTCAAACAGGAATGCGTGCTTTGCGACTCCCCGACTACGTACCGAGTCGGAGACAAGATTCGATTCCGGGGTTTCGTGTGCCGGGTAAGCGGCAACCGCCGTCGGGGACCGTCGAGGTTCTCCTGTAGGAGAGGCCAGAGGATCATCAACTTCAGGGCTGTTGTCTATGTTTGACATCTCGTGAACCACAAGCGCCGCCGCCCCAAGCACCGCCGTTCCGGCTGCCTGCTCTGCAAGCCGCACAAGCTCCAAGCGAACGTCAAGGCGCGGCGGCGGCGTGACCGCAACCGAGCATTGCGGCACGAGATGAGCGCGGGATAGATCTACGTCTCTGGATTGTTAAGACCACCAAGAGGGCGGGGCAAATTGACTTCGTCTTGGACAACACGGGCAGAGGCAGATGCCCGACTCTCCAATCGGCACCGAATCCTTGATGACCGCCGACGAAGCGGCGCGGTTCCTGCATGTCCCGCGCAGCACGCTCTACGAGCTGGTCCGCTCGCGGGGGCTGCCGCATGTGCGGATCGGGGAGCGCGGGCTGCGGTTCACCCGCTCCGACCTGGGGAGCTGGATCGCCGAGAACACCTATGGGACGCGACGCCGCCGCTAGATCGGCGTCAAGCCACAGAGGCCGATGCTGGCGACTCCTGTGGCTCCTCCAACCTGAACGCTTCCGAGACTCGTTTGGCGGCGTCCTCGCGGTCGACGAACGCGAGATAGCGCCTGGTCGTCGTCAGGTCGGCATGACCCATCCACTCCATGACCTCGCGCGAGTCGGCGTGGCGGATTACGGTGCTGCCGAAGGTATGGCGGAGGTTGTGGAAGCGGAAGTCCTCGCGGAGGTTCGCCGCCCGCAGCGCTGCTCGGTAGCGCTCCTTGAGGGACTTGTAGCCGACGTGCTGGCCGCGAGCCGTGCAGAAGACGAGGTCGTCGTCGGCGGCGAAGTGGTCGCGCTGGCCAAGCCGTGCGAGGCGTTCGGCGACCTCCTCGGCCATCGGCACGGCGCGCTCGGTTCCGCCCTTCGGCGTCGTCGTCTCGCCCTGGGTCCAGTTCTCGCGGACGTGGATCGTGCGGCGGGTGAAATCGACGTCGCGCCAACGCAGCGCCAGCAGCTCCCCCATCCTCAGGCCGGCGAAGGCGGCGGTGTGGAAGATCGCGGCGTCCTGGTCGGACTTGGCCGCCCTGACCAGTGCCAGGACCTCCTCTGGGCGCAGCACGTCGATCTTGGCTGCGCGCCGGACTCGTGGGCGCTCGACGAGATCGGCGGGGTTGCGCGGCAGGCCGTAGACCCTCATCGCGCGCTTGAAGATCGAACCAAGGCAGACGAGGTACTTCTGCCGCGTCCGGTTGGACCCGCCGTAGCCGCTGATCCAGAGGTCGATGTCCTCGGTCGTGATCGACTCGATCTTGCGCTTGCCGAACTCGCGGACGAGAACCCGCGCCATGTTGCGGTAGTCGCGCATCGTCGACGGCTTGCAGTCGCGGACATTCTCGCTGTAGGCGAGCCACTCCTCGGTCGCGTCGGCGAAGGTCTTGCCGGTCTGAACCAACCCCGGCAGCGTTCCCTCGCGGGTCTGTCGCAACAGCTCGTCGAGATGCTTCTCGGCCTTGCCCTTGGTGAAGTAGCCATCGGGCGGCGCGGTCTTCTCCGTCCATGCCGGCCCAAGCCGCTTTTTCTGCTGCCGACCGTCAGGCAGCCGGTACTTCGCGTACCAAACAGTGCCGCGCTTGCCCTTGCGCTTGAAGACGTGGCCGGAGATCGGGCGGGGCGCTGGCTGTCGCATCAGTCCCGAAATTCTAGCGCGTTTCGGGACCAATTCGGGACCAATTTCGCCACTTCGTGCCAAGTGGCTCTTATCTACCTGGCTCTATAGAGCCATTTACTTAGTGGGGCGGGAAGGACTCGAACCTTCGACCGACGGATTATGAGTCCGCTGCTCTAACCAACTGAGCTACCGCCCCGGAGGAGCCGAGGGTAGCGCGCCAGGGGCGGGTTGAGCCTGGTCAGGCGCTGAAGAGCTGGGCCAGGGAGCGGCCCACGTCGGGGGGCTCTTCCTTGCCGTCGGCGGCGGCTGCCGCGCCTTCGGAGAGGGCCTTGGCGGCGTCGGCGATCTGCTGTGAGCGACCGCCGCGCAGCTCGCCCGACTTCTTCGCTTCGGCGAGGTCGGATTCCATCAGCCCGGCCAGCTCGGCCAGGCGGCGCAGGCCGACGGCGCCGGCGGTTCCCTTCAGCGCGTGGGCTTCCGCCCGCAGGGTCTCGAAGTCTTCGGTCTCGGTCGCGAGACCGGCCGAGATCACATCGCAGCGCCGTTTGGCCTCCTCGGCGAACGACTTCAGCAACTCTGGATCAGGGGCCGTTTTCTCACTCATTCGGCAGTCGCCTCTTTCAGTGCCTCGGTCATGCGCTCGATGCCGAAGGCTCCCTCGACCTCCGCCCGGATCGTCCCCTGGCGGTCGATCGCGAACAACCACGGCTCGCTCGGCAGGTTGAACGCCCGCACCTGCGGCCGCACTCCCTTGCTTGGATCGTTGTCGTTGAAGATCTCCATGTGGATGAAGGCGGCATCATCGCCGTATTCCTCCTTGACCTGCTCCGCCACGTCGACGACAGGTCCGCAGACCCGACTCTGGCAGAACTGGGGGGTCGCAAACAAGAGCAGGATCGGTTCCTTGCCCAAAGCGTCCGCGTAGTCGACACGATTTTGGGTGTCCGGCGGCACCCTCGTGGTGATTTTGGCGAGGTCGCCGCCGGCGTCGGAGGCGGTCGGCGTGTGGATCTTCGGCGCCTTGTCCCCCACCTGAGGCACTCCCTCGAATTCACCGACGGTGGCGCTCGGCAACAGGGTGGCCACCGTTTCGTCGCCCTGCTTGACCAGCGCCGCGATCCGCCACTCTCCGTCGCTGGGGAAGTCGAGCCGGGTCGTGTAGACGACCGTGGCGGCATCGGGATCGCCGGTCGTCGTCTGGGCACGGAAGGCGGGCTTGGTGGCGACGCTTTCGATCGCCGCCGGATAGGGGCCCCGCGCCGGCGCTTCGAGCGCTTCGCGGCGCGCCCGTGCCACAGCGCCCTTCTTCTGCTTGCCATTTTTGGCGGTGCCGTCGCCTCCCGGCTCCGCGGCCGGCACCTTGGACACGTAGAGGGCAACCTCCGCGTCGTCGATCTGGCTGCGATCGGGGCGGAAGACGCCAAACGGGTATCGGTTCTCCCCCTTGAAGAAGACGAGCGCGGCCGGCGAGACAACGAGTTCGGCATGGCCGTCGGAGGCTTTGACGATCTCTTCGAGGCTTCGGCCATCGGCCGCGGGGAAGGCGCTCTTCGGCGGCGCCGGCTTGGAGGCGGCCGTGCTGGACGACGTCGAGGAGTCGGAGTCGCCACCGCAACCGCCGGCGAGGGCCGCGGCTACGAACAGGCAGGCAAAAGCGCTTATTGCACGGCGCGAGGGCATGCGGAGCGGTCATGTTATTCGGCACGCCGATAGGCTGAGCCCCGGTTGCAGGCGAGCATCAGGAGAGTGAATTGGCGGACCGAGCGGCACTGATCACGGGAGCTTCGAGCGGGATCGGCTTGGCGATCGCCCGCACGCTCGCCGAGGAGGGCTACGCGCTTACCGTCTCGGCGCGCCGGCCCGAGAAGCTCGAGGGTGCCGCGGAGGAGCTGCGCGCCGCCGGGGCCGAGGTCCAGAGCGTCGCCGCCAACATGGCCGACGAGGAGGACGTGGTCGGCGTCTTCGCCAAGCATCGCGAGGCCCATGGCCGCCTCGACGTGCTGGTCAACAACGCCGGGGTCGGAATCGGCGCGCCGATGGAGGAGATCCAGACCAAGTTCCTCGACATGCAGCTGGCGGTCAACCTGCGGGCGCTGATCATCGGCACCCGCGAGGGGCTGCCGATGCTGCGCGAGGCGGGCGCCGAGCACGGCAAGGCGCTGATCGTCAACACCGCCTCGATCGCCGGCAAAGCCGGCCAGGCCTGGCTCTCCGTCTACGCCGCGACCAAGGGAGCGGTGATCAACTTCACCCAGT
>Ga0075325_1000050_pt1 | contig 14284 bp, 14 predicted proteins | sample MayberrySE_Catta_5_FD_120048 | JGI IMG/M metagenome (GOLD analysis project Ga0075325, IMG submission 120048) | Natural and restored wetland microbial communities from the San Francisco Bay, California, USA, that impact long-term carbon... | ecosystem: Environmental > Terrestrial > Soil >... | reverse complement strand
CATTGTGTCTTCGGCTGCGAAGAAGTCCTCGATGAAGTGCTGGCCGGGCTGGGCGAGGGAGCCCTCGACGATCAGGTGGTAGAAGGTGATCGCCTGCGCGTACTTGGGCAGCGAGCGGTCCTTGCGCAGTTCCTCGGCCATCACGTCGAGGCGGTCGAAGATGCCGCGATAGCCCCAGTTGAGCTGGGGGAGGGTGGAGGAGAGCGTCGCCTGGATCGAGTCGCCGCCGACGCCGATCACCTCCTTGAAGAAGCGATGGAAGAAGACGGAGTGGCGGACCTCGTCGACCTGCTGCGTGGCGAGGAAGTAGGACTGCTCCTCGGTCGGCGCCGCGGTGATGTAGGGGGCGAGGGTGTCGGCGACCCGGTCCTCGCCGTAGAAGAACATCGAGTAGATCCACATCGCCGAGCGCCGCTGGATGTCGCTCAGCGACTCCCAGCCGGCCTTGTCGGCGGAGAGGTCGATGTCATAGGCGCTCCAGTTGCCCTGCTCCCAGCGCTTGTAGAGGTCCTCGTAGGTGACGTTGTCCATCAGGCTCTGCGACGCGACGCTCATCTCTCTCCTTCGTTGTTCCTCCGGCGGCTGACGGGGAGGTTAGCGCCATCCTGGCTGACCAGCCAGGATGGTCCAAAGTGACTTCGTCACACAGGCCCAACTGCTGCCGCGTTGCTGTCGCTTGATCGATTGACCCCCGGATCCGGGGGTCAATCGATCAGACGGCGCTTGAGGGGCGGGCGCGAGCGGCTGTCCTGCGCAGGATGCCCTGCACGTGACCGGGGTCGAAGGCGATCTGCCAGTGGGAGAAGCGCAGGGGCCAGAGCCCGGACGCCGTGTGGGCCTGGTCGCGTTCCAGGCCGCGTCGCTGCTGGAGCGGGGTGCGGTGGTAGCGCAGGCCGTCTGCCTCGACGACGATGCCCAGCTCGGGCCAGAAGAAGTCGACTTCGTAGCCGTTCACCTCGGCTTTCGTCTGCGGCGCTGACAGGCCGGCCCTGTCGGCGCGCTCCCGCATCGCCTGCTCCAGCGCGGAGTCGCTCAGCCGGAACGTGAGTGGGTCGAGCAGCTTGCGCAGCGGCCTCACCCCCGGCTCGCCGCGGTAGCGGGCGAGCGCCTCGTGTAGCTCGTCCACGTTCACCCGGTCGAGTTTGTCGGCCTCGTTGACGGAGCGCTCCAACCGCCACGGCGTCAGCTCCGTCGCCTCGTCGATCAGCGTCCTTATCGGCGCGGTGACCGGGATGCGCTCGTGGACCGTCAGGTCCTCTGGCGGCAGGGCGGCGCGCCGGTGCACGCGGATGCCGGGACGACGCCGTGGCGAGGAGGTCGGGAGCGAGACTTCGAGGCCACGCCGCTCGTCGCCGAAACCCCAGAGCGCCGCGGCGCTGCCGTGACTGAGCACCGCGGCCGGGCCGCAGGCGAGCGCCGCTGCCATCCAGCGCCCGTGCCGTCCCAACTGCGGCCGCCCCACCGCGTAGACCCCGCGCCACACCGAGTGCAGGTGGCCGGCGGCGATCCGCGACTCGATCGCCCGCGCCCCCAGCCCCATCTCGAGCAGTTGCCAGCGCGCAACCGCCCCATGCTGATGCCTCACCAGGCGCCAGATCGCTGCGTCCCGCGCCCGTCTGTCTGCGGCTGTTGCCGCTTGATCGATTGACCCACCCATACGGTGGGTAAGAGATCAGCCGCCGATTCTCTCCCCCGTTGCTGGCCGTGGGCGCCTACGCCGAGAGATCAGGCGGTGGCGGGCGGCTCGATCTCGCGCTTGAGGATCTTGCCGGTGGGGCCCTTGGGCAGGTCGTCGAGGAACCAGACGAGGCGCGGGTACTTGTAGGCGGCGATGCGCTCCTTGACGTAGGCGCTGACCTCTTCGGGGTCGACTTCCTCACCGTCGTGGAGGACGACCGCGGCGCCGATCTCCTCGCCCCACTCGTCGTGGGGGACGCCGACTACGGCCGCTTCGCGGATCTTGGGGTGCTCGAAGAGCACCTCCTCGACCTCGCGCGGGTAGACGTTGTAGCCGCCGCGGATGATCAGGTCCTTCTTGCGGTCGACGATGTAGAAGTAGCCGTCCTCGTCGGTGCGGGCCATGTCGCCGCTGTGGAACCAGCCGCCGCGCATCGCCTCCGCGGTGGCCTCGGGGCGCTGCCAGTAGCCCTTCATGATGTTGTGGCCGCGGATGACTATCTCGCCGACCTCGCCCTGGGCGACCTCCTCGTCGTTCTCGTCGACCACCTTCATCTCGACGCCTTCCAGCGGGGTGCCGATCGAGCCCGGCTTGCGCTCCATGCCGGGATGGTTGGAGCTGGCGACCGGCGAGGTCTCCGAGAGGCCGTAGCCCTCGAGCACGATCGCGTCGAAGGCCTGCTCGAAGCCGCGCAGCACCTCGACCGGCATCGAGGCGCCGCCGGTGATGCAGGTGCGCAGCGTCGAGGTGTCGTAGCTCTCGCGTTCGGGGTGGTGCAGCAGGGCGCCGAACATCGTCGGCACGCCGTAGAAGTGGGTGACCTTGTCGCGCTGCATCGTCGCCAGCGCCTCGGCGGGGTCGAATTTCGGCACCAGGGTGAGGCAGGCGCCGACCTTCAGTGAGGCGTTCATGCCGACCGTCTGGCCGAAGGAGTGGAAGAGGGGGAGGGCGCCGAGGACGACGTCGCCGGCGGCGACCTCGCAGGTGGTGCGGCTGGAGACGTCGGCGTTGCGCAGCAGGTTCACGTGGGTCAGCTCGGCGCCCTTGGGCTTGCCGGTCGTGCCCGAGGTGTAGAGGATCACCGCGGTGTCGTCCTCGGCCGTGTCGGCGAGGCCGGGGGTGGGCTCGTTGTTGACCATCATCGCGATGAAGACGGTTGGGTCTATCTCGATCGTCCTTGCGCCCGCATCCATCGCGCCGCCACGCGCCTCCTCGATGAAGCCGTGCCAGGCGATCAGCAGCTCGGCGCCGGAATCTTCGAGGTAGAAGGCGATCTCGCGCCGCTTGAGCAGCACGTTCATCGGCACGACGACGCCGCCGGCACGCAGCACGGCGTAGTAGGCGACGGGGAATTCCGGCACGTTGGGCAGCATCACGCCGACCCGGTCGCCGGGCTGGAAGCCTTTCTCGCGCAGCAGGGTGACCAGGCGGGCGCTGTAGTCGTCGAGCTCGCCGTAGCTGAGCTCGCGCTCGCCGAGCCGGATCGCCGGGCTGTCCGGCGTGCGCGCGGCGCTCTCGGTGAGAAGCGATGCCAGGTTCATTCCCATATCCCGCCGCGCAGTCTAAGCCTCGGCAGGCTTTGCCTGCATTTTTTCCTCGGGGTCCTGCAGGTCCGCATTGCGGCGGCTCATCGCCCAGGCGAAGGCGCCGCCGGTGCCGAGCATGAAGGAGGCGTAGACCGCGGCAGGCACTCCGACGTCGGCGGCGAGCGGCGCGGCGACGGCGATCGCCAGGGCCGAGTTGTGGATGCCGAGCTCGAGCGAGATCGCCGTCGCCTGGCGGTTGTCGAGCCGGGCAAGCCGGGAGATCGTGAAGCTGATCGCCATCGCCGCGACGTTGAGGGCGAGCGCGGCCGCCGCCACCCCGGCCAGGTTCTCGGTGACCGTGTCGTGCTCGCTGACGATCGCGCCAACGACCACGGCGGCGAAGAGGGTGAGGGAGATCGCGCGCACGCGCGGATAGGCGGCCTCGACCCCGGCCGGGTAGCGGTGGCGCAGCTCCATGCCGATCGCCACCGGCACGATCGTGATCGCGAAGACCCGGGCGACGACGCCGAGCATGCTCACGTCGCCGACGCTGGTGGCGTCGAAGTGGCTGGTGGCGAGCGCCAGGAAGAGCGGCACGGTGACGATCGCGCCGATGCTGCTGATCGCCGTCATCGTCACCGAGAGCGCCGTGTCACCTCGGGCGAGGTGGGTCAGCATGTTGGCCATCATTCCCCCGGGGGAGGCGCCGAGCAGGACCAGGCCGACGGCTAGCTCGGGGGCGAGGCCGAAGAGCTCGGCCATGGCGAAGGCGAGCAGCGGCGAGATCAACGCCAGGTTGAGCATGCCGATCAGCACGCCGCGCGGCGCGGTCAGCACCCGGCGGAAGTCCTCGCGCGTCAAGGTGAGGCCGAGGCTGCCCATGATCACCGCGATCGCTGCGGGCAGGACCACCGAGGTGAACAGCGAGTCCTCCATGCGACGAGCCTAGTGCGATTCGGGAAATTCGTTCGATAGGCTCGAACGAGATGGAGGATCTGGGTCAGCCAATCTCCTACCAGGCGCTCGCCCTCGGCGTGCCGGTGTATTCCAGCGACGGCGAGAAGCTGGGTGAGGTGGAGCGCGTGCTCGCCGACCTCGACGCGAATGTCTTCGACGGCATCGTCATCGACACCAGCGCCCTGCCCGGTGGGCACCGCTTCGTCGATGCCCCCGAGGTGGGGGATCTCTACGACCACGGCGTGGTGCTCAAGATCACTACGGCCGAAGCGGCCGAGCTGAAAGTGCCGACCGCGAATCCCGGCTCGATCACCGTCAAGGCGGGCGATCTCGGCGGCGGCTCACGTGGCGGCCTGCGGCGCGCCTGGGATCGCCTCACCGGCCGCGGCTGAGCCGCTCCGCTCGGGATTTCCCTAGGATGCGCGACGTGAAGCTGCTGAGCCTGATCGCCGCTGCCTGCGCCGTGTTGGCCCTCGCCGCCTGCGGCGATGACGACTCCTCGACCGAGTCGACGGAATCGACCGAAACGAGCACCACCAAGTCGAGCGCCACGCCGCCGCAGACCAAGCCGAAGGTGGCCGTGCCCGAGGGCGCGCCGCCGCAGCAGCTCGAGACCAGGGATCTGGTCGAAGGCACGGGGCCGGAAGCCAAAGCAGGCGACCAGGTCACGGTCCAGTACGTCGGGGTCAACTACAAGAACGGCGAAGAGTTCGACGCCTCCTGGGATCGCGGCGAACCGTTCCCCTTCCAGCTGGGCGCCGGCCTGGTGATCGCTGGCTGGGATGAAGGAGTCGCCGGGATGAAAGTCGGCGGCCGCCGCGAGCTGATCATCCCGCCCGAGCTCGGCTACGGCGAAACCGGCTCCCCGCCGGCGATCCCGCCCAACGAAACTCTGATCTTCGTAGTCGACCTGCTCGCGGTCGAATAGCGACGCGGCGCGCGACCATTTCCGCGTGCCAACCGCCTCGATCTTCGCCGAGCGATTCACCGCCCAGGGCCTGGCCGGGCCGCCGGCTCGCGACCCGATGGCGGTCGCCGAGCGCTTGCTTGCCGTTCAGGGCCAGGACCCACGGGGAGCGCGGCTGGCGGTGCGGGCGCGTAGCGAGGGGCTGTCCGCAGCTGACGTCGACCGGGCCCTGAACGAGCGCGCGCTGCTGATCGCCTGGCTCAACCGCGGCACGCTGCACCTGGCGCGCAGCGAGGACTACCCGTTGCTGCAGGCGCTGACCACCCCGCCGCTGCTCACCTCGGCAAACAGGCGCCTGGCGCAGGAAGGCCTTTCGCCGAACGACACCGAGCGGGCCGTGAAGGCAATCGAGAAGGCGCTTGCGGCCGACGGCCCGCTGACTCGCGAGCAGCTGCGCGAAAGGCTCAACAAGGCGGGCATGCAAACAGCGGGCCAGGCTCTGATTCACCTCTTCTTCCTGGCCAGCGTACGCGGCATCGTCGTCCGCGGGCCGATGCTCGGCAAGCAGCACGCCTACGTCCTCGTTCGGGACTGGCTCGGCGAGCCGAAGCCGATCGATCGCGACGTCGCCCTGGCCGAGCTGGCTCGTCGCTACCTGGTCGGCCACGCTCCGGCCGACGACCGCGATCTCGCCCGCTGGGCTGGCCTGCCCTTGCGCGACGCGCGTGCCGGCCTGGGCGCAATCGCCAAGCAGCTGGTCGAGCGCGACGACGGCCTCGTCCACCTCGCCAAGAAGCCACCCAGCCCCGAGGTCCCGGCCCCGAGGTTGATCGGCGCCTACGACCCGGTCCTGCTCGGCTGGACCTCGCGCGAGCAGATCATCGCCCCGCACAACCACCTGGTCACCAACAACGGCCTCTTCCGCCCCTTCGCCATGGTCAACGGCCGCGCCGTCGCCAACTGGAGGCTCAATCGCGGCAAGGTGACGATCGAGCCGCTCGGCCGGATCACGAAGAAGGCGATGACCGCGCTCGAAGCCGACGCCGCCGACGTCGAGCGGTTCATGGCAGGTTAGACCGGTTGGTATGTTAATCGCATGTCACAGCAGATAGCGATTCGCATCCCAGATGACCAGTTGGAGGCCCTGGATCGTGCCGTCGGGGCCGGCACGTTTGAGAGTCGCGCCGCTGGGGTTCGCCAAGCGCTCACGCAACTGCTGGCCGACCTGCGGGAGCGGGAGATCGCGCGCCAGTACCACGACGCCTATGCCCGGCATCCCGACGATCCTGCGGTTGGCGAGGCGGGGGCAAAGCTGCTGGCCGAGACGTTCAGGCGTGCGGAGGAGCAGTCGAATTGAGCCTCGTCGACCGCGGGGACATCTTCGAGAGCGACATTCCTGAACTCGGAATGAGGCCGGTTCTCGTCGTCACCCGCCAGGTGGCGATCCCGGTGCTCTCATCAGTTACGGTGGCGCCGATCACCTCGACAGTTCGCGGAATCGCCAGTGAGGTTCCGCTCAATTCTGAGCACGGGCTCTCGCACCCGAGCGCCGCCAACTGCGACAACCTCCTGACGCTTTCCAAGCCACGTCTTGGGAGGCGCCTAGGGTCGCTCGCATTTGAGGACGTTGCCCGCCTCGACGACGCGCTCCGCTTCGCCCTCCAGCTCTGATTAGCGCTTGGCGTCGACGAACTCGGTTTGGCTGGCCGGAACCCAGCCGCCGTACATGCGCAGCAGGGCGAGCAGGCCGATCGCGCCGGCCAGGGCGGATAGGCCGCCGGCGTAGGCGAGCGTGCCGCGGGCGCCGATCGTCGCGACCAGCAGGCCGCCTGCCGCGAAGGCGCCCAGCTCGGCGGTGTTGCGGATGCCGTTGTAGGCAGCGAAGGCGCGGCCGTGCAGGTGGTCGGGGACGCGCACATGGATCAGGCTGCGGAACATGACGTTCTTCAGCCCGTGGGCGAGCCCACCGAGCAGTGAGCAGGCGAGGAAGAAGGCGAAGCTGAGCCAGAGCGCCGGCAGGGCCAGCGCCAGGCCCTGGGTCGCGGCGGCGATCAGGCCGGCGACGGCGATCGCTGCCGGTGCGATGCGGCGCGAGATCAGCATCGCGCCGAGCGCCATGCCCAGCGTCCAGATCGAGAGCATCGCGCCGTAGGCGAGGTCGCCGCGACCCAGGACGTCCTCGACGAAGAAGAGCTCCGCTACCCAGACCGCCGACATGAAGAGCAGCGAGGCGAAGGCGACGGTCATCACCAGCGCCAGCACCCGATCGCGGAAGAGGAAGGCGACGCCGTCGCGGGCGCGGGGCGAGCGATCGCCCTCGGCCAGCTCCGCCGGCCGCCGCCGCACCCGCAGCGAGAGCGCCGCGAGGGCGACCAGCGCAAAGGTGGCGGCGTCAACCAGCATCGCCAGCTCGAGGCCGCCGATGGCGAAGAGCAAGCCGCCGAGCAGCGGCCCGATGCCGAAGCCGATGTAGCGGGCGGTCTCGATGTGGCCGTTGGCCTCCTGGATGCGGTCCTCGCCGGCAAGTGGTGGGACCAGTGAGAACTCGGCCGGCTGCGAGGTGGCGAAGACGAGGCCGAGCGCGGCGGTGAGCACGAGGACGGGGGCCAGCGCGTCGCTGAAGGCGAGCGCTGCCGCTGCGGCAGCGCCGGCGGCGGAGACGGCCGCGAGCAGCCGGGTGGCCTCGATCCGGTCGACGAGCAGGCCGACGTGGCCGGCGACTGCGACCGAGGGGCCGAAGAGACAGACCCAGAGCGCGGCCACCGCGAACCCCGAGTCGGTCAGCTCCTTCACATGCAGGCCGAGCGCCACGATCGCGACCCAGTCGCCGAGCGCCGAGAGCCCCACCGATCCGGCGACGAGGCGAAAGTCCCGGTCGCGGAAGAGGCTCGTCTGCATGGGCGTCAGTCCAGCTTCGGGCTGCGCCAGGGCTGGGCCAGGCGCGCGGCGAGATCGTCGGCCAGGCCCTCGATCGGGACTCTCGTCTGCTCGAGCGAGTCGCGGTCGCGCAGGGTGACTGTGTCGTCCTCCATGGTCTGGTGGTCGACGGTGATGCCCCAGGGGGTGCCGATCTCGTCCTGGCGGCGGTAGCGCTTGCCGATCGAGCCGCCCTCGTCGAACTCGGCGGGCACGCGGGCGCGCACCGCGGCGAACACCTCGCGGGCCTTCTCCGGCAGGCCGTCCTTGGAGACCAGCGGCAGGACCGCCGCCTTGACCGGGGCGAGGCGGGGGTGGAGGCGCAGCACCGTGCGCTGGCGGCCCTCGATCTCCTCGACGTCGTAGGCGTCGACCAGGAAGGCGAGCGTGGCGCGGTCGGCGCCGGCGGCGGGCTCGATCACGTGAGGGACGTAGCGCTCTTTGGTCTGCTGGTCGAAGTACTCGAGCTTCTCGCCGCTGAACTTGGCGTGCTGGGTGAGGTCGAAGTCGCCGCGGTTGGCGATCCCCTCGAGCTCCGACCAGCCGATCGGGAAGAGGTACTCGACGTCGCTGGTGCCCGAGGAGTAGTGGGAGAGCTCGTCGGCGTCGTGGGGGCGGACGCGGAGGAACTCGGGGCGCAGGCCGAGCTCGGTGTACCAGCGCTCGCGCTCCTCGATCCAGGTTCGGTACCACTGCTCGGCTTCGGCGGGCGGCACGAAGAACTCCATCTCCATCTGTTCGAACTCGCGGGTGCGGAAGATGAAGTTGCCCGGCGTGATCTCGTTGCGGAAGGACTTGCCGATCTGGGCGATGCCGAAGGGCGGCTTCTTGCGGGCGAAGCTGAGCACGTTCTTGAAGTTGATGAAGATGCCCTGCGCCGTCTCCGGGCGCAGGTAGACCTCCGAGCCCTCGCCCGCCACCGGGCCGACGTGGGTCTCGAACATGAGGTTGAACTGGCGTGGCTCGGAGAGCTCGCCGCCGCACTCGGGGCAGCGCAGCTCGGCGCTGGGATCGCCGCCCTCGGCCTCAACCGCCTCGCGCAGGTGGTCCTCGCGCCAGCGCTTCTTGCACTTGCCCAGGCACTGGACGAGCGGATCGGTAAAGCCCTCGAGGTGCCCCGAGGCCTCCCAGACGCGCGGGTGCTGGAGGATCGCCGAGTCGAGCGCGACGATGTCGTCGCGCTCCTGCAGCATCGCCCGCCACCACTCGGCCTTGACGTTGTTCTTGAGCAGCACCCCGTAGTGGCCGTAGTCGTAGGTCGAGCCCAGTCCGCCGTAGATCTCCGAGGAGGGGAAGACGAAGCCGCGCCGCTTGCAGAGCGCGACGATCTCCTCCATCGAAACGTCGGTCGGACGGGTTCCCTGCTCGGCGGCTGACATGCCGGAACCGTATCGGCTGCGATAATCCCGCATCCCGTGCCTATTTACGAGTACAAGTGCGAGCAGGGCCACGTCTTCGACGTGATTCAGCGAATGAGCGACGAGGCGCTGACCGAGTGTCAGGAGTGCGGCGCTCCCGCGGTGCGCGTCCTGCACCCGGTCGCCGTCCACTTCAAGGGCTCCGGCTTCTACAACACCGACTACGGCAAGAAGAAGAAGGGCGCCGCCAACGGCTCCTCGGGCGAGGGCTCAGGCGAGTCGAAGAGCTCCGACTCGAAGTCGGACTCGTCCTCCTCCACCTCCTCCTCGGAGTCGAAGTCCTCGGGCGACTCGAAGCCCACGGCCTCAGCGACCAGCGACTAGAAGGATTTCGCCGCTTGATGCATTGACCACGCTGGGGTGGGGTCAATGCATCAAGCGGCGCGACGTTCAGCCGTCGATCAGGCGCTTGACGGCGCGCTGGCGGACCGACTCGGGGACTTCGACGCTGAACCCGGGGCCTTCGCCGCATTCGCCTTTGGAGCAGAGCACGTCGGTCGGGCCGCTGCCTCCGATCGCCGCGGCGAGGACGAGCTGCGGCATGGTCAGGAAGCCCATGTCGCTGACGAAGGCCTTCGGTGCATCCCAGCCGATGATCGGCCCCTTGATGAAGTTGTAGGGGAGGCGTAGGGGATCGGTAAGCCGTCCCTTGATGCCGTTGATCACCTCCTGCTGGGCTTCCTCGCGGTCGTAGTCGTCGTAGCCGATCGAGTAGTAGCTGCGGCCCGGGCCCGGGCATTCGACCGGCTTGCGCACGCGCGCGTAGGCGAGCGCCTTTTCGCCACTCAGCGTGTTCTCGCCCTTGGACAGGCGCAGGGTGACCCCGCCCTGGCCGCCGCCGGCGCCGCCGGAGATGTCGGCGCAGAGCTTGTGCTCGAGGTTCACCTTTACCCCGCCGACCGCGTCGATCAGGTCTTCGAAGCCGGTGAAGTCGACGATCGCCACATGGTCGATCTCCAGGTCGAGGAAGCCCTCGACCGCTTCGATCTGGGCCGCGGCGCCGCCGAAGGCGTAGGCGGCGTTGATCTTTTCCGGGCTCTGGCCGGGGATCTCGGCGTAGGCGTCGCGGGGGATCGAGAGCTTGCGGAAGGCGCCGCCGCCGGCGCGGATCAGCATCAGCGTGTCGGCGCGGAATTCGCCGACCGAGCATTCGCCGTGCGGCGCGTCGCCGTGGGCCTGCTGCTCGAAGCACTCCTCCGAGGGAGCCGAGCCGTCGTCGGTGCCCGGCGGCCGCGCGTCGGTGCCGATCACGAGGATCGTCTGGGCGCTGGGCAGCAGCAGCGGGTTGCCGTGCAGGGCGTCCCGCGCTTCGCCGGAGAGCTTGAAGGACTGCAGTTGGGCGGAGACGGCGAAGGCGAGGAAGCTGAGCAGGATCCAGCCGAGGGCGGCCAGGCCGACCCATTTGAGCACGCGCTTGCCGTTCCAGCGGCGCTGGCGCTCGGGCTGCTCGGAGTCAGGTCGCTTCTCCCGCCGTCCCCATTTCGGCGCGCGCGGTGTCCGCTCCCTGAGTCCAGAGAGATCGGGGGACCGCAACCTCGACAGAAGGCCTTTCCGGGACCGGTAGACCTTGTACTCGGGCGGCCCGGAGGGCTGCTGCTCGCCATTGTCGGCCATGAAAGACTGCGCAGATCATGCCGATGCCCGCGGTCGCCCGCCTCCAGCCCTCCCCGAAACTCGTATGAGTGCAGGGGAAATGATCGGCGTCGACCTGGGCGGCACGAAGATGCTGCTCGGCGTTCTTGACGCCGACTCCAAGGTGCTCTGGGAGAGTCGCGAGGCGTCGACCGGGCAGACCGAGGACGAGTTGGTCGAGCTGCTGGTGCGCGAGGTGGGCGAGGCTCACGCCGCGCGCCCGGGCGTGGCCGGGGTCGGGCTCGGCATCCCGGCGACGATCGACCACGACAAGGGCGTCGCCATCTCCGCGGTCAACCTGCCACTGGAGGACGTGCCGATTCGCGACCTGGTGGGCGAGCGCACGGGCCTGCCCGTCTTCGTCGACAACGACGCCACCGTCGCCGCCCTCGCTGAGCATCTCTACGGCGCCGCGCGGGGGGCGGAAAACGCGGTGATGCTGACGATCGGCACCGGCATCGGCGGCGGCCTGATCCTCGGCGGCGAGATCTACCGCGGCTCGACCGGCGCGGGCGCCGAGCTGGGCCACACGGTGATCGACCTCGACGGCCCTCCCTGCCAAGGCAATTGCCCGGGGCGCGGCTGCGTCGAGACGCTGGCCTCGGGCACCGCCATCGGCCGCGAGGGTCGGCAGGCGGCGGAGCGTGCTCCCGACTCCGCCCTGGGGAAGCTGCAGGCCGAGGGCCGCACGATCGACGGCAAGGCGGTGACCGAGGCGGCGCTCGCCGGCGACGCCACCGCGCGAGGCGTCTTCGACCTCGTCGGCTCGCGGCTCGGCGTCGCCCTGACCAGCTTCGCCAACATCTTCGAGCCCGAGGTCTTCGTCATCGGTGGGGGCGTGATCGCCGCTGGCGACCTGCTGCTCGATCCGGCCCGCCGCGAGCTCGAGGCGCGCGCGCTGCCGCCGATGAAGAGGATCCCGGTGATCCCTGCCGAGCTCGGCTCCGACGCCGGCATGATCGGCGCCGCGGCGATGGCGCGGATCGAGTTGGAGCAGGGCTGATGCCGGGAGAGTTGATCGTCTGCCCGACGCCGATCGGCAACCTCGACGACATCACCGTGCGGGTGCGCGAGGCGCTGGTCACCGCCGACTGGATCGCCTGCGAGGACACCCGCCGCACCGGCGGCCTGCTCGACAAGCTGGGCATCAGGCCGGCGCCCTCACTGGTCTCCAACCACGAGGGCAACGAAGCGGCCCGGGCGACCGAGCTGGCGCAGCGGATCGAGCGCGGCGACCGGGTGGCGCTGGTCTCCGACGCCGGCATGCCGGCGATCTCCGACCCCGGCTACCGGCTGATCCGCCGTTGCATCGAACGCAACCTCGACGTGACCGTGCTGCCGGGGCCCTCGGTGGTCACGGCGGCTCTGGTCGCCTCGGGCCTACCGACCGACCGCTGGCGCTTCGAGGGCTTCCTGCCGAAGCGCTCCGGTGAGATGGAGCGGGTGCTGCGCTCGACCGAGACCGTGATCGCCTTCGAGTCGCCGCGGCGGATCGGTGACTCGCTCGCCGCTCTGGCCGCAATCGCCTCCGACCGGCCCGCCGCGGTCGTCCGCGAGCTCTCGAAGATGCACGAGGAGGTCTCGCGGGGAACGCTCGGCGAGCTGGCGCGCCGTTTCCGCGGTGACGTCAAGGGGGAGATCGTGCTGGTGATCGCGCCGGCCTCCTCCGAGGACCACGACAAGGACGTCGGCTTCGCGGTCGACGCGCTCCGCCACCTAGTCCAGTCGGGCGCCCGGCCCCGCGCCGCCGCCAGCGTCGTCGCGGCGCTTACCGGCACCCGCGCCAACGACCTCTACCGCGCCCTCACCGGCCGCGAGCCGCGCAAGTGATCGACTAGCCTCGCCGCGCATGGCCTACTACGTCACCACGCCGATCTACTACGTCAACGCGGAGCCCCACCTCGGGCATGCGTACTCGACGATGGCGGCCGACGTGCTTGCCCGCCACATGCGCCAGCGGGGCGAGGACGTCTTCTTCCTCACCGGCACCGACGAGCACGGCGAGCCGATCGAGAGTGCCGCCGAACGCGAGGGGGTGACGCCGCAGGAGCTGGCCGACCGCAACGCCGCCAAGTTCGAAGCGCTGATGCCGATCATCGACGCCAGCAACGACTTCTTCATCCGCACCTCCGACCCCCGCCACGCCGAGAAGGTCGCCGAGATCATGCAGCGGGTCTACGACAACGGCTGGGTCAGCAAGGGGACCTACGAGGGCTGGTACTGCCCGCGCTGCGCCGACTTCAAGACCGAGCGCGAGCTGGGACCGGACCAGACCTGCCCGATCCACGAGATCTCCCTGGAGAAGGTGCGCGAGGAGAACTGGTTCTTCCGCCTCTCCGCCTTCCAGGCGCAGCTCGAAGGGCTCTACGAGGAGCGGCCCGACTTCGTCGTGCCCGAGTTCCGCCGCAACGAGGCGGTCTCCTTCATCGAGGGCGGCCTGGATGACGTCTCGCTCTCGCGGCCGAAGCTGAAGTGGGGGATGCGGCTGCCCTGGGATCCCGACCAGCGCATGTACGTCTGGTTCGACGCGCTGCTCAACTACGTCACCGCGCTCACCTTCGCCCGCGAGGGCGAGGACCTGACCGAGCGCTTCTGGCCGGCCAGCCTGCACGTGATGGCGAAGGACATCCTCAAGTTCCACGCCGTGATCTGGCCGGCCCTGCTCTGGGCGGCCGACCTGGAGCCGCCGAAGCGGATGGCGATCCACGGCTTCCTCCTGATGGGCGAGAAGAAGATGTCGAAGTCGCTCGGCAACGTGCTCGATCCGTTCGCGGCGATCGACCGCTTCGGCGCCGACGCGCTGCGCTTCTACTGCTTCCGCGAGGTCAGCTTCGGCCAGGACGGCTCGATCTCTACCGCCGGCTTCGAGTCCCGCTACGAGACCGAGCTCGCCAACGACTTCGGCAACCTGGCCAGCCGCGTGCTGGCGATGGTCGAGCGCTACCGCGGCGGCGTCGTCCCGGAGGCCCACGTCGACGCGGTCCTCGAGGAGGACTTCGAAGGCGTGGTCGAGCGCTTCAGCGAGCTGCTCGACCGGGCCGAGCTGACCCAGGCGCTGGAGGTGGCCTGGAAGCTGGTCCGGCGCCTCAACCGCTACGTCGAGGAGACCCGCCCGTGGGAGCTGGCCAAGGACGAGGCTGACCCCGAGCGCCTCGACGAGGTCCTCTACAACCTCGACGAGGGCCTGCGTGCCGTCACCTTGCTGCTCGTTCCCTACCTACCGCAGACCAGCGAGCAACTGCTCACTGTG
>Ga0075325_1000049_pt1 | contig 14503 bp, 13 predicted proteins | sample MayberrySE_Catta_5_FD_120048 | JGI IMG/M metagenome (GOLD analysis project Ga0075325, IMG submission 120048) | Natural and restored wetland microbial communities from the San Francisco Bay, California, USA, that impact long-term carbon... | ecosystem: Environmental > Terrestrial > Soil >... | reverse complement strand
GCATCACCCTCGTCTACACGGTGATGGGGATGATGAACTTCGCCCACGGGGAGTTCATCATGCTCTCCGCCTACGCCCTGTACGTCTTCTCCGGGCTGCCCTTTGCCGCGGCGGTTACCGGCGCGCTGCTGGCCGGGCTCCTGATCGCGCTCCTCGCTGAGCGGGTGGCCTTTCGGCCGGTGCGCAGCGCTGACCTCTCGGCCCAGCTCGTCACCTCGCTGGCGGTCGCCGCGATTCTCCAGAACGTCGTCACGGTGGCGGTCGACGCTCGCGCCCAGTCGGTCGAGACACCGGCCTCGCTCAGCGAATCGACCACCGTCGGCAGCATCTCGGTGCCCAACCTGGAGTTCGTCACCCTCGGGCTCACCGTAATCATCCTGGGGGCCCTCGGCTGGCTGCTCTACCGAACCCGCACGGGCCTTGCGATGCGAGCGGCGGCGGAGAACTTCGACATGGCTCGTCTCCTCGGTGTGCGGGCGAACCGGGTGATCGCGATCGCCTTCGCGATCAGCGGGGCGCTCGCCGCCGTGGTTGGCGTCTTGATCGTCATGCAGACCGGTCAGGTGTCTCCCACGATGGGCCTCACTCCGGTCCTGGTCGGCTTCGTCGCGGTGGTGATCGGTGGCTTCGGCCGGATGTTTGGCGCCGTGATTGGCGGCCTGCTGCTCGGGGTGCTCTCCTCGCTGCTCGGGGTCTACCTGCCCGAGGGACTGGCGCCGTTCCGCGATGCGATCGTCTTCACCTTCCCGGTGTTGATCCTGGTCTTCAGGCCACACGGCCTGCTCGGCGGAGAGATCGGCAGGGCGCGGGTATGAGCGCCGCGCGGTTTCACCCTCGCCAGGCCGCTGCCGCTTCACTGCTGGCGCCGTTGGCCCTGGTCGCGATCGTCACGCTGGTCGGCGCCAACGGCACACCCTTCTTCCAGGGCACAGTCACCCTGATTCTCTGCAACCTGATCGTCGTCATCGGACTGCAGGTCTTCGTCGGCAACAGCGGCGTCTACTCGTTCGGACAGCTCGGCTTTGCGACGGCCGGCGCCTACGTCGCCGCGTTGCTCACCTTGCCGGCGGCCTTCGCCCTGCTGCAGACCCCCGGCCTGCCGAGCTTCATCGCCGACGCCCAGCTCGGCGCGTTGCCCTCCACGCTGATCGCCGCGGCGCTCTCCGGGCTCCTCGCGATCGTCATCGGTCTTCCCCTGATGCGCACCTCCACCCTTGCCATCCCGATCTCCACTTTCGCCTTTCTGATCGTCGTCTTCAACGTCGTCGGCGGTTGGGACCGGGTGACCGGTGGCAGCAGCGGGTTGGTCAGCATTCCGACGACGACCAGCGTCGGATCGGCCGGCCTCTGGGCGGCCGCGGCCGTCGTCCTGGCGCTGGCCTTCAAGTGGTCGGCGAGCGGCTACCGCCTGCAGGCGACGCGTGAGGACGAGGTTGCGGCCCGCTCGATCGGGATCAACGTGATGAAAGAGCGGCTGATCGCTTTCGGCATCAGCGGGGCGCTGTGTGGGATAGGGGGCGCGCTGGCAGCGCACCAGTCCGGGGTCCTCAGCCCCACCACCTTCTACTTCGGGGCGACCGTGACGACGCTGACGATGCTGGTCGTCGGCGGCGCTCGCAGCGTCTTTGGGGCGGTGATCGGGGCGCTTGCGATCGCGACGGTCAACGAGCTCTTGCGAGGCGTCGAGAACGGCGCCGATCTGCTCGGCGTCGTCTCGATTGGCGAAGCCCCCGGGCTGGCTGCGATCGGCCTCGGCCTGATCCTGCTGGCGACGATGATCGCGATGCCGAACGGGCTGAGCGGTGGCCGCGAGGCCGGCGAGCTGGGCTGGCTCCGCCGCTTGGGTTCGACGCCCCCGACGCCGCCGCCGGAGCCCGACGGCGCCAGCCGGCAGCGGACCGCGGATGCCGGGGCGAAGGGCGGCCTGCGCGCCGAGCGGATTGCGCTCGCTTTCTCCGGCCTGCGGGTCCTCAAAGGGGTCGACCTCGAGCTTGGGACCGGCGAGGCGCTCGGCCTGATCGGCCCCAACGGCGCCGGCAAGACGACCCTCGTCAACGTGCTCAGCGGCTTCCAGGAGCCCGACTCGGGCAGCGTGATGCTGGACGGGGTCGACGTCACCGGGCGCTCGCCGGCGCGCCTCGCCCACGCTGGCCTGGGACGCACCTTCCAAGCCGCCCTTCCCTTTCCTCATCTGAGTGTCCTCGAGAGCGTCGCCGTCGGCGCGATGGGGATCGGGGCCGGTAAGCGCCGCGCGCTGGCGGTCGCCACCGATGTGCTCGATCGCCTCAATCTCCTCGAGCAAGCGAGGCAACCGGCCGGTTCCTTGCCGCCGGGCGCCCAGCGCCTCCTGGGTGTCGCTCGCGCGCTTGCCATCCAACCGCGCTACCTGCTGCTCGACGAGCCCGCCGCCGGTCTGACCGAAGCCGAATGCGAAAACCTGGTCGCGATCCTCCGCAACGTGCTGGTGGACTTCGGTTGCGGGATGCTGCTCATCGAGCACGACATGAGCATCGTCATGGAGCTCTGCGCCCGAGTTCAGGTGCTCGACGACGGCATGACCCTGCGAGTCGGGACACCCGAGGAAGTTCAAGCCGACTCCGCGGTGATCGAGTCCTACCTCGGCAGCTCCTTCCTGGCGACCGCCGATGCTTGAGCTGCGCGAGATCCGGGTCGGCTACGAGGGGACCGAGGTGGTCCACGGGGTGGATCTGAGTGTCGGACGAGGAGAGGTGGTCGGGATGATCGGGCCGAACGGCGCCGGCAAGACCTCGATCCTGCGATCGATCTGTGGGCTGGCGCCCCCGACCGCAGGCGAGGTGGTGTTCGAGAGCCGCCGCCTCACCGGCATGCTGCCGGAGCAGATCGCCAGGTTGGGGCTGGCCCTGGTGCCCGAGGGCCGCCACGTCTTCAAGACCCTCACCGTGGCGGAGAACCTGCGGCTCGGCGCGCGCAGCGACAGCGAGAGCGCCGCCTCGATGGAGCAGACGCTCGAGCGATTTCCGATTCTCCGCCAGCGCGCCGATCAGCGTGCCGACCGCCTCTCCGGGGGAGAGCAGCAGCAACTCGCGATCGCCCGCGCCCTGCTCGGCCGGCCCAAGCTGCTGATCCTCGACGAGCCTTCGCTCGGTCTCGCGCCGAAGACGATCGACGCCATCTACGAGCTGCTCCAGGGCTTGCGCGAGGAAGGCGTGACGATGCTGCTGGTCGAGCAGAACGCCGCCCGGACGATCGACTTCTCCGATCGCTGCGTCGTGCTCAGCACAGGCAGGATCCGCGCCCAGGGCTCGCGCAGCGAGCTGCAGCGCAACCCCGATGTCCTGCGCGCCTATCTGGGAAAACAGCCGTGAATAGAATGAAACTCTGAACCAATCGCGAGGAACGGTGATGTTTGACCAGCGCCCCAGTGGAGTGCCGACCAGCGAGCAGGTCTCCCTTGCCCTGCGCCACTGCTGGCAGCCGGTCGCGCGGCTCCAGGATCTAGCGCACGGCCCACAGCGCGTGGTGCTGCTCGGTGAAGCGCTCGCCGTCTTTCTCACCGAGAGCGGCAAGCCGGCCGTGGTCGCCGATCGCTGCGCCCACCGCGGCGCCTCGCTCTCGATGGGCAAGGTCGCGGGCGAGTCGATCCAGTGCCCTTATCACGGCTGGGAGTGGGCGGGTGGGGACGGCGGCTGCACCCGCGTCCCCTCGCTGCCCGACCAGAGCCAGATCCCGGTGCGCGCCCAGATCCCGGCCTACCCGGCCCGCGCCCACTGGGGCCTCGTCTGGACCGTGCTGGAGGAGCCGCTGGGCGATCTGCCCGACCCGCCGTGGTTCGATGCCGACGCCTGGACCTGGGGTCACGGCGATCCCTTCGAGTTGCCGGTCGCCTTCGGGGTGATGATCGAGAACTTCCGCGACGTCGCTCACTTCGCTTTCGTCCACCAGGCCACTCTGGGGGCGCTGCCCGAGGAGATCGAGCCACTTGAGCCAGAGCGCCGAGGGCTCGAGGTGACGCTGCGCCGGAGGATGGAATTCGGCGACGACGCGGCCGCGGTCTGGGGCCCGCTGCGGGAAATGGGCTACCACACGATCGCCCCCAACTTCACCTCCGCCCGCATCTTCACCGAGGAGGGCGAACGCTGCCTGCTCCATGTGGCGCGGGCGATCAGCGCCACCGAGTCCGCCCACTACTGGATCGAGGGCGGCCTCGAGAGCTACGACGAGGCGCGCCTCGAGCAGGCGATCGCCTACGACGCCCGCATCTACGCGGAGGACGTGCCGATCATCTCGGCAATCGAGCCGCGCGAGCTGGAGCTCGATCCCAACGCCGAGGTCAGCACGCTCGCCGATCGCTTCACGCTCAGCTACCGGCAGGCGTTCAGCGACTACGTCGAGCGCGCGCTTACTCTCCGTACTCGGGGATGAACTGCGGCTCGACCTTGGCCACCAGCTTCGGCTTGCCGCTCGAGTACACGTAGATGGGCCACGTCCGGGTGGGGTGGTGGTCGGCCTCCGTGTAGCCCAGCTTGCCGATGATCGTCGCGTGGGGCTTTGCCTCGAGCGCGTCGGCCAGGGTGTCGCCGTCGACGCTGCCGGTCTCCTCGATCGCGCCGAGGATCAGCTGCCCACCGGCATAGGCCGCCAAGAGGGCGCCCGAGACGTCGGTATCCACGTTGGCCCGCTCGAGGCTCTCGAACAGCCTCGCCGTTGCCTTGTCGGGCGGGTCGTAGGTCGAGCCGTTCGAGGTGGCGTAGATCTCGCTGGTATCGGGGATGCCCTTCAGCCAGAAGGTGCCGTCGAAGGCGCCCGGCCCGAGAATCGGGACGTCGATGCCGGCAGCCCGGATCTGCTTGATCGCCGCGGCGCCCCCGGGTGGGTAGGAGCACATGACCACGGCATCGGCGTCGGAGTCGCGGAGCTCGCTGACCTGGCTGGCGACCGACTCATCGCCGTTCTCGAAGTCGACCGAGCCGGCGATCGTGCCGCCCAGCTCTTCCCAGGTCTGCTGGAAGCCCGAGCAGTGGGCTTTGCCGTAGATCAGCGAGGTGTCGCGGAAGAGGAATGGATGACCGATGCCTTTGTCGCGCAGGAAGGAGGCGCCGGCGCTGGCCTCGCTAAGGAGACTGGGGTAGGAGCTGAAGGAAAGGCGGCCGGTGGTCGGCGGTCCGTAGCCGGGTTCATTGGCATTGGAGAAGTTCAGCTTGTTCTCTTCCTCGGCGAGGGGCGCGCCGGCCGCCGCGTTCAGCGCCTCGCCGCTGAAGACGAGGACATCGGCCCCAGCTTCAATCACCTGCTGGACCGCCAGCACCGCCTGCTGCGGATCCGAACGCGTGTCGGCGCGGACCACCCTCACCTTGTGACCGTCGATCCCTCCCCGGGCGTTGGTTTCCTCGACCAGCTGTTCGACCGCGGCAAAGGTGGCGTCGTAGGGCGCCATATAGCCGGTTTTGGCGATCGCGGCGCCGATCGTGATCTCCTCGGGCAGGCCGGTGACCGGCGACTCGGGCGAGTCGCCACTGCCGCCGCAGCCGCCCGGGGCAACCAGCAGGACGACCAGCAGGGCTAGCAGTGGCTTTACAGGAAGACGTTGGATTTTCAGCTGACACGACCTCTGCGGGGCAATGCAAAGAGATTACCTGAGCAAACAGCAAGCAGGCCATCCAGCATTGTTCGAGCCCGCGGGGTCAGCTAATGCGTGGCGAAGGTGGCCGGTCCGGAGCCGATCTGGCTGTCGCGGTCGAGGTTCCCGATTGCGGCCATTTCGCGGTCGGAGAGCTTGAAGTCGAAGAGGTCGATGTTCTCGCGAATCTGCTTTGGGGTCGCCGGCTTGGGGATGACGAGATCGCCGAGCTGCAGGTGCCAGCGCAAGACGATCTGGGCCGGGGTCTTGCCGTGGCGCTCGGCCAGCCTGACGATCGTCGCGTCATCGAGAACCTGGTTCTGCACGACCGGGCTCCAGGCCTCGGTGGCTAGGCCGTGCCTAGCGTGCCAGGCGCGCAGCTCGGTCTGTTGGAAGTAGGGGTGCAGCTCGATCTGGTTGATCGTTGGCCTGGTCTCCGCTTTTCGCTCCAACAGCTTGAGGTCCGCGATGCGGAAGCTGGAGACGCCGATCGTGCGTGTCGCCTCCTCCGCGTGGATCTGTTCCAAGGCCCGCCAGGTTTCGGCGAACCAGCCGTCGGTCGCGATGGGCCAGTGGATCAGGCAGAGATCCACATGGTCGAGCCCGAGGCGGTTGAGGCTCTCCTCGAAGGCGGCCACGGTTGATTCATGGTCGGGCCGTGAGATCCAAAGCTTGGAAGCGACGAAGTAGTCCTCGCGAGGCAGGCCTGAGGCGGCGAGAGCTGCGCCCACCTCCTTCTCATTGCCGTAGGCCGCGGCGGTGTCGATGTGGCGGTAGCCAACATCGAGCGCTAGCTCAACGGCGTTCCGGGTCTCGTCTGCCGGCGCCTGGAAGAGACTGAAGCCGACCTGCGGTATCTCAGTGCCGTCGTGAAGCCTGAGGCTGGGAACCGTCACTTGGACCCTGTGTCCATCCTGTCATGATAACTACAAGCTGTCATAAGCAATAAAGACCGTGATACCCACTCAGCGAACTTTTTATTCGCCTCGGGTTTGCCGCTCAGGCGATCGAAATCGCGGTCGCGCCGATCAGGGTCACGGCGACGCCGAGCTTCTGGATCCGGCCGAGGCGCTCGTGGAGGTAGACGTGGGCGAGGGCGATGGTCACCACCGGGTAGAGCGAGCCGAGCACGGCGACGACGCTGAGCAGGCCCTCGGTCGTCGCCGTCGCGTAGAGGGCGTCGGCGACGAGCACCAGCACGCCGATCAGGGCGATCGTCGGCAGCTCGGCTTTGGGGATCGCCAGCGGCGCTCGCCGGATCGCGAAGGCGGCGCCGAAGATGCCTATGGTGACCAGCCTGGCGATCAGCAGCGCCCAGAGGACGCCACCCTCGCTGGCCGCGTCCATCGTCGCCAGGAAGGCGCCGAAGCCGAGCGCCGTGACCAGGCCGTAGACGATGCTCGGGCCGAGCGGGCGACCACCGGTCGCGGGGCGCCGCTCGAGCGAGATCAGCACGATGCCGGCCACCGCCAGGCCGATGCCGGCGCTCTGGCCGGAGCCCGGCAGCTCGCCGAGCGCCGCCGCGGCCGCCACCGGCACGACCGGGGCGCAGGCGGCGATCGGCGCGACGATGCCCATCGTGCCGACGGCGAGGCCGCGGTAGAGGGCGGCGATCGCGAACGTCTCGGCGAGGCCGGCGGCCAGCGCGTAGGCGAGGTGCTCGCCGTCGGGCGGCTCACCGGCGAAGAGCGCCCAGGCCAGGGTGAGCAGCGCCAGCGCCGTCGCCTGGGAGACGAGCAGCACCGAGAGCAGCGGCAGCGTGCGGCTCTTCAGCCCCCCGAGGAAGTCCGAGACCCCGTAGACGAGGCTCGATCCGAGGGCGAGGACGACGGCGAGCATCGATATGTCTTAACGCTTGCCGTCCTCCCCTGCCCAGTGGCCCGGATGCGAGTAGGCTGCGGGAGCAATGGCGGTCAAGCTCCATCGCTGCTCGATCAAGTGGTTCAAGGCAAACGCCCACCCCTGCGCCTGCGTGCAGAAGGCGCTCGACGAGCAGGGCATCGAGTACGAGGTGGTCACGGGGCCACTGCGGCCGGGCAAGCGCGACGAGCTGCAGGAGCTCTCCGGGCAGCGCAAATACCCGGCGATCGAGTTCGAGGACGGCAGCGTCTACCGCGAGGAATCGAAGGACATGGCGGCGAAAATCCGCGCCGGCAAGCTCTTCGACGAGTGCGGCCCAGCGCGTAGCTAAACCTCGATCCAGGCGCCCTTGGGGCCGAGGTTGCGGATTGGCGTAGGGCCGATCTGGCTCTCGCAACCCCAGGACTCGTGGATGTGGCCGCAGACCGCGAGGCGCGGCGCCTTCTCCTCGATCGCGCGCAGCAGCGCCGGGCTGCCGAAGTGGTCGCCGGAGCCGTTGGCGTCGCAGTGCCCATGGGGCGGTGAGTGGAGGACGAGGATCGCTCCCCGGGGGCAGTCGGCGAGCATCTGCGCAGCCGTCTCGTCGTCGAGGTCGAAGCTCCACTCCCAGGGCGTGACCGGGATGCCGGCGCCGAGCCCGTAGAACTCAGCCCCGGCGATCGTCGCGCCCTCGCCGTGCAGGACGGTGGCGGCGCTCCAGCCTGCCGCCGCCTCGCGCAGCGCGTCCGCGGTCTCGTTGTTGCCCGGCGCCAGCACGGTCGGCTTCTCGATCGGCGCCAGGGCGTCGATCGTCTCGGCCAGGCCCTCGTGCACCGAGGCGAAATCGCCGGCGCCGATCACCACGTCGGCCTCGGCCGACATCGCGACCAGCTCGGCCGCCTGGCCGAGGTCGCGGTGCAGGTCGCTGAAGGCGAGCAGCTTCACGCGCCCCAACTTAGCGAGTGCGCGACACGCGACGAGCGCGCGACCCCGCGACGATTCCGGGGGGAGGACTCGAACCCCCGCTTCCAGGACCAAAACCTGGCGTGCTAGCCAACTACACCACCCCGGATCGCCGGTCGAGCCTAGCGCGCCGGACGAGTCCTGCATTAACCGTCTATATGACGGTAAATGCAGGACGCGTGGCGCTTGATCGTGTCCGCCGGGGGGCTTAGGGTCCTCAGCATGGAGATGGGGAGCGTTTCGATGGATCCGGAGGTTCGCGAGGGGCTGCGGCGGACCTGGAAGGCCTTGATGGCGATCGGCGTGCTGGCGATCCTGATCGGCTGCGTGGCGATTCTCGTGCCCGCCGTCGCCTCGGTCGGCACCGCGATCTTCATCGGTTGGATCCTGGTCGTCGCCGGGGTCTTCCTCACTGCCGGCGCCTTCATGGCGCACTCGATCGGCAGCGTCGTGCTGCGCCTGCTCTGGGCGCTGCTCACCGTTGTCGTCGGCCTCTGGCTGATCGTCGAACCGCATAACGGCACGCTCACCCTGACCCTGGTGCTCGGCCTCTACTTCCTCTTCATGGGCATCACCCGGATCGCCGTCGCCTTCGCCGCTCGCGGCCAGGAAGGGGCGGGCCTCGTCGGCCTCAGCGGCATCGCCGGCCTGCTGATCGGCATCCTCGTGCTCGTCGAGTTCCCCAGCAGCGCCGACTGGGCGATCGGCCTGCTGGTCGGCATCGACCTGATCGTCGCCGGCTGGGCTTTGGTCTCGGTAGCTCTGGTCGGCCGGGACCTTTCCAAGAGCTAACTGAGCCCAGCGGACCGCATGCGGATCTCTCCTGGGCTTCGAGTCCTAGTGCTGCCCGCCTGAATTTGGTCGGGAGAGGGTGGGGTGCCCCTGCAGCGCGCGGCGTCCTGTTTTCGCCGCTAACAACCATCGAGAGATCTCCCCCTGGTGGCGAAAACCCAGCAAGCGAAAGGGGCACCCCACCCTCTCCCATCCCCACTACGATCTACCAGTGGAGTCTCCCTTGGTGCTCGTGATGGCGGCGGGCGAGGGAACGCGCATGCGTTCCAGCTTGCCGAAGATGCTGCATCCCGTCTGCGGGCGGGCGATGGTCGCCTGGCCGATCATCGCTGCACGCGAGGCCGGCGCGGGGCGCGTGGTGGCGATCGACTCGCCCAAGCAGAACATCGTCCCCGGCCTGCCCGACAAGGTGCAGATCGTCACCCAGCCCCAGCCCGACGGCACCGGTGGCGCGGTGCGCGCGGCGCTGCCCCTGGTCGAAGAAGCCGAGACGGTTCTGGTGCTCTCCGGCGACCATCCCTTGATCACCGCCGAGAACATCACTGGCCTTCTCGACGCGCACGCGAAGGCAGGGGCAGCGGCGACGTTGCTGACGATCGAGCTCGACGATCCGGGCTCCTACGGCCGCGTCGTGCGCACCCCCTCGGGCGAGGTCGAGCGCATCGTCGAGACGAAGGCTGTTGGCGATGCCGATGCCGCCCAGCTCGAGATCCGCGAGATCAACGCCGGCGCCTATGCCTTTCAGGCAGGCCCGCTTGCCGAGGCGCTCGCCAGGCTCTCCAACGACAATGCCCAGGGCGAGTACTACCTGCCCGACGTCGTTCCGGTCCTGCGCGAGGCCGGCCACGCGGTTGCCGCCCAACTCTCTGAGGACCTCGCCGTGACGATGGGCGTCAACAACCGCGCCGACCTGGCCGCGGTCGAGGCTGAGGCCCGCCGTCGCATCCTCGAGCGTCACATGCTCGCCGGGGTCACCGTCGTCGACCCCGCCTCGACCTGGGTAGACGCCGAGGTCGAGCTCGCCGCCGACGTGCGGATCGAGCCCGGCACCAGCCTGCGGGGCCAGACCGCTGTCGGCGCCGGCTCGACCGTCGGCCCGCTCAGCACCCTGATCGACTCGAAGCTCGGCGAGAACGTCGCCGTGCCGCACTCCTACCTGGTCGAGTGCGCCGTCGGCGACGGCGCCCGGGTCGGCCCCTTCGCCTACCTGCGCCCCGACGCCGAGCTGGCCGAGGGCGCCAAGGCCGGCGCCTTCGTCGAGGTCAAGAACTCGCACATTGGCGCCGGCGCCAAGGTGCCCCATCTCGCCTACGTGGGCGATGCCGACGTGGGCGCTGGCAGCAATCTCGGCGCCGGCTCGATCACCGCCAACTACGACGGTTCCCGCAAGCACCGCACGACGATCGGCGAGAACGCCCGCCTCGGCGTTGACACGATGCTGATCGCACCGGTAGAAGTCGGCGACGGGGCCTACACTGGCGCCGGAGCAGTGATCAAGAGCGACGTGCCCCCGGGCGCGCTCGCTGTCAGCGAGAACGAGCAGCGAAACATCGAGGGCTACGCCGACCGCAAGGCGGCGGAGACGCAAGAGGAGACCCAGACCCCGTGAGCACGATCGAGCAGCATCCCGAGGCCGTGGCGGCGACCCACATACCGCACGACTACTCGAAGCGGATGATGGTCTTCGGCGGCCGCAGCTCGATGGAGCTGGCCGCCAAGGTCGCCGGCAAGCTCGACCTCGACCTCGGCCAGGTGACCCTGAAGACCTTCGCCAACGGCGAGGTCTACTGCCGCTACGAGGAGTCGATCCGCGGCGCCGATGTCTTCATCGTGCAGTCGACCTGCGCCAGCGAGCAGACCGAGATGACGCCTAACGACGCGCTGATCGAGCTGCTGACGATGATCGACGCCGCCCAGGGCGCCTCCGCCCACCGCATCATCGCGGTCATGCCCTGGTACGGCTACGCCCGCCAGGACAAGAAGTCGGCGCCGCGCGAGCCGATCTCGGCCCGCATCGTCGCCAAGTGCCTGGAGGGCGTCGGCACCGATCGAGTGCTGACCATGGACCTGCACGCCGGCCAGGTGCAGGGCTTCTTCCACGTGCCGGTCGACCACATGACGGCGATGCCGATGCTCACCCAGTGGTTCGCCGACCAGTACCCGGCCGAGGACCTGGTGATCGTCTCGCCCGATGCCGGCCGGGTGAAGACGGCGCGCAACTTCGCCCGCCGCATCGGCACCCACTGGGCAGTGATGGAGAAGGAGCGCCCCGCCCAGCAGGTGGCCGAGATCGGCTACGTGGTCGGCGACGTGAAAGGCAAGACCGCGGTCTTGGTCGACGACATGATCGACACCGCCGGCACGCTCTGCGCCGCCGCCCAGACGGTGCTCGACGAGGGCGCCGCGCGGGTCATCTCCTGCGCCACCCACGGCGTCTTCTCCGGCCCCGCCTACGAGCGGCTCGCCTACGAGAAGTCCGGCATCGAGAAGATCGTCGTCAGCGACACGATCCCGCTGCGTCCCGGCGCCCCGGACAACATCAAAGTGCTCTCCACGGCTGGCACCTTCGCCGACTCGATCCGCCGCATCTTCACCGACGACTCGGTCTCCGAGATCTTCGCCGGCGAGAACCAGCTCTTCTGATGCCCGCGGGCCTGCGGCTGGTCGGCCACAAGGGCGCCGACCTGATCGCGCCGGGCAACACGGTCGAGAGCTTCCACGCCGCCGCGGCGGCCGGCGTCGACACGATCGAGCTCGACGTGCTCTGGCTGCGCGACGCCCACCTGCCGCTCGAGCAGCGGGCGCCGCTGGTCGTCGCCCACGACTGGCACGACGCCGAACGGCGCACGCCGCTGCAACTGACCGAGGCGCTCGACGCCTTCCTCGAGCCGCCGCTCGAGGGCATCGAGATCGACATCGACATCAAGCTGCCCGGCCGCGAGGAGGAGATCGTCGCCGCCCTGCGGGAGCGCGACCTGATCGAGCGGGCGATGGTCTCGACCATGGAGCTCTACTCGCTGGGTCGCATCCTCGAGCTGGAACCCAACCTGCGCCGCGGCTGGACCTATCCGAAAGTGACCAAGGACTGGGGCTCCAAGCGCTGGGCGAAGGCACCGATGCTGGCCGCGCTGATGGTCATGCGCCAGCGCCTGCCGGGGCTGGCCGCCGAGAAGCTGCCCAAGCTCGGGGTCGAGTCGATGTGGGTCTACCACCCGCTGGTCAGCCACCGCCTGGGCCGCATCACCAAACTGGCTGGGGTCGAGCTGATCGCCTGGACCGTCGACGAGGCGCCCCGCATGCAGCGCCTGGTCGAGGCCGGCGTCGACGGCCTCTGCTCCAACGACCCGCGCCTCTTCACAGGCCTTGGCAGCGCATCCGATATTGACCACACCTGAGGTGGGTCAATGTCGGATGCGCCGATCAGACGGTGCCGGGCGTTGCCGTCGGCGGGGCGTTGCGGCCGCCCTTTTTGGGCTTGACCGCTGACTCGAGCTCCTCGGCGGTGAAGCCGCCGACCGCCTCGCCGTCGAGGGCGTAGCGGTAGAGGGCGACGCCGAAGATGTTGCTCAGGGCGCTGGAGACGAGCATCGAGATCGCCAGGCCGATGATGCCGATGACGAGCAGCAGGGCGCCGGCGAAGCTGGCCGAGGCCCAGACCAGGAAGCCGGCGACAATCAGCAGCGCCGAGGGCAGGACGCCGAAGAGGAAGACGGCGCCGCCGATCGCGATGTTGCCGGTCACCTGCTGGCCCCAGCGCGATTTGAAGAGGCCGGCCGAGCGCTTCAGCGTCTCGAAGGGCCCGGTGCCCTCGAGCGCGATCACGGGCACGGCGAGGAAGGTGATCAGCGACCAGCCGATCGCCAGCACCCGGCTGACGATCTGGCCGATGGCGCCCTGGTTCTCGAGCGCGCTCAGCAGCAGCCCGATCGTGGTCGCGACGGCGGCCCAGCCGCAGATCTGCGAGAAGCGGCTGCGGGAGATCGCCAGGCCGTCGCTGACCGACGCCTCTTGGCCGCGAAAGATCATGTCGGCGGCGGCGGCGAGGCCGACGCTGAAGTAGGCGCCGATCACGGCCAGCAGGTAGAAGCCGATCACCGCCAGGACGCCGCCGAAGACCGTCCGCTCGTCCTCGATCAGGTAGATGCCCGGCCCGACGACAATGATCGCGCAAATGATCGTCGCCACCCCGCCGTAGAGGGGGAAGCGCAGCAGCTCGGGGTTTTGGCGCAACAGGCCCCAGCTTTTCTTGGTCAGCTGCCAGCCCCGTTTGATCCTGCTCATCGCTGCTCTCCTTCCAGAGACTTCTCGACTATCGGCGTCTGTGTCATGCCTCTTCCCTCGAAGCACTCCCACTCCTGCTCGCCGAGCTCGGTCGAGGGCGGGTCGGCGTAGATCCACTCGCGCATGATCCGGTGCCAGTTGCGCTTTGCCCGCAGCTGGCCGAGCACGGCGACGACGCCGATTTCCATGCGCCGTCCCATCAGCTCGTCGGCCGGCATCGACTCGCGGCGCATCAGGTCGTAGTACTCCGAGCGCGGGTCGTTGGTCGACTCGATGATCTTCATCACCCGCCGGGCGCTGATCTCGATCTCGCGGTCTTCGACGAACCAGCCGCTGACCGCCAGCATGTGCTCGATCAGCCGTTCGGCGTCGAGCTTCGAGGGGTTCTTGATGAAGCCGATCTCGTGCAGGGCGTCGCGGAAGGCCTCCGGATCGTTGTGGAAGGCGGCGTCGATGGTGCGCTGCTCGAGCACGATCTGCTCGTGGCTGAGCTTCTTGGTCATGCCGAAGTCGAGGAAGGCGACCCTCCCGTCTGCCATCAACAGGTAGTTGCCGGGGTGGGGGTCGGCGTTGAAATGGCGCAGGTGGTAGATCGAGCCGAAGCTGCCGCGGAAAACGATCTCGCCGAAGCGGCTGCGCTCCTCGTCCGGCAGCTGCTTGACCTGCTCGAAGCCGATCCCCTCGACCAGCTCGGTGACCAGCACACGGCGGCGCGAGAGCCGAGTGATCACTTCCGGCACGTAGATGAAGGGGTGGTCGCGGTAGGCGCGGGCGAAGCTGCGCTGGTTCTGCGCCTCGTACTCGTAGTCGAGCTCCTCCATGACCCGCTCGCGCAGCTCGGCGGCGATCTCCTTGGCGTCGAGCCCGGGGGCGAGGGCGCGGGCGAGGCGCACGATCGTGCCGGCGTTGCGCAGGTCGGCGTCGAGCGCCTCGGCGATCCCCGGGTACTGGATCTTCACCGCTACGGCTCTCCCGTCGAGCAGCTCGGCGCGGTGCACCTGGCCGATCGAGGCGGCGGCGAAGGCCTCG
>Ga0075325_1000047_pt1 | contig 14581 bp, 14 predicted proteins | sample MayberrySE_Catta_5_FD_120048 | JGI IMG/M metagenome (GOLD analysis project Ga0075325, IMG submission 120048) | Natural and restored wetland microbial communities from the San Francisco Bay, California, USA, that impact long-term carbon... | ecosystem: Environmental > Terrestrial > Soil >... | reverse complement strand
GGTGAAGGGGACGATCGTCTTGGCCAGGCCGCCGGTGGCCAGCAGCCGCGGCCCCGGCAGCTCCTCCTCGATGCGGCGCACGATGCCGTCGATCATGCCGGCGAAGCCGAAGACGAAGCCCGACTGGATCGCCGCCCGGCTGGAGCGGCCGATCGCCGTCTCCGGCGCCTCGAGGTCGATCCGGGTGATGCGCGCCGCTCGATCGATCAGCGCGGTCAGCGAGATCTCCAGGCCGGGCCCGATCGCCCCGCCCAGGTACTCGCCCTCCATGGAGACCACGTCGACGTTGATCCCGGTGCCGAAGTCGACCACGACGCAGGCCTGCTGGAAGCGCTCGTAGGCGGCGATCGCGTTGACCAGGCGATCGGCGCCGACCTCGAGCGGGTTGTCGATGCGGATCGGCATCCCGGTCTTCAGCCCCGGGCCGATGGTCAGGCACTGAGCGTCGAGGTAGCGCTCGGTGAGCTGCTCGAACTGGGCGCCGAGCGGGGGCACGACGGAGGAGACGCAGACGGCGTCGACTTCGCTGAGCGACATCTGGCAGAGGGCGAAGAGGCCGGCGATGCGCTCGGCCAGCTCATCGCCGGTTGCCCCCGAGCGAGTCTGGAAACGCCAGTGCTCAACCAGGCGCTCGCCGTCGAAGGCGCCGAGGTGGGTCTGAGTGTTGCCGACGTCGACGGCGAGGAGCACGGCGCGATTATCGCCTAGGATGGCCGCCGTGGACGTGCGGCTCTACACAATCCCCGGATCGCATCCCGGCGTGGCGGTCCAGGCGATGATGAAAGCCAAGGGCATCCCCTTCAAGCGCACCGACCTCTTCCCGGTGATGCAAAAGCTCGTCGTCCGCGCGATCGGCTTCCCCAAGCAGACCGTGCCGGCGATCAAGATCGACGGGCGCAAGGTCCAGGGCTCACGCGAGATCGCCCGCGAGCTCGACCGCGTCCAGCCCCAGCCACCGCTCTTCCCCGAGGACGCCGAGCAGCGCCGCGCGGTCGAAGAGGCCGAGCGCTTCGGCGACGAGGAGCTCCAGCACCCGATCCGCCAGATGGTCTGGTGGACGCTGAAGAAGGACAAGGCGCCGCTGCGCAGCTACTCGGAGGGGGCGAAGCTGGGAATCCCGATCGGCCTGGCGGTGGCCACCGCAGCGCCGATCGTGGCGGCCACCGCGCATTACAACGAGGCGACCGACGAGAACATACGCAGCGGCCTCGCCGAGCTGCCGGGCTTCCTCGACCGCATCGACGCCTGGATCGAGGCCGGCGTCCTCGACGGCGAGCAGCTCAACGCCGCCGATTACCAAATCGCTCCCAGCCTGCGGCTGGCGATGTCGATGCAGGACCTGCGCCCGCTGATCGACGCCCGCCCCGCCGGCAGATTCGCGCGGCGGGTCATTCCTGACTATCCGGGCGACGCCCCACCGGCTTTCCCACCCGCCTGGATGCAGCCCCTGCGCGGCGCCGCAGCGCCCGCCGGCTAGAGCCGCAGCGCAGGAAATGACAGGAGTGCTGGCGTGTGGTTCGCTTACATGGATGAGACGGGGAATACGGGCCGCAAGCTCGACGACCCCGACCAGCCCATTCACTTCATCCTCACGGTCGCGGTTGACGAGTCCAAGGTTCCAGTCCTTCACGAGCACATCCGGGGCGTAGCTCGGCGCCGCTGTCCAGCGACCTGCGACGAAGAGGGATTTGAGTTTCACGGCAAGGATCTCTTCTCGGCTGAAGGTCCCTTCTGCGGGATGTCGCCTCCAGAGAGGATCGAGATGTATGACGACATCCTGCGAGGCATAGAGATCGCGGAGGGCCGCGTGATCATTCGCGGGGTGCACAAGCCGCGGCTGGACCGTCGCTATCCCAATCCGTTCCATCCGCATGACATCGCCCTGATGTTCACGATCGAGTCGATTGAGAGACTCGCCAGAAACCATGATTGCCGAGTTCTCCTCGTCGCTGATGAGGCGCGGGAGGTCGAGGACAATGCCCTGCGCGATCTCGCCAACTATCAGGAGTTCGGCACTTCCTGGGGATGGAACACGGAGCAGATAGACCGCATCGTCGACACGATCCACTTTGTGCGCTCCGAGACCAACCCTGGCATTCAGCTTGCGGATTGTGCTGCGTTCATTGCTGCACGGAGACGCAAGATCAGCACCGGCCTGGTCGCCGAAGGTCGATCAGACGAGGCGGTCAGGCGACTGTGGACAGATCGAATCGAGCCTTATCTCTGGCGCAACTCAATCTGGCATCCAACACCTTGATCGATATTGAGCCCCGCCAGAACCGGCGGGGCTCAAGAAGTGGGTGCCGACCAAGGGGCGAACCCTGAAGCTCGCTAGTGCGAACCTGCTCTCAGCCAGCACCACGAAGGTAGCAGCCCAATCGGACCGACGGTGGGCTAACTTCGCGACGGAAAGGGGTCCCGGCCATAGCTGTCGCGCTGTTGGATTCGGCCGTCTCGAGCATGAACGATGTGCTCGGAGCGATTTCCGCGAGCCAACGTGCGACCGGCCTCAATGGCCTCGCTCTGGGTGTCAAAATGCGCGGTTCCCGAGCGGCCCTCAACCTTCACGTTCCAACCACCGTCACTGGGTACGACGTGCACGTTCTCAGCCATTGGCTCTCCTGAATCCGTTGGGACAATCCCAGCTCAAGTCTTACAAGCGTCAAGGACGGGTGATCCGCGCGGCGCGCTGGCCGGGGCCGAGCGATGCCAATGCCTCGGCGAGACGCGTTCCGTCTGGCAAGGTCAAGTCTGCGTCGAGCTCGAGCAGCGGAGCGAGGACGAAGCGGCGGCTGGTTACCTCCGGGTGCGGCAGGGTGAGGCGGTCGGTCTGCAGCTCCAGCTCGCCGAGCAGCAGCAGGTCGACGTCGAGGGGACGGGGGCTGTGGCGGGGGGCGTCGAGGACGCGGCCGCGCTCGGCCTCGATCTCCTTGCAGAGGTCGAGCAGGGCTTCGGGCTCCAGCTTGGTGCGGATGCGGATCGCGGCGTTGAGGAAGTCGGGCTGGTCGAGCAGCTCGCCGACCGGCTCGGTCTCATAGGTCGAGGAGGTCGCCTCGACCTCTACCCCCCGCTGGCGCAGCAGCGCAATCGCTGCCCGCAGGTGTGACTGGCGGTCGCCGACGTTGGAGCCGAGGCCGAGGTAGCCGGTCCGCACGGAGCCGCTATGCCTCTTCCGCTTCGCCCTCGTCATCTTCTGCGACGCGCTCCTGAGTGACCTCGACCGCAACCTCCTGGATCGCCAGGGGCAGCGGCGGCTCGGGCTTGGCGGCGCGGATGCGGACCGAGTCGCAGCCGTAGCGCTCCATCAACCGCTCGCCGACCACCTGGGCGAGGCGCTCGAGCGTGCGATAGCTGCGCTCGGTGGCCGCCAGGGCGACGATGTCGCAGACCTCGGCGTAGTCGACCGTGTCCTCGATCCGGTCGGTGAGCACCGCGTCGCAGTCGGGAACGTCGAAGGAGACGTCGAACTCGAGTCGCTGCCCCACCTCCTGCTCGGCGTCGCTGACGCCGTGGTGGGTGTAGATCGAGAGCCCGCGCAGCTCGACCTCGACGCTCGATTCCATGCCGTTGCCGTGAGCCTCCATCGCTGCAACCTACCCGCTGCGCAGCGGCCGACGAACAGTGACGACGGCCCGAGTGGCTAGGATTTCGCGCCACGATGGAGAAGACGTGCGCATGAGCACTCGCTGGCGCAGCCTCGACTACCCGAGCAAGGTCAACGTGATCGCTGCTCTGGCGGCGCTGCTGGTCTTCTGCGGCGCCAGCATCGGCCTGCTCTCGCAGTCGATCCCCGAGAAGCGCGAAGGCAAGGTGCCGGGCGAAACGATCCGTACGACCACGCGGGCGCTCGAGGTGGGCGCCGATCCGGAGGGCGAAACGGACAAGCGCACCCGCAACGAGGTGATCGAAGAAAAGGAACCGGTCGAGAACGTCGACGAATCGGTCTTCGACCGCGCCTTGGATAACTCCGCCGGCGTGACCATCTTCCGCTTTGGCTTGGCGCTGCTCGCCGCTTTCCTCTTCGGCCTCGTCGTCCAGCGGGTGCTGCTGGGCCGCTACGGCCTGCGACCCAGAGCCTGAGCAGTTGCGCGCGGCGCCGAGCCGCTAACCGAGCACGGCGGCGGAGACGCGCAGCGCCTGCGCCATCTCGGCGACGTCGTGGACGCGGAGGACATCGGCCCCTTCCACGGCGGCGATCACCGAGGAGGCAATCGTCCCACCAAGCCGCTCGCCGACGGCGGACCCATCGACCTTGCCGATGAAGCTCTTGCGCGAGGCGCCGACCACCAGCGGCCGCCCCAGCTCGCGCAGCTCCCCCAACCGACGCAGCAGCGCCAGGTTGTGCTCCAGCGTCTTGCCGAACCCAATCCCCGGATCGAGCCAGATCCGCTGCTCGTCGATCCCCGCAACGACAGCCGCCGTGGTCCGCTCCACGAGGAATGCCTTGACCTCATCAACCACATCCCCATAACGCGGGTCGTCCTGCATCGTGCGCGGGTTGCCGGGCATATGCATCAGCACCACCGTGACCCCCCGCTCGGCGCAGAGCGAAGCCATCTCCGGATCCCCCCGCAACGCGGTCACGTCGTTGACAATCGAGGCCCCAGCCTCAATCGCAGCTTCGGCGACAGTGGCCTTGGAGGTATCGATGGAAAGGGTCGCCTTCCCCGCGAGGCCCGCCACCACCGGCCGAACCCTCTTCAGCTCCTCCTCGGCACTCACCTCTTCTGCCCCCGGCCGGGTCGATTCCCCGCCCACGTCCAAGATCTCCGCCCCATCCTCGACAAGCTCCAAGCCATGCCGAATCGCCGCATCCGCATCGAGATACTCGCCCCCATCCGAGAATGAATCGGGGGTCACGTTGACGACACCCATGAGCTGAGGAGGGGCCACGCGGTGCCTCTCGGACTGGCGGATACTCAAAATGCCGGGCTAATTAGCCCGGCATTTGTCAGGCCGAGAGGCACCGCGTGGCCCCTCCGCCTCAACTGGCATCGCCGCCGGCATACCCCGGCCTGGGCCGCGGCATCGGCCGGGTGCCCTCGCGCTGCGCCTTTTCAGGCTCCGGCGCCGGCTCGGCGGGCGCCGCCGGCTCCTCCTCATCGACGAAGACCTCGTCCTCAGGCTTGCCGGCAAGCAGGGCAACGAACTGCTCGGCGTCGATCGTCTCCCGCGTGAGCAGGATCTTGGAGATATCGTCGAGCTCGTCGCGCTTGTCGTTGAGCAGGTCCTTGGCGGTCTGGTGGGCGGACTCGACGATGCGGCGGATCTCGTCGTCGATCTCACGGGCGATCTCGTCGGAGTAGTCGGGTTCGGCGCTGAATTCGCGGCCGAGGAAGGGCTGGCCGCGATCGTGGCCGAAGACGCGCGGGCCAAGGCGCTCGGACATGCCGAAGCGCATCACCATCTGCTTGGCCGTCGCGGTCACCTTCTCGAGGTCGTTGGAGGCGCCGGTGGTGATCTCGCCGAAGACGATCTCCTCCGCCGCGCGACCGCCCAGGGTCATCGCCATCGTGTCGGTCAGCTCGGCGCGTGAGGTGAGGAACTTGTCTTCGGTCGGCAGGCTGATCGTGTAGCCCAGCGCCTGGCCGCGGCTGATGATCGAGATCTTGTGGACCGGGTCGCAGTTGGGCAGCAGGTGGCCGACGATCGCGTGGCCAAGCTCGTGGTAGGCGGTGATCAGGCGCTCTTTCTCGCTCATCACGCGGGTCTTCTTCTCGGGACCGGCGATCACCCGCATGATCCCCTCCTCGAGCTCCTGCATGGAGATCTCGCGGCGGCCGGTGCGGGCGGTGAGCAGCGCCGCCTCGTTGATCAGGTTGGCGAGGTCGGCGCCGGTGAAGCCGGGCGTCTGGCCAGCCAGCGTGTCGAGGTCGATCGCCTTGGCGAGCGGCTTGCCGCGCGTGTGCACCTCGAGGATGTGCTTGCGGCCTTTGCGATCGGGCCGGTCGACGACGACCTGGCGGTCGAAGCGTCCCGGCCGCAGCAGGGCCGGATCGAGGATGTCGGGTCGGTTGGTGGCGGCGATCAAGATGATGTTGTCTTTCATCTCGAAGCCGTCCATCTCGACCAGCAGCTGGTTGAGCGTCTGCTCGCGCTCGTCGTGCCCGCCGCCCATGCCGGCGCCGCGGTGGCGGCCGACGGCGTCGATCTCGTCCATGAAGATGATGCAGGGCGAGTTCTGCTTGGCCTGCTCGAAGAGGTCGCGCACGCGGCTGGCGCCGACGCCGACGAACATCTCGACAAAGTCCGAGCCGGAGATCGAGAAGAAGGGCACGCCCGCCTCGCCGGCGACGGCGCGGGCGAGCAGCGTCTTGCCGGTGCCGGGCGGGCCGTAGAGCAGCACGCCCTTGGGGATGCGCGCGCCGAGCGCCTGGAACTTCTTCGGGTTCTCGAGGAATTCCTTGATCTCGTGCAGCTCCTGCACGGCCTCGTCGACCCCGGCCACGTCGCGGAAGGTGATTTTCGGCGCGTCGACCGACATCCGCTTGGCCTTCGATTTGCCGAAGTTCATCACCCGCGAGCCGCCGCCCTGCATCTGGTTCATAAGGAAGATCCAGAAGCCGAAGAAGAGCACGAAGGGCAGGACGTAGGTGAGCAGCGAGAGCAGGCTCGAGCCGCCCTTCCCCTTGACCGTGGTCTCGACCTCGCTCTGGTCGACCAGGTTGAGCAGCGACTGCTCGGTGTTGCTGGGGTAGCCGGTGGAGAAGCTCTCGCCGTTTTTGCGCGTCACGTCGAGCGTGTTGTCCTTGGTGTTGATCGTCAGCTTTTCGATCCGGCCGTTGGCGATCAGACCGGTCTTCGGCGCGACCAGCTCGTTGTAGGAGGGGGCCTCTGGGCCCGAGTCAGGGCTGATCACGCGCTGGGCGACGAAGGAGAGGATCACCACCAGCAGGATCGGGAAAGCCGCGCTCTTGAAAAAACGCTTCACAGGGAAAAATCAGCGTACCAGGGCGGTTTTGCCATCTAATCGTCCAACGCAGCCACGTAGGAGAGGTTGCGGTGGCGCTGAGCGTGATCGAGGCCGTAGCCGATTGCGAAGCGGTTGGGGATCTCAAAGCCGACGTAGCGGGGTGAGAGGTCGACCCGCAGCCGCTCGGGCTTGGTCAGCAGGGCGCAGACCTCGAGCGAGGCGGGATTGCGGGCGCGCAGGTTGCGCATCAGGTACTGCAGGGTGAGGCCAGAGTCGATGATGTCCTCGACGATCAGCACGTGGCGGTCTTCGATCGGCGCATCGAGGTCCTTGAGGATGCGCACGACGCCGGAGGAGTCAGTCTGCGAGCCGTAGCTGGAGAGCGCCATGAAGTCGATCTCGCAGGGAACGTCGATGTTGCGCATCAGGTCGGCGAGGAAGAGCACAGCGCCCTTGAGCACGCCGATCATGAAGAGGTCGCGGCCGGCGTACTCCTCGCTGATCTGCCGCCCCAGCTCGGCGACACGCCGCTGCAGGTCCTCGCTGGAGACAAGGGTCTCGCCGATCGCGGGGTCGCTCACCAGCCGCAGTCTAGAAACAACCTCCCTCTCCCGCTGACTTCGTCGTTTTGGACGCATATGCGTCCAAAACGACGAAGTCAGCGTTCAGCGCGGAGGATGCCGCGCTCCGCGACGGCACGCACGCCGCGGCCGAGGTCGAGCGTCGCCGTGCCGGTGCGGCGCAGCCCGGCGACCTCGTCGGCGTGGTTGGCGGCGCCAGGCACCGGCCGGCCCGCGGCGGCGTCGGCCAGGCGCTGGACGACGAGGCGCCGCAGGGCCGGTGGCAGCACCGCCAGCCGCTCGAGCTCGATCGCGCCGCGCGGCGCCCCCGCCGAGCCGTCGAGCTCGGCCTCGACCAGGCCGTCGAGCACCTCGGCCTCGTCGCGCAGCAGCTCCGCCGTGCGCAGCACGTTGCGAGCCGCCGCCGGGTGGATCTCAGCCAGGGCCGGAGCCAGGCGGTTGCGAACGCGGTTGCGCGCGTAACCGCTCTCCTCGTTGGTCGGATCGTCGCGCCACTGCAGGCCACGCTCCTCGCAGTAGGCGGTCGTCTGCTCACGCGTGAAGCCGAGCAGCGGCCGCACCAGGCTGCCGTCGTGCGGGCGCATGCCGAGCAGGGCGCGGCGGCTGGGCGAGGAGGCAAGCCGGTAGAGGATCGTCTCGACCTGGTCGTCAGCGGTGTGCCCGGTGGCGATCCTGCCCCGCTCCGGGAGCACCAGGCGCGCTGCCGCGGCGTAGCGGGTGTCACGCGCCCAGCCCTGGAGGTTCCCCGCCCCCTCGGGCCGGCGCGGTCGCTCAACTTCGAGCTGCACACCGAGCCGCGCGCAGAGCTCCTCGCAATACGCCTCGTCGGCGTCGGAGTCATCGCGCAGGCCGTAGTTGACGTGCAGGGCGGTGACCTGCCCCGCGCCGAGCAGGCGAACGACGAGATCGACCAGGCAGACCGAGTCGCGCCCGCCGGAGAGCATCGCCACTACAGGGGAATCCGCAGGCAGCAGCCCCCCGGCGCGCACCTGCTCGAGCATCTCCTCAGCGGACATCGGCACGCACGACGAAGAGCGGTGTCGGCTCGGGGAAGCCCTTGAGCTTGACCTCGCCGATCGGCTCACAAGTCAGGTCACGCCCCCTGAGCGCTTCGCTGACCCGATCGGTGACTAGCACCTCGCCTGCCTGGGCGCTGTTGACGACACGGTGGGCGAGGTTGACGTGGGTGCCGTAGTAGTCGCCGTCGCGATAGACCGCTTGCGCATAGTGGATGCCGACGCGTGGCTGTGGCCGCAGCGGGAAGCGGCCCATCAGCTCCACGGCCCACTCGGTCAGCGAGCCGGGATCGGGCGAGACGACCATCACCTCGTCGCCGATCGTCTTGACGATCGTCGCCTCGGGGGGCAGTGTCGCCTCGACCGTTTCGACGAAGTTCTCGATCACGTCGAGCGCCTCCAGGTCACCCTCCTCCTCGGTAAAGCGGGTGAAGCCGGTGAGGTCGATGAAGCAGAGCGTCATCGGCACGTGGTGCACCTGCGAGGCGGCGGCCGCCCCCAGCTCGCTCTCCATGTGGCCGACCACGTCCTGCTCGAGGAAGAAGCGTAGGTAGCGGGTGTGGAGGTACTCGGTGAGCGGCGTCGCCAACGGCAGGATGTCGCCGGCCAGCTCGCCCATCTCCTCGGCCATCTCCAGCTCCGGCACCGCGTCGCGGATCAGCGGTTCGTGGACGTAGAGGTGGAAGAGGCGCACCTCGGCGTCGGCGATGCGGCGCAGCGACTGCACGTAGACGCGGACCAGTTGCAGGAAGGCGACCAGCGGAAAGCCGGCGGCCAGCACCCGCGCGCAGTGGCGCAGCGCCTTGACGTCCTCGGGGCTGAGCAGCCGCTCCTGCCCGAGGGGCGTGCCGAGGATGACGAGGATGCGCTCGATCAGCTCCGGCTCGAGGCCGGTCTCGCGTGCCACCTCGGCGACCGTCACCTGCTCTTCGGGTCGCGGGAAGAGTTCCTCGGCGAAGCCAAAGGCAAGACGGCCCTCGCGCCCCGCCTTCTTCAAATCCTCGAGCGAATGCCCGCGCTCGCGCATGCGGGCGACGACCCGGGCCTGAGCCGCAGCGGCGCCCGTCCAGCGCCCCCGCCGCACCGGCACCACCTTCTCCTCCGCCCAACGCTTCAGCGTCGCCGGGGAGACCCCCGCCCGCCGCGAAGCCTCACTAAGAGATATCCGCTCCTCAGCCACAGCGCCCGAGGCTAACCGCTACGGAGGAGGAACCGGACACCGGGAGGGGTGTCCGGCTCCTCTCACATTCGCTATGTAGGAATCTCCGAATCCTCGTGCACCTGCAGAACCGGCTCCCCGTCCTCGCCGGTGCGGATGCGAATCGCTTCCTCCACCGGAATGACGAAGATCTTGCCGTCGCCGACCTCACCCGTGCGGGCGTGCTTGAGAATCGTCTCGACGACCAGTCCCTTGTCCTTGTCCTCCACGACGACCTCGAGCTTGAGCTTCGGTCGGACGTTGACGGTGAGCGTCGAGCCGCGGTACTTCTCGACGATCCCCTTCTGTCGACCGGAGCCCTTGGCCTCGATGATCGACAGGGACGGGAATCCCTTGTCGAGCAGCTCGGCCCGGATCGGCTCGAACGCCTCGTGGCGAATGAACGCCTCTATCTTCTTCATGCGCTCGATCCTCCTATCGCGTCTCGGTGGCTGTCATCTGGGCAGGAGCCGGCGTTGGAACGCCGGTCCCGGCCCCGATCGTGCTGGGCAAGCCGGTGGAGTACTCCGGCTGCGGGATGAACTGCTCCGGATACCCGTACATCCCGTGTGAGCTGATGTCGAGGCCGGCTTCCTCCTCGTCGTCGGAGACCCGCAACCCGATCGTCGCCTTGATCAGCGCGAAGGTGGTTATCGAGATCGCGAAGACGACGACGAAGGTGAACACCACCGCCAGGCCCTGGACCCCCAGCTGGCCGAAGGCCGTGCTGAGGCTTGCGTCGCCGAAGATCCCGTACCAGATGCCCGGTCCGGCGCCTTCGACGATCAAGCGCGGCGAGGCGAAGATGCCCACCGCCAGGGTGCCCCAGATTCCCGCCAGGCCGTGCGCGGAGAGGGCGCCCACCGGATCGTCGAGCAGCTTGTCGATCGCCAGCACCGCGTAGACGACGATCAGGCCGGCGATGAAGCCGATGATCGGCGCCGCCCAGTACTCGATGAAGCCCGACGGAGCGGTGACCCCGACCAGACCCGCGATCGCGCCGTTGCCGGCCATGCCGACGTCGAGCGAGCGACTCTTCACGTAGACGGCAAGCGAGGCGCCGAGCACTCCCGCGGCGGCGGCGAGCTGGGTGTTCAGCATCACCTCGCCGAAGAAGGCGCCGCCCGTTTCGAAGGTCGAGCCTCCGTTGAAGCCGAACCAGCCGATCCAGAGGATGATCACGCCGAGACCGACCAGCGGCATCGAGTGCCCGGGGATCACCCGTGGCTTGCCGTTGGCGTCGTACTTGCCCTTGCGCGCGCCGAGCAGCAGCAGCGCCGCGAGCGCCCCGACGGCGCCGGTCAGGTGGACCACCGAGGAGCCGGCGAAGTCCATCACCGGCTTGCCGCCGATGTCGGAGAGCAGGCCACCGCCCCAGACCGCGTGGGCGATCAGCGGGTAGATGACCGCGCCGAAGACGAGGGCGTAGATCACATAGGCGCCGAACTTGATCCGCTCCAGGGTCGTGCCCCAGACGATCGCCAGCGAGACCGCGCAGAACGCCATCCCGAAGAGCATCAGCATCGTGTCCGAAGCGCCCACGTTGAACGCTTCTTCGCCCTGCCCGACCACCTGGTCGAAGTGGAAGAAGAAGCCGCTGGTGCCGAAGAAGTCGTTGCCGCCGCCTTCGGCGACGCCATAGCCGACCGCCCACCAGGCGAGCGAGACGAGCGCCAGGTTGACGAAGATCTTGGCCACGCCGGTGCCGGCGTTCTTCTGTCTTGAGAAGCCGATCTCGAGGAACATGAACCCGGCCTGCATCAGGAAGACCAGGGCGGTGGCGACGGCGACCCAGACCATGTCCAGCTCGAGCGCCTTTTCTTCGACCGTGCCGGCAACTTCGCCCACAGTCGCAGCCCCTGCCACCGACGGCAGCACCAGGGCCGCAAGTGCCGCGAAGATCACGGCGAGGCCCATCTTCTTTCTCATCGAAACTCCCTCCTAGCCCGCCGGAGCACGCCCCGGCAGTCGCGGTTTGGCGGTCGCAGCCAAACTAAGGACGGGCTGAAGCGCTGTGTTTGGACGGATGGAGCAAATCCGCGCAGCCCGTTTCTCACGAGTGTCGGGAGCGGCCCTGACGGGGTTTACCGGTGAGTATTCGGCCTGCCTAATGAATCCCGACTTCTTCGCTCGGATTCAGTTAGGGTTGCCTTCTACCTTAGGGAAGCCTAAGTACAAACCCCCCGATTCAAGGAGGCAATCGACTCGATGAAGTCAAGGGCAAGGTTCGGAATGGCGCTGGCGGCGCTGGCGCTCGCGGTTCCCGTGATCGCCGGCTGCGGTGACAGCGACAACGAGGAAACCACCGCAGAGGCAAGCGGCGCGCAGCTGGCGCCGGTCAAGGGCTACCTGACCGACCACTCGGCCGACCTGGTCGACCAGGTCGAAGCCCTCCAGGGGAACGCCGAGGAGTACTACGAGCTGGCCGAATCGGTCGACTTCGACTACGGCCGCCTGCTCGCCGAGCACAGGAGCGAAATCGAGGAGCTGCTCGCCGACTCCAAGCAGATCTTTGTCACCGCGAACCCGGCCTATGAGCAGATGGAGGGCATCGTCGCCGGCGTGCCGCGGCTGGCCCAGTACGACGTCGACATCGACGCCGGCTCCGATGCCTCGACCCCCGAAGACGCGGTCTCCTTCAGCCTGACGACGCCCTCCGGCAAGCAGCTGGAGCAGCCGGGCAATCTCTTCTTCCTCACCGAGACCGCCCTCTACGGGACCAATCCCAAGCTGCAGGCGAAGGGCGTCAAGCCCGACGTCGACGGCGACGGCAAGGTCGAGTTCGGCGAGGGCCTGCCCGACGCCGATGTCTACAAGGCGACGCTCGACGAGTTCGAAGAGCAGGCGAAGAGCCTTGACGAGGATGCGCAGGAGTTCGAACCGACTCCCTCCGATGCGCTGACCTCGATCGTCGTCATGACCCCGACGATGAGCGAGTACTTCGAGGCCTGGAAGAACTCGCGCTTCATCGCCGGCGAGGGCGCCGAGGAACTCGGCTTCGTCGCCACCTCACGGCTCTCCGACATCGCCGACATCCTCGGCGGCATCCTCGTCACCTACGACGGCATCGAACCGATGATCGCCGGCGAGAACCCCCAGCAGGCCAAGCAGACGCGCAAGGAGCTGCAGAGCCTTGTCGACTTCGCCGCCGAGCTGCGCGATCGCGAGGCCGGCGGCGAGCAGTTCACCGCCAAGCAGGCCGACGCGCTCGGGGCGCAGGCGCAGGCGCAAGCCGAGGCGATCGCCGGTCAGGTGACGCAGGCCGCCAAGCAGCTCAACGTCGAACTGCAGGAAGGCTAGGCGAGACCGGTCACCGCGGGCAGCCCAGAGCAGCGCCCATTCCGGGGCACGAAAGCCGCCGTCGCGATCCTCTTCGCGATGGCGGCTTTGCTGTGGATGGCGGCCGCCCAGAGCAGCGCCGCGGCGCCCTGGCAGGCGGCTGACGCGATGCGCGCCGCCCTGGCTGAGGCGCAGACCAAGCAGCTCTTCGACGAATCGACCGGGCGGCCGATCGGCGCGGCCGAAGCCAGCCTGCGCGGGCCGTTGCGCAGGGGCCTCGCCGCGCACGCTCCCGCCGAGCTGGAAGAGATCGAAGCCTCGCTCGCCACGGCCCGGCAGTCAGGTGCCGCCTCCGACGAAGTCGGCCTGGCCGCGGCCCGGGGACGGATCGTCGCCGCCCTGCGGCGCGGGGCGCTGGCGGTCGCCGTCGCGGCCGCGCGGCGTGGCGACGCCGCCAAGGCGCGGGCCTGGCTGCAGATCCGCGAGTTTCGCCAGACGACCCGCTTCAGCCGGCCGAGCGTCGACGCCACGGCCGCCGTGGAAGCCCTGGCGAGCGGCGAAGGCTCGCCCCACGAGACCGTCCTGCAGATCGAAAAGGACCTGCTCGACGCCTTCCAGGCAAGGCTCGTCACCAACCTCGACGAAGCGGCGCAGGCAGTCGAGCGGGGCTTTGGTGGGCGCTTTGCCGAAACCGCGGCGATCGTCAACGGCTACTGGCTGGCGATCGCCGCCGAGTACGGCGAGCAGCGCGGCGCCGGGGAGCGGCGCGCCACCGGCCGTGACTTCGCCGCTCTGGCGGCCGCCGCAGCGGGGTCCAATCGGGCCGGCTTCGAGGCGGCGCGCAAGCGGGTCGAAGCCGACCTGGAGGGCTTCACCGCGGCGCCGCTCACCCCTGAGGAGCAGGTCAACCGGGCGAGCCAGCTGACCCGCTTCCTCGACCTGGCGCCCAAGGAGTACGACAAGGGCGTCACCGACGACCGCGTGACGATCCCCTTCGAGGTGCAGGAGGCGGTCGCCTTCATGGACGGCGTCGAAGCGGCCTTCTCCGACCTCGAGCCGGTGCTGCTCGACCGCGACCCGGCGACGGTCGAGCGGATCAAGGCGGACTACGCGCTGCTGCGCGAGGACGTCGACAACGCCCAGCAGAGCATCCTGGTTGCCCCGCAGGAGGAGCTCGACGAAGCCCGCGAGCGCGCCGCCGAGGCTTTCGAGCGGATCGCCCCGCGGGAGTGGACCGAACCGAGCGACGAAGCCGACTACGAACTAGTCGACATCTCGCTCGACCAGCTCGAAGCGGCTGCCGGGGCGGGCCGCTACCAGGAGGCCGAGCAGGCGCGGCTCGCCGCCTACGGCTTCTTCGAGTTCGGGCCGGAGCTGAAGCTGCGCGCCTTCGACACCGGGCTGGCGCTCGAGATCGAGGGATTGATCTGGTACGGCGCCAACGGCGACAAGGGCCTCGCCTCGCTGATCTCCGACAACGCTCCGCTGAACGAGATCCGCGAAACGCGGCTCGACCTCGACGAAAAGCTGAACGACGCCCGGGCGATCACCGGCGACGGCGCCAGCACCCTGACCACGATCACCAACTCGGCCC
>Ga0075325_1000046_pt1 | contig 14589 bp, 12 predicted proteins | sample MayberrySE_Catta_5_FD_120048 | JGI IMG/M metagenome (GOLD analysis project Ga0075325, IMG submission 120048) | Natural and restored wetland microbial communities from the San Francisco Bay, California, USA, that impact long-term carbon... | ecosystem: Environmental > Terrestrial > Soil >... | reverse complement strand
CCTACGGCTTCGACGACATCGCCATCGTGCCCAGCCGGCGTACGCGTGACGCCGAGGACGTCGACATCACCTGGCAGCTCGGCGAGCACACGCTCGAGCTCCCGTGTCTCGCCTCGGCGATGGACGGTGTGGTCAGTCCCGACACGGCCGTGCTCGTCAACGAGCTGGGCGGGCTCGGAGTGCTCAACCTGGAGGGAATCTGGGCGCGCTTCGAGAACGCCGAGGAGTACCTGGAGAAAATCGCCGCCGCCTCCAAGCATGAGGCGACGCGGCTCATGCAGGAGATCTACACCGAGCCGGTCAAGTCGGAGCTGATCGGCCAGCGGATCGCCGAAATCAAGCAGCGCGGCGCCGTCGCCTGCGGCTCGCTGACGCCGCAGAAGGTGCGCGAGCACTACGAGGTCGCGGTCGAGGCGGGGATCGACATCCTCGTCATCCAGGGCACGGTGATCTCGGCCGAACACGTCTCGACCACGGTCGAGCCGCTCAACCTGAAGCAGTTCATCGCCGAAGTGCCGGTGCCGACCGTGGTCGGCGGCTGCGCCTCCTACTCGACCGGGTTGCACCTGATGCGCACCGGCGCCGTCGGCGTTCTGGTCGGCGTCGGGCCCGGCGCCGCCTGCACGACCCGCGGCGTGCTCGGCATCGGCGTGCCGCAGGCGACGGCGATCGCCGACGTGGCGGCCGCCCGCTCACAGCACATGCTGGAGACCGGGGAGTACGTCAACGTGATCGCCGACGGCGGCATGCGCACCGGCGGCGACGTCTCCAAGGCGATCGCCTGCGGGGCCGACTCGGTGATGGTCGGCTCGCCCCTGGCGCGCGCCTCCGAGGCGCCCGGCCGTGGCTTCCACTGGGGCATGGCGACCTTCCATCCCTCGCTGCCGCGGGGGACCCGGGTCTCGACCCGCCAGGACGGCACGATGGAGGAGATCCTGCTCGGCCCGGCCCAGGAGAACGACGGCACCTTCAACCTGATGGGGGCGCTGAAGACCTCGATGGCCACCTGTGGCTACGAGGACATTCGCTCCTTCCAGCGGGCCGAGGTGATGGTCGCGCCGGCGCTGATGAGCGAGGGGAAGAAGCTGCAAAATGAGCAGCAGGTCGGCATGGGGTCGAACGGCCGGGCTGCTGTGTCTACTGGGGTCGCTGTATCGGATGACTGATGGTTCCAGCGCGGTTGGGCCGGCGGGTCCTGTCGCTGCAGGGGACCCACCACCCCCTGCGGTCGCTAAAGCGTCCTCGGGGGCGGTTCCCCCTACAGCGCCACCCCCCGGCAGGAACGCGGTTGAGGAGGTGTTGGTCCTTGATTTCGGGGGGCAGTATTCGCAGCTCATAGCCAGACGAATCCGCGAGTGTGGGGTGTTCGCTGAGTTGCTGCCGTCGACCACATCGCTGGAGAAGATTCGGGAGCGCCAGCCGAAAGGGTTGGTGCTCTCCGGAGGGCCGGCTTCGGTTTATGAGGAGGGGGCGCCTGCCTTTCCGACTGAGCTGCTCGATTTGGGGATTCCGGTGCTGGGGATTTGTTACGGGATGCAGGCGATGGTTCAGGCGCTTGGTGGGCGGGTCGAGGCGGCTGAGGCGGGGGAGTTTGGGCGCGCCGATCTCTTCTTGACCGCTGGTGGGGGGCGGCTGCTCGGCGGCCTGCCCGAGGAGCAGCATTGCTGGATGAGCCATCGCGACGCGGTCTTCGAGCCGCCCGCGGGGTTCACCGCTCTTGCCTCGAGCCCCGGCTCGCCGGTGGCCGCTTGCGAGCACCCCGACCGCGGGCTCTACGGGATCCAGTTCCACCCCGAGGTCGTCCACACCCCCTATGGCACCGAGATCCTCACCCGCTTCCTGCGCGACGTCGCCGGCTGCGAGCAGCAGTGGTCGCCGCAGTCGGTGATCGCCGAGCAGGTGGCGAAGATCCAGGCGCAGGTGGGGGAGGGGCGGGTGATCTGCGGCCTCTCCGGTGGGGTCGACTCCTCCGTTGCCGCCCTGCTCGTCCACAAGGCGATCGGCGAGCAGCTGACCTGCGTCTTCGTCGACCACGGCCTGATGCGGCTCAACGAGGCCGAACAGGTTGTGGCGGCGTTCGAGCAGTTCGGCATCCCGCTGGTTCACGTCGAGGCCGAGCAGCGCTTCCTGGAGAGGCTGGCCGGCCACGACGAGCCCGAGCGCAAGCGCAAGATCATCGGCGAGGAGTTCATCCGCGTCTTCGAGGAGGAGGCGGCCAAGCTCGAGGACGCCGCCTACCTGGTCCAGGGCACGCTCTACTCCGACGTGATCGAGTCGGGGGGCAGCGACAACGCGGCGACGATCAAGTCCCACCACAACGTCGGCGGCCTGCCCGAGGACCTCGAGTTCGAGCTGGTCGAGCCGCTGCGCATGCTCTTCAAGGACGAGGTGCGCGCCGTCGGCGCCGAGCTCGGCCTGCCCGAGCGCATGGTCTGGCGCCAGCCCTTCCCCGGGCCGGGCCTGGCGATCCGCATAGTCGGTGGCGAGGTCAACAAAGAGCGGCTCGACATCCTGCGCGCTGCCGACGCGATCCTCCAGGAGGAGATTCGCGCCGTCGACCTCTACCGCCAGCTCTGGCAGTCCTTCTGCGTGCTGCCCGTGGTGCGCTCGGTCGGTGTGCAGGGCGACGGCCGCACCTACGCCTACCCGATCGTGATCCGCGCGGTCACCTCCGACGACGCGATGACCGCCGACTGGGCGCGCCTGCCCTACGACCTGCTGGAGCGCGTCTCCAACCGGATCATCAACGAGATCACCGAAGTCAACCGCGTGGCGCTGGATATCTCCTCGAAGCCGCCGGCGACGATCGAGTGGGAGTAGCTCTGGGTGCCGGGGCCGATCCTGGCAGGGGTTCCGCGTAAGGGTGCCGGGACGGATCCCGGCAGGGGTTCCACTTAACTTTTTGGATGGGCGGGCATGGGCTGACGCCCTGAGCCAACTGACCAAAAAGTACAAGACGTTCCACCCCTGCCGGGATCCGTCCTGATGCCATTTGCTGCTTCGATTGCTGTGCTTGGTCTCGTGCAGGCGGGGTTGGTGGCGTTGCCGGCATCGCGGCCTTTGCCTGGGTGGTTGGAGCGGGGCCGCAGTCGTTGGTGGGCGCTGGCGCCGGCGCTCTCGATTGTTGTTGTGGTTGGTGGGATCGAGCTCTACTCGGATTCGGCTACGGCGCTCACCTATCTGGCGCTGTTTGCCGTGCCGCCGCTGGCGGCCCTCGCGCTGGCGCTCCTCGTCCACGGGGCTCGTCCTCTGCTGGCGCTCGCCGTGCCGCCACTCTTCGTCCTCGCTTGGGCGGCGCCTGAAGCCCTAGCCGGCGAGGCTGCCGGCACGGCGCTCTCCGGCCTGGCCTGCATCGGCCTTGGCTGGCTACTGGTCAACGCGGTCGCGGCGCACTGGTTGCGCTGGGGGATCTACGCGATGGCCGCGCTCGACGCGGCGCTGGTCGGCGCGAATCTCCTCCAGGGTCCCAGCGACGTGCTCAGCGCTGCGGCGCCCGCGGCCGACCTGCCGGCCCTGCAGATCGCCAACTTCGGCGCCGCCCGCATGGGCTTCGGCGACCTCTTCGTCGCCGCGCTCGTCGGCTGCCTACTCGCCCAACCACCCGCCGACGGGCCTGAAACGTCCACTATGTGGACGTTTCAGGCCCGTCGGCGGCGGCAGTGGGTGGGGGCGGCGCTTGTGGGTGGGCTGGCGCTTGGGTTTGACTTGCTGTTCTTCGCTGTTGACACGCTGCCGGCTACGGTGCCGGTGGCGATCGCGTTGGCGATCGTCAGCCGGCGGGGCTCAGCTCAGCTGTAGCGGTCCCACTTCTGCAGGTAGGGCAGCGGGTCGAGGGGGCTGCCGCCCTCATACCAGCCGGGGGTCGTCCAGATCTCGAAGTGCAGGTGGCAGGCGCTGGCCGAGCCGGTGTCGCCGACGATGCCGATCGGCTGGGCGGTGCGCACCGTGTCGCCGGTCTTCAGCGGCGAGGGCTCGGCGAAGTGGGCGTACATGAAGTCGAGCGTCGTGCCCTTGCCGTCGATCACCACGTAGTTGCCGGCGGCGCTGTGGTAGCCGGAGTACTGCACCCGGCCGCCGCGCGCGGCGATCACCGGTACGCCGCAGTCGGCCATCACGTCGTGTCCCTGGTGGGTGTGGCCGCTGCGCCCGGCGCCGAAGACGGCGCCGCTGCCGCCGTAGTCGTGGGCGCCCAGCAGCGGGAAGGAGTAGGCGTAGAAGGCGAAGCCGAGGCTGGGGGCCGTCGTTTCCGAGGAGGTGGCGAGGCGGGCGGCGACGGGCCCCGCCTGCGAGGAGACCTGGAAGCTGTAGCGGCCATTGGGCGCCGGGCGGCCGTCGTTCATCGTGCCGTCCCAGCGGATCGCGGTCTCCGTGCTGGGCGCGACGTCGTTGCGGAAGAAGGTGCGGACGCTCGCCCCGGCGACGTCGACGACGTCGACGCGAATGTCGTTCTGCGCCTGGTTGCTGGCGATCGCGAAGCTCAGCCTGGGGTAGCGGTAGCCGTAGTAGAAGGACTTGCGCGGCGTGGTCTTCGCCGAGATCAGGCTGATCGCGCCGGCGCTCGGCGCGTCGGAGGCGGGGGCGCCGCTGGGGCTGCCGGGCGGTGGCGGGCTGCCGGCCGCTGTCGGCGCGCCGCCGGTCGCGGCGGCCGCGGACGCGGCAAGGATCAGCACCAGCGTCAACGCCAAAACTGCCGAATAAGCTCCCGCCAACCAAGGCCGGGTGGTCCTACCTACCACGTCGTGCCCTCTCTTTCGTCCGCCTACGGAGTTAGCTGTCGGGCTCGCGCTGAAAGAGATGCGCTACGACCTTTTCGGCCGATTCGCCCCTGGAACCTGCAACGGCTCCTGCGGTTCCTCCGCTCCCAGCCACCTGTGCGGCTGGGATTAGGCATCGTTGGCGCGGCAGTATAGACAGCTGGGCGGCCGCGTACGCGGATACCGCTCGGCGGCTATCATGCCGGAGCCGCTGGGCGCTGCCCGCGGTTTTTCTCTGATGAAGACCTATGTCGCCACACCCGCCAACCGCCAGCGCGACTGGTACGTCGTCGATGCCGAGGGCCAGACCCTGGGCCGGTTGGCGACCCGCATCGCCGACGCTCTGCGCGGTAAGCGCAAGCCCGAGTACACGCCCCATTGCGACACCGGCGACTTCATCGTCGTCGTCAACGCGGAGAAGATCCGCGTCACCGGCGACAAGCTCAACCAGAAGCGCTACTGGCGCCACAGCGGCTACCCCGGCGGGATCAAGTCGCGGACGCTGGCCGAGATGCTCGAGCGGCGTCCCGAGGAGGTCATCCGCAAGGCGGTCAAGGGCATGCTGCCGCGCAACCGCCTCGCGCGTCAGCAGCTGACCAAGCTCAAGGTCTATGCCGGGCCGGAGCATCCGCACGAGGCGCAGCAGCCCAAACCGATGGAGATACAGACTTGATCGACGACGAGCAGCAGAAGGACGAGAGCACCGAGGAGACCCCGGAGCAGGACGGGGCGGATCAGCCCGCGGGTCCTGTCGCGGGGGAGGACTCCTCGTCCTCGCAGGCTGCGGGCGAGGAGCCCACCCCCACGCCACCCGCGGGAGACGCGGCTGAGTTGGCCGAGCCCGAGGCCACTGAGGCTGAGGCAGCTGAGCCCGAGGCAGCTGAGGCTGAGGTCGTCGAGGAGCCTGCGGAGGAGAAAGCTGAGGAGCCGAGGCCTGCCACGGAGAAGAAGAAGGATTTGATTCCGGGGGCTGACCTGGAGCCGATCGCGGTTGAGCCGCAGGAGCGGCCGCTGAGCGCTGAGGAGCAGGCCCGCAAGGAGGCCGAAGAGGAGGAGCGCCGCCAGCGCGAGGCCGAGCTGGTCGGTGACGCCGTCGAGGAGGAGCCGAGCGCCGCGAGTCGCGCGCCGGCCAAGATGGAGGGCGACGCCCGCTTCCTCGCCACCGGCAAGCGCAAGACGGCGATCGCTCGCGTCACCCTGCTGCCCGGCAGCGGCAAGGTCGAGATCAACAAGCGGGCGCTGGACGAGTTCTTCCCCCGCCCCCTGCACCAGACCACGGCCATGCAGCCGCTCGTCATCACCGGCTACGAGGGCAACGTCGACGTGCGTGTGCGGGTCCATGGCGGCGGGATCAGCGGCCAGGCCGGCGCCGTGCGTCACGGCATCGCTCGGGCGCTGACCGAGATCGATCCCGAGCTGCGTGGCGAGCTGAAGAAACGCGGCTTCCTGACCCGCGACGCGCGCGCCAAGGAGCGCTACAAGGCCGGTCTCAAGAAGGCCCGTAAGCGCCCGCAGTTCTCCAAGCGCTAGGCCGCGGGTTGACGACCACGCGCAAGCTCTTCGGAACCGACGGGGTCCGAGGAGAGGCTGGAACCTTCCTCAGCGCCGAGCTGGCGACGGCGCTCGGGCGCGCCGCGACCGCCTCGCTCGACGCCCAGCGACCCCAGGTGCTGATCGTGCGCGACACGCGCGAGTCGGGGCCGATGCTGGAGGCGGCGCTGGCGGCGGGCATCGCCGCCGCCGGGGGGGACGCGCTGCTCGGCGGTGTGCTGCCGACGCCCGCCGCGGCGATCCTCGTCAAGAAGCTGGGCTTCGATCTCGCCGCGGTCGTCTCCGCCTCGCACAATCCCTATCGCGACAACGGCATCAAGTTCTTCTCCGCCGCCGGCACGAAGCTCGGCGACGAGGCCGAGGCGCGGATCGAGGCGCTGCTCGACGCCGAGCAGCGCCCCGCCGAGCCCGGCCGCGTGCACGAGCTGAACGGCGGCCTCGAGGACTACCTGCGTGCCCTGCAGGCGGCCTTCCCGCTCGATCTCTCCGGCCAGAAGGTGATGCTCGACTGCGCCCACGGCGCCACCTTCCGCGCCGCCCCGGCGATCTTCGAGCGGCTCGGGGCGACGGTCGAGCTGCTCGGCGCCGAGCCCGACGGTCGCAACATCAACGCGGGCTGTGGCTCGACGCATCTCGATGCCCTGGCCGCCGGGATCGCCCCCTCCGAGGCGACGATCGGCTTCGCCTTCGACGGCGACGGCGACCGCGTGCTGGCCGTCGACGGCAGTGGGCGGACCCACGACGGCGATGAGCTGATCGCGCTCGCCGCCCGCGGCATGTCCGCCCGCGGCGAGCTGGGCGGCGGCGTCGCGGTCACCGTGATGAGCAACTACGGCTTCCACCAGGCGATGGAGGCGGCCGGGATCGAGGTGGCGATCACCCAGGTCGGCGATCGCTACGTGCTCGACGAGCTGCGCGAGCGCGGCTGGGCGGTGGGTGGCGAGCAGTCCGGCCACATCATCGACACGCGTTTCGTCGCCACCGGCGACGGGATCGCGGCGGCGCTGATGACGATGCGCGAGCTGGGTGAGCGCCGGCTGGACGACGCCGCGCCGATGGAGAAGCTGCCGCAGACCCTGGTCAACGTCAACGTCGCCGACCGCGAGGCGATCGCCGGGGCGAGCGCCGTCTGGGCGGCGGTCGAGCGCGAGGAGGCCGCGCTTGAGGGGCGCGGCCGCGTGCTGCTGCGGCCCTCCGGCACCGAGCCGCTCGTGCGGGTGATGGTCGAGGCGCCGAGCGCCGCGGAGGCCGAGGCCGTTTGCGAGCGGCTTGTCAGCCTCGTCACGCAAGAGCTGGCCTAGCTCCGCGGTCTCTACCCTTACTCGCCTCCTATGTGCGGAATCGTTGGATACATCGGCGGGCGCCCCTGCCTCGACCTGCTCGTCGCCGGGCTCGAGAAGCTCGAGTACCGCGGCTATGACTCGGCCGGGGTCTCGGTGATCGAGAACGGCCAGATCGACAGCGTGCGCGCGGTCGGCAACCTCGAGAACCTGCGCGCTGTGGTCGCCGCCGACCTGCAGGCCAACGGCGCGCCGGCCGCCACCACCGGCGTCGCCCACACGCGCTGGGCCACCCACGGGCGCGTGACCGAGGAGAACGCCCACCCGCACGGCGACTGCTCGGACCGCATCCACATCGTCCTCAACGGGATCGTCGAGAACCACGCCGAGCTGCGCCGCGAGCTGGGCGAGCAGGGCCACGTCTTCAGCTCCGAGACCGACGCCGAGATCGTCGCCCACCTGATCGAGCGCAACTACGACGGCGACCTGACCGCCGCGGTGCGCGCCTCCTTCGCCGAGCTGCGCGGTCACTACGCCTTCGTCGCCATGCACGCCGACGAGCCCGAGCGCCTGGTCGGCGCCCGCAAGGAGTGCCCGCTGGTCGCCGGCGTCGGCGCGGGGGAGAGCTTCCTCGCCTCGGCGATTCCCGCCTTCCTCGCCGAGACCCGCAAGGCGGTGCTGATCGAGAACGACGAGGTGGTGACGATCGACGCCGCCGGGATCACGATCACCGACGCGGCGGGGGAGCCGATCGCCCGCGAGCCCGAAGAGGTGACCTGGGACGAGTCGGCCGCCGAGAAGGGCGGCTATGAGACCTTCATGCTCAAGGAGATCCACGAACAGGCCGACGCGGTCGCCGAGACGATCGCCGACCGGCTGCCGGGTGACGACGGCGTCGACCTCTCCGAACTGGAGCTGGATCCCGATCTCCTGCGCGGCCTGCGGCGCATCGTCATCGTCGCCTGCGGCACCTCCTACCACGCCGGCCTGGTCGGCCGCTACGCGATCGAGGAGTGGGCGCGGGTGCCGGTCGAGATGGACATCGCCTCCGAGTACCGCTACCGCAACCCGGTCGTCGGCCCCGAGGACTTGGTGATCGGCATCACCCAGTCGGGTGAGACGGCCGACACGCTGGCCGCGATGCGGCTCGCCCGCGAGGCCGGCGCCCGGGTGATGGCGGTCACCAACGTGATGGGCAGCCAGGCGACGCGTGACGCCGACACCGTGCTCTACACCCGCGCCGGCCCCGAGGTGAGCGTCGCCGCGACCAAGACCTTCGTCGCTCAGGTGGCGGTCATGTACCTGCTCGGCCTCTACCTGGCCGAGATCCGCGAGACGTTGCCGGCCGCGCGCCGGGCCGAGCTGGTCGCCGAGCTGAAGACGATCCCCTCGCGGATCGAGTCGACCCTGGCCGCGTGCGAGCCGCGCGTCGCGGAGGTCGCTGCCGAGTACGCGCAGCACGAGTTCTTCCTCTACCTGGGGCGCCACATCGGCCTCCCCGTCTGCCTCGAGGGGGCGCTGAAGCTGAAGGAGGTCTCCTACATCCCGACCGACGCCTACGCGGCGGGCGAGATGAAGCACGGCCCGATCGCCCTGCTCGACGAGTCGACCCCGGTGATCTGCGTGGCGACCGCGAGCCCGGTGCTCGACAAGGTGCTCTCCAACGTCGAAGAGGTGCGCGCCCGCGGCGCGGCCACGATCGCGATCGCCACCGCCGGCGAGGAGCGTGCCGCCGCGGTCGCCGACCAGTCGATCGAGGTCGCCCGTACCGACTGGATCCTGCAGCCGATCGTCGCCATTCTGCCGCTGCAGCTGCTCGCCTACGGCATCGCCCGCGCCCGCGGGCTCAACGTCGACCAGCCGCGCAACCTGGCAAAGACCGTCACCGTCGAGTAGCCCCAAAACCGCCGACGGGCCTGAAACGTCCATATGTTGGACGTTTCAGGCCCGTCGGCGGTGGGTCGCTAGTCTGCCGCCCCATGACTAAGACCCGTTTCGTGCTCCCTGTCCTTGCGGCTGTGGCCGCAATCGCCGTCGCCGGATGCGGCAGCAGCGATTCGTCCAGCTCCGACCTGGCCGGCTTCGCGCCGCCCGGCTCGCTCGTCTACGTCGAAGGCAAAGTGCAGCCCTCCGGGGAGCTGGCCGAAGACGTCGACTCGCTCGCCCAGACGATCGCCGGTGAGGACGATCTCGGCGGCCTGATCGTCGAAGAGCTGGAAAGCTCGGCCGCAGACGAAGGTGAACCGGTCGACTTCGCCAAGGAAGTGCAGCCGTGGCTCGGCGAAAAGGCAGGGGTCACCTTTGTCGGCTTGAACAGCGACGGCGATCTAACCGAACCGGTGATCGCGGTCGAGAGCACCGACGTCGAAGCGACACAGGACTTCATCGACGCGCAGGCGGAGCAGAGCAAAAAGCCCTACGAGGACGTCTCCCACGAGGGTGTCGATTTCAAGGTCGGCGGCTCGGAAGGGACCGCGATGGGCATCGTCGACGAGGCCCTGCTGATCGCCGACGACGAGGCGGCCTTCAAAGCGGCCGTCGATGCGGCGAGCGGCGAGTCGCTCGCCGACGAAGCGGGCTTCGAGGACACGATCGCCAGCGCTTCGAACGGCAGCCTCGCCGACGTCTACCTCGACGTCGGCGGTCTGCTCGAGCAGTCCGATGACGAGATCGACCCACAGGCGCAGGAAGCCCTCCAGAGCGCTGGCATCGACCCCAGCGAAGCGACGGCGGTGGCCAGCGTCATCCCGGGTAGCGACCAGATCCAGATCGATCTGAGCAGCGATCTCGGCGGCGAGCAGCCGCCCAGCGGCGATGTCTCCGAGCTGCTCGGCACGCTGCCGGGCGACTCCTTTGCCGCCTTCGCAGCCTCTGGCTTCGGCGATCAGCTCTCTGAAGCGATCGACGAGCTCGACCAGGAAGGCATCCCCGGCGAGCTGCCGCCCAACCAGCTGAAGAGCACCCTGAAGGCGATGGGCATCGACCTCGACAAGATCGCCGGCTCGCTCGAGGACGCGGCGGTCTTCGCCCAAGGGACCGACGAGGCCAGCCTCGGCGGCGCCCTCGTCCTGACCAACAGCTCGGGCGAAGCGGCCAAGACGGTCGCCAATCTCGGCACGCTGCTGCGCAATACGCAGACGCCCGGCGTCACCGCAGTGACCAGCGGCGGCGTCAGCGGCTTCTCCATCCGCGACGAGGAGCTCGGCCGCAAGCCGCTGGTCATCGTCGCCAAGGACGACCGGGTGGCGATCGCCTACGGCCTGCCGGCGGCTCTGCAGGGGCTCTCCCCCGAAGGGGGCAAGCCGCTCTCCGACAACGCCAATTACAAGGCAGCGGTGTCGGCTCTGGGCGACGCGCCGATCAGCGCCTTCGTCGACGGGCCCGCCGCGCTGCGGCTGGCCGAAGGCGTGATCTCGCCTGATGAGCAAGCCGAACTGGACGAGGCGAAGCCCTACCTGGAGAACATCTCCTACATCGGCATCGGCACGGGCAGCGACGGCGATCTGGCGACCGCCAAGCTGATCGTGGGGGTCAAGAAGTAGGGGAAGGGATGGCCTCCGGCGTCGGCATCGACCTGCTCGAGATCGACCGTCTGGAGCGGGCGCTGGAGCGCCATCCCCGCCTCGCCGAGCGGGTCTTCAGCCCGGCCGAGCGTGAGTACGCGGCGGCGCGCGCCCGCCCGGGCCGCCACCTGGCGGCCCGCTTCGCCGCCAAGGAGGCGGTGACCAAGGCCCTCGGCCTCACCGGCGGCTTCGGCCTGGGCGAGATCGAGGTGGTGGCCGGCGAGCCACCGACCGTGCGGCTCAGCGGCCGAGCGGCCGCGGCGGCCAAGGGCGAGCGCATCGAGATCTCCCTCACCCACTCACGCGATTTTGCCGCTGCGGTGGCGATCGTCGACACTGCTTGAGATGGAGCCCTGGTTGCAGCCGCTGTATGACGTCGAGGGGATGCGGGCGGTCGATCGCTGGGCGATCGAGGAGATCGGGGTTGCGGGCGAGGAATTGATGGAGGCGGCGGGCACGGCGCTTGCCGAGGCGGTCGCTGGGCTGGCGCCGCAGGGGCCCGTGCGGATCGTCTGCGGCAAGGGCAACAACGGTGGCGACGGGCTGGTCGCGGCGCGTCACCTGGGCGGCATGGGGTTCGCGGTCGACGTGCTGGAGCTGGCTGCGGGCCAGCCGCCGGACGATCTCGACGCCTGGCTGGAGGGCTCCGGCGCGGTGGTCGACGCGATCTTCGGCACCGGTTTCTCTGGAGCGCCACGGGAGCCGGCGGCAGCGGCGATCGAGGCGATCAACCGCTCGGGCGCGCCGGTCGTCGCCTGTGACATCGCTTCCGGGGTCGATGCCTCGACCGGTGAGGTCGCCGGGATCGCGGTCGAAGCGGACCTCACCGTGAGCTTCCACGGGGCGAAGATCGGCCACCGGGTGGCGCCGGGCAAGTGGCACACGGGCGAGCTGCGGGTCGTGCCCATCGGGATTCCCCCTGGCGCGCCGGACACCGCTGTGGCCGGCGAGATCGAGCCGGCCGTGCTCGCGCTTGCCCCGCGCCGCGGGCCGCGCTCGACCAAGTTCAGCTCCGGCCAGGTGACGATCGCCGGCGGCTCGCGCGGCTTGACTGGGGCCGTGCAGATGTCCGCGGCGGCGGCGATTCGCGCCGGCGCCGGCTATGCCACGGTCGCCGTCCCGGCTGACCTGGAGCCGATCTTCGAGGCCGCGCAGCCGGAGGTGATGTCGGCGGGCTGCCCGGGCGGCGACGGCTGCCTGGCGCCCGGCTCGCTGAAGGCCGTCCTGCGCGCCTTCGAGCGGGCCGCCGCCGGGGTGCTTGGCCCGGGCATGGGTCGTGACCCGGGCTCGGTCGAGCTGGCCCGCGAAGCCGCGACCGGTATCGAGGCGCCGCTGGTGATCGACGCCGACGGGCTCAACGCCTTCGCCGGCGAGATCGCGCGGATCGCCGAGCGCTCGGCGCCGACGATCCTCACCCCCCACGCGGGCGAGCTGGCGCGGCTGCTCGATCGCTCCCCCGAGGAGATCGCCGCCCACCGCCTCGTCGCGGCGCGCGAGGCGGCGCAGGTGAGCGGCGCCGTGGTCGTGCTCAAGGGCGATGACACGATCGTCACCGACGGTGAGCGAGTCGCGATCAACGCCCTCTCGGCCCCGGCGCTGGCCACGGCCGGCACCGGTGACGTGCTCTCCGGCATCCTCGCGGCGCTGCTCGCCCGCGGCCTTGCGCCCTTCGCTGCCGCCTGCGCCGCGGTCATCGCCCACGCCCGCGCCGGTCGCGAGGCGGCCGAGCGCATCGGCGCCGCCGAGTCGGTGATCGCCACCGACGTGATCGCCTCGATCCCGGTCGGGATGGCTCCCGGCCTGAGCGTCGAATAACCTCGCGCCTGTGAAGACCGCTGCCGAGATCATGGACGCCGACGTGCCCAGCGTCTCGCCGGACGCCGACGCGCGGGCGGCGATCGAGCTGCTCGCCAAGACCGACCTGGGCGCGATCCCGGTGATCGACGGCGAGCGCCAGGTGGTCGGCATCGTCAGCGAGTCGGACCTGATCCTCGGCGACGAGCAGGCCGACCTGCACCTGCCGCACTACCTCAACATCATGGGCGGGGTCGTCTTCGTCGGCTCGATGAAGGGCTTCGAGGAGCGGCTCGACAAGGCCTTCGCCACCAAGGTCTCCGAGCTGATGACCGCCGACCCGGTGGTTGCCCGCGACAACGACGACGCCAGCACGGTGGCCCGCACGATCGCCGAGCGGCACCACAACCACCTGCCCGTGGTCGACGGCGAGGGTCGTCTCGCCGGGATGGTGACGCGGGCCGACGCGCTGGCCGCGCTCGTCGCCGAGTAGCACGATGCTGCGGGCGCTCGCCCGGATCGACACTGCCGCGGTTGCGAGCAACTGCAGGCGGCTCAAGTCTGAGCTTGGCGAGGGGGCCGAGCTCTGCGCCGTGGTCAAGGCCGACGGTTACGGCCACGGAGCCGAGGTCTGCGCCGAGGCGGCCCTGGCCGGCGGCGCCACTCGCCTCGCCGTGGCGACCGGGGAGGAGGCGGCCCACATCGGCCGCCGCTTCCCGCAGGTGCCGCTGCTGACGATGGGCGCCCTGACGCCGGCCGACCTCGACACCGCCCTGGCCGGCGGCTCGGAGGTGGCGGTCTGGCGTGAGGGCTTCCGCCAGCTGGTCGCCACCCGGGCCCGCGCCCAGGGGCGGCCGGCCCGGATCCACGTCAAGTACGACAGCGGCATGGGCCGGCTCGGCACGTCGGATCCAGCCGACGCCCTGGAGCTGGCGCGCGCCTGCGCGGCCGACCCCGGCCTCGAGCTGGCGGGGATCTGGACCCACTTCGCCACCGCCGACGAACCGGACTCCGCGTACTTCGACGAGCAGCGCGAGCGCTTCGCCGCAGTGGTCAAGGCGGTCAAGGCGGAGTTCCCCGAGGTCCTCGCCCACGCCGCCAACAGCGCCGCCGTCTTTCGCGACCCCGATGCCCATTTCGACATGGCGCGCTGCGGCGTCGCCGTCTACGGTCTTGACCCTTTCCAGGGCGATCCGGCCGAGCGTGACCTGACGCCGGCGCTCTCGCTGCATTCCTACGTCGCCGACGTCACGCGCTTCGCCGCCGGCGAGAGCGCCGGCTACGGTCGCACCTGGCGCGCCCCGGCCGACACCTGGGTGGGGGTGCTGCCGCTCGGCTACGGCGACGGGGTGCGTCGCGGTCTCTCCAACAACACCGAGGTGCTGATCGGGGGACGGCGTCACCCGTTGGTCGGCACGGTCTCGATGGACAACATCACCGTTGACCTCGGTGCGGAAACTGAGGTCGAACCGGGCGCCGAGGCCGTGCTGATCGGTCGCCAGGGCGAGGAGGAGATCCTCGCCGAGCAGGTCGCCGCTCGCCTGGGGACGATCAACTACGAGGTCACCTGTGGGATCTCTGGACGGGTGCCGCGGGAGGCGGTGTGAGTCTCGGCGAGCGCCTTGCTGCCGCCCCGTCGGTGGGCCT
>Ga0075325_1000045_pt1 | contig 14596 bp, 17 predicted proteins | sample MayberrySE_Catta_5_FD_120048 | JGI IMG/M metagenome (GOLD analysis project Ga0075325, IMG submission 120048) | Natural and restored wetland microbial communities from the San Francisco Bay, California, USA, that impact long-term carbon... | ecosystem: Environmental > Terrestrial > Soil >... | reverse complement strand
GAGCGGGGCAACCGCCGCCACCGCCCCGGCCGCGGCTTCGAGGCGCTGCGCTACCGCTTCGAGATCGTCTCCGACTACGGCGCTTTTCGCGACCTGCAGCGCCACCGCATGCTGACCTGCCAGTGGCAGCGGCTGGGGCCGGACCTCGGCGCCGGGATACCGGACGAGGTGCGCGAAGCCGGCGCCGGAGACGAGTTCGAGCGCGCCCTGGAGATCTCCCGCGGCGAGCACGAGCGACTGGTCGCCGCCGGGCTCGGCGAGCAGGCGCCCTACGCGCTCAGTCTCGCCTACCGCATCCGCTACACCCTCGACCTCAACGCCCGGGAGGCGATGCACCTGATCGAGCTGCGCTCGGGCCGCGAGGGTCACCCCACCTACCGGGCGGTCGCCCAGGCCATGCACGAGCGCATCGCGACCATCCATCCCGGAGTAGCGGCGGCGATGAGCTTCGTCGACTCCTCGCAGGAGCCCCGCCTCGAGCGCATCCTCAGCGAGATTCGGACGCAGCGCAAGCGCGCTGCGGCCGAGCCCCAGTAACTACTCTTTCTCGGCTGGATCCTCGGGCTTGGACTCGAGCTCGGCGGCGGCTTTGTCGCCTGGGGTCGGCCAGGGGAGCGCTTCGCCTGACTCCCAGGCCGGCGGTTTGCCACCGGGGACTCGCCCCAGCAGGAGGATGCCGAGGTAGATGAACCAGAGCAGGGCGAACTGGAAGAAGAGGATCGAGACGGCGCCGAGGGCCATGCCCAGGGAGCCCCAGAAGCGGGTCAGCAGGCCGACGCGCATCGCGTGCAGGCAGGTGTAGAACATGGCGATCACGAAGCCGAGCTGACCGCCGATGCCGAAGCCCGCGGCCAGCGGGCGCAGCGGCGCTTCGCTGAGCACGTCGGCGGCGATCTCGTCGGCGCGGTCGCTGTTCAGCGCCACGCCTTTCTCCATCAGGCGGGGCACTTCGTTGGCGACGAACTCCGAGGCGGCGTGCAGGTTGGAGAGCCCGCTGAAGATCGCCAGCGCGGCGAGGAAGAGCGGCGCGGCGACGACCAGACCGACGAGCTGCCCGCGCATCGTCTCGCTGCGCGCGTTGGCGGCGCGGAAGAGGTAGTAGAGCGGCGCGGCGAGCAGGCCGACGCCGATCGCCTGCAGGATGCTGGAGATCAGCTGGGCGCCGCGGTGCTGCTCGACGTTGCGCAGCAGTTCGGAATCGCCCTCGCTGCCGCCGATCTGGCTGGCGACGATGATCGCCGCGAGCACGAAGCCGATCGCCGCCAGGGTGGCGAGGGCGGTGGGCAGCGCCCAGCGCTTCTCCCAGGCGACCGTTTCGGCGCGGCTCATGTCCCGGCGGTGAGGTCGAGGGTGGCGATGCCCGCGAGCCTATCCGCATCGCGGGCCGGCGGTCGCCCACCCGGGAGGGACAATCGGCGCGAGCCGTGCTGCAAATACGCTACGCGGCGATGAACGGTCAGCGAACGGGCTCCAGCAGCAGCCGCCGGCGCGTGCCCGTCGTCCCGCTCGAGGCCGGCGCCGGGCCGGGCAACCCGCCTTGCCCGGCCTGCGGCGAGCCGCTTTTCGGCTGGATCGACCTGCGCCCCGGGCTTGCCGGGCCGGTGAGCCGCTGCGAGAGCTGTGGGCTGGGCGTCGTCGGCGCGCCCGGCGCCGCGAGCGCGGCCCTGGAGGCACTCGATCGCTGCGAGCAGGACGGGGCGATCCAGATCGCCAACCGGGCCGGCTTCTCGGCCTGGATCGGCGGCGCCGGCTGGGCCGGCCTGGAGCCGGGCAGCCGCTACCTGTTCACGGTCGAGTCGGCGCGCCGCCTGGTCGCCAACCGCGACCAGGTCGTCAGCGGCGCCCGCTGGGCGCCCGGCGCCGGCATCGCGACGATGTGGCAGACGGTGCTCAACGGCTTCACCTTCGGCCGCAACGTCGCTCTCGCCGCCCTGGGCCGGGCGCAGTCGGTCCCCGCCGAGCGCCCCTGGCAGCGCCGCCTCGACGCGCTGATCAGCGTCGTTGTCGCCATCCCGGCCCTGATCGCCGCTATCCCGCTGGAGCTGCTCGCGGCCGCCACGAAGCGTGGCAGCACGGTCTCACTGCGTCTCGAGTTGCTTTAGAGCCTAAGAAAGGCCCTCGCGGGCCTCGCGCACCAGCGTCACGGCCTCGGGGAAGAGCACGCGGATCGCGTCGCGCACCTGCATCGCCTGCTCATCGGGGCCGCCGGAGAGCTCGAGGCGAGCGATCGAGGCGACGGTCATCTCGACCGCCAGCTTGATCGCGTTGTCGGCCCAGGCGACCCGCTGCGAGGACTGCATCTGCTCGGAGAGCTCCTCCATGCGGGCGCGGAACTCGTCGGGGTCGCCGAAGAGGTTGAAGGGGCTGCCCTCCATGGGCACATGTAAGCAGAAGGCTGTCGCGGGACGAAGTCGTGACCTTCTGCGCGCCCCACGCGCGTCCGTCTCTCCTAGCGTCGCCGGAATGGGAGCTGCACGGCAAGCGGAGCGGGGATCGGCGAGCGTCGAGCAGGCCGGCCTGGTGGCGCTGATCGCCCTGCTCCTACTGGCCGGCATCGCCGCGGTCGCCGCCGGTGGAGAGATCGACGCCGGTCGCGAGCTCGCGGGCACGATCTCCAAGCGCCTCGCCTGCGCGCCCCACCTGCCGGACGCCTGCCGCCACCACCCCCTGGTAACGGCCTACGGCTGGCCGCTGGCGCGCTTGGCGCGCGCCCTGGCGCCGCCGCCCGAAGCGCGGCTGGGACCGTCCGGCCTGCCGCTCGTCCCGGTCGACTTCCGCCGCTGCCGGCGCGCGAGCTGCGCCGCCGCCGCCGGCCCCCACCTGACCGCCTCCGGGCGCCGCACCACCGCCTTCACCGAGCTGCGCGACCGTCGCCGATCGCTCGGCTGGGTCGAGATCGTCTACTGGCTCTACCGGCCGGGGCTCGGCTGGGACCGCGTCGTGCGCCGCGCCGGCCAGGCCCAGGTCGAGGCGGCCGGCGGCGTCCCCGTCCTGCTCGGGGACGATCCCGCCCTGGTCCCGCTCGAGACCCTCCCCGGCCGAAACCACTACGAGTTCCCCGCCTCCGAACGCCCGCCCTGGCAGTGGCGTGTCGCCGGGCGCTACCCGGGTTGGTCGAGTTGATTGCGATGTGGCCCCTTGACGGTATGATGTGGCTACATGAGCAGAGCCGTGGGCATACGAGAGTTGAAGAACAACGCCAGCCGGATCATCGAGCAAGTCGAGGCGGGCGAGACGATCACGATCACTCGTCGCGGAAAGCCGGTGGCGACATTGGTATCGACAGACGCGCCTCCGGGCCTCGCCGCCCTGATCGCCGACGGGACGGTGCGACCGCCGAAAAGCCGCAAACGGTTTGTCCCGAAGCCGGTCAAGCTGCGTGGACCAGGGCCGACAGCCTCCGAGTACGTCTCCGAAGGCCGTCGCTGAGCCTCTATCTGGATACCAGCGCTCTGGTCAAGCTGCTCGTCGACGAGCCGGGCAGTGAGATTGCCCATGCTTCCCACGTCGAAGCAAGCTTCGTCTCAACCAGCGCCATCACACATGTCGAGGCCAGCGCCGCCCTGACGAGGATGCGGAAAGGTATGCGCCTAACCGGTCCGGAATTCGAGACGGCCCTTCAGAAGCTCGAGGAGCTGTGGGACCCGCTCTACATCCATGCGGTCACCGACAGGCTCATCCACGACGCCTCCGCGGCCGCGAAAGAGCACGCTTTGCGGGCGTACGACGCCCTTCACCTCGCCAGCCTCGCGGCTTTCGTGGGGAGACCGCTGACCCTGGCCTGCTGGGACGTCGAGTTGCGAAGCGCAGCGCGGGAGCGTGGCGTCGCCCTCCTCCCCGTGGAGCTCTGACGGAGCGCTTACGGCCCAGCCGTAGTCGGCGCCGCTTCCTCCCGCTCGGCCTCGTCCTGCGCCTGGCGGATCAGGCCACGCCAGTCGGCAGTGCGGAAGACGAGCAGGATGGCGGCGAAGCCGAGCACGATCGACCAGGCGGCCATGGCGATCTGGGTGCCGACCGAGAAGGAGAGCACGGCGGCCCGCGTGGGGCCCTGCAGGGTCGCCACCAGCAGCGCCTGCTGGGCGCCGGCGCCGCCCGGGGTGAAGGGCACGATGTTGGCGATCGCCTGGACGCTCATCACCAGCAGCACGTTGCCGAACGAGCCGCCGATGCCGAAGGCCTCGAGGAAGCACCAGAAGGCGGCGAAGCGACAGAGCCAGCCCAGGCCCTGCCAGGCGGCGACCTCGCGCAGGTAGCGGCGCGGCTCGGCGAGGATGACGACGCCCTGCCGGACCCGCGCCCAGAAGCGGCGCACGCGGTGGGCGAGGAGATAGATGCCGATCGCGGTCGCCAGCAGCAGGGCGCCGCTGACGATCAGGAAGGCCCGCGGATTTTCGGCCCAGAAGGAGATCTCGAAGGCGGGCAGGTGGGGCAGCTGAGGCGGCTCGGGCAGCAGGCCCTGGGTGATCGCGTAGGCGAGGACGAGGACTCCCACCGTCGTGTCGAAGACCGTCTGCACGAGGAAGGAGGAGGTGACCGCGGGATAGGAGGACTGCGGGATCTGGCGCTTGGCGAGGAAGACCTTGGTCACGTCGCCGGCGTGGGCCGGAACGATCGCGTTGATCCCGGCGCCGGCCAGGTAGGCGGCGCTCAGCTGCAGGTAGGAGATCGGCGTGCCGGGGTAGGCGGCGCGCAGCACGTTGCGCCAGGCCCGCGCGCGGCAGAGCTGCATCGTCAGGAGGAAGCCGAGCCCGATCGCCAGCGGGGTCCACTCGATGTCGGAGAGGTGGCGGAAGAAGGCCGTCGTCGCATCGAAGAAGGCGTCGAAGCTGGAAGCGAGATCGGCGAGTGGCATCGCAGCTACACTAGCCCGCTCGTGTCAGAGGCCGAGACCCAGACCCCGGCGCCGCAGGCCCCCCGCGATCCCGCCGACGAAGCGATGTGCGCGCGGGCTCGCGAGCGCTACACGGCCGACCGCAAGAGCCGCTTCCGCCGCCGCCGCAAGCGCCACGCGGCGCTGCCCAACCTGATCATCATCGGCGGGCTCAAGTGCGGCACGACGAGCATCCACCACTACCTCGGCCTGCATCCGGAAGTCCAGATGTCGAAGCCGAAGGAGCTCAACTTCTTCGCCGCCGAGCTCAACTGGGACCTCGGCCTCGACTGGTACGCGAGCCGCTTCGACGACCGCTTCAAGGTGCGCGGCGAGTCCTCCCCGCACTACACCAACCTGCCCCGCTTCGAGGGGGTGCCGGCGCGCATCCGCGAGCACTGCCCCGACGCCCGCCTGCTCTACATGGTGCGCGACCCGATCAAGCGCATCCTCTCCCACTGGGTGCACGCGACGGGCGCCGGCTACGAGACCGGCGAGCTGGTCGAGGTGCTCGGCGAGCCCAACTCCTCCTACATGAACCGCTCCAAGTACTGGTTGCAGCTGCAGCCCTACCTGGAGCTCTTCGAGCGCGAGCAGATCGAGATCATCACCCAGGAGGAGCTGCAGACCGAACGCGAGGAGACGATGCGCAAGGCCTTCGCCTTCGCCGGGGTCGATGAGACCTTCACCTCCGAGCAGTTCGACCGCGAGTGGGAGAAGTCGAGCGCCAAGCAGGGCGACAAATACCAGTTCATGGAGAAGCTGATCAAGCTGCCGGGCTTCCGCTCCTTCGACCGCAACTTCGACCGCCTGCCCGAGTCGATGCGCTGGATCGTCGAGAAGGTCGTCCACGACCCGGAGAAGCCGCCGGCGCCGAAGCCAAAGCTGCCCGACGACCTCTTCGAGACAGTCCGCAGTCGCTTCGGCGAGGACGTCGCCGAGCTGCAGAAGTTCGCCGGCCGCGAGTTCGCCGGCTGGCACGACTACTCCTGAGTAGGCTGCGGGCGCGATGCGGCGCCTGATCCCGGACCCCGGCGAGACCACGGTCGAGGAGCAGCTCGACGCCTATCGGCCCTGGGAGGAGGCCGGCGAGGAGCGTCCCTTCGTAGCGATCAACTTCGCCGCCACCGTAGATGGCCGGGCGACGATCGGCGGCGTCTCGGGGCCGATCGGATCGGATGCCGACACCGAGATGCTGGTCGGGCTGCGGACCCGCTTCGACGCGGTGATGATCGGCGCCGGCACGATGCGCGCCGAGCGCTACAGTGGCCTCGAGAAACGGCTGATCGTGGTCGAGAGTGGGCCCGAGGGCCGCGCCGACCTCCCCGCGCTGCTGTCCACCTTGCGTGCCGAGGGGGTGCGGGCGCTGCTCTGTGAGGGCGGCCCGACCCTGCACGCCGCGCTGCAGGCCGCCGGCCTCGTCGACGAGCTCTTCCTGACGATCGCCCCCAAGCTGATCGGCGGCGATGCCCCCCGCATCGTCGAGGGCGCCCTGCCGGAGACCGCCAACCTGGACCTGGCCTGGCTGCTGGAGCAAGACGGCGAGCTCTTCGCCCGCTACCGCCAGCGCTGACCGCCCGGTGAGTTCGTCGTTTTAGACGCATATGCGTCACTAAAGGCGAAGTCAGCAGGGGGGCGTTAGCGTTCCCAGCCCAGCCCCCGAGGAGAGGACGCCGTAGATGGACTTCACGCCCAGTGCCCAGGTCGAGACCCTGCGCGAGCGCATCCTTGACTTCATCGACGCGCAGATCTACCCGCAGGAGCGGGAGATCATGGAGGCGATCGACGCCGAGGTCGCGCCGGGCGTTCCCTACCCGCAGATCCTGGTCGAGGTCCGCGAGCGGGCCAAGGCCGAGGGGCTCTGGAACCTCTTCATGCCGGAGGAGCGCTTCGGCCCGGGGCTGACCAACTGGGAGTACGGGCTGCTCTGCGAGGAGATGGGGCGCAGCCCGGTGGCTGCGCCGATGGCCTTCAACTGCGCCGCTCCCGACACCGGCAACATGGAGATCCTCGCCGAGCACGGCACTGACGAGCAGAAGGAAACCTGGCTGGAGCCCCTGCTCGAGGGGCGGATCCGCTCCTGCTTCTCGATGACCGAGCCGGATGTCTCGGGCTCCGACCCGACCCTGCTGCAGGCGCGCGCCGTGCGTGACGGCGAGGAGTGGGTGATCGACGGCCACAAGTGGTTCACCTCGGGCGCCGTCGGCGCCAGCCTGGCGATCGCCATGGTCGTCACCGATCCCGAGGCCAACCCCTACGCGCGCGCCTCGATGATCTGCGTGCCGACCGACGCGCCCGGCTTCAACCTGGTGCGGCCGATCCCGGTGATGGGACATGACAAGGGGCCCGGCCACTGCGAGATCCGCTACGAAGAATGCCGCGTGCCCGCCGCCAACCTGCTCGGCGGCCAGGGCATGGGCTTCGTCGTCGCCCAGGACCGGCTCGGCCCGGGCCGCATCCACCACTGCATGCGGGCGATCGGCACAGCGGAGCGCGCCCTGGAGATGATGTGCCACCGCGCCAACCAGCGCCAGGCCTTCGGCGGCCCGCTGGGCGAGAAGCAGTTCGTCCAGGAGGCGATCGCCGCCTCGCGCATGGAGATCGACCAGGCCCGGCTGCTCACCCTCTATGCCGCCTGGAAGATGGACACCGAGGGCAAGCGCGCCGCCCGCCAGGCGATCTCGGCGATCAAGATCATCGCCGCCAACATGGTCATGGACGTGCTCGACCGGGCGATCCAGATCCACGGCTCGCTGGGCATGACCGACGACACGCCGCTTGCCGCCCTCTGGCGCTTCAGCCGCATGCTGCGCCTGGCCGACGGCCCCGACGAGGTCCACAAGATGGTCCTCGCCCGTCGCGAGCTCAACCGCTGGGCCAAGCGCGCCGAGGCCGAGGCGGCCGGCGAGCTCGACCCCAAGCACGCCCGCCGGCCAATCTGAGCAGGTATGCACATACCGACCTGCTAAGGTATGTGCATGTTGAACCGGCGGCTACAGGTGCTCGTCGACGACGGCCGGTACGAGCTGCTCACGCGGGAATCCGAGCGAACGGGCGCGCCCGTTGGCGAGTTGGTGCGGCGTGCCATCGATCACGAGTTCTCCCAGCCAAGCGACGAGGCTGAACGCGAACGCGCCGGTCGAGCTCTTCTTGCTCTGCCGACCCCAGAAGGACCTGAGCCCGATTGGGAGGACCAAAAGCAAGAAATGCTCGACGAACGCATGCGTAAGTTGGAAGGCAGATGAGGCGCTTCCTCTACGACACCGCGATATTCAGCTACGCCCTGGGGGGAGATCATCGCTACAAGGAACCGTGTCGCCAGATTTTGCAGATGGCTACAGTTGGCGCGCTACGAGGCGAGGCCAGCGCTGACCTGATTCAGGAGCTCGCAAACCAGCGGCTGAGACGAACCGGCAGTCGCGTTCGAGTCGTCGAAACGGTCAAGCACGTTGCCACGCTCCTTCGCCTTCATCCGCTCGAGCCGGCCGACGCCATGTACGCACTTGACCTCTTCGAAGAGAATCCCCGACTCGATGCGCGCGATGCCGTCTTCGCCGCCGTCGCGCTCAACCGCGGCATCGACGCCATCCTCGCCACAGATCGCGCCTTCGACGAGGTCGCCGGCCTCGAGCGCATCGATCCAGCCGACGAGCGGGCGGTCGCCACGCTCGCCGGCTGAGTTGGTCTCGTTCCCTATTTCGTGCCGATCACGTCGATGCCGCCGGAGGTTGCGGTGACGCCGCTGCCGGCCGTGCATTCGGCTTTCGCCGCCAGGTAGAGCGTGCGGCTGGTGGCTTTGCCGGGCTGGAAGCTGGCGGCCGGGCCGACGCTGATCTCGGTGGTCAGCGCCGCCGCGCCTTCATCCTCGAATTTGCGCTGGGCGAGGAGCTCGGCCTCCTGCGGCGCGTTGGGATCCGCCGGGTCGACGAGCAGGCCGACGGTGACGCTGCGCGGGGCCGTGCACGATGCCGGGATGACGACCTCGAGACCGCCGAGGTAGAGGTCGTCCTGCCCCGCCGCCTGCGTGTAGGCGTTGTTGACGAGCGGGTAGACGGCCAACGTGCCGGTCAGCGACTCGGTCGAGGCGCCGCGCGCTTCGTGGACGATGCGCCCGAAGGGCGTGCTGGCGGCATTGATCTTGGCGCCGGTCACCGCTTCCTTGGCGATCTTCGGCGTGGTCACCGCGTCGTCGTCGAGCTTCGGGTTGGTGACCGCGTTGTCGCGAATCTTGATCGGCGTGATCGCGTTCTTCTTGATCTTGCGCGTCGTCACGGCATTCGCCTTGATCTTCGGCGTGCGCACCGCGTTGGTCTTCAGCTGGCGCGGGCCGACACTGCCCTTCGGCACCTTCTGCGCCGCAATCGCCGTCGCCCCACCGATGACGAGGAAGAGGGCGATGGTCGAGACGACGTTGGCGTAAGTGAGCCGCTGGCGGATCTGCTTCACGGGGCCTCCTGACTAGCTTGCAAAGGCGAGAGGAACAGGATGGCAAAAGCGAGGGCGCGGCTCGCGCCGCGCCCTCTCAACAGCAACGTCCGTCCAAGACAAAGCCGGGTCTTTCTCCTGCGCCCGAGGCCTAGTGGTAAGGACGATGAAGGACGGCAGCTGCTTTGGCCAGAGCACTCAGCCGCGCTGCTCGGCCACCTCAGCGGCCTGCGCGAGGCGCTCGACCAGGCGGGCGAACTCCTCGATCCCCGGGTCGACCTTGCCGTACTGGCCAGCCGCGTAGCGGGCGTAGACGCCCTCGAGGATGATCGCCAGCTTCCAGTAGCCAAGGGCGACGAAGAAGTCGAGCTGGGAGAGGTCGCGGCCGGAGCGCTCGGCGTAGCGGGCGCGCAGCTCCTCGCGCTTGGGAAAGCCTGGCGCCAGGGTGGCCGGCTGGCCGAGGGCGACCAGCTCTTCGCCCGGCTCGGGCCAGTAGACCATCAAGAGGCCGACGTCGGCCAGCGGGTCGCCGAGCGTGCAGAGCTCCCAGTCGACCACGGCCGCCACCTCGCCTTCTGGCGTGAGGATCATGTTGTCGAGCCGGTAGTCGCCGTGGACGATCGTCGCCGGGCCCTGCTCGGGGATGCGCGCCGCGAGGCGCTCGTGGACCGCGTCGATCGCCGGCAGCTCGCGGGTCTTGGACTTCTCCCACTGGCCCTGCCAGCGGCGCAGCTGGCGGGCGACGTAGTCCTGCTTGCGGCCCAGCTCGCCGAGCCCGACCGCATCGGGATCGACGGCGTGGATCTCGACCAGCGTGTCGAGGACGCGCTCGCCGATCGCCCGCCGATCGCCCTCGTCGGGGAAGGCGTCGGCCTCGGCCAGGCCGCGCAGGATCGGCCCCTCGACGAACTCCATCACGTAGAAGGGCGCTTCGTTGACGCTCTCGTCCTGGCAGAACCCGGCAATCGGGGCGACCGGCACCGGGGTTGGCGCCAGAGCCGAGACGACGCGGTGCTCGCGGCCCATGTCGTGGGCGGAGCCCAGCCGCTTGCCGAGCGGCGGCCGGCGCAGCGCCCAGCGCGTCCCGGCCGCATCGCGCACGCCGTAGGTGAGGTTCGAGTGGCCGCCGGAGATGCGCTCGAAGTCGAGTGGCAGCTGCACACCCGATACGTGCTCGGCGAACCAGGCTTCGACCGGCGCGCGGTCGATCCCCTGCGGAGCCTCAGCGCTGCCGTCGACGCTGCCTGTAGCCTCGTCCCCCATCGCGGGGCAAGCATATTCCCGGCGCCGTTTCCGGCTCAGCCCCTCCGTCGCCAACCGGCTGACGATCGGTTTCGCGATCGCCTTTGCGGTGCTCACCGGCCTCGCCGTGATCGGCGTCGCCCGCTTCCTGCAGCAGCGCCAGGACTTCGAGGACGCGACGGCGCGCTCCTACCAGGTCGAGATCGCCGCCCGCAACCGGCTCGCCGCCGGGACGAATCCGGCCGCCTCGCGCACGACGATCCTCGCCCAGCAGCGCCAGCGCCAGGTGCTGCGCGACGACATCGACGGCGAGACCCGCGACACGGCGCTGCTCGTCGGCGCCGGGCTGATCGCCGGGCTGACCGGCGCGGCGCTGCTCTTCAGCGGCCTGATCGCCTCGATGCGCCGCCCCCTGGAGGAGCTGGTCGAGGCCTCGGGTCGCCTCGCCGGCGGCGACCTCGACGCGCGAGTCACGGTCGGCGGGCTCTCCGAGACGGCGACGCTGGGCGCCGCCTTCAACGAGATGGCCGGCGAGCTGCAGCGCCGGGCGGGGGAGCGCGACCAGCTGGAAACGATGAAGGACGAGTTCGTGCTGACCGCCTCGCACGAGCTGCGCAGCCCGCTCACCTCGGTGCAGGGCTTCGCCGAGCTGCTCATGCTGGAGCGCGACAAGCTCAGCCCCAAGCAAGCCGACACGGTCGAGATCATCCTCGACAACACCCGCCACCTGGTGCGCCTGCTCAACGATCTGCTCGACCTGGCGCGCAGCGACGCCGGGCGGCTGACGATCAAAGCGGCGCCCACCGATGTCGCTTCGCTGGTCGAGGACGCGGTGCGCACGATGCGCAGCCAGACCGAGGGGCGGGAACAGACGCTGCGGCAGCGGATCGAGCCGCACCTGCCCCAGGTGAACGTCGATCGCGACCGCATTCGCCAGGTGCTGGTCAACCTGCTCACCAACGCCCACGAGTACAGTCCGCCCGGCGCCTCGATCGAGGTGACGGCGAGGCATCGCAACTCCCAGGTGGAGCTGGCCGTGAGCGACGATGGGCCGGGAATGGCGGCGGACCAGCTGGAGCACATATTCGAGCGCTTCACCCGCGGCGACGCCGGGCTGACCCAGCACGTCGGCGGCACCGGCCTCGGCCTGGCGATCTCTAAGTCGCTGGTCGAGCTGCACGGCGGCACGATCGCGGCCGAGTCGGCCGTGGGGCAGGGATCGACCTTCCGCGTGCGCCTGCCGGCGGCCGAGCGATGACCCGGGTGCTGATCGCCGATGACTCGGAGACGATCCTGCTGCTGATGCGGACGCGGCTGGAGATGGAGGGCTACGAGGTGGTGACCGCCGCCGACGGGGTCGAGGTGATCGAGGCGCTGCACGGCCCCGATCCCGCTCCCGACATCCTCCTGCTCGACGCGATGATGCCGCGCAAGTCGGGGATCGACGCTCTGCGCGAGCTGCGCGCCGAGGGCCTCGAGACCCCGGTGCTGATCGTCAGCGCCCACCAGGACAAGATGGACGCCGGCGCCCCCAGCGACGTGGAGGTGAGCGGCTTCATCACCAAGCCGATCGACTTCGAGCTGCTCTTCCGCAGCATCGCCGAACTCACCGGCGACGCTTAGGCCTAGCTCTTAGCCACCTCGAGGCGGATCTCTTTGCCCTTCACCTTGGTGCCGTCGAGGTACTCGACCGTGCGCTCGGCGACGTCGGGGTCGACCTGGACGAAGGAGAAGCGGTGCAGGACGTTGACGTCGTGGATCTGCTCGTCGGCGAGCACCGCGCCCTCCTTGAGCGCCCAGCGCAGGTCCTCCTCGGTGATGCCGCTGCGCTCACCGCGGTTGATGAAGAGCTTGACCGGGCCACCGGCCTTCGCCGGCTCAGTCTTCTCGCCCTTCGCCTCGCGCTCGGCGGCGGCTTCGCCCGTCGAATCGGTCTCCTGCGCCTCAGGCGGCGGCTCCACGGGACGGCGCTCGCGACGGCGCGGGCGGGGCGCATGCTCGAGCCGCTCCTCGGGCGTTTCCCACTCGCCGATCGTCGTCTTGACGTCGCGCTCGATGCGGCCGATCTCGTCGCGCTGAGCGGGGGTGACGAAGGTGATCGCGCGGCCGGTGCGTCCCACCCGGCCGGTGCGGCCGATGCGGTGCACGTAGACCTCCGAGGAGGCGGGCACGTCGAAGTTGATCACGTGGGTGACGTGCTCGATGTCGAGCCCGCGGGCGGCGATGTCGGTGGCGACCAGCAGCCGCACGCGGTGGTCCTTGAAGGCGATCATGACGCCGTCGCGCGAGCCCTGGCTCATGTCGCCGTGCAGCGCCTTGACGTCGAGGCCTTTGTCCTTGAGCGTCCGCTCGAGGCGCGAGGCGCCGATCTTGGTGCGGCAGAAGATGATCGCCTGCTCCGGTTCCTCGGTGCGCAGCAGCTCGACCAGGCGCGCCGGCTTCTCCTTGGCCCCCACCTCGACGTAGGCCTGGGCGATCGCGTCGACGGTCAGCGTCTTCGGCGTGATGCTGATCGTCGTCGGGTCATACATGTAGCTCTCGGCGAGGCGTTTGACCGGCGGCGGCATGGTCGCCGAGAAGAGCGCCGTCTGGCGGCCGCTGGGGCACATGCGGAGGATCTTCTCGACGTCCTCGATGAAGCCCAGGTCGAGCATCTCATCGGCCTCGTCGAGGACGATGTAGCGGGCCGCGGTGAGCACCAGCGAGCGGCGGCTCATCAGGTCCATCATGCGGCCCACGGTGGCGACGACGACGTGGGCGCCGGAGCGCAGCTGCGACTGCTGGGAGCGGATCGGGGCGCCGCCGAAGACGGCGACGATCTCGACGTCGAGGTGCTCGGCGTAGGAGCGCAGCGCCTGGGTCACCTGGATGCAGAGCTCGCGGGTCGGCGTGAGGATGACCGCCTGCACCTCGTCGTTGCCGGGGTCGAGGTACTGCAGCAGGGGCAGGCCGAAGGCGGCGGTCTTGCCGGTGCCGGTCTGCGCCTGGCCGATCACGTCGTGGCCGGCGAGCAGCTCGGGGATCGCTTTGTCCTGGATCGGCGTCGGCTCGTCGAAGCCGAGCTCGTCGAGCGCCTGCTGAATCTGCGGCGAGAGGCCGAGCTCGCGGAAGGCGGTCACTTGGACGGGTCCAGAAGTAGCTTGCCGCTGGTGCGGCGGGCGATCAGGTCTTCGTGGGCGCGGGCGGCCTCCGAGAGCGGGTAGACGTCGCCGACCGTGACCTCGAGCTCGCCGGCGGCGACCGCGCCGAGCAGCTCGCCGATCAGCGGCGCGACCAGCTCGCGGCGGGCGAGCAGGTGGACGAGCCAGAAGCCGATCACCGACTTGGAGCCGCGCAGCAGCGCCGCGGTGGAGACCTCGCGCTGTTCACGCGAGGCGATGCCGAAGACGACCATGCGCCCCATCGGGGCGAGGATGCCGAGCTCCTCGTCGAAGGCCTTGCCGCCGCTCATATGAAGGACTGCGTTAACGCGCTCGCCGCCGTTGGCCTCGCGAATTGCCGCGCCCAGATCCTCGGCGCGCGAGTCGACCGTAGCGTCGGCGCCGAGCCGCTCGACCAGGGCGCGCTTCTCCTCGCTGGAGGCGAGTCCGATCACCTTGGCGCCGGCCCGCTTGCCGAGCTGCACCGCGAGGCTGCCGGTGCCGCCGGCCGCCGCCTACCACCAGCGTCTCCGCCGGCTCGATCCGCGCGCAGCGCTGGACCAGCGCCAGCGCAGTCAACCCCTGCAGGAGCAGCGCCGCCGCCTGCTCGTCATCGACCTCGTCGGGCAGCGGAACCAGCAGCGCCTCGTGCACGGCGACCTTCTGGGCGTAGCCGCCACTGCCGAGCAACGCCGCCACGCGGCGTCCATCAGGCGTCTGCCCACTGATCTCCGCCCCCGGAATCAGCGGCAAAGACTGCTCAGCCAGATAGTCGTTGCGCGTCGCATGCGTGTCAGCAAAGTTGATCCCGCTCCGCGCAACCTCAACCAGAACCTCGCCGTCACCGGGCGTCGGGTCCTCAACGTCAACCAGCCGAAGCTTCTCCGGCCCGCCGAACTCCTCTATCTGAACAGCCTTC
>Ga0075325_1000044_pt1 | contig 14688 bp, 15 predicted proteins | sample MayberrySE_Catta_5_FD_120048 | JGI IMG/M metagenome (GOLD analysis project Ga0075325, IMG submission 120048) | Natural and restored wetland microbial communities from the San Francisco Bay, California, USA, that impact long-term carbon... | ecosystem: Environmental > Terrestrial > Soil >... | reverse complement strand
TTCCTCCTCACGGCGGGCGTAGGTGCCGAGCAGGTCGTCGGCCTCGAGGTCGTTGCTGGTGGCAACCGTCCAGCCGAAGGCCGCGAAGAAGTCAGGGCTGGCGGCGAACTGCGGCGAGAGATCGTCGGGCATCGCCGCCTCGCGCTCGGCGTGGTAGGCCGGGTAGAGCTCGGTGCGGTAGGAGGCGGCGTCGGGGCCGAAGCAGAGCACGACGGCGCGCGGCGCGTGGCGTTCGACCTCGCGCAGGATCAGGTTGGCGGTGCCGAGCAGCGCGTTGACCGGCTTGCCGTCCACGCCCTTGATCGAGTCCGGCAACGCGTAGAAGGCGCGAAAGAGCATCGAGGGCGTATCGACAACAAGCAGCGGCTGGCCCATGCCAACCAACCCTACGGATCCGCTGACTTCGTCGTTTGTGATGCATATGCGTACAAAACGACGAAGTCAGCCGAGGGGGGCGGTCGACTACCGTTGCGCGCCGTGGATCACAACGCATTGAAGATCGAGCGGCTGACCAAGCGCTACCCGACCGGGGTGGAGGCGCTGCGCGGGGTCTCGCTGGAGATCGCGCCCGGGGAACTGTTCGCGCTGCTGGGGCCGAACGGCGCCGGCAAGTCGACGCTGATCCACTGCGCGACGGGGCTGGCGCAGCCGACCGGCGGGACGATCAGCGTCTTCGGCCACGACGCGACCGGCGACTACGGCGCCGCCCGGCAGGCGGTCGGTCTCGCCCCGCAGGAGCTCAACCTCGACTGGTTCCTCACAGTCGAGGAGACACTCGACTACCACGCCGGCTACTTCGGCATGCCCAAGCGCGAACGGCGCGCGCGGACCAAGGAGCTGCTGGAGACCTTCTCACTGACCGAGAAGGCCGACGAACGCACGCGCACGCTCTCCGGCGGGATGAAGCGGCGGCTGATCCTGGCGCGGGCGATGATGCACCGGCCGCGGTTGCTGATCCTCGACGAGCCGACCGCCGGCGTCGACGTCGAGCTGCGACTGGAGCTCTGGCACTACGTGCAGCGCATCAACCAGGATGGCACGACGATCCTGCTCACCACGCATTACCTGGAGGAGGCCGAGCAGCTCTGCGACCGGATCGCCTTCATCACCGACGGCCAGATCGTCGGCGAGGGCACGAGCGCCGAGCTCGCCGCGCGCTACGGCGTCGCCAGTCTCGAGGACGCCTACCTGGCCCTGGTCGGGCGCAAAGAGCTGTCCCGCTCCCACGTCGAGGTGGCGCCCTCGTGAGTCCCGCCCAGATTCGCTTCGCGACGCTCTGGCGGCGCGAGGTCAATCGCTTCATGAAGATCAAGAAGCAGACGCTGGGCGCGCCGCTGCTGGAAACCTTCCTCTACATCTCGGTCTTCGGCGCGGCGCTGGGCTCGCGGGTCGGCGACCTGCACGGGATCGACTACGTCGTCTTCGTCATCCCCGGGCTGATCATGATGTCGTTCTCGATCAACTCGTTCGCCAACAACTCCTCCTCGATCCTTCAGCAGAAGTTCCAGGGCGCGATCCAGGACCAGCTCTCCTCGCCCGCCTCTCCCCTGGAGCTGCTGCTCGCCTTCTCGCTCGGCGGCTTCGCGCGCGGCCTGCTGGTCGCGGGACTGACCTTCATCGCCGCCTCGCTGCTCGTCGACCTGCCCGTGGACCACATCCTGGTCCTGATTCCCTCTCTATTCCTGGTCGGCTTTTTCTTCTCGCAGCTGGGTGTGCTGATCGGCGTGCGGGCCGAGCAGTTCGACGACGTCGCCTTCGCCCAGACCTTCGTCCTGCAGCCGCTGATCTTCCTCGGCGGCGTCTTCTACTCGGCGACCCTGCTGCCGCAGCCCTTCGAGACCCTCACCCACTTCAACCCGGTCTACTACATGATCAACCTGATCCGCTACGGCTTCGTCGGCTTCAGCGAAGTCAGCATCCCCCTCTCACTGGCGGCCCTGACGGCGGCGACGGCAGCAATCTTCTTCGTCAACCTGCGGCTCTTCACCAACGGCTACCGCCTGCGGGCGTAGCCGTCAGGCGTCGGCGGTGGTCAGGACCTGGACGTAGTCGGTCACTACGCCTCGGCGAGCGGCAGGCGCTCGGCGAGGCCGGTCAGCTCCAAGACCCGGGCCACGCCGGGCGCGGAGCTGGGGACGAAGCGGACCCTCGTCTCATCCTCGTTGCGGTTGAGCGCCGCGACCAGCAGGGCGATGCCGGTCGAGTCGATGAACTCGAGCTCGCGCATGTCGACGATGACAGGGGCCCCCTGCTCGCCGAGGACTTCCTCCAGTGCGGTCTCCGCGGTGCTGGCGTTGGCCAGGTCGAGCTCGCCGCAGAGGGCGACCACACTGCCCTCTCCGTTCCGCTCGGTACGCACGATAAGCGTGCCGTCGGCGATCTCACGCTGTTCGCTGGACATCTTCTGCTTGCCCCCTTGGGTGAATCCCGCTAACGCAAAACCTCGTAGTTGCGATTGCTGCCTGCCTGACCAGGGTATCGGAGGCTTACCCGTAAGCAAGCAGAGGAGCGAAGCAGCAATGGAGACCAGCGTGAGCCACAGCAAGGGGATATTCGACGGCGCCAACGCCGACGCTCGCCAGCAGGTGATCGAGCTGCTGACCAAGGCGTACTGGATGGAGATCGAGACGGTGATGAGCTACCTCGCTGCCGCGGTCAACCTCGACGGCGTGCGGGCCCAGGAGATCAAGGAGTCGCTGGAGAAGGAGGTCGAAGACGAGCTCGGCCACGCGCGGCAGTTCGCCGCGCGGATCAAGGATCTCTACGGCGTGGTGCCGGGCTCCGAAGGCTTCATCGCCGAGCAGTCCTACCTGCAGCCGCCCGACGAGCAGACCGACGTGGTCCACGTGATCCGCGGGGTGATCAAGGCCGAGACCGGGGCGATCGAGCACTACACGCGGATCGTCGAGGAGACCGACCAGCTCGACCCGGTGACCCAGGACATGGTGGTCGCGATCCTCCACGACGAGCAATCCCACCGCCGCCTCTTCGAGGGCTTCCTGCGCGAGTACGAGTTCGAGGGGCTTGCCTGAGTCGCTACCAGGCGTCGACGAAGCGGCGCTCGTCCGCCGCGGCTTGCCGGGCCGGCGCCGCGGCGAGGGTGGCGGCGATCAGCGAGCGGGTCTCGGCCGGGTCGATCACGTCGTCGATCTCGAAGAGCGCCGCGGCGTTGAGCGCCTTGGCGTTCTCTTCGGCGGCCGCAGTCAGCTCGCGCACGCGGCGCTCGCGCTCGGCCTCCTCGGCGATCGCTTCGAGCTCCTTGCGCAGGGCCAGCCTGACGGCGCCCTCGAGGCCCATCGGGCCGAGGTGGGCCGCGGGCCAGGCGACGGTGAGCAGCGGCTCGTGCAGGCTGCCGCCGGTCATCGCCTGGGCGCCGAGCCCGTAGCCGCGGCGCAGGATCACGGCGATCAGCGGCACGCGCAGCGCGGCGCCGGCGATCAAGAGGCGAGAGGCGTGGCGCACCAGGCCCGTCGCCTCAGCCTCGGGCCCGACCATGATCCCCGGCGTATCGACGAGTGAGACGACCGGCAGGTCGAAGGCGTCGCAGAGCTGCAGGAAGCGGGCCGCCTTGTCGGCGGCGTCGCTGGTGATCGCCCCGGCGGTGTGGCGCGTGTCGTTGGCGATCACGCCCAGCGGCCGGCCCCCGATGCGGATCAGCGCGGTGAGCAGCTCGGGGGCGAAGCGCTCGCGCAGGACCGTGGCCGAGCCCTCGTCGGCAAGCGTCTCGACGATCGGCTTCACCGCGTAGGCGCGGCGCTGGCGCTCGGGGACCGCCTCGCGCAGCGCCGTCTGGTCCGGTTCCGGCCCGGGCTCGGTCGCCCCCTGGAAGTAGCCGAGCAGCCGCTTGGTCGCGACGACGGCCTCCGCCTCGTCGGCGACGACCAGGTCGATGACCCCGTTAGCGGCCTGCATCTCGACCGGCCCCACCTCGTCGGGATCGACGCGGCCGAGGCCGCCGCCCTCGATCATCGCCGGCCCGCCCATGCCCAGCGAGGCGTTCTCGGTGGCGACGATCAGGTCGGCGCAGCCGGCGAGCATCGCGTTGCCGGCAAAGCAGCGGCCGGCGACGATCGCGATCCGCGGCACGAGGCCGGAGAGGCGCGCCCAGAGCGCGAAGGCGCGCGTGTCGAGAGCTGAGACAACGGGATAGTCGGTGTCGCCCGGGCGCCCGCCGCCACCCTCGGCGAAGAAGACAGTGGGTAGGCGCATACGCTCGATCAGCTCGAAGAGGCGGTCCTTCTTGCGGTGGCCGAGGGCGCCCTGGGTGCCGGCCAGCACCGTGTAGTCGTAGGAGAGCACCGCGCAGGCGGCGCGCTCGCCGAAGAGCTCGCCGTTGACGCGGGCCGTGCCGCCGATCAGGCCGTCGGCGGGGGTGCGGGCGATCAGCTCCTCGACCTCACGGCGGCCGCGCTGGGCGGCGATCGCGAAGCGGCCGTACTCGACGAAGGAGCCGGGGTCGACGAGATCGACGAGGTTCTCGCGCGCCGTACGGCCGCCGGCAGCGTGGCGCCGCTCGACCGCCTCGCCGCGGGCCGCATCCTCGGTCAGGGCGCGGCGGCGCAGCAGCTCGGCGAGGTCTTGACGCTCTCCCTCGCCGTCGATCGGCTTCTCCTCGTGCACGTGCGGACCCTATCCCTTGATCCCAAGCTGCTTTAGCTGTACTTTCGCCGTCCATTTCGTCCAGGCGCCGCCGCTGTTCCGTGGCGTCGAAAAGGAGAGCAACTTGAAGCAGCGTCTGTCTCGTCCCCTTGCCGCCAAGGCTGCGACCGCGATTGCGGTTGGCCTGGTGGCATCCCTCACGGTGGCTCCAGGCTTGGCCGGAGCTGCCACCAGCGCCAACACCGTCCTCATGGAGATCAGCAAAGGCAAGCTCGTCTTCTCCGGGCCGGAGACGATCGTCGCCGGCGAAGAGCTGACCGTGCGCAACAAGACCAACCCCAAACAGGTCGGTCCGCACACCTTCTCGCTGGTCACCAAAGGTTCGCTGCCGAAGACCCCGAACGCGCGGAAAAACTGCTTCGCGCCGAAACACATCTGCTTGGCGATCGCCAGGTGGCACGGCGTCAAAGGCAACGGACCGGTGAAGGTCAACCCGGTCGAGGTCGGCCTCGAAGGCTGGGACACGCTCGGCAGCACGAGCAAGACCGGCGACTCCTGGTTCACCGGCAACAAAGCGGGCACCTCGCTGACGCAGAAAGTGAGCGCCGCGGCCGGCACGAGCCTCTACTTCCTCTGCGCCATCCACCCGGAAATGAAGGGCTCGGTCGAAGTCATGCCGGGCAGCTAGCCACGGCTGGAGATTCCTCAGATTCGCCCCGCCTGGGGCGCCGAGCATTCCTCGGCGCCCTGGGCAGCGGCGCGCTCGCCACGGCGCTGCCGTTCGGCCTGCGCCCCGGCGCGTTGCTGCCCAGCGGAGAGGGCGCGCCCCGTCCAGCCGGGCCGGCCCCCTTTCGCACCCCACTGCCGATCCCCCGCGTCCTCGAGGACGCCCAGCTGACGATCCCGATTCGCGAGGCCGAGGTCCAGGTCCTGCCCGGCCCCAAGACGCGCATGTGGACCTACGGCGGCGCCTTCCCCGGACCGACGATCCGGCGGCCGGCCGGCAAGCGCACCGCGGTCACCTTCCACCACCAGCTGCCGCAGACGGCCGGCGAGCTGACCGTGCACCTGCACGGCGGCCACAACCGCAGCCAGTTCGACGGCCAGCCGGGCGGGCTGACGCCGTCGCACGCACGCTCGCTCTACTGCCGCATCCCGGCCGGGCTCTCACCGCGCCAGTCGGGCAACGACCAGCTGCTGCAACTGGGCGGCCAGCGCACCTACGTCTATGACCTGGTCGAGAACGGCGCCCCCGAACGCGCCGCCTTCCAGTGGTACCACGACCACCGCCTCGACCACACGGCGCGCAATGTCTGGCGCGGTCTGGCGGGGATGTGGATCGTCGACGACGAGTTCGACGCCGGCCTGCCGCTGCCCACGGGGGAGCGCGACCTGGCGCTGATGATCGGCGACCGCGCCTTCGATCGCCACAACCAGCTGACCGACCCCTTCACCAACCTGCGCCCGCCCAACGACGGCATCGCCGCCGACTGCATCCTCGTCAACGGCGCCCACCTGCCCTACCACCGGGTGCGCCCCCAGCGCTACCGCCTGCGTCTCCTCAACGTCTCGCAGTTCCGCTCCTACAACCTCTGCCTCTCCAACGGCGCCCCGCTGCTGCAGATCGGCAGCGACAGCGGGCTGATGCCGCGTCCCGTGCGGCGGCGGGAAGCGTTGATCGGCCCGGGGGAGCGGGTCGAGCTGGTGGTCGACTTCGCCGGCGCGGCAGGGGAGAGGGTGGAGTTGCGCAGCCGCCCGGTTCGCGGCCGGCAGCCGGCCGGCGCCCGCGCCTACGCCGGCGCCGTGATGCAGTTCCGGGTCGACTCGGGACGGCTGGCCGATCGCACCCGGGTGCCGCGCAAGCTGCGGCCGCTGCCGGACTGGGTCAAGCGCGCGCCAGCCAAGCCGGACCGCCGCTGGGAGATCTCGATCGGCGGCTACTTCAAGCCCACCTGGCTGATCAACGGCCGCACCTTCAACCCGGCCCGAGCCGACGCCAAGCCGAGACTGGGCAGCGTCGAGACCTGGGAGATCGTCAACCGCACCAAGGTCGCCCACACGATGCACATGCACCACACCGACTGGTACCTGCTCTCCCGCAACGGCAAGCCGCCACCGCCCTGGGAAGACTGCCTCAAGGAGACCTTCTTCGTCTACCCCCACGAACGCATCCACGTAGCCGGCCACTTCGCCGACTACACCGGCAAGTTCGTCATCCACTGCCACATGCTCGACCACGAGGACCACGGCCTGATGAGCCAGTTCGAGGTGGTGGAGTGACTGCAGCTCCTACCTTGCGCCGTGCTTAGCAACTAGCCTCATCCGGGCTTCTGGAACTTGGATCAGGTCAAGCATGATGCCCTGATCGTCGGCAATCTCGACCAACTTGACATCGCCGTAGTCGCTGACCACCGCACCCATCCTGCCGGTAGGCCACTGGCCGATCTGATCGATCAACTCGATCACATCGTATTCTCCGATCGCGCGCTTCGTAATAGCCATCGCTTCTCCAGTCTAGGGCTTCAAAAATGCGCTCACAAGCCGCGGCGGGGCATCAGGCCCAGCGATCTCCCAGGCCGTTTTCGTGGCAGCCACTCTCCCGCTTTTCATCCCGACGCCGCGGACCTGCACGGTGACCACGCAGTTGATCCCGTATGGCGAGTTGTCACGAGTCTCGCTGATTGGCCAGTCCATCCGGCGACCGTAGGGCGGTCCCACGCGCCTGTGGCGCGATGAATGTCACAGGACTGTGTCGTGGCGGTTACGTGGTTGGCGGGGACAGCGGTCCGCTAACCGAGACCAGGCCCCAATTGGGGCCTGGTCATTTATTGAGGCGGTCGCTCAGACGCCGCGCGCGTGTGGCGAGTGACTGCCGATGTGGAGGCTGTCGAGTAGCCTCGGGATGTAGAGGAGGCCGCAGACTCCGACCACGACGTAGATCGCGTCCGTGACGGTTCCATTGCCGAAGACGTCCGAAATCACGTTCGTGTCGAAGAGCCCGACCATCCCCCAGTTGAGAGCGCCGAGCACCATGACCAGCAGGGCGATGGGCTCGAGCCGCTTGATCGTCTCCATCTCTTCCTCCTAGGGAGAAAATGCGGATAGTTACAAGCGCAATACACCGACGCTGCTGGGGCGGTTACTCGCCGATCAGCTCGATGCGGTAGCCGTCGGGGTCGCGCAGGAAGCAGATCAGGTGGCCCTCGGTGCGGCCGCCGGGGCGGTAGGGGGGCTTTTCGGGCGCGATGCCGTCGGCGGCGAGGCGCTCGAGCGTGCCGTCGAGGTCCTCGACGGCGAGGGCGATGTGGTTGTAGCCGGTGCCGTGCTCATAGCCCGTGACGCCGTGGTTGTAGGTCAGCTCCAGCACCGGGTTCTCGCCGGGCAGGTTCATGAAGACGTTGATCGCCTCGTCGCCGATCGGCATGCGGCCGGCCACTTCGAAGCCGAGCTTTTCGTAGAAGGCGACCGAGCGATCGATGTCGCCGATCCGGTAGCAGGTGTGCAAGAAGGTCGGCATTCGTGGGCAAGGCTACCGGCCTCCCTACAATTTGCAGCCGAATGGCGCGCCGTCCCCGAGTGCGACGCCGCAGGTCGCACACCTCACTCAAGAAGAAGCTGCTGGTCCCCATCGGGATCCTCGCCGCCGCGATCGCGATCGCGGGCGGGGTCGGTGCCAGCTGGGCGATCGACGTCTACGAGTCGGCGCCGCCGCTCTCCAGCCTCAAGCCGGTGCAGAAGGGCCGCTCCTCGGCGATCTACGCCGCCGACGGCAGCCTGATCGGCTTCATCCAGTCGGAAAACATCCGCCAGCCGCTGCCGGAACGCTCGCAGCCCCAGTCGCTCAGGGACGCCACGGTGGCGATCGAGGACAAGAACTTCTACGAGCACGGGGCGATCGACCCGCCGGCGATCGTGCGCGCCGCCTGGAAGAACCTGATGGCCGGCGGAGAGCCGGTGCAGGGGGCCTCGACGATTACCCAGCAGCTGGTCCGCAACCTCTACATCCAGAACCCGGAAGAGACGATCAAGCGAAAGCTGATCGAGGCGCGCCTCGCCTACGAACAGGAGGAGCAGCACAGCAAGGACGAGATCCTCACCGCCTACCTCAACACCGCGCCCTACGGCACGGTGGAAGGGGAGACGGCGGTTGGCGCCGAGGCGGCCGCCCAGACCTACTTCGCCAAGCCGGCCAAGGAGCTCGGCCTGAGGGAAGCGGCGCTGATCGCCGGCCTGCCGCAGGCTCCCTCCGAATACAACCCCTTCCTCGATCCGCAGGCGGCGCGCGAGCGGCGCGACGAGGTGCTGACGGCGATGGAGAGGGAGGGTTACATCACGTCGTCCGAATACCGCGAGGCGGTGGCCAGCAACCTCGGCCTCGACCCGGGCACGAAGTACCAGACGATCAAGGACCACTTCCTCTTCGACCTCGTCCAGCAGGAGTTGATCGAGAAGTACGGCATCAACACGGTTCGCAACGGGGGCCTCAAGGCCTACACGACGATCGATCCCGAGCTGCAGGAACGGGCGCAGGAAGCCGTCGATTCCTGCGGGGTCTGCTACTCCGAAGGTGGACCGGCGGCTGGGCTCGCCTCGGTCGACCCCGAAACGGGGGAGATCGTCGCCCTGGCGTCGACCGAAGGATCCGAATCGGAAAGCCAGTTCAACTACGCCTGGCAGGCCCAGCGCCAGCCGGGCTCCTCGTTCAAGACCTTCGTGCTGGCGACGGCGATCAAGCAGGGCATCGACCCCGACACGACCTACTACGACGGCAGCTCGCCGAAGACGCTGGAGATCCCCGGCGGCGGCACCTGGACGGTCAACAACGCCGAGGGGGAGGGTGGCGGCACCCAGTCCCTTGCCTCGGCCACGTGGCACTCGACCAACGTCGTCTTCGCCCAGCTCGACCTCGACGTCGGGCCCGAGGAAGTGACCAAGACTGCCGAAGAAATGGGCATCACCTCGCCGCTGGAATCGGTGCCCGCCGAGGGGATCGGCGGTCTCGCGATCGGCGTCACGCCGCTGGAGATGGCCGACGCCTACGCGACCCTGGCCAACGGCGGCGTTCACCACGACGTGACGGCGATCGACCGGGTCGAGTTCCCCGACGGCAAGGTCGACGAAGCCAGCCCCGACGACGGCGAGCGGGTGCTCAGCGAGGGCGAGGCCTATGAAGTGACGCGCCTGCTCGAGGGCGTGATCACGCAGGGCACCGGCGCCGGCTACACCTCGATGGGCTGCGCGGACGCGGCGGGCAAGACCGGCACCTCCGAGGAACTCTCCGACGCCTGGTTCGTCGGCTACACGCCGCTTTACTCGACCGCCGTCTGGGTCGGGCACCCGCAGTCGCGAGCGGAAACCGGCTACGGCGGCACCACCGCCGGCCCGATCTGGCGCTACTACATGGAACAGGCCGCCGCCGGCGATTGCCCCGAATTCGAGGTGCCCGCCGGCCTGCCGGAGCTCGAGACCCTCGACAGCGACAACACCTCCGCGTCGGGCGAATCGGAATACGACTACGAATACGAATACGACGAAGAAGCCGAAGACGAGCCCGCGAAGAAAGACGAGGGTGGGTCCGGCGACTCCGAATCCAGCCCCGAGCCGGAATCGGCGCCTGAACCCGCCCCTGAAGCGGCGCCGGCCCCCGAACCGGCTCCCGCGCCGAGCACCGGCGGCGGCATAGCCAGCCCGCGCTAAACGGCCACCTCGGGCCCACACGGCCCCTCTCCCATTTGCACCGCGGAATCGTGGGGCCGTCCGCTCCCATGCAGCGAATTCGGACGGGTTTCAAGCTTTTCCGACTTTCCAGATCAACATTGTGCTACCGTGCCGCCCTCGTTTATTGAGAACTAAGTCAGTCAAAAAAGTATCTGACTCAAGAAAGAAGGGATTCGGTACATGCGCAAGGCTCGTAGGGCGTCCCGGTGGCGCCACCCCGGCATCGCGGTTCTCGCATCGTTGGCACTGATCGCCCTGGCGGTCGCCGGCTGCGGTGGCAGCGATGACGACTCGGCCACCGGTTCCTCCGGCGGCAAGCTCGACGTGGTCGGCTACTCGACCCCCGAGGCCGTCTACGAGGAAGCGCTCGAGCCTGGCTTCGAGGCCACCTCGGAGGGGGCGGACGTCAGCTTCAGCAACTCCTTCGGCGCCTCCGGCGACCAGAGCCGCGCGGTCGAGGCCGGCCAGCCCGCCTCTGTCGTCCACTTCGCCCAGGGTGGCGACATGATCCGCCTGGTCGAAGCCGGTCTGGTGGTGTCCGGCTGGGACAAGAACACGCACAAGGGGATCGCCCAGGACTCGGTCGTCGTGATGACCGTCCGCAAGGGCAACCCCGAGGGCTTCGAGTCGCTCGACGACCTGCTCACCGAGGACGTCGAGATCATCACCCCGAACCCGTTCAGCTCCGGCGCCGCGCGCTGGAACATCATGGCGATCTACGGCTCGCAGCTGCACCAGGGCAAATCCCCCCAGCAGGCGCTTGACGCCGTCAAGACCGTGCTGGACAAGACAGTGGTGCAGCCGGGCAGCGCTCGCGACGCGCTTGCCGCCTTCACTCAAGGCGAGGGCGACGTGCTGCTCGGCTACGAGAACGAGGCGATCAAGGCCCAGGACGAGGGTGAGGACGTCGACTACGTGATCCCGCCAGCGACGATCCTGATCGAGACGCCGATCGCGGTCACCAAAGACGCTCCCGAGGCCGCCCAGAAGTTCCTCGACTACATCTGGTCGGACGCCGGCCAAGAACTGTGGGCCGAGAACGGCTACCGCCCGGTCAACTCCGACCTGGTCGACCCGAAGCAGTTCCCGACCCCCGAGGACCTCTTCACGATCGCCGAGTTCGGCGGCTGGGAAAAGGTCAACGATGAGTTCTTCGACGACGAAACCGGCTCGGTTGCGGAGATCGAGAAGGAACTCGGCGTCTCGACGAGCGGCTGAGCATGGAGGGTCACCCGGCAGCCCTCACAACCAGTAGCGCCGCACCCCCGGCAGGCATCCGCCTGCCGGGCCTCGGCGTCGACCTCGGCAGAGGCCTCGTCGTCCTCTACCTGTCCCTGATGGTGATGCTGCCCCTGGCCGCCGTGGTCGCCGAGTCGACCAGCGGCGGCCTCGGCGCCTTCTGGGACTCGGTCACCGGCAGCCAGTCGATGGCGGCGCTGAAGCTGACCGTGATCTGCTCGCTGATCGTCGTCGCGATCAACGCCGTCTTCGGCACGATCATCGCCTGGGTTCTGGTCCGCGACGACTTCCCCGGCAAGGGGGCGGTCAACGCGCTGATCGACCTGCCCTTCGCCCTGCCGACGATCGTCGCCGGCCTGACGCTGCTCACCCTCTACGGGTCCGACAGCCCCTTCGGCCTCGACATCGCCTTCACCAGGGTGGCGATCGTCGTCGCGCTCTGCTTCATCACCCTGCCCTTCGTCGTGCGCGCGGTGCAGCCGCTGCTGATGGAGATGGACCAGCAGATGGAGGAGGCGGCGACCTCGCTCGGCGCCGGCGGCTTCACCGTCTTCCGGCGGATCATCTTCCCCAACCTGCTGCCCGGCATCCTCGCCGGCGTGCTGCTCGCCTTCGCCCGGGCGCTGGGCGAGTACGGCTCGCTGATCCTGATCTCGGGCAACATCCCCTTCGACACCGAGGTCTCCTCGGTCTTCATCCGCAGTCAGATCGAGTCCGGCAACGTCGCCGGCGCCTCGGCGGTCTCGGTCGTGCTGCTGGCGATCTCGCTTGCCCTGCTGATCGCGGTCAGCCTCTTCGCCCGCTGGGGGGCACGCAAATGAGCACGCCGACGACTGCCAAGTGGGGCCTGCGCACCCTGGCCTTCGGCTACCTCGGCCTGCTGCTGCTCGCCCCGGTGGGGATGATCTTCTACAAGACCTTCGAGCACGGTCTCGGCCCGCCGATCGAGGCGATGACCTCACCCGACGCCGTGCACGCGATCTGGCTGACGCTGTTGATGGTCGCCGTCGCCGTCCCCCTCAACACGGTCTTCGGGGTCGGCTGCGCGCTGCTGCTCGTCCGCCACAAGTGGAAGGGCAACGCGGTGCTCGACGGGATCATCAACCTGCCCTTCGCGATCTCGCCGATCGTCGTCGGGCTCTCGCTCTTCCTGCTCTACGGCACCACCGGCTGGTTTGGGCCGACGCTCTCCGAATGGGGGATCCAGGTGCTCTTCTCGACCCCGGGAATGATCCTCGCCAGCGTCTTCGTCTCGCTGCCCTTCGTGGTGAGGGAGACGGTGCCGGTGCTGCAGGAGATCGGCGCCGAGCAGGAGCAGGCGGCCTCGACCCTGGGCGCCAACGCCTGGCAGGCCTTCTGGCGGGTCACCCTGCCGGCAATCCGCTGGGGCGTCGCCTACGGCGTCGTCCTCACCACCGCCCGCGTGCTGGGCGAGTTCGGTGCGGTGACGATCGTCTCCGGCTCGATCTCAGGCGAGACCGAGACCCTGCCGCTGTTCGTCGCCAAGGCCTTCGAGCAGTTCAACGAGGAAGCCGCCTACGCGGGCGCGATCGTCCTCGCCCTGCTCGCGCTGACGACGCTGCTGCTGATGAGCGTCGGCGGCCGCAAGGCGAAGGCCCAGGGCGGGCCGATCCCGATCACGGGCGATGCCGCCATCCCAACCTCAAACCAGAAGGAGGGTTCCTGATGGGAATCGCAGTCGAGGGAGCGCGCAAGCGCTTCGGTGACTTTCAGGCGCTTGACGATGTCTCGATAGACGTGCCCGACGGCTCGCTCACCGCCCTGCTGGGGCCGAGCGGCAGCGGCAAGTCGACCCTGTTGCGGGCGATCGCTGGGCTCGAGGAGCTTGATTCCGGCCAAGTCGCGATCAACGGCCAGGACGCGACCGAGACGCCGGCGCAGAAGCGCGAGGTGGGCTTCGTCTTCCAGCACTACGCCGCCTTCAAGCACATGACCGTGTTCGGCAACGTCGCCTTCGGCTTGAAGATCCGCAAGTGGGACAAGCCCCAGATCGAGGCGCGAGTCCACGAGCTGCTGCAGCTCGTGCAGCTCGACGGGCTGGCCGAGCGCTATCCCGACCAGCTCTCCGGCGGCCAGCGCCAGCGCATGGCCCTGGCCCGGGCGCTGGCGGTCGAGCCCCAGGTGCTGCTGCTCGACGAGCCCTTCGGCGCGCTCGACGCCAAGGTGCGCAAGGACCTGCGCACCTGGCTGCGCCGCCTGCACGACGAGATGCACGTGACGACGATCTTCGTCACCCACGACCAGGAGGAGGCGATGGACGTCGCCGAGCAGCTGGTCGTGATGAACGCGGGGAGGGTGGAGCAGTCGGGCAGCGCCGACGACCTCTACGACCACCCGGCCAACGAGTTCGTGATGAGCTTCGTCGGCGAGGTCAACCGCCTCGGCGAGCACTTCGTGCGGCCGCACGACATGACCGTCTCGCTCGATCGTGACGAGGGCGCCGAGGAGGCGATGGTGCAGCGCATCGTCGCCCTCGGCTTCGAGATCCGGGTCGAGTTCGTGCTCGGCGACGGCACCGAGGTCTGGGCCCAGCTGACTCGCGCCGAGCTCCAGAAGCTGGAGCTGCGCGAGGGCCAGATCGTCTATTTGCGGCCCGGGCAGGTCAAGAGCTTCAGCGGTGATGTCCCACCGCCCGAGGGGGGTGGGGCCTCGACTCCCCGCAGCCCAGACGGTGGCGAGGGCGCAGAGGTATCTGCAGCCGCCTGAAGGGGTAACGGGACGGGGCGCTCTCTTGCCGGGTAGCGCCCCGTCCCTGCCATCAGGCGATACGGCGCTCGAAGGTCTTCTCGAGCGCCTGCTCCTCTTCGTCGCCGGTGATCGTCTTGTCGAGGCGGGCGATCGCCTGGCGGCCGTCGAGGCGCAGGGTGGCGACCTGGTTGTCGAAGTAGGGGCCCTCGAGCAGGCGCCAGCGGATGCCGGGATCGGGGGCGCTGGAGAGCTGGGCCAGTCCGCGCATGGCGGCCGTGAAGGGGCGCGAGAAGCCGGCCCGGATCACGCGGCGCTCTTTCGCGTCGAGGGGGTTGCGATAGGGCGAGCAGACGGCCTGGTAGACGGCGCTCTCCACCCCTGCCTCGGGCCGGAAGGCGACGTCGCAGAGGTAGGCGTGGTGGA
>Ga0075325_1000043_pt1 | contig 14694 bp, 14 predicted proteins | sample MayberrySE_Catta_5_FD_120048 | JGI IMG/M metagenome (GOLD analysis project Ga0075325, IMG submission 120048) | Natural and restored wetland microbial communities from the San Francisco Bay, California, USA, that impact long-term carbon... | ecosystem: Environmental > Terrestrial > Soil >... | reverse complement strand
GCTACCTGAAGAGCTACAACTACGACGACCGGCTGCGCTACACCTCGCCGCCGAGCTTCATCGAGCCCGAGAAAACCGCCTGGGTGATCGGCCGGGCGACGCTCGACTGAGCCACGCAATTTCTATTTCTAAGTAGGCCAAGGCAAAGGTTTGATGGCCATTTGACCGATGCAGACCTGACTGGCGTTCCCGGTCACCTTCCAATGAAGCTTCCCTCGCCGAAAATCCCAAAGCTGACGCTGACCAAGAGCCGCTCGAAGGAGTCGGCCCTGGTCGGGCTCGAGATCGAGGCCGGCAGCATCGGCGCCACCGAGGTGACCGTCAACGGCGACGTGCGCGTCACCGCGACGGCCACCGCGCCACTGCCGCCCGAGGCCTTCCGCGACGGTGAGGTCGCCGATCCCGAGGCCGTCGCCGTGGCGCTGCGCGAGCTCTTCGCCGAGCACAAGCTCTCGCGCCGGGTGCGGCTCGGCATCGCCAACCAGCGCGTCGTCGTCCGCACCCTGCGCCTGCCGGCGATCGACAACCCCGAGGAGCTCGACGCCGCGGTGCGCTTCGCCGCCCAGGAGCAGATCGCGATGCCGCTCGACCAGGCCGTGATCGACCACCGCGTGGTCGGTGGCGTCGGCGCGATCGAGGGCGCGGCGCCGCAGATCGACGTGATCGTCGTCGCCGCCCGCCGCGACATGATCGCCGCCTCGCTGAAGCCGCTGCGCGACGCCGACCTCGAGCCGATCGGGGTCGACCTCTCGGCCTTCGGCATGATCCGCGCGGTCGGCGAGATCGCCGCTGCTGCGCCTGCGGCTGAGGGCGAGGCCCAGCCCCAGCCCTCGGCGGTTCTCTACTGCAACGTCGGCGACGTCACCAACCTGGCCGTCGCCAAGGGCCGCGCCTGCCTCTTCACCCGCGTCTCGCCGGTCGGCCTCGAGGATGTCGCGGCCAGCCTCAGCTCGACCACCGGGCTGACCCCCGAGCACGCCCGCATGTGGCTCGAATACGTCGGCCTCGAGCGACCGACGGCCGAGCTCGAGGGCGACCCCGACACGCTCGCCCGGGCGCGTGACGCGCTGCAGCGCGGCGCCTCCGCCCTGCTCGACGAGCTGCGCCTCTCACTCGACTTCTACGGCGCCCAGGAGGCGGCGGTCCCGGTCGAGCGCATCGTCCTCTGCGGCCCCGGCAGCGTCATCGCCGGCCTCGCCGCGCAGATGGAGCCGGTCCTCGGCCTGCCGATCGCGATTGGCCAGCCGCAGGCGCTTGCCGGCCTCGACCCGGCCACCGCCGCGCGCCTCACCCTGCCCTACGGCCTCGCCCTGGAGCGTTAGCGGTGCGCCCCGTCAACCTGATCCCACCCGAGGAACGGCCCGGTGAGCGTCGGCCGATGCGCGGCGGCCCGCTCGCCTACGTGATCGTCGGCGCCCTGGCGGCCGCCGTGATCGGCGTCGCCGCCCTGGCGATCACCGGCAACCAGATCTCCGAAAGCAAGGCCGAGATCGCCAGCCTCGAAGAGGAAACGGCCGCGGTGGAAGCCGAGGCCCAGGCGCTCGACGCCTACACCCAATTCCACACCCTGCGCGAGCAGCGCGTCGCCACGGTCACCAGCCTCGCCGACAGCCGCTTCGACTGGGAGCGGGTGATGCGCGAACTGGCGCTGATCCTGCCCGAGGACGTCTGGCTGACCAACCTGACCGGCACCGCCGCCGCCGGCGTCTCGGTCGAGGGCGCCACCAGCGTCTCGCTGCGCGGCTCGGTCCCCGGCCCCGCCTTGGAGCTTGCCGGCTGCGCGCGGAGCCAGGACGCGGTGGCCGGCTTCATCGAGGCGCTTGAGCAGATCGACGGTGTCACCCGCGTGGGCGTGCCGAGCACCTCGGTCGGCGGCGGATCGGAAAGCACGAGCGCCAGCGGCAGCTGCCAGACCCGCGACTTCATCGCCCAGTTCCAGATGGTCGCCGCCTTCGATGCGGCCCCGGTCGCGAGCACGGCCACGAGCGAAGGCGAAGTGGCCCCTGCCCCGGAAGCCCCGGCTGAAGATACAACCGAGGCGGCAAGCGAATGAGCGCCTCCAACCGCATGATCGTCTCGATCCTCGCCATCGCCGCGTTGGCGATCGCCTTCTGGATGCTGCTGCTCGGCCCCAAGCGCGAGGAAGCGAGCAAGCTCTCGGCAGAGGAAGGCCAGCTGCGGGTCGCGCTCAGCGAAACGCAGGCCAGGCTCGCCACCGCGGAGGAGGCGAAGCGCCAGTTTCCCCAGGACTACCGCCAGCTGGTCGCCCTCGGACAGGCGGTTCCCGGCGGCGATGAAACCGCCTCGCTGCTGGTCGAGCTGAACCGGATCGCCGACTCCGCCGACGTTGAATTCGAAAGCTTCATGCTGAACTCCGGTGAAGGCGGCGAACCCGCGCCGGCGGCGACGCCGGAAGCGCCGGCGGCGGCCGAACCTTCCTCCAGCGCGGTGCCCGCCTCGGCGGCCGTCCCCCCCACCGAGGTCGCCGCTTCGGTCACCCCGCTGGGCGCCTCGGTCGGCCCGGCCGGGCTCGCCGTGATGCCCTACAGCCTCACCTTCAGCGGTGACTTCTTCGCGGTGGCCGACTTCATCAAGGGCATCGACTCGATGGTCGACACCGGCGATTCGCGGCTGACCGTCGACGGTCGCCTGGTGACGCTCGACGGCTTCGCCCTCAACCTCACCGAAGGGGCCAAGACGACCGAGCTCAAGGCGACCTTCGCGGTGACCACCTTCCTCACCCCGCCGAGCCAGGGAGTGACGGCCGGCGCCACCCCGGCCGCCCCGGCGGCCCCGGCCGCGACACCCGCATCGGCGCCCAGCGAAGCGCCCACCTCGACGACGGAAGCGACCCCGGGGAGTGACGCCCAGTGAACATGCTGAAGAAAGGGCCCGAGTTGAAAGTGCCGGACCTCAAGGTCCCCGACTTCATGCTCGACATCTACTACGACCTGCGCGAGCGCCACCTGCTGCCCCTGGTGGCAATCCTGCTGGTCGCCCTGGTGGCGCTGCCGATCGCCCTGACGCGCGGCTCCTCGGAGCCGGACTCGGCGGAGTCGGGAGCCGTGGCCACTCCCAGCAGCGCCGTGCCCAGCTCCAACCTGGTCGTCGCCAAAGCGGCGCCCGGACTGCGCGACTACCGCCGCCGCCTCGACGATCGCGCCCCGCAGGACCCCTTCGTCCAGCAGTACGCGGGCGGCAAGAGCGAAGGTGGGGTTGGCAGCGCCGGGGGCGGCGCCACGAGCAGCTCGAGCTCGGAAAGCAGCTCGGCGACGGTCGAATCGACTTCCACCGAATCGACCGAAGTCAAACTGCCCGCCGAAGGCGGCGAGGAACCCTCGGCCAACGGCAAGCTGACCTACTACTCCTACGTCATCGACGTGCGCATCACGCCGGGCTCGGGCTTCGGCCCCAACAAGCCCGAGCCCTCGGTCCGCCGCGACCAGCCGGAGCTGACCATGCTGCCCAGCCGCAAGGTCCCGGCGCTCACCTTCATGACCGTCAGCAAGGACGAAAAGAAGGTGCTGATGCTGGTCAACGACAACGTCAGGGCCCTCTTCGGCGACGGCGTCTGCGCAGTCGGCACCGACAGCTGCCAGCTCCTCGCGCTCGAACCCGGCATCCCCGAGACGGTCGTCTACGGCGCCGACGAACGCACCTACCGCATCGAAGTCCTCAAGCTCCACTTCGTCACAACGGACAGCCTCGACAAGGCGCCGCTGGGCAAGCCAGGGCAAGGCTAACGGTATTTGTTCCTGTACGGGAACAAATAGATCCGCCTAGCTCCACCCCCTGCTATCGTTCCCGTGCGGGAACATGGTCGTGAGCTCCACATCCGAGCTGGGCGAGGCGATTCGCGGCGCGAGGCGCGCGCAGGGGCTTCGCCAGACCGAGCTTGCGCTCGCCGCCGGCACCGGGCGCCGCTTCATCGTCGACCTCGAGCGGGGCAAGCCAACCGCCCAAGTCGGCGGCGTGCTGCGCGTCCTGCAAGCGCTTGGGCTCGACCTTGACCTCAAGCCTCATGGCGCGGAGGCCGGGTGGAAGCAGCTGAGCTAGAGGTGGAGCTCTTCGGGCGCCGCGCCGGGATCCTGCGGCGAGACCGCGACGGCGACCTGAGCTTCGGCTACGACGCCGCCTGGGTGGAAGCGGGGCTGCCGCCGATCTCGCACTCCCTGCCAGTCCGGGCGGAGCCCCATGGCGAGCGCCTCACACGCGCCTTCTTCGGCAACCTCCTCCCCGAGGGTGGCGTGCGCGACATACTCGCGGACCGGCTCCAGGTGAGCCCCGAGGACGAGTTCGGCCTGCTGGCGAAGATCGGCCGCGACTGCGCCGGGGCGATCACGATCGCCGATCCCCTCTCAGACGACGCGGAGCGGGAGCCGCGAGTCGAGTGGCTCGACGAGGACGAGCTCGAGCAGGCGATCGCAGACCTGCCTCGTGACCCACTGCGAGTCGCTCCCGACGAGGACATTCGCATCTCCCTCGCCGGCGCCCAGGACAAGCTCGCGGTCGTCGTCGATGGCGAGCGATTCGGCCTTCCGGTCGGCGGGCGGCCCAGCACCCACATCCTCAAGGCCGCGCTCAAACAGTTCGAGGCCACTCCGAGCAACGAAGCCTTTTGCCTGGCGCTCGCCGGCGAGCTCGGCCTGGAGGCGCCGGCGGCAGCGGTCCGCGCCTTCGGCCCTCACGAAGTGCTGCTCATCGAGCGCTACGACCGCTCATCGCGCGACGGCCGGGTCGAGCGCGAGCACCAGGAGGACTTCTGCCAGGCGCTGGGACTCCCCGCCCGCGCCAAGTACGAGGACCAGGGAGGGCCCGGGATCGTCGACTCGATCGAGCTGCTGCGCGACGCGGCGGACGACCCCGCCCGGGAGATCCTCCGCTTCCTCGACGCGATCTTCCTCAACCTGTTGATCGCCAACCACGACGCCCACGGGAAGAACTTCTCGCTGCTCTACTCCCGCAGCGAGCCGCACACGCGCCTGGCGCCCCTCTATGACCTGCTCTCGACCGGCATCTACGGCATCGGCAAGAGCCTGCCGATGCGAATCGGCCACGAGCGCAAGCCGGAGCGCGTCGGCGCCACCGCCCTGCGGCAGCTCGGCGACGCGGCAAGGCTGGGCCAGGCCCAGCTGCGCGATCGTGCCCGGGACATGGCAGCCAGGGCGCCTAACGTCGCCGCGGAGCTGGCCGCGGATACCGGGAAGCGGCAGCTGAACGCCTCGATCGCCGAGCGCATCGCCAAGGTGGTCAACCAGCGGGCCGTCGACCTGCACCGGCACCTGGGAGCCGCGTAGCTCCCGATCGCCCGCCGTCGGTCGCAGTGCCAGCCGAGACAGAGGTCGATCACATGCCTGTTCAAAGCCTGTTGGCTATAAGGCGCTACCCCAGGTACAGATCGATCAGCTGGTCGCCGCAGAGCAGGGCGACCACGCCGCCGACGGCCAGGAAGGGGCCGAAGGGAACCGCCATCTTGCGGGCTTTGGAGCCGTGGCGGGCGAGCAGGGCGATGCCGAGGAGGCTGCCGGCGAGCAGGGCGATGAGGATCGCGGGGGCGACGGCGCGGCCGAGGAAGAGGCCCATCGTCGCGGCCAGCTTGACGTCGCCGAGGCCCATGCCGGCTGGGTAGGCGAGCACGACACCGAAGAAGACGCCCCCGGCGGCGGCAGCAGCGATCGCCCGCTCGGGCAGGCCGGCGGGGTCGGTGGGCGCGGCGATCGCGACGCAGGCCAGGGCACCGGCGAGCAGCACCTTGTTGGGGATGATGCGCTGCTCGAGGTCGGTCAGCGTGACGATCGCCAGCATCGTGATGAAGGCCAGGCCGATGACCGCCTCGGCCGGGTCGTCGCGGTAGACGAGCACGGTGGCGACAAAGAGCAGGCCGGTGGCCAGCTCGGTCAGCGGGTAGCGCGGCGAGATGCGCGCCCCGCAGCAGCGCGCCCGGCCGCGCAGCGCCAGCCAGGAGAAGAGCGGCAGGTTGTCGTAGGCGGCGATCTGGGCGCCGCAGGCGGGGCACTGCGAGCGCGGGCCGGCGATCGAGATGCCGCGCGGCACCCGGTGGGCGACCGCCGTGGCGAAGCTGCCGGAGGCGAGGCCGGCGAGGAAGACGATCGGGACGAGGCCGGCCATCGTCGGCGAGTTCTATCCGAGCGAGCGGCCGTCGCCCGGCGCGCTTATGGAGCGCGGACGACCTTGAAGCTGCGCTTGGCGCCCTTGGTCTCGGCGTTGCCGGCCAGGTCGATGGCGCGCACGCGCAGCACGTGCTTGCGGAAGCCGAGGCGCTTCAGCTTGAAGGGGGAGCTGCACTGCTTCCACTTCTTGCGGTCGACCTTGCAGAGGAAGGTCGTGCCGGGCGGGTCGCCGCTGACGTCGGCGAAGCGGAAGACGGCCTTGCGGCGGCGCGTCTTCACCCCCGGGCCCATGGTGATCCGCGTGCGTGGCGCCGAGGAGTCCTCGACGTAGGCGATCGGCGCCGAGCAGGCGGAATCGCCGCCGCCGACGGCGACCGCCGAGAAGGCGGTGGTGGTGTTGTCGGCGACCTTGACCGGCAGGCCCGCGGCGAGCTCGGCCGCCGAGCCCTTGACGACCACCGAGCCGCCGCAGTTGGGCGTGGCGAAGATCTTGACCGTGGCGGCGCCGGGGGCGCTGCCGGCGATCGTCGGCGTGTTGTCATTGGCGCGACCGGCCGGGACCGCGCGGATGCGCGGCGCCTGGGGGGCGCTGCCGGGCGCGCCGGTCCCGCCGCTCGGCGTTTCGCCGCCGGGCTCGCCCCCGCCCGGGGGTGGCGTGACCGGGGTCGTGCTGTGCCAGTAGATGAAGGCGTTAGAGCAGAGCGACTCTTCTCCGTCTTCGGGGTCGACGCGTATCGCCGTGTAGGTCGTGTCAGAGTCCGGCGTCGCTTCGACCTCAATGCCGGCGCCTTTGAGCTCGTCGACGGTGCCTTCCCAGTCGGGCACTTCACCGGTGCAGCTGTCGTTGGCGTAGATCCACACCAGGTTGTCGTCGTCGATCACCGAGGCGCCTGGTGCGCCGGCCTGGGAGCCGCCGCCAAAGACGGATGTGATTCCCCCGCCTCCCCCGATCAGCCGCGGCGTCAGCGACTGGGCCGGCTGCGCGGGGCTGGAGATCGGATCGGATTCGGTCAGCGCCAGCGGATCGGGTTTGTCGGCCTGAGCCGCAGGAGCCAGGAAGGCTGAAATGGCAAGGGCTGCGAGAACGGAAAGCAGACGCGCCGAGGGGCGGGCCGTGATGGCCCGCCCCTCGGCAGCGAATGCGCTTGGCTTAGACATGGCTAAGCGTTGCGGCTAGTGGACCAGGACCAACTAGCCCCAGTTGCCGGCTCCTTCAACTTCCGGACAGCCGCCCTTTTTCTTGACCGTGCACGGATAGGTAATGACTCCGGCAAGGTTGTTGATCGAGAACGTTTGCCCGGTCGACCCGTTGACGGTGACCCGGTAGCCGGTGTCCGTCGGCAATTCGACACCACCCGGGCCGGTTACGGCAAGTCCCGGTGCGCTGGCCAGAGTAGGCTCGATCGCAATCAGGTCAGCAGTATCGGCGCCGGTGTATTTTCCACCGTTGTCGGTGGCGTAGGTCTCAATTGCGACCTGGGCCGAGTGCGCGTACTCCTTGGCCTTGGCGTCGCCGGCCTTGTCCTTCTGATTGAAGAAAGCGGGCAGGGCGATCGCGGCCAGGATGCCGAGAATGAGCATGACGACGAGGAGCTCGATCAGGGTGAAGCCTGACTCCTTGTCGCCGTTTAGCCGGGCGCCAACCTTGGCCCGGAGATTCTGGAGAAACATCAGGGACCTCCTAGGTTCCTATCGATTTCGCCAGAGCCCCGTCGCGTTGCAGCCACGTGGTGTCTGTCGACCCCGGTGGTAGCCCGGCCGGCTCCCGCAAAGGAGCCCCGTTGGCTTTGCGCCCCCGCCTCACAGCGGGTTTGCCTTTTGCACCAAGGCACTGGCAGATTCATCACCTTCTCCTAATCGACCGCCTCGGCGAGACCTTTATCCCCGAAACTAGGAGTTCATCCCCCAAAAACTCGTGACCCGAGGCCAAATCCCCGGATAACCGGTCAACCAAGTCGGCGGCTGCAGCCGCTCGACCCTATTGCCGCCTCGAAGTCGCCGAGGAGGATGAACAGCTCCTTGGCCTCCCAGCTGTCGCCCTTGCGCTGGTTGCGACGACGAGTTAGAACGCCCGCCTGGGCAAGATGCTCGAGCCCTTTATTTGCCGCCACTCTCGAACGGCCGGTGATCCGCTCGGCGATAGCGCCTGTGATCACCGGATAGGAGGGCAGGGACGCGATGATCGCCCGCGCGGCGGCATCTGCGCGCATCGGCGCGGCTCGCTCGAGCCAAGCGGATTGCAGCTCCGCGACTTCCGCGGAGAAACCTCGCGCCTCGAGGGCAGATTTCTCAACCGCCAGCGCGAACTGGGCCACCCAGCGGTCGACCTCGTCGGCCCGAAAGTCGGTCAGGCCAGCGATGTAGGAGTCCTTGTCCGCCCCCAAGACGATGGAGATGGGCGGAACGTAGATGGGGGCGATTGCGCGGCGCCTGAAGAGGACGTGGATCAGACAGCGCCCAACCCGGCCGTTTCCATCGCCAAACGGATGGATCGTCTCGAATTGAGCATGCGCGATCGCCGCCTGCGCGACGGGTGAGATGTCGTCCCTGTTCATGAACGCGCCGAGATCGACGACCAGATCCCGCACGTGCTCGTGTGGCGGCGGCACGAACGCAGCGTGGACCGGCGAGCTGCCGCCGATCCATCCCTGCGACTGGCGAATTTCCCCAGCGATCCGGCTGAGGGGCGGGGCGACGGCGAGTGCGCGATGAACTGAGCAAACGTCTTCAATGTCCAGATCCCGGGCTTCGCTGCCGATCCGGATCGCCTCCTCCATCGCTCGCGCGTTCCCCAGCACCTCGCGGGCCTTGAAGTCCCCCGCCTCCCCCTGCGCTTCGGCACGCGCCAACTTGCGGTGCGAGATCTCGAGTCCCTCGATCGCCGACGAGGCCAAGGCCTCTGAGCGCAGCAACTGGCGACCGAGCCCCTCGAGCGGAAGCAGATCCTCCGCGGAGGCATTGAGCTCGCGCACCGCCAGCCCGGCGCGCTCTGAGAGCGCCGAGGTCGAGGCGCTCAGGCTGGGCTCGTAGTCGGCAATTGGATCGGGGATGAACGCCCGGTAGCGTCCAGCGCGACCCGCGCTTTCAAAGCTGGGCTCCCACGAAGCAGCCTCATATCGTCCTCTGCCATCTCTGGGCATCGGGCTAACCTTTCAAAGGTAGGTCCAAGCTTAAACCTTACGGACTTAAAGTTTAAGCTAGGAGGCGGCGTCGAAACCCTGCCGGCTCAGCGGATCTTTTCGAAGATGCTGAACATCGGCAGGTACATGGCGACCACGATGAAGCCGACGATGCCGCCGACGAAGACGATCATCACCGGCTCGATCAGCGCGGTCAGCGCCTTGACCTTGGCGTCGACCTCGGTCTCGTAGAAGTCGGCGATCTTGGTCAGCATGTGCTCGAGCTGGCCGGTTTCCTCGCCGACCGCGATCATGTGGCCGACCATCGGCGGGAAGATCGGGTTGCCCTCGATCGGCCCGGCGATCGAGCCGCCCTGCTTGACCGAGGCGTAGACGTCGTCCATCGCCTGCTCGACGACGACGTTGCCCGCCGTCTCCCCCGTCAGGCGGATCGCCTGCAGCATCGGCACGCCCGAGGAGACCGCGCCGGAGAAGGTGCGCGACCAGCGCGCCAGCGCCACCTTCTGGATCACGTCGCCGATCTTGAAGGGCAGGCGCAGCTTGAAGCGGTCCCACTGTTCGTTGCCGCGTTCGGTTTTCTTCCACTTGAGGAAGCCGACGGCAAAGACGATCAGCGCCGGAAGGATGATGTACGGGTAGCTGGTCAGCGCGTTGGAGACGTCGACGCAGACCTGGGTCGGCAGTGGCAATCCACCGGCTTCGTCGGGGTTTTCTTCGGCCAGCTCTTCGAAGATGCCGGCGAAGGTGGGGATGATGAAGATGACGATCGCGATCAGCACGACGATCGCGAAGCCGAAGACCAGCGCCGGGTACATGAGCGCCGATTTGACCTGGCGGCGCAGGCCGTCGGCCTTCTCCACCTGGAAGGCGATGCGGTCCATCGCCTCCTCGAGGCGCCCCGACTGCTCGCCGGAGCGCACCATCGCGCGGAAGAGCCGGTCGAAGACCTTCGGCTGGCGCTCCATCGCCTGCTCCAGCGAGCTGCCCGCCTCGACGTCGGCACGGATGCTGGCGACGGCCTCTTTGATCTGCTCATCCTGGGTCTGCTCCTCGAGCGTGCTCAGGGTGCGCAGCATCGGCATCCCCGAGGCGATCAGCGTGGCGAACTGGCGCGAGAGGACGGCCAGCTCGCGCATGTCGGCGCCCCGCCAGCGCTTGAAGAGATCCTCGATCTTGAACGGGTCGGACTTCTCGCTGACGTCGAGGACGATCAGGCCGCGCTGGCGCAGCTGCTCGGTGACCGAGGCCTTCGACTCGGCCTCGATCTCCCCCGCCGAGGAGGTCCCGGCCAGGTCCATGGCGCGGAAGGCGAATGTGGTGCCGGCGGCCATCGCTGGCTAAGCCCCTCCGGTGTAGCTCGGTTGCGGCGGCGGAGCAGTGGCCTGGGCGATCGCCGCCGCTTCCTCGGCGGCACGCCCGCCGGCCTGCGGCATCACGGCCGGCCCCTCGCCGAGCAGCCTTTTGAGCTCCTCGGGCACGGCGGCGCGCTGTTCGGCCAGCGCCCGGGTGATCTTGCCAGCCCGCACGAGGCGCGCCAGGTCGGCGTCCATCGTCTGCATGCCGACCGCGCCCGAGGTCTGGATCGCGGCGTAGATCTGGTGCGTCTTGCCCTCGCGGATCAGGTTGCGGACCGCCGGGGTCGGGATCAGCACCTCGGTGGCGACCGTGCGGCCGAGGCCGTCGGTGGTCGGCAGCAGCTGCTGGGTGACGATCCCCTGCAGGGCGATCGAGAGCTGCGTGCGCACCTGCCCCTGCTGCTCGGGCGGGAAGACGTCGATGATGCGGTCGACCGTCTGCGAGGTCGACTGCGTGTGCAGGGTGGCGAAGACCAGGTGGCCGGTCTCGGCCGCGGTCAGCGCCGTGGAGATCGTCTCCAGGTCGCGCATCTCGCCGACCAGGATCACGTCGGGGTCCTCTCGCAGGGCAGCCCGCAGGCCGAGGGCGAAGTCCTCGGCGTCGGAGCCGATCTCGCGCTGGTTGACGATCGAGCGCTTGTGCGTGTGGAGGAACTCGATCGGGTCCTCGATCGTCAGGATGTGGTCCTCGTTCTCGGTGTTGATCACGTCGAGCATCGCTGCCAGGGTCGTGCTCTTGCCCGAGCCGGTCGGCCCGGTGACCAGCACGAAGCCGCGCGGTTTGGCGGTCAGCTCGCGCAGCACCTGGGGCACGCCGAGCGAGTCGAGATCGGGGATGTCCTGCGGCACGAGGCGGAAGGCGGCGCTGACCGAGCCGCGCTGGAAGAAGCAGTTGACGCGGAAGCGGGCGACGCCGGGAATCGCGTAGGCAAAGTCGAGCTGCTTGTGGTTCTCGAAGCGCTTGCGCTGGTCGTCGTTGAGAATCGAGTAGACGACGTCGCGGGTCTGCTGCCCGGTCAGCACCTCGAAGCCGTCCATCGGCTTGATCTTGCCCTTGTCGCGGATCGCCGGCGGGAAGCCGGCGGTGATGTGCACGTCGGAAGCCCGCGCCTCGACCATGCGGCGCAGCACCTCGGCGAAGTCGAAGTCATGCTGTGACACGAAGCACCTCCTCGAGGCTGGTGACCCCGGCTCTGATCTTCACGACGCCGTCCTCACGCAGGGTGAGCATGCCCTCTTCGCGGGCGACGGCGGCGATTTCCGTCTCGGCCGCATGGGCGATCGTCATTTCCTTGAGCTTCTCGCTGAGGCTCATCACCGAGTAAATGCCGACCCGGCCTTTGTAGCCGCTGCTGTTGCAGCGAGCGCAGCCGACCGGCTCGTAGGCCTCGACATCGGTGCCGACCTTGATCCCCGCCTCCTGCAGCGCCGCCGCCGGGACGATCGAGCGCCGCTTGCAGTTGGGGCAGAGCTTGCGGGCGAGGCGCTGGGCGACGACGCAGTCGACCGCCGAGGCGGTGAGGAAGGTCTCGATGCCCATCTCGTTGAGGCGGGCGATCGCCCCCGGGGCGTCGTTGGTGTGCAGCGTGGTCAGCATCATGTGGCCGGTCAGCGCCGCCTCGATCGCGATCCGCGCCGTCTCGGCGTCGCGGATCTCGCCGACCATGACGATGTCGGGATCGGCGCGCAGGATCGAGCGCAGCCCGCGGGCGAAGTCGAGCCCCGCCTTGCGGTTGACGTTCATCTGGTTGACGCCGGCGATGCGGAACTCGACCGGGTCCTCGATCGTGATGATCTTCTTCTCGACCCCGTTGAGCTCCGAGAGCGCCGCGTAGAGGGTGGTGCTCTTACCCGAGCCGGTCGGCCCGGTGACCAGCACGGCGCCGTAGGCCTGGTGGAAGGCGTCCTCGAAGCGCGCCCGGGCGGAGCCGTCCATGCCGAGGTCATCGAGCGAGCGCTGGGCGTTGCTCTCGTCGAGGATGCGGATCGTCGCCCCCTCGCCGCGCGAGGTGGGCAGCGTGGTCACACGCAGGTCGATGCGGCGCTCCTCGACCGCGACGCTGACCCGGCCGTCCTGGGGCACGCGCTTCTCGGCGATGTCGAGCTCGCTCATGATCTTCAGCCGTGAGATCACGGCGCTGATCATGCGCTTGGGCACGTGGGCGGACTCCTTCAGCACGCCGTCGACGCGGAAGCGGATGCGCAGCTCGTCCTCCTCGGGCTCGAGATGGATGTCGGAAGCCCCCTCCCCCACCGCCTGGGCGAGGATGCTGTAGACGAGCTTGATCACCGGCGCGTCCTCGGCGCCGGCCTGCATCGAGCTGACCTCGGCGAGGGCCTGCTCTTCGTCTTCCTCCTCCTCGACCAGGACCTGGTTCTCGACGATCGCCTCGGCGGCGGCGCTCTGCAGGGTGCCGAGCCGGGCGAGCAGCGCCTCGACGTCTTCCTCGGCGGCGACGGCGATGCGGCAGTCGAGGCCGGTGGCGATCTGGATGTCGTCGGCAGCCAGCACGTTGGCGGGATCCACGGCGGCGACGAGCAGGGTTTTCTGGTCGACGAAGCCGACCGGGACGGCCTTGTAGCGCCGCGCCATCGTCACCGGGAAGAGCGCCGCGGCGGCGACGTCGACGTTGTAGACGGCGAGGTCGACGTGGTCGAGCCCGTAGCGCTCGGCGGTCGCCCGCGAGAGCTGGTCGCTGTTGATCGTGCCCTGCTCGAGCAGGATCGCCTCCGGCGGGCGGCCCGCCGTGCGCGAAACCTCGACCGCCGCCTGCACGGCCTCGGGCCCGGCGTAGCCGAGCTCGACCAGCACGTCGGTGATGAAGCCGCGCGAGTGGCCGCGGTGGCGGGGCGGCGTCAGCCCCAGCGTGCCAGCCGCCTCCGGCCCCTCCAACACCGGCGCGGCGGAGCCGCCGGAGTCGGGAACGGGACGCAGGTGACCTGGATAGGTGGGGTTGTCGGCACTCATGGCCGGATCAGTTCGGGTGGTAGGTGACTTCGGGCCCGCTGTAGGCGGCGTCCTCGACCGCCTGGACGACCCCCTGCGGCGTCTGGAAGCCGTACTCGACCGTCGCCTGCGGCGTGCCGCCGCTGAGCCGCTTGGGCTTCATCACGACCAGGGCGGGGACGCGGTTGACGTCGAGGCCGATGGTGATTGCGGCGTAGCGGGCGATCTGGCGGTCGGGGACAACGAAGAGGGCGACGTCGGGGTTGGAGGCGAGCAGCGCCGTCGAGCGGGTGACGACCCGGTCGTCGATGCCGCCCGGATGGACGATCAGCAGGACGACCGTCTTGCCGGCGTCATAGGCGTTGGCGAGCGGGCGCGGCGGCGGTGGGGTCGGCACCGAGCTGGGCGGCGCGGCCACGCTTGCTTCGAGCGCGCCTTCGGCGCTTTCGACCGCTTCGCCGGGCGTGGCGCCGGTCGCCGTGCCGCTGACTTCGGTACCGGCGACGGCGACCGTCGCTTCGGTCGGCGCCGCGGCTTCTTCTTCTTCGCCACCGGAGCTTTTGAGGAAGAAGACGGCCGCGAGGACGACCAGCACGCCGACCAGCGCCACCTGGGCGATCGGGTTCTCGTTGAGCTTCTCCCTCACGGGGCCACCGGCTCCTCGCTGCCGAGCTGCTCGATGCCGCTCGCCCGCTGGCCACCGGCGGCCAGCATCAGCTTGAAGTCGTGCGGGCTGGAGGCGTAGTCGAGGGCGACCTCCTCGGTCACCTTGCCCTCCATCACGTAGCGCAGCAGCGACTGGTCGAAGGTGCACATGCCGTAGTACTCGCCCTCGCCGATGACCTCGGTGATCTTGCCCGTTTCTTCGGGGTTGAGGATCAGGTCCTGGACGCGGCCGGTGACCACCATCACCTCGGCGGCGGCGACGCGGCCATCGCCGCTCACGTCGGGGACGAGGCGCTGGGCGATCGCGCCCTTGAGGGTCGAGGAGAGCATCACCCGCGCCTGCTGCTGCAGGTGGGGCGGGAAGAAGTCGACGATGCGGTTGATCGTCTCGGTCGCGTCGAGGGTGTGGACCGTGGAGAGCACGAGGTGGCCGGTCTCCGCCGCGGAGAGCGCCG
>Ga0075325_1000042_pt1 | contig 14799 bp, 13 predicted proteins | sample MayberrySE_Catta_5_FD_120048 | JGI IMG/M metagenome (GOLD analysis project Ga0075325, IMG submission 120048) | Natural and restored wetland microbial communities from the San Francisco Bay, California, USA, that impact long-term carbon... | ecosystem: Environmental > Terrestrial > Soil >... | reverse complement strand
TCGGGCAAGACCGTGGTCGCCCTGCGGGCGATGCTCGCAGTGGTCGACGCCGGCGGTCAGGCCGCGCTGCTCGCGCCGACCGAGGTGCTGGCCCAGCAGCACCACCGCTCGATCAGCGCCATGCTCGGCCCGCTCGCCGAGCGCGGCCTGCTGGGCGGCTCCGACATCGGCACCCGGGTGGCGCTGCTGACCGGCTCGCAGGGGACGCAGGCCCGCCGGACCGCCCTGCTCGACGTGGTCAGCGGCGACGCCGGCATCGTCGTCGGCACCCACGCGCTGATCCAGGACAACGTCGAGTTCCACGACCTCGGCCTGGTCGTCGTCGACGAGCAGCACCGCTTCGGTGTCGAGCAGCGCGACGCCCTCCGCAGCAAGGCCAAGGTGTCGCCGCACGTCCTGGTCATGACCGCGACCCCGATCCCGCGGACCGTGGCGATGACCGTCTTCGGCGACCTCGACGTCTCCACGCTGACCGAGCTGCCGGCCGGCCGCTCACCGATCGCGACCCACGTCGTGCCGACGGGGGAGAAGCCGCACTTCCTCGACCGGGCTTGGGAGCGGGTGCGCGAGGAGGTCGCGGCAGGCCACCAGGTCTACGTGGTGTGCCCTCGGATCGGTGGTCTCGCCGGCGGTACGGACGACGGGCGCTCGGCCGGCACCGACGACGGCGACCCAGACGACGCACCGGTGGACGCCCCGGCCGGGGGCGGCGACCGCGAGGCCGAGCGGCCCGCACGGCCGGGGCTCGCGGTGCTCGACGTGGCGCCGATGCTGACCGAGGGCCCGCTCGCCGGGTTGCGGGTCGAGGTCATGCACGGGCGGCTGCCGGCCGACGCCAAGGACGACGTGATGCGGCGCTTCGCGGCCGGCGAGCTCGACGTGCTCGTCTCGACGACCGTCGTCGAGGTCGGGGTGGACGTCGCCAACGCGACCGGCATGGTCGTGCTCGACGCCGACCGCTTCGGGGTGTCCCAGCTGCACCAGCTGCGCGGCCGGGTCGGTCGTGGCACGGCCCCCGGGCTGTGCCTGCTCGTCACCGACACCGGGGCCGGCAGCCCGGCCCGCGAGCGGCTCGACGCCGTCGCGGCCACCCTCGACGGCTTCGAGCTGTCGCGCCTGGACCTCGAGGCCCGCCGCGAGGGCGACGTCCTCGGGGCCTCGCAGTCCGGGCGCCGGTCGAGCCTGCGGCTGCTGCGCGTGCTGCGCGACGAGGCCCTCATCGTGGACGCGCGCGACGACGCCGCCGAGGTGGTCGGCGGCGACCCGGAGCTGCACGGGCACCCCGGTCTGCGCGACGCGGTGGAACGGGCCCTCGCCGAGCAGCGCGCCGACTACCTCGACAAGACCTGACCTCAGGGCCTGACTCGCCCACCGAACCGGGCAGGACCGGGCGGAGTCCTTGGCACAGGTCGCCGCCACGGGCGGTGGGGATGCGGGGGGACGCGCATGACGGCACAGGTGCAGCAGCACGCAGCCGTCGCTCGCGCGGCGGCGCAGCGGCGGGGGACCAGAAGGGCTGCGGGGTCCGGGGGGTCGGGGGGAGCCGGCGGGGAGGACGACCGGCTGGACCGGCAGGGTCGGGGGACCCTGGCGGCCCAGCTGGTCGTGGCCGGGCTGGCCGCCGCGGCGTTCGCGCAGGGCGGCTACCACCCGGCGGGCCGGCTGCCGCTGCTGGTCGCGATCCCGGTCGCCGCACTGCTCGTCGCGACGGCGCGGCCGTTGCCGTCTGCCTCGCTGCGGTGGACGAGCCGGGCCGCGGTCGTGGCGGGGCTGCTGGGTGTGTGGGCCCTGCTGCGCGGGGTCGTGTCCCCGGACCGGACCTCCGGTGTCGCCGCAGCCGCGCTCATGTCGGCCGTCGCGCTCCTGCTCGTCCTCGGTCGCCGGCTGCCGGCGGACGCACGCCGGCTCGTCGTCCACGGGCTGCTCGGCGTCGGTGCCGTCGTCGCGGCCTCGGGCTGGGCGGGCGTGGTGTGGCATGTCCAGCGGCTGACGGTGACCCAGGACGGCATGTGGCGAGCCGGCAGCACGCTCACGTACCCGAATGCGGCCGCGGCGCTGCTCACCCTCCTCGCCCTGCCTGCCCTCGCGCTGCGCATCGCTCGTCCCGCGGACCGCCGGCTGGCCGCGCTCGGCACCCTCCTGCTCGTCGGGCACGCTGCCACGCTGAGTCGCGCCGGCGCGGTGTCCCTGGTCGTCGGCGTCGCCGTGCTCGCGGTGTGCGCGGGGTGGCGGCCCCTGCTCCGGGCCGCGATCGCGCCGGCCGCCGGGGCCCTGGTCGGTGTCGCCGGGCTGTGGGGCTCGGTCCCGCTGGACGCCCCGGCCGGCCGCTGGCTCGCGATGCTCGGGCTGCCCGCAGGCATGGCGGTAGCCGCCTGGCTGGCCGCGCTGGGTGCCCCCAGGAGGCTGTCCGCCGTCGTCGCCGTGGCCGGTGCGACCGTCACGGGAGCCGTCGCGGTGCAGCGCGCGGGGCTGCTGGAGCCGCCGGAGCTGCTGGAGCTGCGCCTGTCCGCCGGCGGCTCGACCCGCTGGGCCGCCCACCGCGCAGCGCTGCACGCCGTCACCGACCAGCCCTGGTGGGGCACCGGTCCGGGCGCCGGGGAGCTCGACCTCGCACCCGCCGGGCTGCCGTTCACCGTCATCCGCTTCGTGCACGACGAGTACGTCCAGATCCTCCTGGAGCTGGGCGTCCTCGGCCTGCTGCTCCTGCTGCTCCTGGTCGCGCTCCTGGTGCGTGCTGCCGCAGCCGGGTCGCGCGAGACCGCGCGCGACCCGCTGCCGGCCGGCGTCATGGCAGCGCTCGTCGCAGCCGCCGTCCACGGCGGTCTCGACTTCGTCTGGCACGTCCCTGTCGTGCCGCTCACCGCCGTGGCTCTCGTCGCGGTGACCTGGCGGCCGGCGACCGACCCGTGAGGGGGAACTCATGAACCGCATCCGTACCCGGCACCCCGCCGCGCTGGCTCTCCTGGTGGGTGGTGCGATGGCCGCACTGGTCCCGGTGGGCGCCGCCGTCGCGGAGGACTCGCCGCCGACCTCGACCGCCATGGTCGAGATCGAGTCCGCGCATCTGGTTGCCAAGGGGGCTGCGGCGGACGTGACCCTCAGCTATGCCTGCCCCGCTGGCGCTTACGCGTACGTCGGCGCGACGCTGACGCAGCGCTCGGGCCCCGAGATCACATCCGGCTCGAGCTACTTCAACACCCTCTCGTGCACGGGCGACACCGAGCAGGCCGTCCTCCGGGTGACCGCCACCAACGGGATGCGGGCCTTCAAGGCCGGGACGGCCCTCGTCCAGGCCAACCTCAACACCTGCACGTTCACCTGCGTGACAGTCTCGGACAGCGAAGAGGTCTCGATCCGACGCTGAGCGTCTGCCGCCCGCCGGTCGGGCCGGGGCGCCGGCCCGACCGACGGAGGTGCCGTGCCGAGGATCGTCGCGGGGGCGGCGCGGGGGCGGCGGCTCGCCGCGCCCCCCGGCCGGGGCACCCGGCCGACGGCCGACCGGGCTCGTGAGGCGCTGTTCTCGGCGCTGGAGGCGCAGCTCGGCTCGTTCGCCGGGCGCCGGGTCGCCGACCTCTACGCCGGGACCGGCGCGGTCGGGCTCGAGGCGCTCAGCCGGGGCGCGGCCGCGGTCCTCCTGGTCGAGTCCGACCCGGCGGTGGTCCGGGTCCTGCGGGGCAACGTCGAGACCGTGGGGCTGCCCGGTGCGCAGGTCCGCGCCGGCCGGGTCGAGCGAGTCGTCGCCGCAGCCCCCGGCCCGAGCGACCCGGCGACGTACGACGTCGTGTTCCTGGACCCGCCCTACGACGTGGCGGACGCCGACCTGCAGGCTGTGCTGCGCGACGCGTTGACGCAGGGCTGGCTCGCGCGGGGCGGCCTCGTGGTGGTCGAGCGGCCGACGAGGGGCGCGACCTGGGTCTGGCCGGAGGGGTTCGCCGGGCTGCGTTCGCGCAGGTACGGCGAGGCCACGCTTTGGTACGGTCGCGCCGCCCTGTCGGACAGCCCTGGGGAGTGACCGTGCGGCGCTGCGTCTGCCCCGGGTCCTTCGACCCGGTGACCAACGGCCACCTCGACGTGATCGAGCGGGCCAGCCGGCTCTACGACGAGGTGACGGTCGGGGTGCTGGTCAACGCGACCAAGAGCGGGCTCTTCGAGGTCGACGAGCGGATCGCGATGCTCCGCGAGGTCACCGCGGAGCTCGGGAACGTCACGGTCGACTCGTTCCAGGGGCTGCTCGTCGACTACTGCCGCGAGCGGGACATCCCGGTCGTCGTCAAAGGCCTGCGCGCGGTCAGCGACTTCGACTACGAGCTGCAGATGTCGCAGATGAACAACCGGCTCACCGGCCTCGAGACGCTCTTCGTCGCGACCAACCCGGAGTACTCCTTCCTGTCCTCCAGCCTGGTGAAGGAGGTCGCGAGCTGGGGAGGGGACGTCAGCGGCCTGGTCCCCGAGCCGGTGCTGCGCCGGCTCCGGGAGCGGTTGTCCCGGTGACCCGGCCGACCTCCTGACCGACCCTCACCGACCCTGACCCACCCTGCTCGCCCGACCGCCCCACCTCGACCCGGACCTGCTGGGAGACTGCGCCTGTGGACGTGCACGAGAAGCTCGCCGAGCTCACCGCGATCGTGGAGCAGGCCCGCTCGATGCCGATGTCGGCGTCGTGCGTGGTCAACCGGGGCGAGGTGCTGGGCCTGATCGAGGAGATCCGGGCGTTGCTCCCGGAGGAGTTCCGGCACGCGCAGATGCTGCTCGCCGACCGGGAGAGCGTCGTCGACGAGGGCCGCCGAGAGGCGCAGCGGCTGATCAACCAGGCCGAGGAGGAGCGGCTGGCCCTGACCTCGGAGACCGAGGTGGTGAGCGAGGCCCGCCGGCAGGCCCAGCGGATCCGCTCCGACGCGGTGCAGGAGGCCGAGACCCTGCGCCGCGAGGTCGACGACTACGTCGACACCAAGCTGGCCAACTTCGAGGTCGTCCTCGAGAAGACCATCGGCGCGGTGCGCCGCGGCCGGGAGAAGGTCAGCGGCCGCGCTCCTGCCGACAGCTGGTCGGACACGCCGGCCGAGCAGGGCCACCCTCTGGGTGAGGACCCCGAGCAGCGCTGACCCCGGCGAGGTGCCTGACCCGCGACGTTTTGGGCGGGGGTGGCGCGGTCAGGTAGCCTGTGCCCGTCCCGCCCGGGGCCTGAGACGCCCCGATCCCCGTGACGTGAGCATGCCCGAAGAGACCAGGAGAAGCGCCCACCTCGACCCACGGTCGCCCTACGTGCTCGACACCCGCGAGCTCGGCCGGCGACCCGGGTCGATGCGACGGGTCTCCCGATCTGTTCCGGCACCCGCTCACCTGGGGGTCGACGTCCTCGGCGTCCCGGAGGGGTCGGCGCTCGGGCTGGACCTCCGGCTCGAGTCCGTGGTCGAAGGCGTCCTCGTCTCCGGCACGGTCTCCGCGACCGTGACGGGGGAGTGCGTGCGCTGCCTCGACCCGGTCAGCCGTCACCTCGAGGTCGGCGTGCAGGAGCTCTGGACCCACCAGGGCCGTGACGCCGGCCGCCCGGCCTCCGCCGGCGAGGAGGCGGAGGAGACCGACGAGCTGCCGCGGCTCGACGGCGACCTGCTCGACCTCGAGCCCGTGCTGCGGGACGCGGTGGTGCTCGCGCTGCCGCTGCAGCCGCTGTGCCGGGACGACTGCCCAGGTCTGTGCTCCGAGTGCGGGGCGCGCCTGGCGGACGACCCGGGGCACCAGCACGACGCGGTCGACCCCCGGTGGGCCGCGCTCGAGCAGCTGCCGCGTCGTACGGACGGCAGCTGACCGGCACCACCAGCACGACCGGCACCATGAGCACGACCGGCACCACCCGGCAGCACCACCTGACAGGCACCACCCCGGACAAGGAGACCCCGTGGCCGTCCCGAAGCGGAAGATGTCGCGCGCCAACACCCGGTCGCGACGGGCGCAGTGGAAGACCACCGCCGCTCCCCTCGCGCCGTGCAAGCGCTGCCGCGAGCCCAAGCTCGCCCACGTCGCCTGCCCCACCTGCGGCACGTACAACGACCGCGACGTCCTGGACGTCTGAGCAGCCGGGCGGGTCGAGGCGTGAGCGCGCAGGTCGAGGCAGCCGGTCCGGACTGGCACGCCGACCTGTCGGCGGCCCTCGACGTCACGGTCGACGCCGACCTGCTCGAGCGGGCGTTGACCCACCGGTCCTACGCCTACGAGAACGGCAACCTGCCGACCAACGAGCGCCTGGAGTTCCTCGGCGACTCGGTGCTCGGCCTCGTCGTCACCGACACGCTCTACCGCAGCCACCCCGAGCTCCCCGAGGGACAGCTGGCCAAGCTGCGCGCCGCGGTGGTCAACATGCGCGCGCTGGCGGAGGTGGGCCGTGAGCTGCGCCTCGGCGAGTACGTCCGGCTCGGCCGCGGCGAGGAGACCACCGGCGGCCGCGACAAGACCTCGATCCTCGCCGACACCCTCGAGGCGGTGCTCGGCGCGGTCTACATCGGCACCGGGCTGCCCGAGGCGGCGGCGCTGGTCCACCGGCTCTTCGACCCGCTGATCGAGCAGGCCGCGACGCTCGGCGCCGGCCTGGACTGGAAGACCAGCCTGCAGGAGCTCACGGCGGGCGCCTCGATGGGCGTCCCCGAGTACGTCGTCACGGAGACCGGCCCGGACCACCAGAAGCTGTTCACCGCCGTCGCGCGGGTGGCCGGCGACGACTACGGCCAGGGCCGGGGGCGCAGCAAGAAGGAGGCCGAGCAGGAGGCCGCGGCGACCGCCTGGCGCCGGCTGCGCGCCGAGCTCCCCCAGGACGGCACCGAGGACACCGGCGGTGCCGAGCTGTCCGACGGGTCCGACGGGTCCGGCGGGTCCGACCGGCCCTCCGTCGCGTAGGGGTCCGCGCTGCCCGAGCTGCCGGAGGTCGAGGTGGTCCGGCGCGGACTGGACCGCTGGGCGGCCGGGCGCACCGTGGCCGCCGCGGAGGTGGCCCACCCCCGTGCCGTCCGCCGCCACGCCGCCGGCGCCGCCGACTTCGCGGCCCGCCTCACCGGCCGCACCCTGGCCGGCGCGCAGCGACGGGGCAAGTACCTCTGGCTGCCGCTGGCGGCGGGCCATGCCAGTGCCGGCGGCGACGGCAGCGACACCGGCGAGGCGGTGCTGGCCCACCTCGGCATGAGCGGGCAGCTGCTGGTCCGCCCGGTCGACGCGCCCGACGAGGTGCACCTGCGGGTGCGGCTCTCCTTCACCGACGGCGGGCCCGAGCTGCGCTTCGTCGACCAGCGGACCTTCGGCGGGCTCGCGCTCGTCGACACCGACCCGGCCGGGCTGCCGCTGCCGGTCGCGCACATCGCGCGCGACCCGCTCGACCCCGAGTTCGACGACGCCGGGTTCGCCGCGTCGCTGCGGCGCCGCCGGACCGGCCTCAAGCGGGCCCTGCTCGACCAGACCCTGGTGAGTGGCATCGGCAACATTTACGCCGACGAGGCGCTGTGGCGGGCCCGCCTGCACTGGGCCCGGCCCACCTCGACGATGACCCGGGCCCGCAGCGCCGAGGTCCTCGCCGCGGCGCGGGCGGTGATGGTCGAGGCGCTCGACCACGGCGGTACGTCGTTCGACTCGCTCTACGTGAACGTCAACGGGGAGAGCGGGTACTTCGACCGGGAGCTCGCGGTCTACGGCCGGACCGGGCTGCCCTGCCGCCGCTGCGGCGCGCTCGTCGTGCGCGAGCACTTCATGAACCGGTCCTCCTTCCGCTGCCCGCGCTGCCAGCGCCGCCCGCGGGACGCGCACGGGTGAGCAGCGGCGACCGTCCCGACGTCCTGGGATCGGTGCCCGACGGGGCCCAGGCCGGGGAGCACCCGCCCGGTCGCGGCAGGCGGTGGCGACTGGCGGCCCTCGCGGCGGCCGGCCTGGTCGCGCTGCTCGCGCTGCGCAGCGGGCTGCTGTCGGCGCCCGGCGACAGCGAGCCCGGGCCGGTGCGGTCGGCCGGCGGGCTGCTGGTCCTCCGCTCGGAGGGCCGGCTCCTGGTCGAGGCCGGGGACGGCTGGTCCGAGGGCCCGGAGCTGCCCCGCCGCCTGGCCGGGCGCGCCTCGCTGGTGCCGGTGCTCAGCTCGACCGGCCGGTCGGTGCTGGTTGGTGTGGCCGGACGGACGCTGTTCAGCATCGACCCGGCCGACCCGGAGGACACCGGGACCCCGCTCGGCCGGGCCCGCAGCGTCGTGGCCGGGTCCGGACGGCTCGGCGGCGTCCTGGTCGACCGGGGCGAGGGACGAGTGGTCGAGGTGGACGCCGCCACCGGCGCGGTGCGCGACCCGGCGCCGTTCCCCGGTCAGCCGTCCGGACCCGGCTGGCGCGCCGTCGGCCTGGTGTCGGTGCCCGGGGCGGCCCGCTCGCTGCTGCTGGCCGCGCCGGGGACGGCGACGGGCGACGCGGCCACCGCCGTCGACCAGGTCGACCTCCTGCTGGCCGCTCCCGCCCGGCCGGTGCAGCTGGGCACCCAGCCCGAGGTCCGCCCGGTCACGACGGTGCCGCGCGTGCTGGCGCTCGGCCCCGACTCGATCCTCGCCGAGGCGCCCGGCTGCCCGGGCGCCGCCTGCCGGATCCAGGTCGTGACGGTGACCCGCGACGACGTGCTGGTCCGGGAGGTCGCTCCGCCGCCCGGCCGGACCTTCTCCGGCACCGCCCTGGCGGGCGGCTCGGTGTCCAACCTGCTGGTGGTCGACCGCGCCGGGGCTCGCCCGGCGCTGGCCCGGGTCGTCGCCGGCGGTGCCGCGACCCTGCTGGTGCGGGGCAGCGCGGGTGTGGACCCGGCCGCCGGGCTGGTCGACGACCTGGACGGGACGGCGTACCTGGTCGTCCGCGAGGACCGGAGGTCGGACGGCATGGTGCGGGCGTGGGCACCGGGCCGGCCGGCCCTCGTGCGGTCGGCGCGGGCGCCGCCGGTGCCGCCGGGGGCCGGGCTGGTCTGCGGCTGCGGGTGACCGGGTGTTCCGGGCGCGTGCTGGCGCGTAGGGCGCTTGCGGGCGGTTCGGGCGGTTCGGGCCACCCGTTCGGCGCAACCTGCGATGTGATCAAGCTGTGACCTATTGACCCTCCGCGTCGCGGGTGCGACCCTGGAAACCCCACGTTCACGCCGTGACGACCGGTGCCGCCGACCCCCTGCGCGCCCGGCCACGTGGGACCTGACAACACAAGCCAGACCCGCCACAGCGGGGCCGAGCAGCAGGTGGAGGATCACGCATGGCGAAAGCCCTCATCGGTCATGTCGGTGGTCCGGACCCCCGGACGGTGATGGAGCTGCGTCGCCTGCAGGAGCGGGTCCGCAGCCTCGAGGCGGAGAACGTCCGGCTGCGGGCCGAGAACGACGCCCTGGTCGCCTCGCACGCCGACGCCCACCTCATCTCGCTCGAGGTGGCCAAGGAGCCCGCACTGGCCTGAGGCCGGTCCAGCAGGACCGGACGGACGGGACGCCCCCGCGGCGTCCCGTCTCGCATGTCCGGGACCGGCGCGGCGTGCCGGCAATGGCGGGACGTGGCAGGCCCGGCCGGTAGGCTCGGCCCCGGCCTTCCCCGCCGAACGTACGTCCGAGCGGCACCGCACTCCTTCCTCCGGTGCCCGGACGTGAGGAGATCTCCCGCGTGCACCTGAAGAGCCTGACCCTCAAGGGCTTCAAGTCCTTCGCGTCGGCCACCACCTTCCACTTCGAGCCGGGCATCACCTGCGTCGTCGGGCCCAACGGCTCCGGCAAGTCCAACGTGGTCGACGCGCTGGCGTGGGTCATGGGCGAGCAGGGCGCCAAGTCGCTGCGCGGCGGCAAGATGGAGGACGTCATCTTCGCCGGCAGCGCCGGCAGCGGGGGGCCGGGCGGCGCTGCCGGCCGGGCTCCGCTGGGCCGCGCCGAGGTCAGCCTCACCGTCGACAACACCGATGGTGCGCTGCCCATCGACTTCGCCGAGGTCACCATCTCGCGGATCATGTTCCGCAACGGCGGCTCGGAGTACGCGATCAACGGCCAGCCGTGCCGGCTGCTCGACGTCCAGGAGCTGCTCTCCGACTCCGGCATCGGTCGCGAGATGCACGTGATCGTGGGGCAGGGCCAGCTCGACGCGGTCCTCTCGGCCGGCCCGGACGAGCGCCGCGGCTTCATCGAGGAGGCGGCCGGCGTCCTCAAGCACCGCAAGCGCAAGGAGAAGGCGCTGCGCAAGCTGGACGCGATGCAGGCCAACCTGACCCGCGTCCAGGACCTCACCGTGGAGCTGCGCCGCCAGCTCAAGCCGCTGGGCAAGCAGGCCGAGGTCGCCCGGCGGGCGGCCGTCATCCAGTCCGACGTGCGCGACTCCCGGCTGCGGCTGCTGGCCGACGACCTGGTCCAGCTCACCGCGACCCTCGAGGCCGAGGTGGCCGACGAGACCGCGTTGCGCGCCCGGCGGGCCGAGGTCGAGGGGCAGCTCGCCGAGGCGGGGGCCCGCGAGACCGAGCTCGAGGGGGTGGCCGCGGCGGAGGCGCCGACCCTGGCCCTGGCCCAGGACACCTGGTACCGCCTGTCGTCTTTGCGCGAGCGGTTCCGTGGCACGGGGTCGCTGGCGGCCGAGCGGGTCCGCCACCTCGCAGCCGAGCCGGACGAGGCTCCGGCCGCCGGGCCGCTGACCCGGGACCCCGACGAGCTGGAGCGCCAGGCCGAGCAGGTGCGGGCCGAGGAGCAGGAGATCCAGGAGGCGGTCGAGCGCGACCGCTCCCGGCTGGCCGACGCCGTGAGCGCCCGGCAGGAGGCCGAGGAGGCCCTGACCGTCGAGCAGAAGCGGGTCGCCGCTGCCGCGCGCGCGGCAGCGGACCGCCGCGAGGGGCTGGCCCGCCTGGCCGGGCAGGTCGCCGCCGCGCGCAGCCGGGTCGAGGCGGGGGAGGCCGAGCTCGGCCGGCTGACCCCGGCGCTGGACGAGGCCCGCGAGCGGGCCGCGCGGGCGCAGGCCGAGTTCACCGCGCTCGAGACCCAGGTGGCCGGCCTGGACGCCGGCGAGGAGGACCTGGACTCCGCCCACGAGGAGGCCGCGCTGCGGCTCGCGGCGGCCGACGACCGGTTGGCCGAGCTGCGCGAGGAGGAGCGCGCGGCCGAGCGCGAGCGAGCCGCGCTCGTCGCCCGCAAGGACGCGCTGGAGATGGGGCTGGCCCGCAAGGACGCGTCCGGCGCGCTGCTCGCCGCCTCGGACCGGCTGACCGGCGTCATCGGGTCGGTGTCTGCGCTGCTGACCGTCACCCCCGGTGCCGAGACCGCGGTCGCGGCCGCTCTCGGCTCGGCGGCCGACGCGGTCGCCGTCGCCGACCTGGCCGCCGCCGAGGCCGCCATCCGCCTGCTCAAGGACGACGACGCCGGCCGTGCGCTGCTGCTCGTCGGCTCCGGCGACCAGACCGGCCCCGACGGGCACGACCCGCATGACCCGCACGACCCGCACGACCCGCACGACCCGGCTGCCGCGCCCGGGGACCCGCTGCCGGCCGGCGCCCGGCGGGCCCTCGACCTGGTGACCGCCCCGGCTGCCCTCGGACCCGCACTCCGGCGGCTGCTCGGCGACGTCGTTGTCGTCGACGACCTGGCGGCCGGTCGCGCGGTGGTCGCCGCCGCCCCGCACCTGTCGGCGGTGACCCGCGAGGGCGACCTGCTGGCCCGCGACCACGCGGCCGGCGGGTCGCACGGCACCCCCAGCCGGCTCGAGGTCCAGGCCGCCGTCGACGAGGCCGAGGCCCGGCTCGGCGAGGCCGGGCACCGGCTGGACCGGGTGCGCTTCGCGATCCAGGGGCTGACCGAGGAGCAGGCGCGGGCCAACCGGGACGTCCACGGCGCCCTGGACCGGCTGCACGAGTCCGACGCCCGGATGTCCGCCGTCGCGGAGCAGCTCGGTCAGCTCGGCGCGCAGGCCCGGGCGGCGCACGGCGAGGCGGACCGCCTGGAGCGCTCCATCGCGGGCGCCCGCCACGCGATCGAGGCCGACACCGCTTCGCTCGCCGAGCTCGCCGAGCGGCTGCGGGCCGCCGAGGAGTCACCGGAGGCCGGCGAGGAGGAGCCCGACACCACCCTGCGCGACGAGCTCGAGGAGCGGGCGCGCGCCGGCCGGCAGGCCGAGATGGAGGTCCGGCTCGCGGTCCGTACCGGCGAGGAACGGGCGCGCGCGCTCGCCGGCCGTGCCGACTCCCTGGTCCGCGCCGCCGCCCACGAGCGGGAGTCCCGCGCCCGGGCCGCCGCGCGCCGGGAGCGGCGGGCCCGCGAGGCGGCCGTCGCGCAGGACGTGGCGCTGGCCGCGCAGGCGGCCCTGGCCCACCTCGAGCACTCGCTGGCCCGCGCCGCGGCCGCCCGCGAGGCGGCCGAGCGCGCCCGCGCCGAGCGCGACACGGAGCTGGCCGCCCTGCGCGGCCGGCTCCGTGAGCTGACCGCCGAGCAGGAGCGGCTGACCGACAGCGTCCACCGGGACGAGGTCGCCCGGGCCGAGCAGCGGCTGCGCATCGAGTCGCTTCAGCAGAAGGCCCTGGAGGACCACGGTGTCGAGCCGGGCGCGCTCGTCGACGAGTACGGCCCCCACCAGCTGGTGCCGCCGTCGCCGCCGGCACCGGACGAGGTCCGCGAGGTGGAGCCCGAGCCGGTGCCCTACGTCCGTGCCGAGCAGGAGAAGCGGCTCCGGGCGGCGGAGCGCAACCTGGCTCTCTTGGGTCGGGTCAACCCGCTCGCACTCGAGGAGTTCGCCGCGCTCGAGGAGCGTCACCAGTTCCTCGCCGAGCAGCTCGAGGACCTCAAGGCGACCCGCCGTGACCTGCTCGACATCGTCCGCGAGGTCGACGAGCGGGTGGAGCAGGTCTTCACCGCAGCGTTCCAGGACACCGCGCGCGAGTTCGAGGGCGTCTTCGCCCGGCTCTTCCCGGGCGGCGAGGGCCGGCTGGTGCTCACCGACCCCTCCGACATGCTCACGACCGGCATCGAGGTCGAGGCCCGGCCACCGGGCAAGAAGGTCAAGCGGCTCTCGCTGCTCTCGGGCGGCGAGCGGTCGCTGACCGCGGTGGCCCTGCTGGTCGCGATCTTCCGGGCCAGGCCGAGCCCGTTCTACGTCATGGACGAGGTCGAGGCGGCCCTCGACGACGTCAACCTGGGCCGGCTGATCGCGATCATGGAGGAGCTGCGCGAGGCGAGCCAGCTGATCGTCATCACCCACCAGAAGCGCACCATGGAGGTCGCCGACGCGCTCTACGGCGTGTCCATGCGGGGCGACGGCGTCACCACGGTGATCGGCCAGCGGCTGCGGGAGGCCCAGCCGGCCTGACCGGGTCCACGCGTCTGGCCGGGTCCAGCGGCAGCGTCGGGCGCTCCCGACACGCCGGGCGCAGGCGGGCCGGCCCGGCGTGTCGCGAGCGCTCGGCCTGCGGCTGCGTACGCTGGGGTGAACGTTTTGGCCAGATCCGTCCCGGGAAGGCGCCGTAGTCGTGACAGAGCTCCTCGCCGCACACGTGCTGCTCGGCCTGCTGGCGCTGCTCGTCGTCGGGTTCGTCGCCTACCCCTACCGGGGCCGGCGGTCCCCGGTGCCGCACACCGAGCGGCTCACCGACGCGGTGGCCTCCGTCGCCGACCGGGTCGACCCCGGCGAGGCCCCGCCGCTGGGCGTCCTCAGCACCCCCGAGAAGTCGCGGGCGATGTCGGCCCGCTTCGAGCGGGTCGAGCAGCGGCTGCGCCGCGGCGCCCGGGTGCTCACCGGCACCGGCCGCCGCTGACCCGCTGACCCGCCGACCCGCCTGACCCGCTGGCCCGCCCGCCCCGCCCGGGCTGCCGGTCGCCTGGGAGACTCGTGACCGATGGACACCCTCACTCTCGTCGCCGTCATCGCCGTCGTCTCGGTCGTCGTGCTGGCGCTCGCCACCACCGCCCTGCTGCGCCGGCGCCCGCGCAAGGCCGCGCTGCCCCCGCTGACCGAGCCCACCGTCGAGCGGGTCGACGTCCCGAGCGGCGACGTCAAGGTCCTCACGCCCGAGGCGCCCGAGGCACCCGAGGCGGAGCTCGAGCGCCCGGAGCCGGTCGCCGGGCGGCTGGCGCGGCTGCGCACCCGGCTGGCCGGCCAGCGCTCGCTGGGCCGCGGGCTGCTGGGCCTGCTCTCCCGCGACACCCTCGACGAGGAGACCTGGGAGGAGGTCGAGGACACGCTCCTGACCGCCGACGTCGGCGTCGGCCCCACCCAGGAGCTGGTCGAGCGGCTGCGCACCCGGCTGACCGCCGGCGGCGACGCCCAGGCGCTGCTCCGCGAAGAGCTGGTGACCCTGGTCGGCCCGGACCTGGACCGGTCGCTGCAGACCCAGGGTGGCGACGGGCGGCCGGCCGTCGTCCTGGTCGTCGGCGTCAACGGGACCGGCAAGACCACCTCGGTCGGCAAGCTGGCCCGCGTGCTGGTCGCCGACGGCCGCAGCGTCCTGCTGGGGGCGGCCGACACCTTCCGGGCCGCGGCGGCCGACCAGCTGCAGACCTGGGGCGAGCGGGTGGGCGCGCCGGTGGTCCGCGGACCCGAGGGCGGTGACCCGGCCAGCGTCGCCTTCGACGCGGTCAAGCAGGGCGCCGACGGCGGCTACGACGTCGTGCTGGTCGACACCGCGGGCCGGCTGCAGAACAAGGTCGGGCTGATGGACGAGCTCGGCAAGGTCAAGCGGGTGGTCGAGAAGCAGGGCCCGGTGGACGAGGTGCTGCTCGTCCTCGACGCCACGACCGGGCAGAACGGCCTCGTGCAGGCCCGGGTGTTCGCCGAGGCGGTGGACGTGACCGGCATCGTGCTGACCAAGGTCGAC
>Ga0075325_1000041_pt1 | contig 14854 bp, 11 predicted proteins | sample MayberrySE_Catta_5_FD_120048 | JGI IMG/M metagenome (GOLD analysis project Ga0075325, IMG submission 120048) | Natural and restored wetland microbial communities from the San Francisco Bay, California, USA, that impact long-term carbon... | ecosystem: Environmental > Terrestrial > Soil >... | reverse complement strand
GGTGGTGGGTGCTCAAACGGGGGGAACGACCTACCAGGCGACTGCGTACCTCGAGAAGTGGTCGATGTCCGCGTCGACCTCGTCGTCCGACTTGTGGTCCACCGACGGAGGCAGCTCGAGCACCTGGTTGCCCTGGATATAGGCGATCAGGAAATCGGTCGAGGTCGGGCGGATGCATCCTTTGTACGACAACGTGAGCTGCGCCGGCGTAAGAAACTGGAGGCCGTGCGGCGCGAAGGTCACGTCCACGAGCGGAGAAGTCGGAGCCTCGGCGACGATGAGCTCTTCCCGGGCGAGCGCGCCCTGCGGAATCACCAGCTCGTGCTCGCCGACTTTGATGGAGCCGCCCTGGGGCCCGATGATCGCGGCCTCGGCGTCATAGTCCCGCGGCTCGCAGCGCAGCAGCTGGATCTCCGGGCCGCCCTTCTGGCGCGGATGGTCGCGCTTCCACGCCTCCTTTTCCAGCTTGTACTGCTCCTTCCAGTCATGCTTCCACGCCTTCCACTCGGCTCTAGCGGCCCTCAGGGTCTCCCTGTTGGCTTCCTTCATCTCCTTGAAGTAGGCCTTGCGCTCCGCGAGTTGCCGCTTCAGCTCCTCGTGGCGCGCGCTGGCGACACTCGCTTGGGCCTCGAGCGCGCCCAACTTGGGCCCAGTGCCGCCGACGGGCTCCGTCGGTGTGCCGGCATCCGAGCACGCAAGCGCCATCAGACTCGTCACCAGTGCCAGGTATCGGACCGCTCTCCTGCTGCGCATACGTACTCTCCTCTCTACGCTGACGCTCCCGAGAGGACCCGCCGGTCGGCGGCCACCGCGCCAGCCAAACAACAGCGCGGTGCTCCTCTCGAGGGCCGAGGCCGAGCACCGCGCTGATGAGCCTTGCGCGTGATCGTGCACCTTCGGCACCGAGCCGTCTCACCGAGCCGGTGAGACCTCTGGTTTTGCGGCCCCGGATCGCTCCGGGTGTGCTCTTGTCGGGTGAACGTCTGTTCTCGCCACGCCGCGAGCGGCGGGACGCTTCAGTTCAGGGCAAGTTGTAGACCTTTACGGTGTGCGGATTCTTGCACGATTACGGATTCGATCGGAACATCGCACGACTGCTGAGGATCACTCGTTTGCCCCCCTGACCGGCCAACTGTCGGATGTTCGATTCCTCGACAAACGGGGACCACATGCGAGGCGGCACCCCCACAACAGGGCCGGCTAGGTTGCTCCCCGGCTGAGGCCCGGCACGACCACCTCCGCGTCCTCGAGCACTCGTCGCACCGCGATGGTCAGCGGCAGCGCCAGCAGCGTCCCGATCGGCCCCAGGAGATAGGCCCAGATCACCAATGACAACAATCCGACCAGCGGGGGAACGTCCAGGCCGCTCTGCATGAAGCGCGGCTTGACCAGGTTGTCCACCACGAAGTTGAGCACCAGGAACCCGGCAAGGACGACCAGCGCCCGCTGCCAGCCGAGCTGGAGCAGGGTGAGGAGGGCCGGCGGCACGACCGAGAGGATGATGCCGACGTTGGGCACGAAGTTCATGATGAAGGCCAGCACCGCCCACACCAGCGCGAGGTCCGTCCCCAAGGCCAACATGAGGAAATAGACCAGAACGGACAAACCGAGGCCCGTGAGCGCGGTGATCACCAGGTATTGACGGACATCCCTCGCCACCCGCGCGGTGGTCCCGCCGGGGCGGAACGTCTGGTCCCGAATCCCGCGCTCGGCCAGAAAGAACGCCACGATCAGGATGAGGAGCAGCGCCTGGCTCAGCACCCGGCCCAGACCCGAGAGGAATCCCGCCGCCAATCCCAGCAGCCGATTCGGATCGACCAACTCGAAGGTGAAGATCCGCTGGGGCTCGATGCCCCAGGCCTGCAGCAGGCCCTCGAAGCTCGTTCTGAGCGAGAGCGCCCGCTCCTGGTAGTGGGGAAGTACCTGGATCAGCCGGGTGCCGGAGAGGCCGAGCACGGCGAGCAGCACCACAAGTACGCCGGCGAGGAGCAGGCTGGTGAGGACCACCGCCAAGCCCTTCGGTACGCCGCGGCGGCGCAGCGCGTCGAAGGCCGGCACCACGGTCACGGTCAGGAGCATCGCGAGCAGGATGCTGTTGAGCAGCTCGGCCGCGACGCGGATGCCCGCGGCGATGATGACGAACGCGGCCGTGCCCAGGAGCAGGCGAAAGTGCCGACCGGAGCGCTCCGTCACAGCTGCCTCCGCAGCATCCTCGCGACCATCTCCTCGAGCCGCTCGGTGATGGGCCGGCCGCGCCATTGATCGAGCGTGACCTCTTTCGAGCGGGCGCGGTCCTGGTCGAAGACTTCGACCTGCTGGCGCGCGAAGGCCTGGTCGAACACGTTCAGGTTCGCCTCGTCGTTCAGACGGAATGAGCGGTTGTCGAAGTGGGTGGAGCCCACCGAGACCCAGTAGTCGTCCACCACCATCAGCTTGTTGTGGTACATCGTGGGCTGGTACTCGTAGATCCGCACCCCGGCCTCGAGCAGCGGACCCCACTTCGCCCGGGACGCCCGGCGCACCAGCCCGGCGTCGGTGATCGGGCCGGGCACCACGATCTCCACGCTCACACCGCGCCGGCGGGCTGCCACCAGCATGTCGACGGCAAGGGTGTTGGGGACGAAGTACGGGTTGGCGATCAGAATGGTCCGCCGGGCCGAGGCGATGGCCAGGAGGACCATGAGGCGCAGGTTCTCGGTGCCTCCGCCGGGGGAGCTGTGCACCGCCTGCGCCCACGCGCCGCCGGCCGAGTCGAGCGGCGGGAAGTAGTCCCTGCCGTGCAGCAGCGCGCCACCGGTCTCGATCCAGTTGTCCAGGAACGCGGCCTGGAGCTGCCCCACCACGGGGCCCTCCGCGCGGAACTGCCCGTCCCGCCAGTGGTCCTTGTCCTGGGCGTGGCCGAGGTAGAGGTCCGCGATCCCCAGCCCGCCGGTGAAGCCGATCCGACCGTCCACGATCAGGAGCTTCCGGTGCGTCCGATGATTGACCCGGTCCAGAGTATACCACCGGATCGGTCGAAACTTGACGACCTGGACCCCCGCCTGGCGCATGCTCTCGATCAGATCCTCGTCCAGCTTCTGGGAGCCGAGCCCGTCGAGAATCAGATGGGTCGCCACGCCGGCGCGGGCCCGCTCCGAGAGCGCCTCCGCGAAGGTCGTACCCACCGTGCCCGGCCAGAAGATGTAGGCCTCGAGTGTGATGCTGTGCCGGGCCGACCGGATCGCCGCGAGCATCGCGGGATAGGACTGCTCGCCGTTCAGGAGGGTGGTCAACCGGTTCCCCGGGACCACCGGTGGGCCGAGCAGGTGCGACATGGTCCGCTGGAACCGGGGGTCGTGGGTGTCGTAGCGATGGGCGATGGGATGCTCGACCGGCTGGTCGGGCGAGGTGAGATTGGCGTAGAGGAGCACACCAACGAGCGTCATCGCGGACGCGCCGGCCGCCCAGACCCTGACTCCCCGCTCAGCCACGCGTCACCGCATCCGTGGCGTATATCGGTTCAGCGTGTCGTACATCGGCGGCCAGGGCAGCTTGTATCCCAGGTCGGCCGCGGCGTGCCTGGTCCAGTAAGGATCCCAGAGGTGAGCTCGCGCCAGCACCACCAGGTCGGCGCGGCCGGCCGCGAGGATCGTGTTGACGTCCGCCGGGGAGGAGATGTTGCCCACGGTCATCGTCGGCACCCTCGCCTCGTGGCGGATCCGATCGCTGAAGGGCGTCTGGAACTGGCGCCCGTAGATCGGCTTGGCGTCGGGGACCGTCTGCCCCGCGGAGACATCCACGATGTCCGCGCCCGCCGCGACCGCCATGCGGGCCACTTCCACCGAATCGTGTGCCTCCACCCCGCCGGGCGCCCAGTCCACCGCGGAGATGCGCACGGACAACGGTTTGGCCGCCGGCCACGCGGCGCGCACGCGCGAGACGATCTCCAGGGGATAGCGCATCCGGTTGGCCAGCGAGCCGCCGTACTCGTCGGTCCGGCGGTTGGTGAGCGGCGAGATGAACGATGCCAGCAGGTACCCGTGCGCCAGGTGCAGCTCGAGCAGGTCGAACCCGGCGGCATCCGCCATGCCCACGGCGCTGATGAAGTCGTCGGCGACCCGATCCATGTCGGCCCGCGTCATCTCCCTCGGCACCTGGCTGTGCGGCTGGTAGGGGATCGGTGACGGCGCGATCAGGGGCCAGTTCCCCTCGGGGAGCGGCTCGTCCTCGCCTTCCCACAACAGACAGGTCGATCCCTTCCGGCCGGCATGTGAGAGCTGGATCCCCATCGCGGCCCCGCTCTCCTGGTGCACGAAGTCCACGATCCGCTTCCAGGCGATCGCGTGCTCCGGCAGGTACATCCCCGCGCAACCCGGTGTGATCCGTCCCTCGCGGCTCACGTCCGTCATCTCCGTCATCACCAGTCCCGCGCCCCCGATCGCGCGGCTGGCGAGGTGCACCAGATGCCAGTCGTTCGGCAGCCCATCCACCGCGCGATACTGACACATGGACGACACCACGATGCGGTTGGGCAGCACCAGCTCGCGCAGACGGTAGGGCGTGAACATGGGTGGGGGAGGCGGATCGAGCGGCACGGCGCGACCGCCCTGCCGGACGGCCTGCTCCGCGAACCAGCGATCCACCTGCTCCACCAGACCGGGGTCGCGGACCCTGAGGTTCTCGTGGGTGATGCGGAGGCTCCGGGTGAGCAGGTTGAACGCGAACTGGAGCGGCTCGGTGTCGTGGTAGCGCTCCACCGACTCGAACCACTCGAGACTCGCCTGCGCGGCGCGCTGGAGGCTCTCGACCTGTGGGCGCCGGCCGGCCTCGTATGCCGCGAGCGCGTCCGGCACCGAGCGCTCCGCGCGGAGAGCCGCCGCCAGCGCGATCGAATCCTCCATCGCCAGCTTGGTGCCCGAGCCCACAGAGAAGTGCGCGGTGTGGGCCGCGTCGCCCAGCAGGACCACGCTGCCCGAGTGCCAGCGGGCGTTCCGCACCGTGGGGAACCTACGCCAGATCGAGCGGTTGGCGAGGAGCCGGTGGCCTTGCAGCTCCTCCTCGAACAACCGCTCCAGGTGGGCGATGGTGGCGGCCTCGTCGTCCTCGGCGAGGCCGCTCGCCTTCCAGGTCTCCTCTCGCGCCTCCACGATGAAGGTCGATCGCCCGGGCGCGTACTGATACGCGTGGGTGCGCCACAGTCCCTCGGGCGATTCCTTGAAGTAGAAGGTGAAGGCCGGGAACGGGCGGGTGGTGCCGAGCCAGACGAAGCGGTTGCGGCGCCAGTCGAGGTGGGGCTGGAACTCGTCGGCCAGTCGATCGCGAATGAGGCTGGCCGCCCCGTCGGCCGCGACGATCAGGTCGGCGTTGGGCAGCCCGCAGTCCGAGAGGTCGCGGATATCCTGCCGCCAGTGCAGCTCGGCGCCGAGCGCCTGGGCCCGGCCGGCGAGCAGCTCGAGCAGGGTCTTTCGCTCGAGCCCGGAGAACCGGTGACCGGTGGAGCGCATGACGGTGCCGCGGTAGTGGATCTCGATGTCCTCCCACCGTGCGGCGGCCGCGGCCATGGCGCGGTCGGTGCCGGGATCAGCCTCGCCCAGGTTCTCGAGGGTCTCGTCGGAGAACACCACCCCGAAACCGAAGGTGTCCTCGAGCCGGTTGCGCTCGAAGACCGTCACCTCGTGCCGAGGGTCGTCGCGCTTGAGGAGGATGGAGAGGTAGAGGCCGGCGGGTCCGGCCCCGACGATGGAGACCTTCACTGCGCCGCCGGCTCCCACGCCGGGGCCACCATCCGTCGGCGTCCGTCGGCGGTACGCGGCGAGTCGTCGCCCTCCAGTTCGAGGTGGTCCCAGAGCTTGCAGGTCACCGGCTTGTGCACCTGATCGAGGCCCTCGCAGTAGTTGGTGAAGACACAGCGGCGCACCTCGTCGCCGAGGCCGAGCCGGAGCTTCCGGAACCAGTCTGGATCCGCCAGGCTCTGCCGCGCCGAGGCGACGATGTCCGCCGCCCCGCCGCGGAGCAGCGCTTCTGCCTGCTCGAAGGTGGAGATGCCTCCCGACAGCACGATCGGCGTCTTGCACCCCGCGGCGCGCACCGCCTCGCGCACGGCACGAGTCGCGGGCACGTTGCGGCCGAACGGGCCACGCTCATCCGAGCGTACCGTCGGCATGCACTCGTACCCGCTGGGCCCGGTGTAAGGGTAGCGGGCCCAGCCGATCCGGGGCTGCTTCGCGTCCTCGAACTTGCCCCCTCGCGAGAGCGAGAGGTAGTCCACCCCCGCGCGCGCGAGCTCCGCCCCGAACCACGCGGCATCCTCGGCGGTTCCGCCGGCTTCGATGCCCTCTTCGGCGAGGTAGCGGCAACCCACCACGAACCGATCCCCCACCGCGGCGCGCACGGCCCGAAGAACCTCGAGCGGCAGCCGCACCCGGTTCTCCCGCGAGCCGCCGTACCCGTCCTCCCGCCGGTTCAGCGATGAGAGGAAGGAGGCCATCGTGTAGGCGTGGGCGAAGTGCAGCTCCACGCCATCGAATCCCGCAGCCTCCGCCCGGCCCGCCGCGTCGGCGAACAGTTCCGGCAGCACACGCGGCAGGTCTCGAATGTGCGGCAGCCAGGTGTCGGTGACCCGCTCCCGCTCGCCGAACTGCAGGCTTTCCAGCTCCCGCTCGCTCAGGTGCCTCGGCCACTCGCTCTCGGGCAGTCGGGTCAGCGCCTCACGGATCTCGTCGTCCGTTCCCGGCAGCAGCGCCCGGTGGTTGTCGGTAAGCACCAGGAACTCGCGGAAGTACCGCTCCGGCTCGGGTCGGCGGCGGATCCGGAGGAAGTCGATGATCTGAATGAACAACCTGGTGCGTCCGCCGCTCGACCGGCGCACCGTGCGGACCAGCTCCGCGAGTCCGGGGATGAACCGGTCGTCGCCGATCCGGAGCAGCGGGCCGCTCGGGATGTCGCGGATGCCGGTGGCCTCGACCACGAGCGCGCCGGGCTGCCCGCGCGCGAAGCGCTCATACCAGGCGAGCACCTCCGGCGTGACCAGTCCGTCCTCCGTGGCCCGCCACGGCACCATTGCCGGCACCCAGGTTCGCTCTGCCAGGTCGAGCCGGCCGACCAGGAGCGGGCTGAACCACCGCGCGCGGGCGGCTTCCTCCGCGGTAGGCGGGGTTGTCGTGGGGATCTCGTGCTTGACGAACGGTTGGGGATGCCACATACGCTGGGGGCGATCCTTACGCGGGCGAGCCAGCGCTCACGGGCATGTTCGCGTCCCACCACGCCCTGGCCGTGGCGGCGCTCCAACGGTCGCCTCCTTCCATTTCTGCCAGACGGCGGGAAAGCTCACGCGCCGACTGCGGGCGCTGCGCGGGGTCCTTGGCCAGGCAGGCGAGGATCACCTCGTCGAGCGCGCGGGGGATCGGCGACGAGGCGACCTCCGACGGCGGCCGCGCGGGCGTGTGGATGTGATGGACCAGATAGCCCATGGTGGTGTCCGCAGTGAACACGAACTGCCCGGTCAACAGCCAGTAGGCCACGCACCCGATCGCGTAGATATCCGCCCGCGCGTCGAGATCCCCCTCGCCCAGCGCCTGTTCCGGCGCGATGAAGGCGGGCGTCCCCTGCACGAAGTTCTCCCGGGTGAGCGCCGGGCCTTCGCGCTGCCGGACGTCGCCCGTGGGCTCGCCGAATGCCTTCACCAGGCCGAAATCGAGCACCTTCACGAAGTCGCAGTCTTCCCCGTAGCGGCACAGGAAGATGTTGGCGGGCTTGATATCCCGGTGCACCAGCCCGCACGACTCCGCCTCCGAGAGCGAGTGGCAGGCCTGGACCAGCAGGTACACCGCCCGCTCCGGAGGCACCGGCCCGAACCGCCGCACCAGTGAGTCGGCATCGAGTCCCTCCAGCAGCTCCATCACGTAATAGAACGCCCCGTTCTCGGCCACGCCGAAGTCGTACAGGTCCACCGTATGGGGCGAGCGGAGCCGGGCGATGACCTGCGCCTCCCGCTCGAACCGTCGTACCACGTCCGCGGACGCCCCGCCGTTGCCCAGCGCCGAGGGCCGGATCACCTTGATCGCCGCGGGGCGCGCCAGCATGCGATGCCGCGCCCGCCAGACCTCCCCCATCCCGCCGGCGCCCAGCCGCTCCTGTAGGCGGTAGCTTCCCAGCTCCCGGGCGGCCGAGACCTCCCGCCCCAACCGGTAGACGACTCTGGCGCCCAGGTAGGCGAAGGTCACCGCGATGGTCGAGGCGATGACCGATTGAGCGTAATCCTCGGCGTTCACCGGGGCCATTCCGCCGAGATCGAGCAGCATGAGCCCCAGGGGACCGGTGACTCCGGCCGCGATTGCGGCGACCAGCATGCGGCGCGGCGGACCGGGCATGATGAGGGGAAACAGCACGATCACCGTCGGCACCCAGGTCAACGGGGGGATGAACCCATCGTGCCTGTAGGAGAGCAACGGCATCGTGATCCCGATCTCGAGGCAGATCACGACCTGATAGATCAGGCCGACGGTGAGCAGGCGGGACGGGGAGACCCAGTCGCGCCGGGCGAGCCACCACACCAACGCGGACGCGGCCACCATCGTCAGGTCGGCCATGATGAAGGGGACGGCCTTGTCGAGCTCGGGCGGGGGCGCGGTGCCGGTGAGCCTGGACACGGTCCAGGTGATGGCAAACAGGGTGGGATCGAAGGCGAAGGCGGCCAGCAGCAGCGCTGCCAGCAGGCGAACCCTGCCCCGCACCTGCTCGAGCAGGTCCGGCGGCAGGACGGAGGACACACCCGCACCGCCGGGCGAGGGTTGATGCGGCGGAAGGAGTGTCACGTGTTCCAGCATGGCTATCCCTGCTTGAGAAGCTCCCCCGCGATGATGAGCTGCTGGATCTCCGTGGTGCCCTCGTAGATCCGCAGCGCGCGTACGGCGCGGTAGAGCCGGTCCACGGGGTGGTCGGCGAGCACGCCGCGACCGCCGACCAGCTGTACCGCGTCGTCCACCGCCCGCTGCGCCATCTCGGTGGCGAACGACTTGGCCATCGCGGCCTCGCTGGTGATCCGCTCCTGCCCCTGGTCCTTCTCGTACGCGGCGCGATAGGTCAGGAGCCGGGCGGCCGTGAGGTCCGTGGCGGTGCGGGCGAGCTTCTGCTGCACCAGCTGGAAGGTCGCCAGCGCAGCGCCGAACTGGCGCCGCCGCTTCACGTGCGCCAGCGCTTCGGCGAGCGCACGCGCGGCCATGCCGCAGGCCGCGGCGGCGACGGTCGGGCGCAGCCGGTCGAGCGCGGCCAGGCCGAGCGCGTAGCCGCGGCCCTCCGCGCCGAGCAGGCCGTCGGCTGGCACTCGGCAGTCGTCGAATGTGAGCTCGCCCAACGGGTGCGCGGCGCTCATCACCTGCGCGCCCGCGAAGCGCAGGCCCGCCGCGTCGGCCGGCACCAGGAAGCAGCTGATCCCCTTGGTGCCTTTCGCCGAATCAGTGGAAGCGAACACGACGTAGAGGTCGGCGATCCCGGCGTTGGAGATCAGCGTCTTCGCGCCCCGAAGCACGTACGCCGCTCCTTCGCGCCGCGCGGTCGTCGCGATCCCTCCCACGTCGGAGCCCGCGCCGGGCTCGGTCATCGCGAACGCCGTCATCACCTCGCCCGCAGCAATGGGGCCCAGCCACCGGTCCTTCTGCTCCGGTGATCCTCCCAGGAGGATCGGTGTCGTGCCCAGTCCCTGCAGGGCGAACACCGCGTCGGCCAGGGGCGAGGCCTCACCCAGCGCCTCGCGCATCAGGCAGCAGGCACGGAGATCGAGGTCGAGGACCGGCTGGAGCCACCCGCCGGCGCCGAGGAGCCGGAGCAGCGCGCGGGCCTCCTTCCGTGCGGCGGGGTCGTCCGCGGGCTCGGGGCGGCGGGCGATCTCGCCCCTCGTGAAGGCTTGCGCCCGCTCGGCGAATTCGGCGTGACGCGCCTCGAGGAACGCGCGGATCGGTCGCGTGTCGGGCATGAGCTACTCGAACTTCGGCTCCCGCTTGGCGCGGAATGCCTCGTACGCCTCGCGGAAGTTGGGGTGCTGCATGCAGCGGGCCTGGACCTGCGCTTCCCATTCGATCGCCGCGACCAGGTCCATGGAGGCCTCCTCGTTGAGCGCCTGCTTGGTGATGCCGAGCGAGGCCGACGGGCCTCGCGCCAGCCGGGCGGCGACCTCGGTCGCCTCCGCCAGCAGCCGGTCGCCCGGGACGACGCGGTTGTAGAGGCCGATCTGCGCCGCGCGCTCCGCGCTGATGAAGTCGCCGAGCAGGAGGATCTCGCTGGCGTGGGCCATCCCGACGATACGGGGCAGGAGCCACGCCGCCCCCATGTCCGCGCCGGTGAGGCCGACGCGGGAGAAGAGGAAGGCGATCTTCGCGCTCTCCGCCGCGATCCGGATGTCGCTCGCCGCCGCGATCACGGCCCCGGCGCCGGCCACCGTCCCGTTGAGCGCGGCCACTACCGGTCGGCGGCACTGGCGGATGGAGAGGATGAGGTCGCCGGTGAGTCGGGTGAACTCGAGCAGCCCGGCCGCATCGCGCGAGAACAGCGCGCCGATGATGTCCTCGACGTCGCCGCCGGTGCAGAAGGCGCGCCCGGCGCCGGTGATGATGATGGCGCGGACACCCGGCTCGGTGTCGAGGGCGCGGAAGGTGTCGCGGAGCTCGGTGTAGACCTCGAAGGTGAGGGCGTTGAGCCGTTCGGGGCGGTCGAGGGTGATGGTGGCGACCGAGGTCGCTGAGTCTACGGAGTAGAGGAAGGATCGTGGCTTCAGCGGCATGATGACAGCACTGCCGTCGCCTCGATCTCGACCACGGCATTCGGGTCCACCAGCGATCGCACCTCCACCAGCGCCATCGCCGGATAGTGCCTGCCCATCCGCTTCCGGTACACCTCGCCCAGCGGCTTGAGGCTGCCCCGGTACTGCGCCAGGTCCGTCACGTAGATCGTGAACCGCCCGATGTCCTGCGGCTCTCCTCCCGCCGCGCCGAGTACCGCGAGCACGTTGCCGAGCGCCCGGTCGAACTGGGAGACGAAGTCTGCCGCCGGCACCTGCCCGGACACGTCGCGCGCTGTCTGACCCGCGATGAAGAGAGTCCGGCCCCCGGCCTGGGCGAGCATCCCGTTGCTCCAGCCGCGCGGCGCGCCGAGCTCCACCGGGTTGACGATCGTGAACCGTTCGCCCATCGCCTCGCCTCCGTCCAGCACCAGCGCCTGGCCGTTGGGTGGATTCTGCTGTCCCGTCGCGAGTGCGACCACGGCGGCGGCGACCTCCTCGGCGGAGATCAGCCGGCGCTGGCCCGCCGAGGCGAGCGCGGCCGCCAGCGCCTCCTCCCGGGTGCGCCCGGTCTTCGCGACGATCCGGTTCACCGTCTCCACGGTCATGTCGGTATCGACGAACCCCGGGCACACCGCGTTGGCCGTGACGCCGGTGCCCGCCACCTCCGCCGCCACGGACCGGGTGAGGCCCACGAGCGCGTGCTTCGCCGCGGAATACGCGGCGAGATACTTGGCCCCGACGAGCCCCGCGGTCGAAGCGACGTTCACCACGCGACCCCATTGCCGCTCCAGCATGCCGGGCAGGAAGGCCCGGGTGCAGAGGAATGCGCCTGTCGCGTTGGCCGCCAGGAGGCGATTCCAATCGTCGAGCGAGGTCCGCGCAAGCGGCATCGAGCCGGCCGCGCCCGCGTTGTTGACCAGCACACCGACCGCTCCCAGCTCGGCGGCCTCGCGCGAGAGCGCCTCGACGCTCGACTCGTTGGTGACATCGCAGACCACCGCCTTCGCCCGGCGGCCTTTCGCGCCCAGCTCGGCCGCCTGCCGCTCGACCTGCTCCCGCGTACGCGCCGCGAGCACCACGTCGAGCCCGGCGTCGGCAAGCGCACGCGCCGTGGCGGCGCCGATCCCGCGACCGGCGCCGGTGACCACCGCCACCCGGCGGCCCGCGGCGCTCACGCCAACTCCGCCTGGACGGCCTCGTCGAGGATCGCGCCGAGGGCCTCGATCGTCGCGTGGCCTTCCTCCGCCGTCGCCTGCGCGGGGTAGCCGAAGTAGGCCCGGGGGCCACCGGCCGCCTCGAACTCCATCTTGCCCTCGCGGATCGCGAGGGAGAGCGACGCCGGATTCGGCGGCAGCGCAGCCATCGTGGCTTCCCGCACCAGGTCGGGCCGCTCGGCCAGCACGATCGAAGTCTCGAACTGTCCGGCGTGGCAGGCGCCGCTCTTGAACTCGTCGCTGAGCCGGAGTGCCCACGGCTTGATGACGAGGTTGGGGAACGCCACGCGGAGGCGCAGGCCGCGGCGGATCTGGTTCACGGCGGCCTCGATCGACGCGAGGTGGTCGGGGTCGAGATGCGCGTTGGCGATCGCCAGCATCGTGTAGCCGTGCTGCCTCAGACTGCCGGCGATGTCCACCACCGTCGCCACGACGGTCTCGGGACGGAGCGAGACCGTTCCGGCGAAGCCCCGCGCGAAGCCCGCCGACGTGTAGGTCAGGGGAGGGAGCACCAGGACTCGCAGCCCACGGGCGGCCAGTCGCGCGGCGCCGGTGCGCGCCATCGCCTGGGCAATGATGACGTCGGTCTCCAGCGGCAGGTGGGGGCCGTGTGCCTCGATCGCTCCGACCGGCAGGATGGCGACGGAGCCCGGGCCGGCGGCATCCCGCGCTTCTTCCCAGGTCATTGCGGCGAGCGGCTGCATGGTTATCGTGTCATCCTGGGCTGTGTCACCATGGCTCCTTCGCTTCGCTCAGGATGACAGACACCGGACACCACACCATGGCGGACGAGCTTCCCACCCAGCTCAACATCGCCGACTGGTTCCTCGACGCCCGGGTGCGTGAAGGGCGGGGAGACCGGACCGCGCTGATCACCGACGCGCGCCGCTTCACCTACGGCGAGGTTCAGGCGCTGGCCAACCGCTACGCCTACGTGCTCGGCTCGGCGGGCGTGGCGCCGGAGCAGCGCGTGATCATCGCCCTGCCCGACGGCCCCGACTTCGTTGCTGCGCTGTTCGGCATCTTGAAGATCGGCGCCGTGGTAGTGATGGTCAACCCGGAGCTCAAGCCCGACGCGATCGAATACTTCTTCGAGTACAGTCGCGCCGTTGTCGCCCTTGTCGCCGCGGAGCGCGCGGATGCGTTTCGCGCCGCGGCCACCCGGGTGGCCCACGCGCCGACGCTGCTGGTCGTGGGGACGAGCGCCTGGGAGTCCCGACTCTCCGCCGCGCCGGGGGGCTGGCAGAACTTTCCCACCCACCGCGACGATCCGGCCATCTGGCTCTTCTCCGGCGGCACGACAGGCCGTCCCAAGGCCGCGGTGCAGCCGCACCGGTCCTACGTCAATACCGCGCAGTGCTATGCCCGCCACGTCCTCTGCTATGGCGAGGACGACGTGACGCTCTCGGTGCCGAAGCTCTATTTCGGCTACGCGATGGGATCCAACCTTCTGTTCCCCTTCGCGGCGGGCGCGAGCGCCGTGCTGTTCGACGAACGCTGTACCGCCGACGCCATCTTCAACCGCATCGCGCGGTACCGACCGACGGTCCTCATCACCGTGCCCACCATGGTCAACCAGATGGTGAGCCACCCGGAGGCCGACCGTCAGGACCTCTCCTGCCTCCGGTTGGCCACGTCCGCCGGCGAGGGCCTGCCCGAGGAGCTGCACGCGAGGTGGGATCGGACGTTCGGCGTTCCTCTCCTCGACGGACTCGGCACCGCGGAGCAGTGGCACATCTTCCTCTCCAACCGCGTGGGCCGCGTCCGTCGCGGGACGCTCGGCGAGGTGGTGCCGGGGTTCGAGATCAAGGTGATGGACGAGGAGGGCAGGGAAGTGCCGGACGGCACGATGGGCCATCTCTGGGTGCGCGGCGGCTCGCGGGCGCTGGGCTACTGGCAGCAGCTCGACAAGAGCCAGACCTGCTTCCGCGGCGAGTGGGTGGTGACCGGCGACCTGGTGAAGCGTGACGCCGACGGCTACTACACCTACGGCGGCCGCGCCGACGAGCTGCTGAAGGTGTCGGGCAAGTGGCTCAGCGCGACCGAGGTAGAAGGCTGCCTGCTGCAGCATCCCGCGGTGTCGCAGGTGGCGGTTGTCGGCGTGGCCGACCCCAACGGGCTGGTGAAGCCGCACGCGTGGGTCATCCCGCGCGAGCGGCGCGAGGGGCTGGCGGAGGAGCTCAAGGCGTTCGTGTGCGAGCGGCTGGAGCACTACAAGTGCCCGCGCGAGGTGATCTTCGTGGACTCGCTGCCGACCACGCACCTGGGGAAGGTGGACCGAGGGAAGCTGAGAGCGACCCAGTGATCTGTCATCCCTTGCTTCGCTCGGGATGACAGGTATGCCTGAGATCGTCTACCGCCTCGAGCACAACGTTGCCGTCGTCACGTTCGGCAATCCCCCCGTGAACGGCCTCTCCCACGCCCTGCGCATGGGCATCGCGGACGCTCTCGCCCGCGCTCAGTCCGACGACTCCGCCTGTGGGATCGTCCTGACCGGCGCGAACGGGCTCTTCTCCGGCGGCGCCGACATCCGCGAGTTCGCCACGCCTGCGAGCACCGCGAATCCGACCCTCCGTCAGCTGATCGAGCTCATCGAGACCAGCCCCAAGCCTGTCGTCGCCGCGATCACCGGTGCCTGTCTCGGCGGCGGCCTCGAGCTGGCCATGGCCGCGCACCATCGAGTGGCCAGCGCCGACGCAAAGCTCGGCCTGCCCGAGGTGAAGCTCGGCCTCCTGCCGGGCGCGGGCGGCACCCAGCGACTGCCGCGCCTGGTCGGCGTGGCACGGGCGATCGAGATGATCGTAGGCGGCGAGCCGGTACGAGCGGCCGACCTTGTGGGAACCCGGCTCGTCGATCGCGTAGTCGCCGTCGACCCGCTACCCGGGGC
>Ga0075325_1000040_pt1 | contig 15010 bp, 12 predicted proteins | sample MayberrySE_Catta_5_FD_120048 | JGI IMG/M metagenome (GOLD analysis project Ga0075325, IMG submission 120048) | Natural and restored wetland microbial communities from the San Francisco Bay, California, USA, that impact long-term carbon... | ecosystem: Environmental > Terrestrial > Soil >... | reverse complement strand
GGCAGGTGCTCGTCCTTGAGGCCCGGCGCGCCGACGATCGTGCTGTTCTCGGTGATGTAGGCGGTGATCTGCTCGACCTGCGGCTCGGCGTAGCCCAGCGTGCGCAGCGCCAGCGGCACCGATTTGTTGGTGATCGTCATCTGACCGCCGCCGACCAGCTCCTTGAACTTGACCAGCGAGAAGTCGGGCTCGATCCCGGTCGTGTCGCAGTCCATCAGGAAGCTGATCGTCCCGGTCGGGGCCAGCACCGTCGCCTGGGCGTTGCGGTAGCCGTGCTCCTCGCCGAGCTCGACCGCCTCGTCCCAGGAGCGCTGGGCGGCCTCGAGCAGCTCGCCCTTGATCCCGGTCGCGTCGACGTCGTAGGAGGCGTCGCGGTGCATCCGCATGACGCCGTTGTGGGCGTCGCGGTTCTTCTCGTACTCCTCGTAGGGCCCGGTCGCCCCGGCGGCGATCAGCGCCGACTGGCGGTAGGCGCGACCGGTCATCAGCGCCGTGATCGCCGCGGCGACGTTGCGGCCAGCCTCGGAGTCGTAGGGCAGGCCGTCCGACATCAGCAGGGCGCCGAGGTTGGCGTAGCCGAGGCCGAGCTGGCGGAACTTGTTGGCGTTCTCGGTGATCTCCTCGGTCGGGTAGGAGGAGAAGCCGACGACGATCTCCTGAGCGAGGAAGACGATGTCGACCGCGTGCTCGAAGTCCTCGACGTCGAAGCTGCCGTCCTCGCGACGGAATTTCATCAGGTTGAGCGAGGCCAGGTTGCAGGCCGAGTCGTCGACGTGCATGTACTCGCTGCAGGGGTTGGAGGCGTTGATCCGCCCCGACTCCGGGCAGGTGTGCCAGCGGTTGATGATCGTGTCGTACTGGACACCGGGATCGGCGCAGCGCCAGGCGGCGTCGGCGATCTGGCTCATCAGCTCGCGCGCGTCGAGAGTCTTGACCGTCGCGCCGCCGTTGCGGGCGGTCAGCTGCCAGTCCTCGCCGGCCTCGACCGCCTCCATGAAGTCGTCGCTGACCCGCACCGAGTTGTTGGCGTTCTGGTACTGGATCGAGGTGAAGCCCTCGCCGTCGATCGACATGTCGAAGCCGGCGTCGCGCAGCGCCTCGGCCTTCTTCTCCTCGTCGGCCTTGCACCAGATGAAGTGCTCGATGTCCGGATGGTCGACGTCGAGCACGACCATCTTCGCCGCCCGCCGCGTCTTGCCGCCCGACTTGATCGTGCCCGCCCAGGAGTCGGCGCCGCGCATGAAGCTGACCGGGCCGCTCGCCGTGCCGCCCTTGGCCAGCTGCTCCATCGAGCCGCGGATATTTGAGAGGTTGATTCCCGAGCCGGAGCCGCCGCGGAAGATCTTGCCCTCCTTGGTGTTCCAGGCGAGGATCGAGTCCATGTTGTCCTCGACGCTGAGGATGAAGCAGGCCGAGCACTGCGGCGTCTCCTCGAAGCCGACGTTGAACCAGACCGGCGAGTTGAAGGCCGCCTTCTGGTTGAGCAGGATCGAGGTCAGCTCTGCCTCGAAGGCGTCGGCATCCTCGTCGGAGGCGAAGTAGCCGCCGGTTCGCCCCCACTCGGCGATCGTCCCCGCGACGCGGCCGATCATCTGTTTCACCGAGGACTCGCGCCGCTCGGTGCCGAGCTGCCCGCGGAAGTACTTCTGGGCGACGATGTTGGTCGCGTTCTGCGACCAGCTCTTGGGGAACTCCACCCCGCGCTGCTCGAAGGCCGGGCTCTCGGGATTGCCGATCACCGCATCGCGCGCCTCCCACTCGATCTCATCGAAGGGATGCGTCCCGGCAGAAGAGAATCTGCGTTCGATGGCGAGGCCCTTCGAATCGGTTCGAAGTTTCTCTGCAACTGTCCTAGCCATCGCCCTCTCCTCTGTCTGATCTATGCGGGCTATCGATCCTTGCTTTTGCCTCGGACAGGATCGCTGCCAAGCTCCTACTGAGAGACCAATTTTGGCTTTCTAGAGCCAAAAAATATGAAGGAAATCTGCCAAGGACGATGCCTGAATTGTCGCAGAGTGCAAGCATCGCAAACAGCGCAACAGCGCAAGATGGGTGAATCCCGTAGGGCTGCCCACATAACGGGCCCCACCCAGTGGCGAGCGGATCAGAGGGTTAGTTTGACTCGCCGGAGGGCTCCATGAGGTATGAGGCGCATTTCTGTGTCCGACGAGGAGCGTATCTTTCCGTCCGAATCATCCGACCAAGGCAGTATCGGGCACCTAGTCAGAGGGGTGCCAAGTAGTGCTGACTCTCTCGAGGACAGCCGGCGATTCAGCCGGACGGGCCGAGAGGCCAAAGGAGCGAAGCGGCGACCCCCGGCGCCGGGCCGAGGGCCGTGCCTCGATACTGCTAGATCGCTTTAGCAGTCGCTTCGATTTCGCCAAACCGGACGTAGCCAATTGGGTTGGCGTAGCCGGAGAGCAATTCCGGCAGTTCTTGGCCCTTCTTGCACCAAATCGCAAGGCTCAAGACTTCTCCCGAGCGGTCGACAGCGACGTAGATGTCTTCGGCTGGCGCAGCTTCGCGCGGCCAGTAAATGGGTGTCGCTTTCATGCGACTCCTTTCGGTGTAGTTGGCTGACCCCCGGGCCGTTTCGGATTCCCGTCTTTCGCGGCCCGGGGGCAGCAGCCCGCTATCGCGAGGTAACCAAACAGAATCGCCATTGGGTCGGACAGATCCGAAGCTAGGCGAACGGCCGGGAAGACCGACTTCGGGGTGCAAAAGCTCCGTACCTCCTGAGTTAGGCTTTACCTATGGTCGACGATCTGCGTAGGGGCGCGGAGCGGATGGGCGAGCGAGCAGCTGCCACCCGCGACGCAGTCGAGGAGCGAGCCACTGCGGCCAAGGACGCGGCCAGCGAAGCCCTTGCCGCGGTCAAGCCGAAGCTGCGCGGCGTCTCGCACCAGTGGGCCTTCTTCGTCTCGCTCTTCCTCGGCGCCGGCCTGATCGTCGCCGCCAGGACCCCCGAGGCGACGCTTGCCGTCGCCATCTACGCGGTCAGCCTCTCCGCCCTGCTCGGCACCAGCGCCCTCTACCACCGGGTCAACTGGCGCCGGCCCGACGTGCGCCGTTGGATGCGCCGCCTCGATCACTCGATGATCTTCTTCCTCATCGCCGGCACCTACACGCCCTTCGCCCTGCTCGTCCTCAACGGCCCGCTCGCCGACGCGATCCTCGTCGTCGTCTGGGCCGGCGCCCTCGCCGGCGCGCTGGTCGAGATGGTCTGGATCGAACACCCCAAGGGGGTGGCGGCGCTGATCTACCTCTCGCTGGGCTGGGTCGCCGCGATCGCCTTCCCCGGCCTCTGGGACGAGATGGGCGTCGCCGGCACGCTCCTGGTCGCCGCCGGCGGCCTGCTCTACAGCGCCGGCGCCGTCGTCTACGCGGTCCAGCGGCCGAACCCCAACCCCCGCATCTTCGGCTACCACGAGGTCTTCCACCTCCTGGTAATCGCCGCCGCGGCAGCCCACTTCGTCGCGATCGCCTTCTTCGCCCTGCCGGCCGCTTAGTCCTGGGGCACGACACTAGAGCCGATCCCGGCAGGGGTGGAGCGTCTTGTACTTTTTCGCGGCCGCTCGCCCGTCGCGCCAGCAATCCAACGCTTCACGAAAAAGTTAAGCGGGACCCCTGCCGGGATCGGCTCCTACGCCAGGGCGCTGGCAGCGCGCTCTTTGGCCGCCTCGATCAAGGCCAGCAGCTCCGGCTCGAGCCCGTCGCGGATCAGCGCCACCGGGTCGGGATCGCCGTTGACGATGCCCTCGAAGAACTCCTTGCGGTCCTGATAGGTGGGCAGCGTCCCCTTGGCCCAGCCGCGGGCATCGTTGAGGATCACCGCCAGCCGCGCGTACTCCTCGCCGAAGAGCGCGGCGATCTCGCGCTTCATGCGCTTCGCCAGCGCGGGCGAGGCGCCGGCCGTGGAGATCGCGATCGCCAGCGGCCCCGTGCGCACGATCGCCGGCAGGATGAAGTTGCAGAGCGGCGGCACGTCGACGATGTTGACCAGCATCGCCCGCTGCTCGGCGTCGTCGTAGACCTCGATGTTGACCTCGGTGTCGTCGGTGCAGGCGATCACCATGAAGACGCCCTCGAGGTCGGTGGGCCCGGCGTAGGCGCGCTTCTCCCACTCGATCGAGCCCTCGGTCGCGAGGCTCTCCAGCTCCGGGTGGGCGAGCGGCGCGATCAGGGTCACGTCGGCGTCGCAGGCGAGCAGCCCCTCGACCTTCTCCAGGCCGATGTCGCCGCCGCCGACCACCACGCAGCGCCGCCCCTTGAGCTTCAGGCAGGCGATGTAGAAGGGCGTCTCCAACATGTCGCGCACGCACGACTGGTCGCAGATCCCCTTGCGCAGCTGACAGACGCACTCCTTGCCGGCATAGGCCTGGGCGGGCATAGGAGGAAGGTTAGTGATCCTCCGCCGAGGGGCAGAAGCTAGGAGTTCGGCGCGCTCTAAGTTTGGAAATGCTTTGTCGAGAGCCGAGGAAGTCGACGGCCGTATCGTTCGATCAGCTCATTCACCAAATTCTTGGCTTGCTCTGCTGAAAGCTGACCGTCCCTTACCGCCGCCCTGAGTATGGATATGGTCGTGCCTGTGGCAACCCCGGATATCTCTGCCATCCGCTTGGCGTCGCGATCATCAAGCAGGATGCCCGCTCCGGTCTGTTGTGCGAGGGCGAGACACGTGGCCTCGCCGAGGTGCTGTTCGTCGTGAGATCGGCCACCGAGACGGAGCCTAAAATTCTCGACCTGCCCCACGTCGAACACCGCACGAGGCTCACCAAGCCAACCGATTGAAACGGCATCCCCGAGTCTGGGCTGCTCCCGCACGCCCCGCAATAGCTCATCGTGCACGGCGATTGTCCAGGCAGCGCGATCACCGTAACGGTCGCTCAGGATGTCCAAGCGACTAGCAAGTGCGAATGCTGAAAGCACTGTGGTCTCAAGGATCCACTCCGGGCCCCCCGCTTCAGTTACGTCGGCGTCGATTCCTCCCACCAGTTCTCTCTTGCGCCAATGCCTTGATCTTCGAGTTCGCGCCGCAATCCATCCGGATCATTGCGACCGAGCAGATCGGCTAGAGGTCCGATTCCGATGAAGCCCTGATCGTAGGCGGAGGTTGCCTGCTCGCGGAGATGTCTTGGTGGCCGACTTATTCCCCGCTCCGCGTCCAAGCGCTGCCAGATATCTCCATATCCAAAGCGGATTGACAATGACTTGAGGCCAACCTCTTGAATTCGCTGCATTCGACCTCGGGCTAGGAGGTTGAGGTTGAATAGATGCCAGAGCATCGCCTGAAGGCTGACGCCGAATGTGTAGACAAGCTCGGTGATGACCTCCTCGCTGGGTTCCCGGTTCCGCAAGTAGCGACTCACGCTTTCCCGTGGCATCAGAAAGTGCGCCGCAAATGCGTTGGCGCGGCGCTCAGCATTGCTTCTGCCGGTTAGCCGCTCATCGACTATGAGTCTGTCGGTGTCCTTGAGGAGAAAGTGGCAGAGCTCATGAGCAACGGTGAAGCGTTGGCGACCGGATGGGACTGAGCTGTCGATGAGAGCGATCGCTGTCTTGTTGATGCACGCGTAAAGGCCGGCAACCTGCTCGCCAAGTGGCTCGAGTGCAATCGAAAGACCGGACAGATCCTCGACTAGGCTTTCAAAGTTGTTCGGCATCGGGTCATCTTCGAGACTCCACAGTTCCCGAACCTTGTGAGCAAGCAGCTCACCTTCCGCCACCGGATTTTGCTTGTCTGGAAGAGGAATCTCAGCGAGTGGCTTGGGTGCCTCATAGTTGGCGGCCTCCTGCACGAGCTGTTCTAGTCGGACGAGATCGACGATTCGATTCAACGCCCGGTCAAGTCCTGCGCTCTCCGTTGCCTCGGCCCTGGCGGCGACCAACAGCTCCTCCATCAACGGACGCTCCTCCAGAAGATCAAGCACCGAGATGCGGAGTGCTCTGGCAAGCTTTGCCAGCTCAAGTGACTCAACGGATCGCTCGCCGGCCTCAATTCGGGAGATCGCTGACTGAGTCAATCCCACATGCTCGGCTAGGCCTCCTTGCGATAGGTCTGCTCGCTCACGAGCACGCGCAATCCGCGCGCCGAGAGAGGATTGGGTCAGCTCCACAGCTCGAAGCCTACACTAGTTGCTATGCTGTTTCAGCATAAAGTGATAAAAATTATGCTAGAACATCTGTTGAAGGCCGGCTGGCCTCCGAGTCTGGCGACCAGCCGGCCAAGTCGCGGTAGCTAAACCACAACGTGCCGTTGTTAGCGCAACGGCAGAGAGTCGAGTCTTGCATGTTTGAGAATCTGAACAACATCCCTGTCAACCGCGTCGATACGGTCATCGACGTCGTCCCTCGGGGGGATGGCACGCATGAACAGGATGACGTCTTTGTAACTGCCTCACTCGGGTTGACGGGCGATATCGATGCCGACGAGGAGGCTGTCCTGATCCTTCCCATGGCGTCTGAGGCACAGTCGAAGCCGATTGTCCGCTACACCGAGGAGCCCATCAAAGGCCCAGCCGTTTTTGAGTTCGATGACGTTGATCGTTCCGTCTATGACGAAGAACTGGTCGAGAGGCTCGCGAAAATGGCTGATGGGGCGTCAAAAAAGGAGCAGCGCGATTTCGCGGTGGCGGTCGGGCGAGCAGCGAAGTCGCTCTCGGTTACGACGGTGACCGTGAAGCCAGAACAGCGAGAGCTTCGCCTGTTCTACAAGGTGGCAGCCGACAAGGTTGGCGATCGCGAATTCCAATTCGAGGTCATCGGCCCACTGCCGTCATTTGTGATCCAGGGCGGAGGTTCGATCGGCGTAGTTACGCTACTGCCACGGTCGACCACAGTCGTCAGCGCCCAGGGCCTGACCGACCCTGCCAATCCGGGGAGTGAGATCGACAAGCTCGAGATCGACATGGGATATCGCCATCTCATTGGCTGGCAGTGGCAGAGCGACCCTTTGTTCAGGGTTCGCTACCGCTACGCGTGATTTCTGGAGACGGGGACTCGGCGTCGCGACGCCGAGTCCCCGGCGCTAGATCGAGTCGAGGGTCAGGCGCAGGCCGTCTTCGAGGTAGGTCTGCGCTTTCCAGCCCAGCTCGTCTTCGGCGCGGGTCGGGTCGATCGAGATGCGCTGCACCTCACCGGTGCGGGGAGGATCGAACTCGGGCTCGAAGTTCTCGGCGCCGTCCAGCTCGCCCAGCAGGCGGGCCAGCTCGAGGACGTCGGTCTCGATCCCCGTGCCGATGTTGATCGGCCCCGTCGCCTCGGACTCGGCTGCGGCCAGCGCGGCGGACACCACATCGCCCACATATATGTAGTCACGGGTCTGGGTGCCGTCGCCGAAGACGGTCGGCCGTCCTCCCCCCCGCAGGCGCCCGCAGAAGATCGCGATCACGCCCGCCTCGCCAAGCGGGTCCTGGCGCGGCCCGTAGACGTTGCCGAGCCGCAGGCTGACGCCGGAGAGGCCGTAGAGCCGCTCATAGAGGCCCAGGTAGCCCTCGGCGGCGAACTTGCTCTGCCCGTAGGCGGAGAAGGGTTCGACCGGCGAGTCCTCGGCCAGCGGCAGCTGCTTGCCGTCGCCCTCGCCGTAGATCGCTCCCCCGGTGGAGACAAAGACGATGCGCCGCGCCGCCGCCGCCCGGGCTGCCTCCAGCACGTTGGCGGTGCCGCCGACGTTGATCGCCGCGTCGAAGGCAGGGTCGGCGATCGACTTGCGCACGTCGATCTGCGCGGCCAGGTGGAAGAACACCTCGGGACGCTCGCGCCCGGCCAGCTCCGCAAGCGCCTCGCGGTCGCGGATGTCGGCCTCGACCAGGGTCGCGCCGGCGGCCAGCGCCCCGTCGAGGTTCTGACGACGACCGGTCGAGAGGTCGTCGACGACCGTCACCTCGTCGCCCCGCGCGAGCAGCGCGTCGACCAAGTTCGAGCCGATGAAGCCGGCCCCGCCTGTCACCAGAGTCCTCATTGAGTCGCCGATCCTAGAAGGATCGGCGGGCGACAGCCCGTCAACCCAGCCGAGCGCCCCTGCTACCCTCGCCGCCCCATGCGACTGATCGTCACCGAGAAGAACAACAGCGCGGAGAAGATCGCGACCTTCCTCAGCAAGGGCAGCGCCGCCAGCGACAAAACTTTCAAAGTCCCCTTCTACACGTGGACCGACGAGAACGGCGACGATCACCGCACGATCGGCCTCAAGGGGCACGTGCTCGGCCCGGCCTTCCCCGAGGGCTACTCGAACTGGCAGAAAACCGATCTGCACGACCTGATCGACGCCGAGCTGATCAAGGAGCCGACCGACAAGAACGTCGTCAAGGCGATCCGCAAAGTCGCCAAGGAAGCCGACGAGCTGGTGATCGCCACCGACTTCGACCGCGAGGGCGAGCTGATCGGGCTCGAGGCGCTGGAGGAGATGCTCGACTCCAACCCCGAGCTGGGCACGCGCGAGGAAACCAAGGCCGGCACGCTGCGGGTGCAGCGGGCGCGCTACTCGGCGCTGACCAAAGAGGAGATCGAGCGCGCTTTCAACGAGCTCGACGAGCTCTCCTACCCACTGGCCAACGCCGGCGCCGCCCGCCAGGACATCGACCTGCTCTGGGGCGCGACCCTGACCCGCGCCGTCTCGCTCAGCACCCGCCGCTTCGGCTCCAACTTCCTCTCGGTCGGCCGCGTGCAGAGCCCCACCCTGGGCCTGATCGTCGAGCGCGAGATGGAGCGCCGCGCCCACGTCGCCAAACCCTTCTGGGAACTGTTCGCCAAGTTCCAGCACCCCGACGGCAGCTTCGAGGCGCACCACGAGACCGACAAGTTCTGGGAGAAGCCCGAGGCCGATGCGGCGTTCGCCGGCACCGCCGGTCCCGGCACGGTCAAGTCGGTGACCGCCCGTAAAAACACGCGCAAGCCGCCGACGCCCTACAACACGACCGCCTTCACCACCGACGCCTCCAGCCGCCTCGGCATCACCCCCTCCGCCGCGATGCGGCTCGCCGAGGACCTCTACATGGACGGCTTCATCTCCTACCCGCGCACCGACAACACGGTCTACCCGGTCTCGCTGCCGCTGCGCGAGCTGGTCACCTCGCTGGTGCGGGTCAAGGAGTTCTCCGCCGCCGCGGGCCTGCTCGACGGCGAGCTGAAGCCGACCCGCGGCAAAAAAGAGACCACCGACCACCCGCCGATCTACCCGACCCAGGCGATCCACCCCGGCGCGCTCGGCGACGGCCCCAAGAAGCGCGTCTACGAACTGGTCGTGCGCCGCTTCCTCGCCACCTTCAGCCCGCCGATGATCACCGAGTCGACGCGCGCCGACATCGAGGCCGGCTCGCAGACCTACTTCGTCCGTGGCTCGGTTGTCGTCGACCCGGGCTACGCCGGCATCTACACCTACGCCCGCTCCTCCGACGAGGAGATCCCGGCCCTACAGGAGGGCCAGAGCCTGGAGCTCGACGGCGACCCCTGGATCCTCGACAAGGAGACCCAGCCGCCGTCGCGGATCTCGCAGGCGAAGCTGGTCGAGATGATGGAGGAGCGCGGCCTCGGCACCAAGGCGACCCGCGCCGACATCATCAAGAAGCTCTTCGACCGCGGCTACGTCTACGGCAACCCGCCGATTCCGACGGAGACCGGGATCGCCATGTACGAGGCGTTCAAAAAATACGTGCCGCGCATGGCGACGCCGGAGATGACCGCCCAGCTCGAGGCCGAGATGGACCAGATCGCCGCCGGCGCGATGACCAAGGACTCGGTCGTCGGCGACAGCCGTGAGCTGCTGCACAACACCTGGACCGAGATCGACGCCAGCCGCGAAGACCTGGCCAAAGTCGTCTGGAAGGGCATGGACGAGGACCGCATCCTCGGCCCCTGCAAGGTCTGCGAAGAGGCCGGCCGCACCAAGGAGGACGGCTCGCCCAACATGCTGCGCATCATCCGCGCGAAAAAATCGGGCAAGCGCTTCGTCGGCTGCAGCGGCTGGACCCTCGACGATCCCGAGTCCTGCGACCAGACCTTCCCGCTGCCCCAGCGCGGCGACGTCTTCAAGCTCGAAGAACGCTGCTCGATCTGCGAGCAGACGCCGCGGCTCAAGGTGCAGCCCTTCCGCGGCCGCCCCTGGAACCTCTGCCTCAACGACGACTGCGAGTCGATGCAGGAGATGAAGAAACGCCGCGCCGAGCGCGAAGCCGCCAAAGCCGCCAAAGAAGCGATGGCCAAGCAGCCGCTGCCCGAGGGCGACAAGGACGGCAAAGCGCCGGCGAAGAGGAAAAAGGCGAAAACGGCAAGCAAAGCCGACACCGCCACGCGCGGCCGCAAACGCGCCAAGGCCGCGGCCAAAGGCTGAGGTCGCGCCCCGTTGTTCGTCTCCTTGGAGGGGATCGACGGCTCCGGCAAGAGCACCCAGGCGGAGCTCTTGGCCGAGGCGCTTGGCCCCGAGACGCTGCTGATCCGCGAGCCGGGGGGCACCGAGGCGGCGGAGCGCATCCGCGAGCTGCTCGCCGACCCGGCGGTCGAGCTCGACCCCTTCGCCGAGCTGCTGCTCTTCCTCGCGGCGCGCGCCGACCTCACCGCGCGGGTGATCCGCCCGGCGCTCGAGGCGGGGCGTGACGTGGTCGCCGACCGCTTCGCCGACTCCAGCGTCGCCTACCAGGGCGCCGCCCGCGGCCTCGGCGTCGGTGAGGTGATCTCGCTCACCGACAACGCCAGCGACGGACTCTGGCCCGACCTCACCGTGCTGCTGCGCATCGACCCGGAGGCCGGCCTGGGCCGCGCCGAGGGCAAGGACCGCTTCGAGGCCGAGGGTCTCGAGCTGCAGCGCGCCGTCGCCGAGGCCTACGAGGAGATCGCCCAGGTCGCCTCCGACCGCGTCGTCGTCGTCGAGGCCGACGGCAGCGTCGAGCAGGTCCACGAGCGCGTCATGGAGGCTGTGCGTGACCGCTCTAGCTGAGGCAACCGAGCACCAAGCGCGGGCACGGGTGGCGCTCAGCGCGGCGCTCGCCTCCGGCCCGTCGCACGCCTACCTTTTCCGCGGGCCGCGCGGGGCGGGGAAGGCCGCCGTCGCGCGCGCCTTCGCCGCCGAGATCCTCGCCACTGAAGCCGTTGACCCAGACGATGTCCGCCGCCGCGCCCTGCTCGACCCCTCGCCGCACCCCGACCTCGTCTGGCTCGCGCCGCGCGGCGCCCAGCACCTGGTCGAGGAGGTGCGCGAGCGCGTCATCCGCGCCGCCTCCTACCGGCCCTTCGAAGGCGAGAAGCGCGTCTTCGTCGTCGAGGCCGCCGAGGCGATGCGCGACGAGAGCCAGAACGCCCTGCTGAAGACGCTTGAGGAGCCCCCGCAGTTCGCCCACCTGGTCCTGCTCACCGCCGAGCCCAGCGCCCTGCTCGAGACGATCGCCTCGCGCTGCCAGCCGATCGACTTCGCGCCACTCCCGCCCCAGGTGATCGAAGCCTCCCTTGACCAACAAGCTCCCCCCGACGAGCGCGCTGCTGCCGCCCGCCTCTCAGCCGGCGACCTCGCTCGCGCCCACTTCCTGCTCACGGACTCCGGCCGAGCGCTTCGTGCCGCGACGTTTGAGCTAGACAGGGCGGTCGAGGGGGATTCGCCGGACACTCAGCGCGAAAGCGCGTCCGCCGAATCCCTCTCGACCGCCCACCCCGCCTGGCGCCAGCTACTCAAAGCCGCCGAATCACAAGGCGAAGAAGCCGAAGAGACAACCCGCGCCCTGCTCGAGGAGGAAAAGGAAGCCGGCGTCAAACGCTCCGCCCGCGACATCAGCGACGAAGCCAAACGCGCCGGCCGCCGCCGCCGTACCGAGGTCCTCGACCTGGCGCTCGAGCTGAACGCCGCCTGGTACCGGGACCTCGCCGCCACCGCCAGCGGCGCCACCGATGTCGTCTACAACCGCGACCGCCTCGCCGAGCTCGAGTCCCGCGCCACCGGCCTCGACCCGTCCCGTCCCCGCCGCGCCGCCGAGCTGGTGCAGGACACCCGCCGCCGCCTCGACCTCAACGTCTCCGAGGAGCTAGCCCTCGAAGCGCTCGGCTTTCGCCTCGCTGCCGTTTTCGCCTGAGCGCGCCTGGTCGTTGGCCCGCTCCAGAGCCCGCTCCTGGGCGAGCCGCGTGATCTGCGCCGCCTGGCGCGACATGATCACGCTGAAGTTGAGCACCAGGCCGAGCAGCAGCAGCAGCACGATCGAGAAGAGGGCGACGTTGGTGTCGCGCACCCCCATCGCGTCGGCGACCAGCTCCAGCAGGCCCGGGAAGGCGGCGCCGATCAGCATCCCCAGGCCGGCGACGAACCAGACCACGCTGTAGCGCTCCTGCAGCCTGTCGCGCCGGATCAGGTCGAGGATGAGGACCATGAAGGCGATCGCCAGGACCGCCGCGAGGATGCGCGTCTGCGAGGTGAGGTGGACCTGGGGGGTCGGTTCCGTCGCCGCCAGCGCCAGCGCGTTCATCGCTCCGCCTTGGCCTCGCGCGGGCGGAACTGGCCGACGAGCAGCACGATCATGCCCTTGAAGATGAAGAAGGCCGAGCGCACCGGCGTCAGGAACGAGCTGCCGCCGACCCGCTCCAGCATGCGCACCGGCACCTCCTCGACCCGCAGCCCTTCGCGCACCGCCAACTGCAGCGACTCGATCTCGGCGAAGTCGGGCGAGTAGCGCTCGCTGAAGAGCGACATCACCCGGCGGTTGGCGGCCCGCATGCCGCTGGTCGTATCGGTGAAGCGCTGGCGCGTCGCCAGGGTGAGGAAGAAGCGGAAGACGCCGGTGCCGATGCGCCGCGAGAGCGTCGGCTTGTAGTCATCGCTCTCCGCCTCGCGGCCGGGGTCGCGGTAGCGCGAGCCAATCACCAGGTCGGCGCGATCGCCGTAGATCTCCTCCAGCAGCCGCGCCACCTCGGCCGGCGGATGCTGGCCGTCGGCGTCGAGGTGCGCGCAGGCGTCATAGCCCTCGCGCAGCGCATGCAGGTAGCCGGTCTGCAGGGCCGCCCCGAGCCCCTGGTTGAAGGGCAGCGAGGCGACCAGGGCGCCGGCCTCACGCGCCCGCGCCGCCGTCTCGTCGCTCGATCCGTCGTCGACCACCAGCACGTCGGCCCGGGGCAGGGACTCGCGCACGCCGGCGATCACCGCCGCCACCGAGTCCGCCTCGTTCCAGGCCGGAATGAACACCAACGTCCGCATGCGCCCGATTCTCCCATGCTCGGTCGGATTGCTTTTGTGTTAGTAACTCCTCATGAGACGTATCGGCATGCGACTGTGGCTGTCGGGGGCGTTCGCCGCCGTCGCGCTGATCACCGCCTTTGCCGTCTATCTATTCGGCGACAACCAGCGCGCCCTGGTCGTCTCGGTGCTGATCGGCGTGCTTGCCGGCTTCCTCATCGCCGCAGCGATCTCCCACCGTGTCTCACGGCTCGCCCAGGCGGCGAGCGAGATGGCGGCGGGATCGTTCGACGCGCCGCTCAAAGTCTCCGGGCCCGACGAGATCGGCGATCTCGCCCGCGCCCTGGAGTCGATGCGCGCCTCGCTCAAGGAGAGCTTCGGCGTGCTCACCGCCGACCGCAACAAGCTCGAGGCGATCTTCGACGGCCTCACCGACGCGGTGATGGTGGTCGACTACGACGGCCCGGTGCGCTTCTCCAACGACGCCGCGGCGGAGCTGCTCGAAGGCGGCCGCCCGCCCGAGGCGATGCTCTCCCAGCTGCGCCGCGCCGGCGAGGTCGGCTTCGCCGCCCACCCGGCGCTGCGCATCGGCGATCGCGCCTACGCGATGCAGGCCCGCTCGCTGCCCGACGAGCGCGCCGTGCTCGCCGTCGTCCGCGATCGCACCGAAGAGATGCGCCGCGAGTTCGCCGAAGCCGACTTCGTCTCCAACGCGGCCCACGAGCTGCGCAACCCGCTGGCCGGGATCTCGGGCGCGATCGAGGTGCTGCGCAGCGGCGCCAAGGACGACCCCAAAGCCCGCGACCACTTCCTGCGCCGCCTCGCCGACGACGCCGACCGCATGAACCGCCTCACCCAGGCGCTGCTCACCCTGGCCCGGGTCGAGTCGCTGGGCGCCGGGGAGACCGAGGTCGTCGACGTGACGGTCGCGATCCGCGACGTGGTCGCCGCGGTCGAGCCGCCCAAGCACGTCGATCTCGAGGTCGAGTGCGAGCCCGAGCTGGCCGCCAAGGCCGACCCGACCCTGCTGCGCCAGGTGATGATCGGCTTGCTGACCAACGCCTGCAAGAACACGCCACCCCCCGGCGCCGTTACCGTACGCGGCCGCCGCGACGGCGAGAGCGACGTCACCTTGGAAGTCATCGACACAGGAACAGGAATCCCCGCGGCGGAGATCGAGCGCGTCTTCGAGCGCTTCTACCGGCGCAGCGAGACGCGCAAGCAGGAGGGCTTCGGCCTCGGCCTGGCGATCGCCCGTCGCATGGTCGACGTGATGGGCGGCGAGATCGGCGCCACCTCGGTCGAGGGAGAGGGCAGCACCTTCTGGGTCCGCTTCCCGATTGCCCAGCCAAGCCCCACCCCGGTGGCCTGACGATGAGCAGCGGACGCATCCTGGTCGCCGACGACGAGCCCTCGGTTCGCGAGTCGGTCGGCTACGCCCTCGCCCAGGACGGCTTCGACGTCGACGTCGCCACCGACGGCAACGAGGCGACCGAGAAGGTCGGCGGCGACGGCATCCCCTTCGACCTGCTGATCCTCGACATCATGATGCCCGGGCCCAGCGGGCTCGACATCTGCCGCGAGGTGCGCTCGCGCAGCGCCGTGCCGATCATCCTGCTGACCGCCAAGGACGCCGAGGTCGACAAGGTCGTCGGGCTCGAGGTCGGCGCCGATGACTACGTCACCAAGCCCTTCTCGGTGCGCGAGCTGCTCGGCCGCGTGCGCGCCCAGCTGCGCCGCCGCGAGCTCGACCGCGGCCCGCTCAACCAGGCGGTGAAGATCGAAGCCGGCCCGGTGGCGATCGACCTCGTCCGCCACGTCGCCACCGTGCACGGTGAGCCGGTCAACCTGACCCGCTCGGAGTTC
>Ga0075325_1000039_pt1 | contig 15049 bp, 14 predicted proteins | sample MayberrySE_Catta_5_FD_120048 | JGI IMG/M metagenome (GOLD analysis project Ga0075325, IMG submission 120048) | Natural and restored wetland microbial communities from the San Francisco Bay, California, USA, that impact long-term carbon... | ecosystem: Environmental > Terrestrial > Soil >... | reverse complement strand
CGCCCCTCGGAGCGGCAGACCAGCGCGTGCGGCTGGATGCCGATGCGGCGCAGCTCGTTGACCGAGTGCTGGGTCGGCTTCGTCTTCAGCTCGCCGGCGTGGCCCACGTATGGAACCAACGTCAGGTGGACGAACATCGAGCCCTTCGGCCCGAGGTCGGTGTAGAGCTGGCGGATCGACTCGAGGAAGGGCAGCGACTCGATGTCGCCGACCGTGCCGCCGATCTCGGTGATGACGAAGTCGACCGACTGCGACTCAGCGACGATCCTGATCCGGTTCTTGATCTCGTTGGTGATGTGCGGGATCACCTGCACCGTGGCGCCGAGATAGTCGCCGCGGCGCTCGCGGTTGATCACCGAGTTGTAGACAGCGCCGGCGGTCACGTTCGAGGCCCGCGAGGTGTTCTCGTCGGTGAAGCGCTCGTAGTGGCCGAGGTCGAGGTCGGTCTCGGCGCCGTCCTCGGTGACGAAGACCTCGCCGTGCTGGAAGGGGCTCATCGTCCCCGGGTCGACGTTGATGTAGGGGTCGAACTTCTGCAGCTGCACCCGGTAGCCGCGCGAGCGGAGCAGGCGACCGATCGAGGCCGCGGCGATCCCCTTGCCGAGAGCCGAGACCACGCCACCGGTGACGAAGATGAAGCGCGTATCTCCTTGGGCGGGCCTGCTCATGCTCTGCCAAGCGAGTCTAGCCAGCGCAGTGGCGGAAGCGACTCGATCGCCGCCGAGATGGAACGCAACTCTCCGTAAATGGTCAGTCCGGCGAGGGAGATGAGGGCGATGAGGCGCGCATCGGAGCCGAGCGTCGTCAGCAACCAAACCCCGGCGATCGCGCCGAGCAGGTTGGAGCCGGTGTCGCCGAGCATCGCCCGCTCGCGCAGCGTGAGCCAGGCGCCGACCAGGACCGGGCCGGCGAAGATCCCCAGCAGCTCCAGAGGCGCCAGGGTCCAGGCGCCCAGGCAGAGGCCGGCGCCGAGCAGCACCAGGGCCTTCTCGGCCCGGCCCGGCCGCAGGTCGAGCAGGTTGAGGGCGTTGGTGGCGAGGAGCAGCAGGGCCACGTCGGCCAAATAGCGCCAGGATTCGAGACCGCGCCCGGAGACGACGTAGGCGGCGAGCGCCAGCGCCCCCAGCGCCTTCACCGCGCCGGTCGAGAGCGTGCCTTCGCGCAGCGCCCGGGCGTGGCCGCGCCAGCCGCGCGGCGCCCCCGTCACCTCCCCCCGGCCGAGCGAGTCATCGAGGAAGCCGAGCAAAGCGACGCCGAGCAGGTAGGGCATCCACTGGCGCAGATCGGGTGCCAGCAGGTCGAGGTCGCCGCGATCGTCGAGGAAGGCGAGCGGCGCCAGGGCGACCAGCGCCGCCGTGATCAGCACCGCGCCGAGCGGGAAGGCCAGCGCCGCCCCGCGGTAGTTCTCCCGCACCAGGCCAGCATCGCGCAGGCCCCGCGCCCCCGCCGGGACGACGAGCAGCGCAACCGCGATCGCGACCGGGAAGCCGACCCAGGTCACCGCTGCGCCGACCCCACCGGCGGCAGCAGGTCCGGTAGGAGGCGGTCGGCCGAGCCCTTGACGCCGAAGCTGCCCTCGGCGCCGAGCAGGGCGAAGACCATCGCCACCTGACCGGCGGGCAGCTCGACGTCGTCGACGCTGGCCAGGTCGTTGCCATTGAAGAAGGAGATCGCCGAGGTCTCGTCGGTCGAGGTCTCGACCCCGACAGCCGGCGTGCGGCTGCCCTCGATGCCGCTCATTAGCGCCGCTTCGAGCGTCTCCGCCACGGAGCGCTGCACGGCGCCCATCTCCTCGGGGACGTCGCGGACGACGATCACGCCGTCGAGCCCGCCGAAGTTGCCGCTCGCCCGCGAGAAGAGGTGACCGCGGACGCGCTCGAGCAGGGTGCCGCCACGGACGATCTGCCGGCCGACACCGGCGCCGAATTCGGCCAGCGTCTCCTCGCTGCGGCGGATGTCGGCGAAGCGCGTCTTCGCGAGGTCTTCGGAGATCGCTCGCAGGTCGACCGGCTCGCGCACCACCCCGACCCCGACGAGACGCGCGCCGGTCGGTCCCTGGGCATCCTCGACCGCCGCCGTGGTGTCGCCATGCAGGTCGCCGAGCGCCAGCAGCCCGATCCGCCGCCCCGCCAGCCTGTCCCGGACCAGCGCCGGGTAGACGCGGTCGGCAAATTCGTCGGAGCGCGCCAGGTCACTGTTGAGCTCGTCGACCCGCTCGCGCGCGTCCTGCAGGTTGCCGGTCAGACTGCGCTCGAGGTCCTTGCGCGTGTTGTTGAGCGCGTCGCCGCCGAACTCGGCGCCGATCAGGATGCCGATCGCCAGGGCGAGGAAGACGGCGACCAGCGAGATCGCGTGGTATCGGGCGCTGTAACCCACGGCGGCAGGCTATAGCGGGGCTACAGCCCGAGCCAGATCTTGATCTTCAGCCAGGTGAGGTCGACGAGGTCGCTGAGCGCCGGCGAGGTGATGACGACGCTCGCCAGCAGCACCATGAAGGCGGCGACGAAGAGCGCCAGCGGCCCGAAGGGCGAGCTCGGGTTGTAGAGGCGGCTCACCCCCTTGGCGTCGACCAGTTTCTCGCCGATCCGCAGGCGGGTGAGGAAGGTCGAGGACATGCCGCCGCGCTTGCGATCGAGGAACTCGATCAGGTTGAAGTGGGCGCCGACGCTGACGATCAGCGCCGCCCCCTTCTCGTGGGCCATCAGCATCGCCACGTCCTCGCTGGTGCCGGCGGCGGGCAGCAGCGTGTGGGTCAGTCCCAGGTCGAGCAGGCGCTGGCGCCCGGGCGCGCGCCCGTCGGGATAGGCGTGGACGATCAGCTCCGCCCCGCAGCGCAGCGCCTCATCGCCGGCCGAGTCCATGTCGCCGAGGATCAGGTCCGGCTTCAGACCCGCTTCCAGCACCCCGTTGGCGCCACCGTCGACGGCGACGATCAGCGGCCGCATGTCGCGGATGTAGGCGCGCAGGGCCTTGAGGTCGCGGCGGTGGCGGTCGCCGCGCACGACGATCAGCACATGACGGTCGCGGAAGCTCGCCCGCGTCGGCGGGAACTCGACCGCGCCGGTGAGCAGGTCGGTCTCCTGGCGCACATGGGCGACCGTGTTCTCGGCGAATTCGGCGAGCGCCTCGTCGACCCGCTCGAGCTGCTCGTCGCGCTGGCGCTCCAGCTCCTCGAGGCCGAGCACGCGCCCGCGCAGCAGCTCACGGCCGCCGGCGAGCACCGCGCCACCCGCGACGGCGATCCGCCCACCCTCGGTGAGCAGCTCGAAGGGGTCGGCGCCCTCGACATCGATCAGGGTCACGCCGGCCTGCACGAGCAGCAGCGGTCCGGCGTTCGGGTAGCGACCGTCGGAGGAGGCGGAGGCGTTGATCACCGCCCGCACGCCGCTGGCGATCAGCTCCTCGGCGGCGATGCGGTCGATGTTGACGTGGTCGATGACCGCGATGTCGCCGGGCGCCAGGCACCTGACCAGGTGCTTGGTGCGACGGCCGAGGTGGACCGTGCCTTCGATCGCCTCGCTCGTGGCCACTCCGTTACGGCGTGAGAGCAGCGCAGGGATACGACGGCGACTGGCGATGGCCACCGCAGCAGGTTAGCCGCTCTGGCAAGCGGCGCAAGCCACTTCAGGCGGCGGCGAGCAGCTCGCGCGCGTGCTGGGTGGCGGCCTCGTCGGAGCCCTCGCCGCCGAGCATGCGGCGGATCTCCTCGACCACACCCTCGCCATCGAGGCGGCGCACGCTGGCGCTGGCCCGTTCGCCGGAGAGGTCCTTCTCGAGCGTGAAGTGGGCGCCGGCCAGCGAGGCGACCTGCGGCAGGTGGGTGATGCAGAGCACCTGCCGGCCCTCGCCCAGCGCCCGCAGCCGCTCGCCGACCGCGCGCGCCGTGGTGCCGCCCACGCCGGCGTCGATCTCGTCGAAGACCAGCGTGCCGGCGCCCGCCGCCCCGCCGAAGCCGCTCAGGGCGAGCATCACCCGCGACAGCTCGCCACCCGAGGCGGCATCGCGCAGCGGCGCCGGCTCCAGCCCGGGGTTCGGCGCCAGGCGCAGCTCGACCGTCTCGGCGCCCCCCGCTCCGAAGCCCCCGGCATGCGGCTCGAGCACGACCTCGAGCTTCGCGCCGGGCATCGCCAAGCGCTCCAACTCCTCGGCGACGGCGCGCTCGAACGGCGCGCTCGCCTTCGCCCGCCCCTTGCTCAGCTTGTCGCCCAGCTTGGCGCGCCGGGCCTCGGCCTCGGCCAGCGCCGCCTCGGCCTCCGCCCCGCGCTCTTCAGCGCTCTCGAGGCGGGCGATCTCGGTCCGGCAATGCTCGGCGTGGGCGAGCACCGACTCGACGCTGCCGCCGTGCTTGCGCCGCAGCCGGTCAAGCGCCTCGAGGCGCTCTTCGACCGCCGCCAGCCGACCGGGGTCGGCCTCCAGTCCCTCCAGGTAGGAGCGCAGCTCGGCGGCGACGTCGCCGAGCTCGATCGCCAGGGCGCTGAGCCGCGCGGAGAGCGCGTCGAGATCGGCGTCGACCCCGTTGACGCCCTGCAGCAATCCCTCTGCTTGGGCCAGCGCGCCCGCCGCGCCGCCGCCGTCCTCCTCACTGCCGAGCGCCGCGGCCTGGGCGCCGCTCGCCGCTTCGCGCAGACCCTCGGCGTGGCGCAAGCGCTCGCGCTCTGCCCCCAGCGCGGCTTCCTCGCTTGAGTCGGGAGCCACCGCCTCGATCTCGGAGAGCTCGTAGCGGTGCAGATCCAGATCGCGCTCGCGCGAGCCGTCGCGCTCGCGCAGCTCCTCCAGCTCCGCCGCCAGGCGCAGGCAATCGGCGTGGGCTTCGCGGTAGCGCTCGCGCAGGGCGAGGTGCTCGCCCCCGGCGAAGCCGTCGAGCACGTCCGCCTGGGCTGAGGAGATGGTCAGCTTGCGGTGCTCGTGCTGGCCGTAGAAGGCGAGCAGCCGCCCACCGAGCAGTTTCAGGTCGGAGGCAGAGGCAGACCGTCCAGCGACGAAAGCGCTGGTCCTGCCGCCGGCCGATACCCGCCGGCCGAGCGCCACCTCCGCGGCGCCCTGCGGCAGCCGCTCGGCGATCTCGGCGAGCTCGGGCTCGCCCAGCAGTCCCGCGGGCAGGTCGAAGACCCCCTCCACCCAGGCCTCCTCGGCCCCGGGCCGCACGATCTGCGGCCGCGCCTTGCCGCCCATCAGCAGATCGAGCGAGTGCGCCAGCACCGTCTTCCCCGCCCCGGTCTCCCCGGTGATCGCGTTCAACCCCTCGCCGAGCCGCAGCTCAGCCTTCTCGATCAGCAGCAGGTTCTCGATCCGCAGCTCGCGCAGCACTCGCTCTTAGTAGCAACGACGCCGGATCGATTCTCAAAGCTTTGAATTTCCTTACCGATTGGCTATGGTGAAAACTTGCTTACAGCAGGGGCTTCGCCGGGACTGACGCCTTCGCTCGCCTCCCTCGCTTCCCTCTGGAGCGCGGTTGGCTCGGTTCTGGAGCCAGTCGGGCTGGCCCTGCTCGCCTGCCTCTTCCTGGTCCTGCTCTTGAGGGGGTTGCGCGAGGTGCGCCTGCGCCTGCTGGCGCGCTCCCCCGTGGTCAAGGTCACCACCTTCTAGTGGGCCGGCGCCGGGGACGGCGAGGGTGACGCGGCCTGGGTCAGCTCGCTCTTCCGCCAGCACCTCGCGGCGCTGCAGCTCGATGCCCTCGACCCCCTGCCCGAGCGCTCGCCCGGCGCGCCCCTGGTCGAGATCGTCGAGGGCATCAGCGAAGGCGTGGGCAAGGGCGTCGACGTGGCCAAGGTGTTCGGGCGGCTCTTCCGGGCGATCTGGGCCGATGCCAACTACGAGGTCTGGGCCAGCCTGCGGCCCGGGGACGGTGACGGGGACGGCGGCAGGATCGCGGTGCAGGTGATCGGGCGGGCGGGGGGCAACCGCACCCTGCTCAGCGAAGCGCTCGACGAGGACTGCTGGGACGATGGCGCGCGACGCGCGGCGCTGGCCGTCGCCGGCGCCCTCTACCCCAACGTCAGCCGCCGCTACCGGGGGCCGTGGAGCCACTGGAAGGGCAACGTCCCGCACACGCTGATCGACCACCACCAGCGGGCGATCAGGCACGAAGAGGCGAACCGCCTCGAGCAGGCGATGGGCGCCTACCACGACGCCCTGCTCGAAGACCCGCTCAACCCCCACATCCGCCTGCGGATCGCGAAGCTGCAGGAGCGGCTCGCCCTTCACCTCGACGCCTGGGCCACCTACCGAGCGATCGTCGGCGAGCCCGACCGCCACGCCTGGAAGGGCGTCGATCGCGAGGTGCGCATGATCGCCCTCTACCGGCTCGCGATCCTGCTCGGCAACGGGCGCGTGGCAGCGCAGTGGATGAAGCGCTCCTCACGTTCGCACGAGGCGAGCCAGCGCGACCACGAACGGGCCGAGCTGCGCAACGACCTGCTGCTCCTGCTGGGCCAGGACAGGCTGCAGACAGAGTCGCCCTTGTGGTTCGACCGGCGCCCGCTCGAGAGCCGGGGCGCGCCCGTGCTGCTGGCGGCCTGGATGCGGGCCGCCCGCCCGCAGGCTGCGCCGCAGACGCTCGCCGGCTTCTTCCCGACTCCGACGGAGGGCGAATCGCAGACGCAGCGCGGACGGCGGCGGCGCGAGGTGGGCGCGATCCTCGAGATCCTCAGCCTGCGCCAGCTCGAAGACCTGCGCATCTGGCTGCGCCCGGCGCCGCCGCTGCGGCGCTCCTGGTGGCGCGACTCCGCCGCGCGCCGCAGCTGGTGGCGCCGGCGGCCGCCGCTGCGCCGGGCGTTGGCCCGGCGGGAGCTCTCGCCGCGCGCGCTCCGCGTCTCCGAGCTGTTGATCCGCGCGCGCATCCTGGCCAGCCTCGAGGCGGCCCGCCTGCAGGCCGGGGACGTCGAGAAGGGCATCGAGGAGGTGCGTGACGCCCACCGGCGCCTGCTGCGCACCTGGCCCTTCCCGCGCCCGCCATGGCGAGACGCGCCCGGCCTGGCGCTGGCGCGGGCCCTGCGTCCCGGCATCCGCTGGGCCAACCGCCGCGACGACGATTGGCAGCTGCACTACAACGCCGCCTGCGCCCTCGCCACGGTCCTGCGCGAGGGGTCCGTCCTGCACGGCGCCGAACAGCGCGGCCAGGGCGACCAGGGTGACCCCGAGGCGGTCGCGCGCGTGCTCCCGGCTGGAACCGGGCGCGAGGACATCGTCACCGCCGCGCTCTGTGAGCTGGAGGAGTTCGCCCACCGCGCCGGCAGCGACATCGTCGTCGCCAATGCCGACTGGATCGCGATCGACGACCCCGACCTAGACGGTCTCGCCAAGGCGCGAGGCCTGGCTGGCGCTTTGGCGGATCTGCCGGGAGTTCCGCAGCTGGCGCCAGCGGCTCGAGGGCTTGCGGGCGCTCGAACGCTGGTGCGCGGACAGCGACCAGGTCGGCGCGATCGACTTCGGCCACGACCAGCGGCTGGAGACCGTCGCGGCGGAGAAGGTGCCGGCCGAGCTCTTCGCGGAGCTCGCCGAGATCGCCGTCGGCCCCTCCGCGCAGAAACCCGAGGCGGGCTCGGCGCTGGACTGGGCGACGACCCAGACGCGCCAGCTGCGCGGGGCGCAGGAGGTGGCTGTGCGCGGCCGCGGCGCGGCCAACGGGTCGGGCGGCGACAGCGCCGAGGCGCTGCGCGCGGCTCGCGTCTGGTTACAGCTTGCCGAAGCGCTTGACAAGGAGCTCAACACCGACGGCGAGGACGAAGGCCGCGGCGCGGCCAAGGAGCGACTGCGCCCGGTGCGCGAGGCGCTGACGACGGACACGGCAACCCCGACCCCGCTGCTGCTGCGCCTGCGCCTGGTCGCCTACACGGCCAGGTGGCCGAACTTCTCCCGGATGCGCTGATAGAAGCTCGTGCCCGGCAGCTGGGCGAGCCGGCCGACGGCGTCGGAGAAGCGCACCGCGAGCTCGGCGCCGGGCTCGAGGATCGCCACCGGCATGCCATCGATCGCGACGTCGACCGGCTCGCGCCCGGCCGCGTTGCCGACCGTGAGCACGTCGCCGGGGGCGACGACGAGCGCGCGGGCGGTAAGCGAGTGCGGCGCGATGTAGCTGACCACGTAGCCCTCGACGCCCCAGGCGAGGATCGGGCCCTGGTTGGCGAGGTTGTACCCGGTCGAGCCGGCCGGGGTGGCGGCGACGAGGCCGTCACAGCGCACGTTCCCCACCTCCTCGCCGGCGATCCGGTAGGTCAGCTCGGCGACCCGGTCGTGCGGCCGCCGGCTGAAGCAGACGTCGTTGAAGGCGAGGCGGCGCTCGCCGCCGACCTCGACTGCCAGCGCCGGCAGCTCGATCGCCTCGATCTCACCGGCGAAGGCGCGGCGGATGCCCTCCTCGGCATGCTCGCGATCGACCGCGGCGAGGAAGCCGACGGTGCCGAAGTTGACCGCGAAGACGGGCACCCCACTGCCGGCGAACTCGCGCAGCGCATAGAGGATCGAGCCGTCGCCACCCAGCACCAGGCAGAGGTCGGGATCCGCCGGCAGCGACTCGACCGGCTCGACCGCGGCGGCGGCGTTGTCGTGCTTGCCGATCTCGGCCGCGGTGGCCACCAGCCGCCAGCCGCAGTCGCGGGCGGTGGCGGCGGCGATCTCGACGGCTTCGGTGGCTGCCGGCGGGTGCGAGTGGGTGATCAGGGCGGCGGTTTTCATCACTCCGGCTCCGCCGCCGCGATCGCCGCCTCGAGGTCGGCGACCTCCTCACCCTGCCCCCCGCACCAGGCGAAGGTCTCGCGATTGCCCTTCGGGCCCGGCAGGCCCGAGGAGGCGAAGCCGCGCACGGCGAGGCCGAGCTCGCGGGCGGCAAGCGCCACGCCGAGGATCGCCTCCCGCCGGTCGCCGAGGTCGCGGACGACACCACGGCCGACCCGCTCGCGGCCGAGCTCGAACTGCGGCTTGACCATCGCCAGCAGCTCGCCGCCCGGCGCCAGGCAGTAGATCACCGCCGGCAGCACCTTGGCCACCGAGATGAAGGAGACGTCGATCGTCGCCAAATCGGGCACGAAGGGCAGGTCCGCCGGCGCCATCTCGCGCGCGTTGAGCCGCTCGATCACGGTCACCCGCGGGTCCTCGCGCAGGCGCAGGTCGAGCTGCCCGTAGGAGACGTCGACCGCCGCCACCCGGGCCGCGCCGCGCTGCAGCAGGCAGTCGCTGAAGCCGCCGGTCGAGGCGCCGACGTCGAGGCAGTCACGCCCGCTGACGTCGATGTCGAGGGTGTCCAGCGCGTTGTCGAGCTTGACCCCGCCGCGCGAGACGAACCGCGGCCCCTCCTCGACGATCAGCGCCGCCTCGGGCTCGACCAGTTGGCTCGGCCGCAGGGCGATCGGCCCGTCGGTCCCGACCCGCACGGCGCCGGCCCGCACCGCCCCGGCGGCTGCCGTGCGCGACGGGAAGAACCCCCGCTCCGCCAGAACCGCATCGATGCGCGCCTTGGCCATGCGCAGAACGCTACCGCCGCCCCCGCCGCGCCGAGCGCTCTCGGTCGTCTCTACAGCTTTTTAACCAGGCTTTGGCTTGGTCTGGTGTCCTACCGGCAGGGCGCTGAATCGAGCCGCGAGGCACTGTGATCGCCCTCACACATTTATCGCACATACGTTCGTATGCTGTTCAAGGATTCGCAGAGGACAACCGATAAGGGGCAGAACGAAAAAACTTCCTGGCTGGGTTCCGCGTCGCCCATATGGCGCTCATCGCTTCCCACGATGATCGCATCAGCGACACATCAAGGGCCCACCTACCTCCCACGGATCCACATATATAGAGATACATATCTCTCCTCCCTGTAGTAACCCCAGATAGCGCCCCTCCTCCCCGGAGGGGCGTTTTCTGTTGTTGGGGCTTGTTAGAGCGGTTTGCGGGCGGATGCCGGGCCGCCCGGGCGTCCTTCTGACAGCCGAGCGAGCGGCCAATGCGCCAGTAAATGCGCCAGTCCCGTGCCAGTTCTGCAACTTGGCAACGACAGGAGCCTCAGACACCGGGTGGCCGGGGGCCACGGCGGTAGAATCGGGGCATGGCTGCAACGCCCTCAAATGCCATCGAACTAGACCCCGAGTTTCTGGCGCGCGTCCGCAAGGTCGCCGACGAGCGCGGCGTGGCCATGCCGCAGCTCGTTAAAACGGCGCTTGAGCACGAGATGGGCGATGAGGCTCCGCAGCCCCCGTTCTCGCTGATCGGCGCGTTCAAAGCCGGGCGCAGCGACCTCAGCGCCCGCGCGAGCCGCGACGAGTTCGAGCCGCGGCCATTCCGCTGATTCTCGACACCGGCCCCCTGGTCGCCGCGATGGTCGCCGACGACGCCGACCACGAGCGCTGCGCCTCGCTGCTCCAGTCCCGTCCGGAACGCCGAGTCGTCCCCGCGCCGGTCCTTGTCGAGCTTGACCACCTGCTCAGCCGCGAACTCGGAGCCGACGCCTTCCCGGCGCTACTCGACACGATCAAGGCGGGCGAGCTGGATGTTGAGGACTTGACCTTCGCCGATTACGAGCGCGCCGCAGAGCTGATGCGCATTTACGCCGACCTCGAAGTCGGTTTCGTTGACTGCGCCGTCCTGACCGTCACCGAGCGCCTCGAAGAGCCGAAGCTCGCCACTCTGGACCATCGGCATTTCGGCACGATGCGACCGTGTCATGTTGAAGCGCTTGCCCTATTGCCATAGGGCCGCCAGTTCCATCCTGCTTGACTCAGTCTGGGGGCTCTAGCTCCCACGCCAAGCTCGCTGGCTTGCCATCCAATGGGAGAAGCTCAATTTTGTGTCTCCCGGGCTCCACCTCTCCCAAGTCACGAACCTCAGCGTCGGGCAGTTGCAGTTTCGCCCTTGCCAGGTCGATCTCCTGGTCGAAGATTTCGACGCTCAGCGTCTGCTCAATGGCAATGCCCTTACCCGGCATGAGTTGAGGAAGCACCTCGGCTGACCCAATCATGCTCGCCTTCTCCCATTTGACCGGCATCCGGCGATCCTTTATGCAGGTTGCGGCCAGGTACACAACCCGGGCGTCTCCCTCTGAGATTTCGTTGGGGATCTTCAATTCCACCGCCGACCAATCCTCAATTGACACCACCCTTTCCAACAAGGCCAGGAGTGCATGCGTCCGCTCGTCGATCTCGCCCGGCTCAGTTGGATGGCGAAAAATCCGCTGACCGCCTTTGCGGCTGCGAAAAGTCAACTCGCCCTCGCCCAACAAAGCCACCAAGAACCTCAGAGCCTTCACTTGGTCACGCGCAGGAGAACCATCAAGGACATGACTCCAATTGACCTGCATCTCGCCGTGATCGCCTCGCCATGCCAGCCTCACCTGTACGACAAGCCCGCCGAAGCCGCCCTCGAAGGCAATGTCCCACTCGTCGGGTGGATCATCCGATGCGACCAGAGTGAGGTCCAGCGTCTCGTCACCGGTGGTGGTTGTCGCCTTCATTTCGAGATGCCATGGCGGAATGTTCGGCTTGAGGTCGATACTGCCCGCAATAGGCTTACCCACATGCTCACGAAACGCTGGCGGTAGTTGCTCAAAGGTCACGACAGCCCCCTCCTGAATCGAGACCGGGCGACCTCTTGCGACCGCTGCTTGGAATAGCTCTGCGGCGCGCTTACCATCCTCATCGTCAGTGAAGCCCACATGCACGCGAGGTGCGAACTCCCTTGCTGCGATCTCATCGCGAGGCACAGCGTCAATCCGAACCGTGTTGCCATCCTCTGTTGCGGCAAAGCTCAGCATGCTTCCGGGCGACAGCGGCAACTCCATTCCCTCCTCATGCTGAATCTGCGGATATGTAAAGAATGGATCGTGCCCCCGCAGGAACTCTCCCACGGGTCGCACTCGCTCGATCGCATCGGAAGCACTCTCCAACGGACCCCCAGCTCGAATGGCGCGGACGATTAGCTCCTTGTCGTGCTCCGGATCACCGAAGTAGTGGCGGGCAATCTGCCTCCCCTCGTCAGATCCGTCAAGGCGAGCAAGAATCTCATCTTTACCCCAGTGGTCAACTGAAACACCTGCGTGGCGGTTGACCAGCTTCTCGCGAAAGTTCTTCTGCTGTCCGACGGTGAGGTTTCGCGGAAAACAAAATGTCATTCGCTCGATCTCGTATTTTTCAATCGCCGTATCTAGAGATGCCTTGCACTTGGACCAATAGATGGTGCTGGGGTAGCGCTTAGCCTGCCACCCACGCTCCCATCCATCTGTTCCCTTCGGAAGAAGCGCGTCTGCGCCCCCATCGGGATCGTCGGTCGGAACCGCATCCGGGCATTCCAGACGAATAAGCCGAAAGCAGAGCTGCTGAAAATCCTCGTCAGTAAGCGACGCAAGGTCTAGCTGCCTGGGTCCAAGGGGAGCATCTCCGGCCATCTTGCAGATGCTACGACGATGACCGGCAGGTCCGCGAACTGCTCGCGCTCAATCCCCGGTTGGACCATCTCCACATTCCAAGTATGCGTCCATCCGCTCGCGCACCTCGTCATGGCTGCCGGGGAGCAGGTGGCCGTAGATGTCGAAGGTCGTCTGGATTTTCGAGTGGCCCATAAACGACTGGACGGCCTTGGGGTTGGCTCCGGCGTCAATCAGCAGCGACGCGAAGGTGTGGCGGCACTCGTGCAGGGTGATGGGATGGAGCGGCTCTGGTTCGCGGTCGGACGCTGTGGCATCTTCGTGCTCCCGGTCGCTGAAGGCGCTCCAGGCTCGCTTGGCCCGATTATCAACGGTGGACGAGACAAACGCCGCGTCCGGCGTCCGGCCGAATACGAGGTCTGTCCCGGTCCTCCCGGTGCGCCTCAGGTCCGATTCGAGATAGCCCCGCAGGATCGCCAGCATCGGCACCGCACGACGGCCGGATCGGGACTTCGGGTCAATCGCGCCCTCCTCCTGGTCCCAGCCCCGTTCGACGCGGATCAGGCTCGCCTCGAAATCCAGGTCGCAGCAACGGAGCGCTTGCAGCTCTCCCCGCCGTAGGCCCGCGTAGAACGCGGTAGCCCAAACGGATCTGCCCTTTGGATCGAGCGCGTCCAAGAGCGCAGTTGCTTCCTCCGCCGAGGCGATGCGCGTCGGGCGCTGCGACCTGCCGGTCGGCAAGTCGATCCCTTCGGCGGGGTTGACCGCCAGATCGTCGCGATCAACGGCCCGTCGGTAGAACGTCTGGATCGGATTGAAGATGTTGCTGACGGTGCCGACCATGAGACCCGAACCGAGCAGCTCGTCCGCCAGCCGCTGGAGATCCTGCCGCCGAACGTCGGCGACCTTGAGCTGGCCGACCGTCGAGGTCGCGATGTGGACTCTCAGCGCGCGCTCGTATGAGCGGATCGTGTTTGGCTTGTACGCCTCGCGTCCCTTGGGTCGAACCGTCCCTGCCTTCATCCCGTCAACGAACTCGGCCAGCGCGCTCGCCAGTGTTCGCCCATCGCGTGCCGTCGGTCGAAGGTCGCCGCGAGTCGCAGCGTGCAGCGCGTCGGCGCGCCATGCCTTCGCTTCTGACTTGCGCCGGAAGGTCTTGCGAACCTTCCTTTCCTCGCGCGGGAGGTAGACCCACGCCTCGTACCCCGCGCCGCAGTTGCACCGGCCGTCGCCGCGCGCAGGACAAGCAGGTGAGTGACGGCGAACAATCCCGGCCGCCATCACATTCCCCCATCGCCGAAGTGCTTCACAGCGCCTCTCGCAGCTCGTCGGCGAGCGCCCGCTCAGCGTTCCTCTCCAACCACCGTTCCAGCTCGCCTACGGGAACCAGCCGCATGCGCCCTCGCCGTACCAATCGCAGCTCCGGTTGCGCATGCCGTTCGAAGCTGTCGAGGCTCATCCCCAGCGCGGCGGCGGCCTCGGCCCGCGTGAGCGCGATGCGGGGAATCGGAGCGCGGACCTTGCTGGCCATAGCTTCTATGTCCAATGAGCGCGTCTTTTGCCCCGCCTTCTTAACAATCTTGGCCGCGAGATTCAGCGGCTTCTCCAAGGCCAAGGCACCCAGGCGGCCCTTGTGACCTATCCCTTCGGCGAGGGAGGCACCGCCCGAGCCCATGACCAGCCTCGACTCCCGAAAAGCCGCTGTCACCGAACGGCCGCCTGGTCGTCTGCCGCGCTCCGGTCCACGAAACAACCGAGCCACGTCCCGCCGGGGTCCCAGCCCATCCCGTCGAAAAGTTCTTCGGGCGGGACACCAAGGGAACCGGCGAGCTTGACCACGGTGTCCACACGGGCCACCCGTTCCCCGCGCTCAAGCTGGCCGACTGCCGTGCGATGCAGGGACGCCCGCACGGCAAGCTCTTCCTGGGAGAGCTTCGCCCGCCTGCGGCAGTAGGCGAGGTTGCGGCCGAACTGGTCCGCGACCTTCATCCCCCTTCGCCCCGCTCCACGAAGTCGCCCGGCCGGTAGTTGCCGGGAGACCAAACGATCCCCGCGAGCAGATCGTCGGCGGAGACCTCAAGCGAGGCCGCCAACTTGACCAAGGTGTCGATGCGGCAAAGGCGCAGGCCCCGCTCCAACTGACTTACCTCGGTGCGGTGCAAGGAGGCGAGGTGGCTCAGATTCTCCTGGGAGAGGTCGGCACGCTGACGGCAGCGGGCGAGGTTGTCCCCGAAGCAGGCGGCGATGTCGATCATCGGCTCTCCCCTCCCCCGAGTTGATCGAGCAGGCCGCGCAGGGCCTCGTGCTCGCAGACGACCCGCCGGTACTCGTTGCTTCTGTCGATGATCCCGGCGAGGTCACCGAGCACGTCACGTACATCCGCGTCGGCGACGATCACCAGCTCGTCAAGGGCCGCGAGGAGCCGCCCGTAGGCGGCGTCCTCACGGCGCAGGTTGCCCGGATTTCCAAGCCGATCCGGATAGTCGGCCAGCTCGTCGCGAACCCCGGCGCGCGCATCAGTGAAGACGGCGCGCAGGAAGCGAACGTGATCGACAGGGAGCTTGAGGACGACGGCAGCGCCGCGACCCGTAGGGTTTTGCTCAGCCATGAGGAGGGTCTCTCTCCTTGTGGTCAGGCCCTCGGATGGCGTTACCGCGCCGCCGGGGGCCGCTTCTTGGAGCCGGTAGCCAGCTACCGTTCCCGCTGCGG
>Ga0075325_1000038_pt1 | contig 15084 bp, 13 predicted proteins | sample MayberrySE_Catta_5_FD_120048 | JGI IMG/M metagenome (GOLD analysis project Ga0075325, IMG submission 120048) | Natural and restored wetland microbial communities from the San Francisco Bay, California, USA, that impact long-term carbon... | ecosystem: Environmental > Terrestrial > Soil >... | reverse complement strand
GCCGACGAGGATCGCGATCACGCCGATCAGCGCCGCCGGCGTGCCGCCGAGGAAGACCATCGCCACGACCAGCGCCAGGAAGCTGCCCGAGATCTTCACCCGCGACTCGGTGGTGACCGCGGTCAGGTCGCTGAAGACGGCGAAGGCGAGCAGGACGGCGAGCAGCTCGAGGTTCCAGTCGGCCAGCGGGGCGCGCCAGATCGCTGCGGCGATCGTCACCGCGAGGGCGACGAACATGCCGGCGATTACGAGACGGGTGGGGCGCTTTTCAGCCATCGGGCCTGTTATGAGAGCTTGAAGGTCTGGTGCGTCGCTGGCTAGAGAGATTCATGGGCCGCGGCCCGTTCCCTGCGCAGCCGGACTGGCTTTGCGGCTAAAGCAACTTGCGTAGATTCAAGGTACTGCCCGCAAATTGCCTGCACAAGGCGGCTGGCCGCATTGCCAGCCGTCTTTCATCGGGCAAGGTTGGGCCTTCTGGAAGACGGCGGTGATGGCACAGGTACCCAATCCCCGCTCCCGAAAAACACAAAGGACGCCCACAGGGGGCGCCCTTCGGAAAGTCAAAGACTTAGATCAAGAAGCTCTAGTGCTTGAAGCCCATGTCTGTTTCCTTTCGCTGGTTGAAACCCTCAGATTGCGCAGCGGCGATCTGAAACTCGTCAATTGCCTGGCAACTTTGTAGCACAGCTTCGCCAAAACTTGTGCATCTGCAGGAAATCTTGTGCATAAATGCAGTAGTTCGCCCCCCCAGCAATGCGTAGATCACGCCTGACCGACCCCCTCAGAAGGCCGCAATTCCGGCGCCTTGCGGCGAGCTACGCCGTCAACGAGCTCGGCGACTGGATGGGGATCGTGGCCCTCTCGGTGCTCGTCTATGACCGCACCGGCAGCGCCATGGCGACCGCGGCGCTCTTCCTCGGCACCCGCTTCCTGCCCGCTCTGATCGCCCCGATCCTGGTTGCGAAGGTCGAGCAACCGCCGCCGCGCTTCGCCCTGCCCGCGGTCTACTGCGGCGAGGCGGCCGCCTTCGCCGCCCTGGCGCTGCTCGCCGGCGACAACTTCTTCCTGCCGGGCGTGATCGTCCTGGCGACGATCGACGGCGCCCTCGCCCTGACCGGGCGCTCGCTGACCCGCGCCGTGGTCGCCACGCTGCTCGAGCCGGCGGGCGAGCTGCGCTCCGGCAACGCGGTGCTCAACGTCGCCTTCACCGGCGGCGCCGCCCTCGGCCCCGCGATGGCCGGCCTGATCGTCGCCGGCTTCGGCGTGCAGACCGCCCTGCTGCTCGACGCCGTCTCCTTCTACGCGATCGCGATCATCCTGCTCACCGCCGGGCCACTGCCCCAGGCCGAGCCCGATCCCGGCCAGGTTCGCGAGCGGGTGCGAGCCGGCATCGCCTACATCCGCGAGCGAGCGACGCTGCGCCGGCTGCTGACCGCCCAGGGCGCCGCCTTCATCTTCTTCGCCGCGGTGATCCCGATCGAGGTGATCTACGCCAAGGAGACGCTCGGCGCGGGCGACTCCGGCTACGGCCTGATGCTGGCCAGCTGGGGAGTCGGCATGGTCTTCGGCAGCGTCGTCTTCGCCGCCGTGCGCCGCACGCCGCTGCCGGTGCTGCTCTTCTTCAGCACCCTGGCGGTCGGCGCCGGCTATCTCGGCCTGGCGGCAGCGCCGACGCTCGCCGCCGCCTGCGCCGCCTCGATCGTGGGCGGGGCCGGCAACGGCGTGCAGTGGGTGAGCACGATCAGCGCCGTCCAGGAGCTGACCACACAAGGGATGCAGGCACGGGTGATGAGCGTGCTCGAGTCGATCGGCGCCGCGATGCCCGGTGTCGGCTATCTGCTCGGTGGCCTGATCGTCACCGGCGCCGATCCCCGCGCCGCCTTCCTGGTCGCCGGGATCGGCGTCCTCGCGATCGTCGCCCTCGCCGTGCCGATAATGGGCAGGAAATGGCCTGAGCGCAGGGAAAAGACGCGTCCAGGCCCCCTTGACGCCGGGACCGAGATTATGGTGGAGTTGATTCCAGTGGGTGAGCGCCCACCAACTCGATCCAGTCCATCCGCACCGTCCGACTCGGAGGTAGTGACTTGAGCAAGCTTGGCCTCAAACTGCTGGTGCTTGGCGCCGTATTCGCCTCAGCCTGCGGAGTTGCCGCCTGCGGCGATTCCGACAGCAAGGAAGGGGGCACCCTGACCGGCAGCTACGCCTCGTTCCCGGACTACCTCGATCCGGGGCTCTCATACACGCTGGAAGGCTGGACGGCGATGTACAACACCTACCTGCCGCTGCTCACCTACGCGCACGCCAACGGCGAGGCGGGCGGCAAGGTCGTCCCGGCCCTCGCCGAGGACCTGCCCGAGATCACCAACGGCGGCCAGACCTACACGCTGCAGCTGCGTAAGGGCCTCAAGTACTCCGACGGCTCGGCCGTGAAGGCCTCCGACTTCCCCAGCTCGATCGAAAGGCTGTTCAAGCTCAACTCGCCCGGCTCAGGTTTCTACGAAGGCATCGTCGGCGCCGAAAAATTCGCCGAAACCAAGACCGGCGGCATCCCGGGGATCAAGGCCAACGACAAAACCGGCGAGATCGTCATCGACCTCACCGCCCCGCGGGGGACCTTCTCCAACGAGCTGGGCATGCTCTTCGCCGCCCTGCTGCCCGCCGACACTCCCACTAAAAACCTCACTTCCGATCCACCGCCCGCCACCGGCCCCTACGAGATCGTCAAGTCCGAGCCCGGTCGATCCTGGAGCTACCAGCGCAACCCGGTCTGGGCGAAGAACAACGGCCCGCTGATACCCGATCTCGAGGCCGGCAACTACGACAAGATCGCGATCACGGTCGTCCGCAACGACTCGACCCAGGTCAACGAAATCGAACAGGACCAGACCGACTGGATGCAGACCCCGCCACCGGCCGATCTCTACGCCGAGGTCAAGGACAAATACGAGGGGACCCAGTTCCGGATCGAGCGGCCAACCAACCTCTATTACTTCTGGATGGACACGACGCGGCCCCCGTTCGATGACGTCAAGGTGCGCCAGGCGGTCAACCACGCGATCGACAGCGCCGCCCTCGAACGCATCTACGCCGGGGCGCTGAGCGCGACCCATCAGATCCTGCCTGAGGGCATGCCCGGGCACGAGACCTTCAACCTCTACCCACACGACATGGCCAAGGCCAAGGAGCTGCTCGCCGAAGCCAACCCATCGGACACCGAGGTCACGGTCTGGACCGACAACGAAAGCCCCAACGACGAAGCCGGCGCCTACTACCACAGCGTGCTGCGCAAGCTCGGCCTCGACGCGAAGCTGAAGACGATCAACGCCGACGTCTACATCCCGACTATCGGCAACGTCTCGACCCCGGACCTCGATACCGGCTGGATCAATTGGTACCCGGACTACCCGAACCCGAGCAACTACTTCCAGCCGTTGCTCGACGGCGAAGGCATCACGCCGACCAACAACATCAACTTCGCCCGCATCGATGAGCCGCAGCTGAACGAGAAGATCACCCGGCTCAGCGAAGAACCACTCGGGCCCGAGCAGGAAGCCGAATACGCGGAGCTCGACAGGGAATTCATGGAGCTGGCGCCCTGGGCGCCGTACGGGACGTTCACCGTCTCGACCTTCGTCGACAGCGAAATCAATCTCGACTCGGTGATCTTCAACCCGACCTTCGGGCACGACCTGACCAGCTTCGAACCGAAGTAGCCGCCGGTCGCATCAGACTGAGCGGGTGGCCCCCGAGCTCCACGCCGAGGCCGGCCCCGCGGGCAGCAGCCCGTGGCGGCTGGCCTTCCGGCGGCTGCGCCGCAACCGGGTGGCGCTCGCCTTCGGCGGCCTGCTCATCCTCATCGTCCTCTTCGTGCTGGCGGCGCCGCTCTGGGCGAAGCACGTCGCCGACACCGGGCCCAACGAAACCCACACGCTGGAGAAAATCGAGGTCGACGGCGAACGACGCGAAGTCGTCAACGTCGAAGGCCGGCCGATCGGCCCGGTCTGGCTCGGCGCCGGCGGCAAGTACTTCCTCGGCGCCGACGGCCGCCTCGGGCGCGACGAGATGGTGCGGCTCATGTACGGCGGTCGTGCCTCGCTCTTCATCGGCTTCTCCGCAGCGCTGATCGCCACGCTGCTGGCGACGATCCTCGCCCTGCTCGCCGGTTACTACCGCGGCTGGGTCGACGCCGTCATCTCGCGCACGCTGGACGTGATCTGGGCCTTCCCCGTCTACCTGCTGGGGATCGCGCTCGGCATCGCCCTGGCGCTCGGCGGACTGAAGCTCGGGCCGCTGGAGATCCCCAGCGGCTCGATCTGGATCACGGTGCTGATCATCGGCGGCATCTACGTCCCCTACATGGCCCGGCCGCTGCGCGGCGCCGTGCTCTCGCTGCGCGAGAAGGAGTTCGTCGAGGCCGCCGTCGCCCAGGGCGCCGGGCCGTTGCGGGTGATGTTCCGCGAGCTGCTGCCCAACCTCGCCTCGACGATCATCGTCTTTTTCACCCTCGCCGTCGCCAACGCGATGCTGCTCGAGGCGGGCCTCTCCTTCCTCGGCGTCGGCGTGCAGCCGCCCGACACGTCCTGGGGCGCGATGGTCGGCGACGGCTTCGACCTGCTCAGCAGCGCCCCGCTGCTCACCATCCTGCCCGGCTCGCTGATCTTCCTCACCGTGCTCTCTGTCAACGTCTTCGGCGACGGCCTGCGCGACGCGCTCGACCCGCGCTCGAAAGTGCGGCTCGAGGCCCACGCCGGCCTCGCCGAGCCGGAGGGCACGGCGGTCTGATGGGCGCCTTCGTGCTCAAGCGCCTCGGCGGCATGGCGCTGGTGCTGCTCGCCGTCTCGGTGCTGACCTTCCTGATCTTCAACGTCATCCCCAACTCCGACCCGGCCGTGCGCATGGCCGGCAAGAACGCCAACCCGCAGCTGGTCGCCAACATCACCGAGGAATGGGGCTTCGACGATCCCCTGCCCCAGCAGTACCTGACAATGATGGGCAAGATCTTCAGCGGCGACGTGATCTCCTACCAGGGTCAGGAAGACGTCGTCAGTCGCATCGCCGAAGGGATCCCGGCGACGCTCTCGCTCTGCATTGGCGCGGCCTTGATCTGGATCTTCTTCGGTGTCCTGCTCGGCTACCTCTCGGCGGTGCGCTCCGGCGGGCTGCTCGACAAGGCGCTGACCATCCTCGCCGTCGCCGGCATCTCGATCCCGGTCTTCTGGCTGGCGGCGATCCTGCTCAACTACCTCGCCTATGAGACCGAGCTCTTCCCCGCCCAGGGCTACGTCGAGCTGACCGAGGACCCGCTCGATTGGGCCTACCACCTGGTTCTGCCCTGGGTCACGGTGGCGGTCACCCTGATCGGCCTCTACAGCCGCGTGCTGCGCTCCAACATGCTCGACGTGATGGACGAGGACTACGTGCGCACAGCGCGGGCCAAGGGCCTCAACGAGAGTCAGGTGATGCGCCGCCACGTGATGCGCAACTCGCTGATCGGCATCATCACCCTCTTCGGCCTCGACTTCGGCGCCCTGATCGGCGGCGGCGCGATCCTCACCGAAGCGATCTTCAACCTCAACGGCGTCGGCCAGTACGCCTTCGAATCGATCGAAAACCTCGACCTGCCGCCGATCATGGCGATCACCCTCTTCGGCGCCTTCTTCGTCGTCCTCTTCAACGCCCTGGTCGACATCGCCTACGCCTACCTCGACCCGCGGGTCAAGCTGGGGAGCGCGACCGATGGCTAACGCCGCGCCGCTGATCGCCGTGCGCGACCTGCGCGTCGGCTTCGCCACTGAAGGCGGGCTGGTGCAGGCGGTCGACGGAGTCTCCTTCGAGCTGGTCCCCGGCGAGGTGCTGGCGATCGTCGGTGAGTCGGGCTCGGGCAAGAGCGTCACCGCGCAGACGATCATCGGCCTGACGCGCTCGCCCAACGCGCGCATCGAGGGCTCGGCGCAACTCGGCGACGCCGAGCTGATCGGGGCCAGCGAGAGCGAGCTGCAAGGGGTGCGCGGCGAGCGCATCGGCATGGTCTTCCAGGACCCGATGACCTCCTTCAACCCGGTCTACCGGGTCGGCGCCCAGATCGTCGAGGCGATCCGCGCCCACCGCCCGGCCACCAAGGAGGAAGCGCATGAGCAGGCGGTCGCGCTGCTCGACTCGGTCGGCATCCCCGACGCTGCCCGCCGCATCGACGACTACCCGCACCAGTTCTCCGGCGGCATGCGCCAGCGGGCGATGATCGCCATGGCGCTCGCCCTCGAGCCGGAAGTGCTGATCGCCGACGAGCCGACGACGGCGCTCGATGTCACCGTGCAGGCGCAGATCCTCACCCTGCTCGCCCGCCTCAACCGCGAACGGGGCCTGGCGACGCTGCTCATCACCCACGACCTCGGGGTGGTCGCCGAGGTCGCCGACCGGGTGCTGGTCATGCACGAGGGGCGGATCGTCGAGCGCGGCTCGCTCGACGAGGTCTTCTATGCCGCCAAGGACCCCTACACCCGCCGCCTGCTCGACGCGGTGGTGCGCATCGAGAGCGCCGCCCCGCTGCGCCCGCCGCGCAGCGGGGCGGCGCTGCTCGAGGTCACCGACCTGGTCAAGCACTACCCGGCGCGGCGCGGACTGCTGCGCCGCGAAGCCGAGCCGGTGCGCGCCGTGGACGGGGTCAGCTTCAGCCTGCGGGCGGGGGAAACCCTGGGCCTGGTGGGCGAGTCGGGCTGCGGCAAGTCGACCCTCTGCCGCGCCGCCCTGCAGCTGATCGAGCCGAGCTCGGGCTCGGTGCGCTTCGCCGGGCGCGAGATCGCCGGCCTCTCGCGCCGCGAGATGCGGCCCCTGCGGCGCGAGATGCAGATCGTCTTCCAGGACCCCTATGCGTCGCTCAACCCGCGCAAGCGGATCGGCCAGATCGTCGGCGACCCGCTCGAGCTGCAGGGCGTGGCCAGCGGCGATGCGCTACGCGAGCAGGTGCTGGAGCTGCTCGGCCGGGTCGGCCTGCGGCCCGAGCACTACGACCGCTTCCCGCACGAGTTCTCCGGCGGCCAGCGGCAGCGAATCGGCATCGCGCGGGCGCTGGCGCTGCGGCCCAAGCTGATCGTCGCCGACGAGCCGGTCTCAGCTCTCGACGTCTCGATCCGCGCCCAGATCCTCGACCTGCTCGCCGAGCTGCAGGGGGACTTCGGCCTCACCTACCTCTTCGTCGCCCACGACATCGGCGTCGTCCGCCACGTCTCCGACCGCATCGCGGTGATGAACAAGGGCCGGATCGTCGAGGAGGGGCCCGCCGACCAGGTCTGCGAGCGGCCTGCCGACCCCTTCACGCGCAAGCTGCTGGCGGCGGTGCCGATCCCCGACCCGCACGAGGCGCGGGCACGTCGAGCCGCGGCAGGACCCGCCTGAGGCGACACCCGGCAAACTGTTGGCAGGTTGACCCTCCCCCTCGCTCCACCGATCAAGCCGCAGCTGGCGCTGACCCGCAAAGAGCTGCCCCTGGGCGAGGAGTGGGTCTATGAGCAGAAGCTCGACGGCTTCCGGGCGATCGTCTTCGTCGACGGCGACGAGGCCTACGTCCAGTCGCGCGGCGGCAAAGCCCTGGCCCGCTACTTCCCCGAGCTGAGCTTCCCGGCCGGGCGCTACGTGCTCGACGGCGAGCTGGTGATCCGCGACGCCGACGGCAACCTCGAGTTCGACGCCCTGCAGAGCCGCATCCACCCGGCCGAGTCGCGGATCAAGCTGCTCGCGAAGGAGATCCCGGCCGGCTACGTCGCCTTCGACCTGCTCGCCGAGGGCGACGACTCACTGCTCACGGTCCCCTTCAGCGAGCGCCGCGCCCGCCTCGAGCAGATCAGTCCTGCGTTTCCCGTCATAAACAAGGAAAAGGCAGGACTCGTTCCAGGGGGGCAGCTTGGGATCAGCGTGCTAAGCGACGATCCCGCGCAGGCGGAGGAGTGGCTGCGCCACACCGAGGGAACGATGGCCAAGCAGCTCGACGCGCCCTACGTCCCCGGCAAGCGCAAGGGCATGGCCAAGGTGAAGCGCGAGCGCGAGATCGACTGCGTGGTGATGGGCTGGCGACCGGGCAAGGAGGAGGGCGCCGTCGGCTCGCTGATCCTCGGCCTCTACGACGGCGAGGAGCTGCGCTCGGTCGGTCACATCTCAGGCTTCAGCCAGGAGACCAAACGCAGCCTGCGCACGCTGCTGGAACCGCTGGAGACCGGCGAGAGCGGCACGGCCGAGCCGAGTCGCTGGACCGGCGGCCGCGACCTCGAGTGGGTCGCCCTGCGCCCCGAGCTGGTGATCGAAGTCGGCTACGACCACGCAGCGGCGGGGCGAATCAGACACGGAGCAAGGTTCAGGCGCTTCCGCGACGACAAGGACCCACGCGAGTGCCGCTTCGAGGCTCTCGACGAGGGTTAATGAGGATGGCGGGCGCCGCTCGTTTCGGGAGGGGGCGCCGGCCCTGCCGAAACCACCTGCTCCTCGAAGTGCTTGCTGAGCATCGTCACCTGGCCCTGGTAGTTGGAGCCCAGATCCTGGCCGTAGAGGCGCTCAGCCGGGGCGCTGGTGCGCTCCAGGGCGAGCTTGCAGACCGGCTGGCGGTGCTCGACCATGAAGGAGACGTCGCGGGCGCGCACCTCCAGCGCGGCCCGGCTGCCGTGGCGGTCACCGGCGGGGTCGTAGCCGAAGCCGGGGTCGAAGAAGCCGGCGTAGTGGGTGCGCAGCTCGCCCGCGGTCGGGTCGTAGGCCATCATCTCGGCGGCGATCTGCGGCGGGATGCAGACCCCCTCGGCGGAGAGCAGCAGGTAGAAGATCTCCGGCTCGAGCACGATCTTCGAGCCGGCCTCGGGGAAGACCGGGTCCCAGTAGTCGGTCCAGCGGTAGGCGCGGATGCGCGAGAGGTCGATCGGCAGACTGTTCTTCTTCGCCCGGTAGCCGACGATGCGGTCGGGCGGACCGGAGAGATCGACGCTGAGGAAGAGGCCGTCGGCGAGCGCCAGCTCGGACTCGCGCAGCGCGTGGGAGTCGAGGTAGAGCAGCGGGAACTCGTCCTGCAGGGCGCGGATCTCGGGGTCGGCGAGCCGCACGTCGCCACGGGCGAGGCGCAGCTGGTTGAGTGAGAGGCCGGTCTTCACCTGGATCGCGAAGGAGCGCGGCACGATCTCCAGGTAGAGCTTGCCGCGGTAGCCGGGGCGGATCTCGTCGAAGCGGTGGTGGCGATCGGTCAGCACCCGGGTGAAGACGTCGAGCCGGCCGGTCGAGCTCTTCGGGTTGGCCTTGGCCCGCACGTCGTCAGGCAGCGCCAGCTCCTCGATCAGCGGCACCAGGTAGGGACGGTCGCGCTCGAGCACGGCGCCGTCGCGCAGGTCGATGCGCTGGAAGGCGAGCCCCTCGATCTTCTCCTCAACGGTCGAGTCGACATCCGGCAGGAAGGAGCAGCGCAGCGCCCAGGCGTGATCGCCAAGGCGCAGGTCGATACTCGCCGGCTGGATCGCCTCAGGTCGGATGCGGTAGTCGCCGGAGCTGACCCACTCGGCGGCGATCGCCTCGCTCAGCGCCTGGGAGGGCAGCACGCCGTCAACCGCCGTCGCCTCTGCCCCAGTCGCACCTGCTGCTGCCGCAGCCGCCTCGCTCATCACCCCGAGATTATGCGGCGCGCCTCGGCTGCGCCGATGTATGGAGTGAGCGCAAACTCCGCAATCTCCGGCAGGAACTCGGGCAGCCGCTCGGTCTCGCCGGCGAGCACGCGGCGAGCGAGCAGCGAGGCGATGCCGCCGACCACCGCCTCGTCGGTCGCCAAGGGGGGCGGCTCGCCACCTGCCGGCGCCGGGGCGCCCTCGCGCAGCAGGGGGACGAAGCCCTGCAGCGCGCCCTGGTAGAGGTCGTAGACGCCACGACCGGCGCGCAGACCCTCGACCAGGACCAGCTGCGCCTGGGCCGGCTGGGCGGCGAGATGCTGAAGCAACGCGGCCAGCCCAGCGAGCACCCTGGCGCCCCAGTCGCCACCCTGCTCACAGCCGCCGGTCAGCTGCGCGCGAATCCGCGCCACAGCCTCCTCGTAGGCGGCGAGAAAGCAGGCGTCCTTGCTCTCGAACTGCTTGTAGAAGTCGCTCTTGGAGACGCCGGCGCGCTGGCCGATCATCGAGACCGTGGTGCCGTCGTAACCGCACTCCTGCAGGCACTCGGCGAGCGCGATCAACAAGCGCTCACGCTGGTTCTGCGCGACGAACTCGCGGGAGAGGCCGTGGCGGCCACGGGGCAGTCGTTCAACTTCCACCGAGTAGTGGAGTCTGCCAGCGCGGGCAGCGACACGCGCCGTGGGTTACTTCTGGGCCTTGGCGGCGCCCTCAAAGGGCGCCAGCATGAACTCGGAGAGCTCGGGCAGCAGCTCCTCCGCCTTCGCCGCTTCGTCGCGGCGAATCTGCTGGTAGACGATCCAGGCGACGCCGCCAACCAGCGTCTCTTCGATCGTGTCGGGGAGCTCCTTGTAATGAGGAACATTCTCGCCGGTGAGATCGACGAAGCGCTGCAGCGCGTTCTCGTAGCGCTCAGTTGCCGCCGGCGTCGCGGAAAGCGCCTCGATCATGCACATGCGAGCCAGGGCGGGCTGTTCGGCGACGTAGGCGAGGAAGGCGGCGAGGCCGGCCAGCAGCCGTGCCTCCCACTCGTCCTCGGCGCCGGCGCAGCCCGCCTCGACGCGCTGCAAAGCCTCCTCGACCCCCGCGTCGAAAGCGGCAAGGAAGACTTCCTCCTTGCCCTCGAAGTTGTCGTAGAGCGTTTTGCGCGCGACACCGGCGCGCTTGACGATGTCGCCGATCTTGGTCGCTTCGTAGCCCTGTTCGGCGGTCAGCTCGGCGATCGCGTCCATGATGCGGCGGCGCTTGTGGATGGCGACGAACTCGCGCGATAACTCGGGACGCGGAGAAGGGCCCGGCGATTCGGCCCTCGCTCCCTGAGCACGCGGCGGCATGGCCCAAGAATACCCCGGATGGAGCGGGAATCTCTTGCAAATCGCGGAGGCAATTGGTACCTTGAGCCAGCCGTTTGGGTTCCTAACAGAAACGTTTTGGTTTCTTATGTCAGTGAACAGGGTCGAACTCAGCCAGGACAGACTCCGCGCGGCGCTCGGCGATGAGTGGGCGCCGGCTGACGTTGCGGCCGCCGCCGAGCTGCTCTCTGGCGGCGAAGGCCAGTTCCCCTCGGGGATCCGCTCGCTGCCCTCTGCCCTGATCAGCGCCGTGCAGCGCGAGCGCATCCTGGCGGCGATGCTGCGCGCCACGGCGGAGCTCAGCTACCGCGAAGTCAGCGTTCAGGACGTGCTCGAACGGGGCGGCGTCTCGCGGCCCACCTTCTACGAGCACTTCGAGAACAAGGAGGCCTGTTTCCTCGCCGCCTTCGATACCGCCGCCGCCCGCCTGCGCGAGCGACTCGAGCGAGCCGCCACCGGCGAGGACGCTGAGACCTGGCGCGACCGCCTGCGCTTCGGCATCGAGGAGCTGCTGCATTTCGTTGCTGAGGAGCCCGACGCGGCGATGTCGCTGATCGTCGACGCCCGCGCCGCCTGCCCGCCGGCGCTCGAGCGCCGCGACGAGCTGCTCGACCACTTCGCCGGCTGCCTCGACAGCCAGGTCCGCGCGGAAGCTTCCAGCGACCCGGCGCCCTCGCCGATCGCCGCCGTCGGCATCGTCGGCGGCATCGAGAACCTGCTCTACACGCGCCTCAACCGCGGCGAGACCGACGACCTCGAGTCGCTGCTGGCGCCGCTGATGTACTTCGCCGTGCTGCCCTACGAGGGCCAGGCAGCCGCCAACGAAGAGCTTCTGGCGGCCGTCGGCTGAGCCCGACTACGCCGTGAAGATGTCCTCCGCCGTGATCTGCAGAGCGTCGCCCGGGTCGTCGACCCGCTCCCGCGCGCAGATCGCGTAGCGAACGCCGTCGGCAAGGCGCGGAAGAGCCTGCGCCTTGCGCTCCAGCTCGGCGCGCAGGCGACCGCCGTCGACGCGGCGCGCCCACTTCGCCTCGCCGACGAGCACCGCCTCGCGGCCTCGCCCGGCAAGAGCGACCGCGTCGATCTCGGTGGGATCGGCGGCGGCCGTCCAGAACGGGCCGACGGCGACGACGCCCTCGCCCAGCTCCCCGGCCGCGGCACGCAGGCGCAGGTGATCGCGGAAGGCGGCCTCCCACGGCCCGCCCATCTGGCCGTCGATCGAATCGACCAGCACCGGCAGGATGCTCTCTCCCAGACCGCGCTCTATCTCGGGCCGGTAGCGGTCCAGGAGCCCAAGCCAGAAGGCGAGGAAGTTGTCGGCGATCCGGTACGTGCGCCTGCGCGTGCGCCGAGGGTCCTCGGTGACGGGCGCCAAGCGCTCGACGAGGCGCAGGGACACCAGGCGCTCCAGCGTGCGACCGGGGTCGGCGCGTACCGCCTGCTCGATCTCGTTGAACTTGGTCCGGCCGGCGGCGATCGCGTAGAGGGTCTGGCGGGCGAGCTCGCCTCCGTCGCCCTCGGTCGCGAGCACCAGCTGCCCCTCGGTGAGCAGCTGGCCGCCTGGCGCGCAGGCGAGGCGAAGCAGGTTGGAGGAGACGCTCGCCCGTTGATCCCACCAGCGCAGGTAGAGAGGCATGCCGCCGACGAGACCCCAGACCAGCGCCCGGCGAGCCGGGCTCAGCCCGGGGAGCATCTGAGCCGCCTCATGGGGGCGGAAGGGATGCAGGAGAAGGGCAAGGTCGAGGCGCCCGTAGAGCGGCGCGCGCTCCTCCTGCATGGCCTCCATCACGCGAACCGCGGACCCGCAGAGCAGCAGCTTCAACCTGGTGCGACCGCCCAGGCGGTCCCAGACGGCGCGGATCAGACTGGGCAGCTCCGGCGAGGTCTCGGCCAGAGCGGGCAGCTCGTCGAGCACGAGGAGCAGGGGCTGGTCACGGGCGAGGTCGGCGATCGTCTCGAGCGCCTCCTCCCAGTCGGCGAAGGGCCGCTCGTCGAAGTCGCGGAAGCCGCCCGCGAGAAACGGCGCCGCCGCCCGCGAGAGCGCCGCGAGCTCGGCCGCGGCGGGGCGTCCGCTGCCCGTGTGGAAGATGGCTGACCGTCCGTCGGCGAAATGCTCGAGCAGCGCCGTCTTGCCGACCCGGCGACGCCCCCAGACGATCCCCATCGCGGCGGCGGGGGCGGACCACCATGCCTCGAGCTGCGCCAGCTCGTCCTTGCGATTTACAAACGCCATCAAGTGACGAGCTTACCGACAGGAGAGGTCGGCGACACTAGATGTCGCCGACCTTGCATGCAGCCGACCGCTCAGCGGTAGAGCGCCACGTAGAAGCCCTCTTTGGTGCGCGAGCTGTTTTCGAAGGTCTGCACCTCGACCGCCGGGGCGGGGCAGTCCACCGTGCCGCCCACCTTGGCGAAGGCGGTGACCGTGCCGCCGCCTTCGAAGTAGGGGGTCACCTGGGCGCCACGCGGGTTGAAGCCGGCGGCGACGATGCAGTAGATGCCGCCGAGGCTGCCTTCGTAGACCGAGATGTTCTTCGACTGCGAGGAGTCGATCGTCGCTTCTTTGGTGACCCGGGCGAAGGCGGGTGGGTTGCCCGAATCGGCATTGGTGGCGAAGTCGGCTTTGGCGGCGCTCGGCACCTGGGAGAAGGTCGACTCGAGCGCCTTGTCGCCGGTGACCGCCTCGGGGGCGAGCTTGTCGTTGCTGACGATGCCGCCCTGCAGGGTCGAGTTGCCGACCGCGCCGGCGGTCAGCTTCGCCGCTGTGATCGCGCCGTTGGCGATCTTGCCCTGCTTGACCGCTTCGGCTTTGATCTTGGGCGCAGTCACCGCGTTCTTGCGGATCTTCTGCGCGGTCACCGCGCCGGGGCGCAGCTGGAACTCGCCGACCGAGCGGTCGGGCAGCTTGGTCGCGGCGAAGGCGGTCGCGCCCGTCAAGGCGATGAAGAGCGCCATCGTGGAGACGACGTTCGCGTAGGTCAGCTTCGGCCTCATCTGATCGATCCTCCTAGCCCTTGGCCTGGCAGCTTCGGGTGAGCGTGTTGGTGAGTCGCAGGCCGCCGGCGAAGTCGAAGCCCGTCTTGACCAGCGGGAAGACGACCTTGTTGAAGCCGGACGGCGCCGGGCAGCCGGCGCGCAGGAATTTGCGGTTGAGCTTCAGCGAGATGCCGGTGATGTAGCCCCAGTCGCCGGTGGCGTTGGGGAAGGAGGCCTCGAGCGTCGTGCCGAAGGTGCCCCGCTGGCGCTTGACGCGGAAGGCGAAGACGTAGGAGGTGGAGAGCGGCTCGGTGCCGTAGACGTGGGCGAAGATCGCCGGCTTGCGGCCGATCGTGCCGTTGAAGGCGAGCAGCTTGCCCTCCGAGGGGAAAGGCGACTGCTCGGGCAGGACGACGTTGGCGGAGAAGTCCCCTTCGCCGACCAGCGTGTCCCGGCAGAGGGCCAGCGCCTGGGCCGTGGTCGAGGGGTTGATCTTGCCGATCCGGCAGTGCGGGATGCCCTTCAGGTCGAGCTTGCCGGCCGAGTTGATGCCGATCTGCATCCCCTGCAGCTGCGGCAGCGCGCTGGACTTGAGCGTCTCGATCTCGCCCGAGACCTCAACCGAGATCGGCGCCGTCCCCTTGCGCGGCAGCTTGGTGGGCGACATGGTGCCGTCGACGGTGACGCGGACGCCCTGCTTCTGAGAGATCTCGGCGGGGGCGAGCGGGGCGAGCGCAACCAGCGCGGTCAGCGCAATCACCATCGACAATCCAACACCCAGCTTCCCCATATTCCCTGGCTCCCTTCGTTCAGCTTCCCAAAGCGGACTGACAGCCCATCACCGACAAGTGACGAACTTCCCTGTGTCCCGAAAACAGTAGCTTATGAAACACGCTTGTCCTAGGGAAGGAGCGCTTTCCCTTTCTCCTCGACAAGCGAGAAGGACTGCGCTCCTGGGCGCGCCGGCAGCGCCCTACCGCCGCCGCTTCTTCCCCTTGCGGGCCTTCCCGCACTTGGCCACCATCTTGGGCTTGAAGTTGTGCTGGGCGCCGTTCTGGCCGGTGAACCTGGCGGTCGCCCTGAACGTCTTAGAGCAGATGTTGCGGCTGTTGACCAGCAGGCCCTTCTTG
>Ga0075325_1000036_pt1 | contig 15223 bp, 15 predicted proteins | sample MayberrySE_Catta_5_FD_120048 | JGI IMG/M metagenome (GOLD analysis project Ga0075325, IMG submission 120048) | Natural and restored wetland microbial communities from the San Francisco Bay, California, USA, that impact long-term carbon... | ecosystem: Environmental > Terrestrial > Soil >... | reverse complement strand
CGGCCGGGCTGCGACCCTCTACGGGATCGGTGCTCAGCCTACCCGTGAGGACGACATGATTGATCTCGGGCGGAGTCGACTGTGGAAGCGGTGTCCCACTGCCCACGGCGGTCATGCCGAACCCCCGCGGGAGCGGATCTCGAGCAGTAGTTCCGTGCCAGTGTCGAGGACGAGGCAATAGCGGCGCCTGCTCTCTTCGTCGGCCGCGCGGGCCTCGCGATCGGCTGCAGACTCTGAGAGCGCACCCCTTGCATCGACGCGCAGCCGCTCGAAGATCGCGGCAAGTTCGCTGGATGGGATCGTCAGGGGAACCTCAAGCCGCTCGTCGGGACCCCAGCCGAGGTCGCCCAGCAGAAGGAAGTCCTCCGCGAACTCCCTGGCGAGGCGCCTGGCGGTTACGAGCTCCCCACGGTCGATCGCGATCCGAACGTCGCCGAGGCCGCCCAGATGCTCGATGAGGAGCTCGTAGACCGCGTCTCGCTGCTCCCCCGTAATCGTGGCGGTGGGCTGTGGCATGGCGTCTCCTTCCGGTCGGGCACCGAAAGAGCCGCCGCGGATGCCGCCGCCCTTGAAGGCGACAGCGGTACCGTCTCTCCCGCATCGAAGGTGTTCCTTCGGTGCCGGGCCCCGGGGCGTTCCACCGCCGCCGGGGCGCTTATTTTGGATTCTCGCGGGCGAACGTAGGTGGACAAGAGATGCGGCGCAAGGTCTGGAATCGACCTCTCTCAGACCTCACCTTGCCCCAGGGCTTGCCCCAGCGGCGATCTCGCACTGTCTGAGTGACCCCTTGAAACGCGCAAACCCGCTCAGAAAGCGGGTTTGCGAAGACGCGCCTGACAGGATTCGAACCTGTGACCTTCGGTTTCGTAGACCGACGCTCTATCCAACTGAGCTACAGGCGCGGGACGAGGCGGTGGGCGCCTCTGGCGGGATTCTATGGGGTCAGCGGCCTTGGAACTCGGCGTGGCCGGGGCCCTGGGCGAGGAAGGTCTTGACGGCGCGCTGGAGGTCCTCCGTTGCGAAGAGGTCGCCGGCGTCGTCGCGGACCGCCTGGTCGGCCGCCGGGACGCCCCCTTCGCGGTAGCGGCGCAGGATGTGCTTGGTCATCGCGTGGGCTTTGGTCGGGCCCGCAGCGAGCTCCCCCGCATAGGCGCGGGCCCGCTCGTCGAAGCCCTCGTCGTCGAAGAGCAGATTGACGACGCCCCAGCGCTCCAGCTCCTCGGCGCCGAAGAGCTCTCCACTCATGACGAAGTGGCGGGCGCGGCCGCTGCCGGCGCGCTCGGCGAGGCGCTGGGTGCCGCCCATCGAGGGCGTCAGCCCGACCACCTTCTCGACCAGGCCGAACCGGGCCGAGCGCGCGGCGAGGATCAGGTCGCAGCCGAGGGCGAGCTCGAAGGCGGCGGTGAGGGTGAGCGCGTGGGCGGCGAAGACGACCGGCAGCGGCAGCGCTTCGACCCGCTCGACCGTGCCGATCAGCTCGTCCCAGAGCCGGCCCGCCCCCTCCGGCGTGAGGCCGTCGAACTCGTGCACGTCGACACCGCCGGAGACCGCGCGGCCCGCGGCGCGGAAGAGCAGCGCCCGCGGCGGCTCGGCCTCGACCGCGGCGATCGCCGCCCGCAGGTCCTCGAACAGCCGATGGTTGAAGAGATTGAGCGGCGGGCTGTCGATCGTCGCGACCGCCAGGCCCGCGTCGTCGCGGTCGAGGCGGACGAGGCTCATGCCTCGGTGGCGGCCGGTCTATTCAGGCGCACGTGCCAGTGCACGGTCGCGGTCGCGACCTGCAGCCCGGATTCGTCGGCCAGCTCGACCTCGCAGGGGAACTCGACCTTGCCCTCGGCATCGAGGGTGGCGAGCGCCTCCGCCGCGGACACGCCGAGCCGGGCGCTGGCCTCGATCGGCCCCTTGGCGATTTTCTTGTAGGAGATCTCGGCGCTGCGCGCGAGCGGCGTCACCTCGCCGAGGCGCTCGGCGAAGGCGCCGACGAAGGCCGCCCCCGACGCCGTCTCGGCCGCGGTGAAGAGGCCGCCGGCGTGCTGGGAGCCGACGTGGTTGGTCAGCTCGGGACGCTCGGGCAGGCGCACAATCGCCTCGCCTTCCCCCACGCTGGTGATCTCCAGGCCGAGGTGCCCGGCGAAGGGCACCGCCTGCGTCATCCCCTCTGCGATCGCGTCGAAATCGGCCATGGCGCGGCAGCCTACCTGTCAGGGAACCCTGTGCACCTCGAAGAGATTGGTGCCCAGCTCCTGGTCCTGCATGCCGGCGACGATCGCGACCAGCTCACCCGACCTGGCGACACCGTGGCGGGCGGCGAGCTCGGCGCAGTCGTCGAGCAGGTCGTGGACGTCGTCGACGTGCTCGCTGAGGACCGCGGTGACGCCGAAGAGCAGGTTGAGCCGGCGCACCGTCTCGATCCGCGGCGAGATCGCCAGCACCGGCACGTTCGGCCGGTGGGCAGAGACGAGCCGGGCGCTGCGGCCGCTCGTCGTCGGCACCACCATCGCCGCCAGGTTGAGCCGGTAGACGGCGCCGACCGCACTCTGCGCGACCGAGTCGGCGACGTCCTGGGTCGTCTGGTCGGTGCGGGTGAAGAGCCACTCGCCGTAGCGCAGGTCGGGCTCGGTGGCGCGGGCGATCCGGTCCATCGTCCGCACCGCCTCGACCGGGTGGCGGCCGACCGCGGTCTCCTCGGAGAGCATCACCGCGTCGGTGCCGTCGTAGATCGCGTTGGCGACGTCGGTCACCTCAGCCCGCGTCGGGCGCCGCTCGGTCACCATCGAGGCCAGCATCTGGGTCGCCGTGATCGCCGGCTTGGAGCGCTGGCCGGCGGTCCGGATCAACCGCTTCTGCACGGACGGCAGCTGCTCCAGCGGCAGCTCGATGCCGAGGTCGCCGCGCGCCACCATGATCCCGCCGGTGGCAGCGCGGACGATCTCCTCCGCGTTCTCGGCCGCCTGCTGCTTCTCGATCTTGGCGATCAGCGGGATATCGGAGCCGAGCGAGCGCAGGCGCTCCATCACCGGCTCGAGGTCCGCTGCGGAGGAGACGAAGGACATCGCCAGCAGGTCGATCCCGTGCTCGACCGCGAACTCGACCCAGGCGAGGTCACCGTCGGTTGCAGCGCGGGCGACAGCGCCGGGAATGTTCATCCCCTTGTGGGAGGAGAGCGTGCCGCCGACCTCGACCTCGCACTCGACCCCGCCGTCCTCGGGCTCGCGCACGCGCAGGCGGATCGCCCCGTCGGCGAGGTAGACCAGCTCGTCCTCGTGCAGCGAGGAAATCCCGGGCCAGTCGACCGGGATCGTCTCCTCGTCGCCCTCGATCTGCTTCGGGGTCAGCTGTATGTGCGTCCCCGTCCGTAGCTCGGCGACGTCATCGCGGAGCTCGCCGATCCGCAACTTCGGCCCGGGGAGATCGCCGAGCACCGCGACCTCGCGCCCGGCCTGGCGGGCGGCCTCACGGATCGACTCGATCGTGCGCGCGTGGCGGCCGCGGTCGGCGTGGGAGAAGTTGAGGCGGAAGATGTCGGCGCCGGCGTCGATCAGGCCGGACAGGACCTCGCCGTCCCAGCTCGCCGGGCCGACCGTGGCGATGATCTTGGTGCGCCTGCCGTACACCTCACTGACTGTAGAGGCCTGCCTCGACCTCCCCACAGTCAGGCGACGGCGACCGGCGGTGCCTACCCTCAACAAATGCCCGAAGGTGGAAGCCAGCGTCGCCATCACCTGGATGCCATCCGCGTATCGGCGATCCTCCTCCTGATCCCCTACCACGCGGCCCGCTATGTCCAGAAGGGCGACGGGGGCGGTGAGATCGTCGACGCGCTCGTCTGGTTCGTGCATACCTGGCACATGCCCCTGTTCTTCGCCATCTCCGGATTCCTGGCTGCCAGCGCGCTGCGGCGATCCACCGCCGCCCGGCAACTGCGCTCGCGGTTTCGCCGGCTCGGCCTGCCCCTGGCGGTGGGGATGCTGACGGTCGTACCGCTGGCCAACTTCCTCGTCATCGCCGCGGCGGCTGCCTGGCCGCGCAACGAGAAGCTTCCGCCGAAGCGAGAACTGGACCTCGCCAACGTCTTCAACCTGACCCCGCGACACCTCTGGTTCATCGCCTACCTGCTGATGATCTCCCTGGTCGCGATCGCGGTCTGGCTGGCGATCCAGCGAGCCCCAGCGGCACGGGCGGCGATCGGCCACGGCTTCCGCAAGCTGATGACGTCGTGGTGGGCCGTCCCCGCCCTGGCGGCGATCAGCGCCGGGATCCTGATCACCAAGACCGGCTGGGTGGCCGGCGGGACCGCGTCCAACTCGCTGGTCCCTACCCCCAGCCTCTTCGCGTACTACAGCTTCTTCTTCTTTTTCGGCTGGCTGCTCAGCGGCCAGAGCAGCCTCTTGGAGGAGCTCAAGCGCGGCGCCTGGCTGCGGCTCGGAGCCGGGATCTTGCTCGCCGTGCCGGCCTTTCTCCTCTTCTACGACAACGGCGACTTCACCGGCAACGTGGGGACGCCGGGGGCGCTGACCGGGATCGACGAGCTGCGCCCCTACGGGTTGTTCGCCGTCGGTCTGGCCTGCTGGCTCACCCTGTTCGGGATCTGGGGAGTGCTGGCGCGATACGTCCGTGAGGAATCGCGGCAGCTGCGCTACCTGGCGGATGCGAGCTTCTGGGTCTACCTCGTGCACATCCCGTTCCTCGTCGCCCTGCAGAGCTCGCTTGCCGAGACCGACCTGGCCCTCCCGGCTCGCTACGCGCTGACCGTGTGCGGGACGCTGGCGCTGGCGCTGGCGACGTACGCCCTGATCCGCTGGGCCCGTGAGCTGGCGGCCAGGCGTGGGCGCCCCCGCGGCGCTCCGGGCTAGGCGGGCGCCTCCGCCCCACCGCCGAGCGGCGGCACGCGCCGACGCAGGCGATCGAGGACGCGCAGGGCGCCGAGGTTCCGCTGCGCGTATCCCTGCCACAACTCGTCAGGCCGGAAATCGATCGCGGTGCAGGGCGGACAGCGAACGCTGGGGTGGACACCGTCCCCGCCAAGCCCCCGGCCGGGGACCCCGGGTTCGATCAGCTGTCGCCAGTAGTTCCAGAGCGGCAGCGCGCGATTCTCGGCCAGGGCGGCGATCTCGGTGTTGAACCGCTCGACCCGCGGCGAGAATCGCGTCCCCGCCCGCGGCGGGATCGTGCTGATCACGGGAACGGTTCCGGCGTCCGACACCAGTCGCGTGACCCGGGCGAGGTCGAGCCGGAACCGGGCGGCACCGATCGTCGCGAGGTCGTTGGTGCCGAACATGATCAGGGCAACCGACGGGCGGAGCAGTTGCAGCTCGCAGACGACGGCCGGGAGCCCCTGGCACTCCGGGAAGGATTCGCGCGGCAGCAGCGCCTCGGCCGCCCGCCACCCTCCGACCGCGGCCACTCCCAGGCGCGAGTAGCTGTTGCTGACCTCGCACTGCGCTTCCTCGGATCCCCGCGGCACGGCGGCCCGCCCGTAGAGCTCGATCGTTCCGCGCAACTCCCCCCAGGCGCCGAGGCGGGGCTGCTGGCAGGCCAGCGCCTGCAGGAACGACGGCGAGGCGGTGATGCTGTCGCCGATCTTGGCGACGACACCCGGGCGGTTGCCGAGCCGCTTCCCGCGGCTGGCGATCTTCTCGACGTGAGCGGCGACGACCGGGCCCAACGCCGGCACGACGGGGAGCTCCTGCCACTCGGCGGCGACGGCCTCGCGGCCGCTGACCGAGCCGGAAGCGAGCACGGCAATGACCAGCAGGGCTGCTCTCACCGCGTGCGTTCGGTGCGAAGGCATAAAGGGGCGCTCGAGCGGAGAGGGAGGGATTCGAACCCTCGAGAGAGCTTGCGCCCCCTACTCGCTTAGCAGGCGAGTGCCTTCAGCCACTCGGCCACCTCTCCGGGCATTGGGGTCGGATTGTAGGAAGTAACGCCACCTGGCGGGTTTAGTCTCGTCACCGTGCCGGACCAGTCCTACGAGCGCTACGAGGCGATCTTCGCCGAGGTCGAGGCGCCCTTCGCCTTCGTCGACCTCGATGCGATGGCGGCAAACGCGGCGGAGATGCTGGGGCGCGGCGGCGGCAAGCCGATCCGGGTGGCGAGCAAGTCGCTGCGCTGCCGGGCGCTGCTGGATCGGGTCCTGCGCAGCGACGAGCGCTTCGCCGGCGTGATGACCTTCACCCTGCCCGAGACCCTGTGGCTGGCCGAGCAGGGGTTCGAGGACCTCCTGCTCGCCTACCCCACCGCCGACATCGCGGCGCTGGGCGAGCTCGCGCTGCGCTCGGTCGCCAACCCGGCGGGTGCCCCGATCGTGATGGTCGACTGCACCGACCACCTCAACGCGATCGAGTCGGTGCTGGGGTCGGGAGCGGCGCCGATCAGGGTCTGCATCGACCTCGACGCGAGCTGGTGGGCGCTGGGCGGGCGGGCCAAGGTGGGGCCGAAGCGCTCCCCCATCCACACGGTCGAGCAGGCCGTCGCGCTGGCGCAGGAGATCGAGCGGCGTCCGCAGCTGGAGCTGGCGGCGCTGATGGCCTACGAGGGCCAGATCGCCGGCGTCGGCGACCAGCCGCCGGGCCGGCGGCTGCGGGGCGCCGCGATCCGCTTCATGCAGCGCCGCTCCGCCGCCGAGCTGGCCGAGCGGCGGGCGGCGGCCGTCGCCGCGATCCGCGAGTTCGCCGAGCTGCCGATCGTCAACGGCGGCGGCACCGGCAGCCTCGAGCTGACCGCGACCGAGGAGGCGGTCACCGAGCTCACCGCCGGCTCGGGCTTCTACGCCCCCGCCCTCTTCGATCACTACAGCCGCTTCTCACTCACCCCCGCCGCGGGCTTCGCACTGCCGATCGTGCGCAAGCCGGCCCCCGGCGTGGCGACGGCGCTGGGCGGCGGCTACCTCGCCTCCGGCAGTGGCGACCCGGCGCGGCTGCCCGCGACCTGGCTGCCGGCGTGCCTGCAGCTCGAGCCGGAGGAGGGCGCCGGCGAGGTGCAGTCGCCGCTGATCGGCTCCGCGTCGACCCAACTCTCGATCGGCGACCGCGTCTACCTGCGTCACGCCAAGGCGGGCGAGCTCTGCGAGCGCTTCGACGCCCTCCATCTGGTCGAGGGCGGCGAGGTGGTCGAACTGGTCCCCACCTACAGGGGCGAGGGCAAGACCTTCCTCTGATTCAGGGACCGAGGACGCGGGCCGCGTACTCGTTGCTGAAGACGCGGTCGGGATCGAGCTCGTCGCGCGCCGCCCGGAATCCCTCCCACCGCGGGTAGAGCGGCGCCAAGCTCGCCGCGGCCTGGAAGTGGCGCTTGCCCCAGTGGGGGCGGCCGCCGTAATCGCGCATGATCTCCTCGACCGCCTCGAAGTAGGGGCGCCACTCCATCCCCCGGTACTGGTGGACGGCGATGTAGGCGGTGTCGCGCTCGTGCGAAGGGCTGAGCAGGGCGTCGTCGCCGGCGGCGACCCGCATCTCGATCGGGAAGAAGACCGGGTAACGGTTGCCGCGCACCCACTCGATCACCCGGCGCGCCGCCTCGGGACCGTGCTCGCGCGGCACCCCGTACTCCATCTCGGTGAAGCGGACGCGGCGCTCGTTGGCAAAGACGCGGTCGCTGCGGTCGACCGTCGTACCGCCCGAGGCGAGCGCCGCGGCGAGGCGGGAGAGGCGCGGGATCGCCCGTGGGAGCAGCTTGCCGGCGGCGGAGATCGCCTCCAGCGCCCAGTTCTCCAGGACGACGTCGTTGAGGTAGGCGGCGGCCCGGCCGCGGGGGCGGGGCGGTCCCTCGACCCGGTTGCGCTCGAGGACCAGGGCCGAGTCGGCGTAGGGGAAGGTGAAGAGCTCGAAGTGGTCGTGCGCGGCAGCCCGCTGCTCGAAGCTGTCGAGGACCTCCTCGCGCGGCAGCGACATGTCGACGCGGTGCAGGACGAAGGCCGGCACGCAGCGCAGGGTCAGCGCCGAGATCGCGCCGAGGGCGCCGACGCCGACCCGGGCGGCGCGCAGCAGGTCGGGCGTGGCCGAGTCCAGCTCGCGCACGCCGCCGTCGCCAGTGACCAGCTCGACGGCGACGACCTGGGCGGAGATGTTGCGCAGCTTGGCGCCGGTGCCGTGGGTACCGGTGGAGATCGCTCCGGCGACGGTCTGGCGGTCGATGTCGCCGAGGTTCTCCATCGCCAGGCCACGGCGGTGCAGCTCCTCGTTGAGCTCGGCGAGGACGGTTCCGCCGCCGACTCTGACCAGGCCCGAGGACGGGTCGGCGTCGACGACACCGCTGAGGGCGCCGACGTCGATCATCGTGCCGTCGGTCAGCGCCGCCTCGGTGAAGGAGTGGCCGGCGCCGGGGACACTGACCTTGTGACCCGCCGTGGCTGCGGCCCCCACGGCCGCGGCCAGCTCGTCGCGGTCGCGCGGTCGCACGACCTGCGCCGGCCGGCACCGCTGATCCCCCGCCCAGTTGCGCCAAGTCTCAGCCACGGTCGTAACGCTAACCCTCCGCCGGCCGTTGGACCAACGGTGGCACCAGAGCGCGGTAGGCATAGGCGGAGGTGAGGAGGAGGAGCACAGCGATGCCGAGGCTGGGAGCCGCGTATCCGGCAGCCCCCGCCAGACCGCCGCCGATCAGCGCACCCGCGGTCTGCCCCGCCGCCCAGGCCATGTTGGAGAGGCCGGCGGCGAAGCCCTGCTGTAGCCCGCTCAGGTCGGCCGTCTCCGAGAGCGTGGTCAGGGCGGGCGCGAAGCAGATCCCGGCGCCGAGCGAGCCAAGGATGAGCGCGGCGAGCACCGGCCCCAGCGCCGCCGCGGCCGCGATCCCGACCATCGAGCAGGCGCAGATGCCGGTGCCGATCACGAAGGGGAGGCGGCGACCGACCCGGTCCGAGTAGCGGCCGGAAAGCGGCGCCAGGCTCGCCTCCAGGGCGGCGCCGGCGATGAAGCCGCCGGCGATCGCCAGATGGCCGCCGCCCAGGTCGTCGATCCGCAGCGGCACCAGCACCTCGACCGCGCCGAACATCAGCGAGGGGACGGCGACGAACGCGGTCGCGGTCAGGATCGGCCGGCTGAGGATCGTGGTGGCCACATCCCGCAGCCGCTGCTTCTCGGGCGGGCCTGCTTCCGGCAGGCGCGCGGCGAAGGCGGCCAGCACCAGCGCCAAGCCCAGCACCGCGCCGAAGATCACCTCGGTGCCGACCTCAGCCGCAGCGGCGCCGAGAACCGGGCCGATCAGGGCGCCGGCCACCGCGGTGCCCAGCGCCGTGCCGATCACCGAACCGCGGCGCTCGGGCGGGGCGGTGGTGATCAGCCAGGTCAGCGCCCCCGCCCAGATCAGCGCCCCGGAGACCCCCTGCGCGAAGCGGGACACGTCGAGCAGGACGATGTCCCGCCCGAAGCCGAAGACGACGCTGGAGATCCCGAGCAGGAGCAGACCGCCGATCACCGTGCGACGCGGGCCGACCCGGGTCGCGACAAGCCCGGCGGGCAGCGAGGCGAGCAGCGTCCCGGCCGCGTAGGCGGCGGCCAGAATCCCCGCCTCCCCCTTGCTCAGCCCGTACTCGTCGACGTAGTCGGGCAGCAACGGCGCGATCGCCGCGTAGAAGGCGACATCGAAGAAGACGACGATCGAGGCGAGGATGAGGAGTCGGCGCACCGCCCCTATCCTGGCCCATACCCCCGGAGGGGTGGCAGAGCGGTTGAATGCGGCGGCCTTGAAAGCCGTTAGGCGTCGTAAGGCGTCTCGTGGGTTCGAATCCCACCCCCTCCGCTGTTTGGTTGAAGTTCCCTATTCGAACCCTTATTCGGGCATTGTCTTGCCGGAGCGCTGCTTTCCGAAGGAAAGCCAGGAAGCAGCGGCTACGATGCCTCCATGATCGACGATGCCGTAATCGAGGATGCTGGCCGACTCTTGGCGGCGGCTGCCGGTTCGCCGGCGAGGGTCGTGCTTTTCGGATCGAGGGCACGCGGGGGAGCCCGTGATGACAGCGATCTCGACTTCCTCGTGATCGAGGCAGAGGTGGAGAGCAAGCTCAACGAGATGGTGCGCCTGCGCGATGCTCTACCGCCATTGGGCGTTCCAGTCGATGTCGTCGTCGTCTCCGAGGAGGAGGCGGCACGACGCGGGCGCGTGCCGAGCACGCTGGTTCATCGGGCGCTCCGCGAGGGCCGCGTCCTTGTCACCGCCTGAGCTCGAAGAAGCTCAGCTCCTTCTGCGCAAGGCCCGAGAGGATGCCGATGCCGTAGCGAAGTTGGCCCCCGATGGCAGCACCGCCGACGCCATCGTCGGCTTCCACGCACAGCAGGCAGTCGAGAAGGCATTGAAGGCAGTGCTTGCGGCGTTTGGCGAGGACTTCCCCTGGACGCACGACCTTCGGTATCTCATCGAGCGCCTGGACGACATCGAAACGCCACTGCCTTCATCCCTGCACGAGGTTCGAGTGCTTGCTCCCTGGGCGGTGGAGTTTCGATACGGAGAGACGATCGACGACCCCCTCGATCGAGAGCAGGCCCTCGCGCTCGCCAGGGAAGCGGTCGAGTGGGCCAAGAACCAAGTCGAGGCCGCGGCCGGCGATTAGCCAGGGCAAAGCTCACCTCATAGAGTCTGGGGATGGGAACGCAAGGGGCTACTTCTGGGAACCATCTCGCAGGTAGACCGATAACGCCCAGGCGGACGACGACGCGGCGCTTTCACACGCTGCCCGACACTTGGAATGAGGAGCGGATCACCGGTGCCCTGCGCGAGTGGACGCGAGAGGTCGGCGCTCCGCCGAAGTCGTATGAGTGGTGCCCGGCATCCGCACGAGCCGCAGGATTTATAGGACCCGAGGACTCCAAGTGGGAGCGTGAGCATCCGCGCTGGCCTGGTAACACGACCGTGTATCGCTACTTCGGCTCCTGGGCGACCGCTCTTGAGGCGGCCGGAATAAAGCCGGTGTGGCCCGCGGGTCCGGAGGGCACCCTGGCTGAGCGTGTCGAGGCGGCAAGAAGGATGCACGCGACGGGTGAGAGCCGCCGCTCCATCGCCGACACTCTCGGCGTCAGAGCCGACACGGTTGGTCGCTATCTGAAGGCGCATCCCTGCCAAGGCTGCGGGGGTCCCGTCATCGGCGATGCGAAGCAGTGCCATGTCTGCGCGACCCGGCGGGGGAACCCGCCCCGCTGGAGCAGAGAGGAGGTGCTGGCGGCGGTCCGCAAATGGGTGCGGCTGGAAGGTCGCGCGCCAACGTCCTCGGATTGGCGGCCGGTTCGTTTCGGCGGTTCCGAGCGCTGGGAGGCCGAGTTCCCGGATTGGCCTCCCGCGAGTATGGGGAGGATCGTGTTCGGCGGCTGGAACCGGCTGCTCGAAGCCGCAGGAGTGGGCGTCAACCACCCGAGCTGGGAGCCCGAGGAGATCCTCGTCGCCCTGCGCGCCTATGCGGAGCGGTTCGGCAAGCCCCCGGCAAAGCAAGAACTGGAATGGCCGCCCACCGGCTACCCATCCGCGCGCACGGTGCGGCGGCATTTCGGTTCCTTCACCGCCGGACTGCGGGCGGCCGGGCTTAAGCCCCGGGGAGAGCGCTGGACCAAGGAGGAGATCATCGAGGCGATGCGCGAGTTCGAGCGCGAAACCAACCACTGGCCACGCTCATCGGACTGGTCGTCGGCCTGCGAGGACTGGCCTTCGTCGGGCACCGTGTACAACCGATTCGGCAGCTGGAGAACGGCCCTCGACATCGCAATGGGCTAGGCGCGATTCGCCAAGCAGCAGGGCGGAGGGCTGACAGGCACCAGTCGTGGCCCGCCCGCACCTCCGCCCTGTGGGTTGACTACGGCCGGGGGGTTAGCCCTCGTGTGGACGACACGGGAGGTCGTCCATGATCGAGGATGAAACCACGCGGTCCCGACCCGTAAAAACCCTACGGCCTCCGAGTGCCACTTTCACTACCTCCGCTCGAAGCAATGTGCTGCGCCAGCGCCTTAGGGTTCTTTGACCGAATCCCTCGGTGACTCAAATGCGGCGAGCGCGACCGTCACTACAAGCGGCCTCTCACCGGATTTCTCAATTCGGGCCTTCGCCAGTCCCTGCTCTCTGAGGACGAGAGCAAGCAGGGCCTTGACGGAGGCCGTCACTTTCTCCCAGCCCTGCTGATCGAGAGCGAGAATCGACCAAGCCAAACATCGATCCTCGCGAGCGTCGAAGGTGCCTGCCACCATCGCCTCTCTAGCCTGCTCCATAAGTCGCTCGAATGTTGCCCAGCCGCTTGTCCTCCTGAACGAGTCCGGAACGTTGGCCCAGGGGCCGTCTTCTTTGAGGATCGCCGGACCCGCTGCCTTATAGAAAAGCTCAATGGCTGACCGCCGCCTTCCTGCCGTCCTCTGACTCACCTGCTTCAACCAGCCGATCTGCTCCAGCATCTTGAAACGCCGACGGACGCTCTCGACCGAATCACCGCCGACCTCAGCATGGAACAGAGGTGCGCTTATTTCGCGCAGGTTCGCCTCCTCGACAATCTGCAAACACACCTCATCGGCGAAGACCTTTGAGAGACGCACCGGAAACGGGACCAAAGGCTCGTAGGAGTTCTCAACCAGGCTGGGTCCGGTCCGTTCGCTGTGTGACGTCGGTGACTCAAAGGCGACTAGCACGGAACTCGCTCGAATCAGCTTCTCCCCGGAGTGAGAAGCGCGACGCCTGGCGTCCTCCTGCTCCTCGAACTGGGACACGAACTCGGCGCTCATAGCGTCGATCATCCGTTCCCAGCCGAGTTGGTCGAGCAACAGCCGTGTGCCGGTCAGGTGCCGATCTGGCCGCGCCTCGAAAGTCGCCGCTTCCATCGCTTCACGTAGCCGCTGAGCGATCTGCTTGAAAGCGTTCCAGCTGAAGGCGACCCGGATGGAGTAGGGCAGCATGGCCCAGGTGTCGGCGTCACAGAAGGCCAGCTCCGTCGCTCTGTAGAAATGCTCCGTGGCCCCCCGGCGCCTGCCTCCAGGCCCCTCGCTTCGGATGTACCTGAGCCAGCCGTTTTCGGCGAGTTTTTCGAAGTTGTGAGTGACGCGGGAGATCGAGCCTCCGCCGAACTCCGAGTGGAACTGCTTTGGGCTCATTTCCCGCATGTACAGCTCAGTGACGATTTTCAGCCGCAACTCCACGGCAAAGACCACCGATAGACGGCGCAGGTACTTCGCCCGCGACCGGATGCCAACCCACACCTTGGCTGCCAACGACTCCTCCTGACTGCTTTCCGTTTGCTGATCGGATTCTAGGAGATTTCCCAAATAGGAACCGGCTCGTGCCTGAACGCTTCACGCGATACATTTGCTCGGTATTTTCTGAGCAATTTTGGGGAGGGGGTGAGGACATGAAGGTCGCAGTTACTGAGTCGGCTCTGCCGATGGTGTCCATTACGAAGGTCGGCTGATTCCGCCCTCCGTTGCGAGCCGGGCCGTTCGGTCAAGCGACCGGGGTCCGGTTCGCGCGCTTAGCACTTCTAGGCGGCCTACGCAACCAATTTGCCTATCAAAACACAAAGCAATCGCGTCGCTCAGCACTCGTAATCTGTCTGATCAATGAGCCAACCGACGACGAACGACGCCCGCCGGTCCTGAGCAGAGGGAGCGCGAAATGAGTTCTTCCTCGCTAGAGCGGCTGGTCACACACGACTTCCGCCTGAACATCCTGTGCTGTCTTGCCGACGGCGCGGAACTGACGGCGCCGCAACTGGGCGGCAGAATCGGCAAGCCCGAGACAGCGGTGTCCTACCACGTCAAGCTGCTCGAATCCGGCGATCTTGTCGAGTCGGTAGACGACGGAGAGGGCAACGCTGCGCTCTACACAGCCACCCTGGCCAAGCATCCCGAGTGGGTGGCGAATGCCGTCCGAGACCACCAACAGACCGGGGGAAGATGAGCAGCGGTACGAAGGCGCTGCCGAAATACGATCCGGTGAAGGTCGGGCGGACGCTCTTGTTCGAGATCATCGAACAGCACCCAACCCGCCTGACGGTCGACGAACTCGTCCTGAGGATCGTTGCCGACCTCGAGGACAGCGTGGAGGTCGAGACCGCCACTGAGGCGATCCACGATCTCAGACGGTCGAGCCTAGTTCGCTACCGGGACGATGACGAATTGGTGGAGCCGACACAGGCGGCGCTCCGCGCATATGCCTTGCTCGTCGGATAGTCAGATCAGGGGGAGCGCTTTTTGCGAAGCAGCTCGCCCGGCGAGACTTCCAGCGCATCGGCGAGCCGTTCCAACGTCGAGATTTGCGGGTCACGCTTGCCTGTCTCGATCCGGCTGACCTCCGTCGAGTGAACGCCGCTGCGATGCGCGACCTCCTCCTGCGTCAGTTCGCGGCGCTCGCGAATGCGTCGAAGATTCCTTCCAAGATTGCCGCCCACGCGGGGGATCGTCTGTGTTAATGCCCAAATTCGCCATAGGGAAGTTCACAAGCTCGCTACATGCACTCTCCCTCTCTTCCTGAGCGGCAGGCTGCGACTCCACCAAGAGCGCGACACAGCTACGCCGGCCACCTGATGGCAGCCGGTGCCAACGCGAAGGCCAAGGCAGGGCAACAGACCTTGACAGGTAGCAATCTGGCAATAAAATGTAGCCACATGAGCGGGACCGTCGGAATACGTGAGTTGAAGAACGGGACCAGCAAGATCATCGATCGGGTCGAGGCCGGGGAGCCGATCACGGTCACTCGGCGAGGCAAGCCCGTAGCCCGGATCGTCTCGACGGAGACGCCGCCGCACCTGGCAGCGATGATCGCCAGGGGCGAAGTCAGGCCGGGCAACGGGACCCGTTACATGCCGAAGCCGGTAAAGGGGCGCGGAAGCGGCAAAAGCGCGTCCGAGTACGTCTCCGAGGGACGTCGCTGAGCATTTATCTCGATACGAGCGCCCTGGTCAAGCTGCTGGTCGATGAGGACAACAGCGACTTGGCCCGCTCCACGTACGCCGACTCCAACGGCCCGCGCACGACTGCCATCACCTACGTGGAGGCCACCTCGGCGGTGACGCGGATGCGGAAGGGCAACCGACTCTCGCAAGCGGAACTCCGCTCTGCCCTGGAGGAGCTGGATGGGATCTGGGCGGCGCTCGACATTCTCGAAGTGACCGACACGCTGATCCAGGCTGCGGCCAAGACAACCCGCGATCACGCGCTACGCGCCTACGATGCCGTCCATCTCGCCGCTGCTCTAACCCTTGCCAAGGATGAGGACATCGCCTTCGTGTGTTGGGACCGCGAACTGAGCGAAGCTGCGGGCAAGCATG